>Ga0247838_1000613_pt1 | contig 55795 bp, 47 predicted proteins | sample LaCruzMarch2015__5_FD_189097 | JGI IMG/M metagenome (GOLD analysis project Ga0247838, IMG submission 189097) | Freshwater microbial communities from meromictic Lake La Cruz, Castile-La Mancha, Spain - LaCruzMarch2015_15m | ecosystem: Environmental > Aquatic > Freshwater > Lake | place: Spain...
TGGTGAGGCTGAATTAAAAATCGCGCGCCTGCGCCGCCACTGGTCGGATGAAGCCTCCTCCGTCGGCCACCATCCGCCCGTGTCGGCTCCGGCGCTCCTTGAACTTGGGCACAACGGAAACCGAAGAAGTCGTAACGAACGCCCGGACCGAAGTTGAAGCGACAAGCCGACCGCGCGCCCCGCGCGTCGTCGTTCCAGCCACCGCCACGCAGCACCCGGTAGTGGCCTTCGTTTGGGCCGTAAGGGTCGACAGCATTGGTTGTTGTGTACGGACCGTACCAATCATGGCACCACTCCAAAACATTGCCATGCATATCAAACAATCCCCACGCATTCGCTGAATAGCTGCCGACGGGCGATGTCTTTGCCAAATAGGGCCCTTTTTTCTTCGTTCCGTAGGGATAATTTCCGTCGCAGTTCGCTTGCGTGCCATCGCACACGCTACCGAAGCTGTAGGGCGTATTCATTCCCGCGCGACAGGCATACTCCCATTGGGCTTCGGTTGGCAAAGTCATAAACTCGCCACCCAAACGCTCATTCAGTCGCACTAAAAAATCTTGCGAATCTTGCCAGCTTACTTGCTCAACCGGCAACCGATCACCTTTCACTCTGCTCGGTTCTGTTCCTACAACGGCCCGCCAGAGTTCTTGGGTCACTGGCGTATCGAACATCCAATAACCGCTAGAAAGAGTCACCGAATGCTGAACTTCGACCTTGGAACGTTCAGCCTCGTTGATTGGTGATCCCATCATGAACTCCCCTTGAGGAATCCAACGCAATCGCTGGCGCACAGGTTGGCCATTTTGCACCTGAACTTCGAACTCCGCCCATGGACCGAATTCATCCCAGCCCCAGTCCTTGGCCCAAATTGGCGCGACGCCGTCTTTCCAGAAGTCAGTGTCGTCGCGCCACTCGAGCTCTGTCACAGACAGCGTATGTGTGGACGTTCGCGCGAAACCGTGCAGATGAAAGGTAGGCTTTTTGATTTCGGCAGTATCGACTTTGTAGAATGCCAACGAATCGCCGGACTGCCCGATGGCAAATTGTAATTCCTCGCCGCGCTTTAATTCACTTGGATGACCACCCAGCAGGTCGGAATGCTTGTGAACACGACGGTGCAGTTTGCGTAAATCAGGCTGACGAGCGAGCGCTTGATCTTGCAGGTTAGCCGTTGCTCGCGCTAGCCAAGCCACCATCGCATCACTTGCCTCATCGCTTTTCATGGCAACGAAAGATTCTTGCCAGGCTCTGGCATCTTCTCGGTCGGAATCCGAAAGCAACGATTCCGACTCAGAATCAAGGCCCCATATTTCGCTCATCCAGATTTCAGGAGCCAATTCATTACGCCAATTTCGAATGCACTCTAGTGCGCGCTGACGATCCTCGATACTGAGCTTCATAAAATGCGACTGCACCTCGGGTTCGCAGGTTGCACCGCGAAGGTGCCGACTCACTAAACGCGAGTCTTGCCAAAAGTCGACTTCCAGCGATGCATCAGCGGCGTCAGGCATCGATCTTCGCACGGCCCGGAGCAGACCGGGCTGAACGCGTTTGGTTGGTGCGAGAAATCGAAAAAGCTTATCCACCAGTGACTTTCGTTTCTCCGCGTTGGTACTGTTTTGTGTGAGGACGAGCTTCTGCCATGGAATAATGCACAGAGAACGACGAACAGAATGGCCAACCAGTGATGGCGAACACGGGACGACTGCTAGCACAGGAGCTTCGCGCGGCTGCCACTCCTGCGACCAACGATCCCAAATGGTGGTAGTCGAATGAACATTCAACGCACCAAGATCACTGAGAATAACGATCGGAACCCGTGTATCCGGGGGGGCGTAGCGAGCTATGCCTCGCGAGTCGACGCGTAACAATCGATCGCGAGCTTCGTCGTAAAGAACCCGTTGGATCGACGACCGTGGCATCAACGATTGAAGATGCCTCAGAAACCAATCTTGATCTTGGTGAAACGGCATCAAGCGCTCACTGCGATCGATGATCAGTTCAAGTTGATCACCCCAGCGACGAACTGACTGCCGGGGAATGTTGTGCATCCATTGCCCCTCGGCCAAGTGCTTAACCGCCTTTGGCATATCGATACGCGAAGTGCAAGACGCTTGCGTCAATTCGGCTCGCAAGCGTGGAACCAGCGAGGACCATTCGCAAATCGGATCCCAACGCGGTGCCTTTCCCCGCTGTTGCTCACGCCATACCAATTCACGCCGTTGCGGCAGCGATTCTTCACGGGCGATTTCCTGCTGAGCGTAGTAATTCAGTATCCAAAAACTAAGTGGCGTTTGGTTCTCTGGCCAAGAATTGCTGTCGTTGGTAACGCGTGTTGGTGGAGCAATAGACGAGGATGCCTGAAAAGGTGCATCCGTGTGATCTTCGTCGCGTTCATTTTGCACCGGCTTTCCCGGTAACTTTTCATATCCCAAAAACTCGGCCGCGTCGACGAGTATGCTGTCGCGATTGCTGAGTACGCGGACGAGGTCTGCTCGATTGCAAAGAGAGCGACTCATCCGTCCAACCCGGCGCGTTTCTTGAGTACGAAATCCTTGATCTCCATCAGCACTTTCAACTGTTCTTCCGCGGAGTCCGGCTTCAACTCCGTGACGGCTCGAAGCAGATCCAAGTACTCTGCCTGACCGGGTAAGGGAGTTGAATGTTCGGCTTGTGCCTGCGTACGGTCGTCCGCGAGTTGATTAGCGATGGATTCGAGCACTGCTGCGTTGGCACTTGGAAAGTGTGCTATCCCACGTTCGATCAGTTTCTTGATCAACTCTTCACGTTTGGCCGGCAAACTTAGCGAGAGAACGAGGCAGCGTCGAATGAATGCATCCGGTAATTGTCTCTCCGAATTGGATGTGATAATGACCAGTGGCGGGGCGTTGCGAACAACGACCGGCTCGCCCCACGGGACCGAAATCTCGTGTGAACCAAGCGCTTCGAGCAACCCGTTAGGGACGTCTCGTTCTCCTTTATCGATTTCGTCGATTAAAAGCACACAGCCGTCTGTTTTCGAGTTCCATTTTTTAGGACGATGATGACCCACCTTCGACCCGTTGGATCGTTTTTCCGCGTCTTCCCAATGAAATGCCCACCATAGCGGGCCTGGACGAACGTATTTTTCTTCCGTCAACTCCTTTCGAGCGTCATCGAACGATTTGAACATCTGTCCGCATATTTGCGCATCTGCGAGACGTTGGACAGCGTCAAAGTGCCAAAGAAGGTCGCGTGATTCCGTACGCGAGTCGACCACAAATGGAATAAAGGCCCTGCCAAGTACATGCGCAGCGGCCCGAGCCAGTTGACTCTTGCCAACTCCCGGTTCCCCTCGCAGCAACAAGGGGCGTTTGGCTGCTAAAGCTGTATTGATTGCGTTTACGCTTCGCTGTTCAAAATCGTGAACATCGGACGGCATTTCCCCAATAGCCGGAAGCGTAATGGGTTTGCCTGGATTGACCAGAAATTTTGTCTTATCCATGAGGTTTGTATTCGATTCCTGCCGCACGACAAAGGATGCGCATCATTCGAGTTACCAAATCGATTTCGTCAGCATGGGGATCCGAACGATCCAACCCAACGACTGCTAACAGGGGAAACAGTTTATCTAGTTTTTTTGCGAGCGCAAATCGAACGTTCCTTTCCTCCTCTTGTTTTGGATATTCAACGACGTAGTAGTATTGCCAACCGTCGATATCGAAATCTGTCTGTAGTTGTCCGTTGATTGCGAGAATCTTTTCTTCGCGCGTACCACCAAGCAAATCGGCTCCGACCATTGTACTTAACGCGCCAACAAAGTTGTCGATGAACATCTCTCCATCACTGTCCATGCCTTCCTCGGGAGGGTCGTCCAGGCAAAATACGCCGCGAGCGTTATCTTTTGCACCAACGACCGGTCGAAACTTGATTTCCCGGCCATTGATCCGGGCGATGGCAGTTTCAACCATGGCTTTCGTCTTGGCATGGAACGCAACGTGGGTATCACCCAATTGCATAACCATCGAGATTTCTTTGACTCGAGAGACCGTCAGCGTCGCGGGGATCAACAGATACGCGACTTGCTCAATACAATCTGCACCAGCCTTATCTTGCTTCTTGTCGAGCTTGTTCATCTCGCGAATCATCGCGTTAAGCATCTGAGCGGCGGATGGTTGTTCCATCAACTTTTCAATTACGAGCCGAGCTGAATCCTTCGGTCTGTCGGATAATTGCACGTGTAACGCTTTGGCCAGCGTTTCTAGCGCGACCTTCGACGTTGCTAGTCGATCTACTGCACCAAATACAAGCGTTTTTCTTTGATCATCCTCCGTGACTCCAGCAGCTTCGCGAAACTTCTCATTCTTCAGAAGTCTCGCAACCGGCAGAGCCTGAAACCTCCCGTTCCCAAAGTTGTCTGGGCACAAAACAATCAAACCCAAAATCTTTCCGTCGACAAACACTGGGCTCCCAGACGCTCCTTGCCAGCCGTTTAGCATCGTGGTTGCATGGTCGATTCCGAGGTGAAAATGATTGTCCGCTGGACCCATCGAGAATGTTGTCCCTTTGAGCGGTGTCGATTCTGCCCCACGCTTGCCGACTTTTGGGAATCCCTCGCTCTCCCATGGCTTATTTGTCTCGGGTTCCGACTCCTTCAGGAAACCAAAAGGAGTTTGTAGTACAAGGGGGCAGGAGTCGACTTCCAACACGACAACATCGAAATCGGGCCGACCATCCCAAACAATGGCGAGACAATTCTTCCAACTTCGATCTTGTTGATGGTACCAACTGACTTCGACTTTATCGTGCGTTGCATCTCCAATCACATGTCCCGCAGTGAGGATGCGGCGTCCCGAGATAGGATATCCAGTCCCAATGCGGACTTTGTCCTTATCGCCAGCGTCATCCAGATTCACTATCACCTGTACCAATAGGCTCTTGTCCACGTTCAACCTCGCGTTTCATGACCTTTTTGGTTTAGTAGTCTCGCCCGCAACTTCTGGCACATGCCCATCTAGTCCCTTGGGGGTGAGCTTTAATTTGATGGTTTGAACCGACTTTCGGGAGACTTTGGCCCCAGCCTTAATTTCTGCTTCGGTGAAAATGAAAAACTTCCACTTGACTCCCCCGTTTAAATCAGTTTCGTCTGACACCGTGCATTGAGCTTCGATTTCGATACTATCGATGGTGAATTTCAGGTCCTGGTTCATTGCGTTCTTCTGCGCTTTTTGAATTTCTTCGCGTAGGCCAACGATCATATCTGATAACTCGAGCGGCATTTCAAATGCTCCTGGAACTGGTAGGGGTCAGTGATTCTCAGAACAGTCCCCAACAATATAACAATTCATCCGGCGGCGTCTGAACTGGTTTGGGAATTTTCATCCCAAGCAACTCCAAACGCGAACGCGGTACGCTGACGTTCGAACTGACAATAACATATCAGCAACATATCAGCAAAGCTAGGCTGCTTAGACGCACTACACCCAGTTCAGCCTTACAATTTTTGGGTCTTCCGCAGAATCTGTGGATAAAAAACGCTTGATATAGCTCCGCTTCAGCGTGTTGGATTTTTCGCATTACTCAAAAAACAAGCCGACATGCTCGAAAGAAGTCAGGGGCTACCGAAGCAGCCCCTGGCTTGTTTTCTGGCTCCTGAGGGATGACGCCGACCTCGGTCTGTTTGTAGCCAGGTTTCACTCCCATATGGCCGCCTTGCGCTGGGTTTCACGCAAAGACGCAAAGAAGATTTTCTAGAAAATTGCAAAAAGTGGTGAAAGTTGCAAAAAGTGGGTGGCACCTTTCGAATCTGCACCTTTCGAATCTGCATAGAATCGTGCGAGGTTTGCCGATGCCAATTCGCAGCCGAAACGGAAAACGTGGCAAAAAGATTGGTTCTACGAAGGCCAGAAAACGTTGTAATCCAGATGTCGCGTCCGGAGAGTTGAATTGGCAGTGGACTTAACCAATTGGTTGGAACTACAATGGGAGTGAAACTAACCAAAGTGAAACCCGCAGCCAAGCGGTAAAACGATGTTGGGTGGCCCGGTTGCAGTGGAGACAAGTAATGAATGTGAATTTACCATTCGAAGCGAACGATTTTGTGAGAAGCTTGGTGGCACAGGGCAAGTACCAATCCGAAGAAGATGCAGTTGTTGATGGCATACGGTTACTAAAGGGCCGAGAAGAACTGCGCGCGAAAATCGCTGTGGGTATAGGACAGCTCGATCGCGGCGAGTCATTTGATGAAGAGGCAGTCTTCGACGAAGTTGAGGCCGAAATCAGACGCATCGAGTTGCTACGCAATCAGGGATAGGCTGATGCTACGACTCCTGTATTCGGCGGCATCAAAAGATGACCTTAAAGAGATCGCACGCTTCATCGCTAAAGACAAGGCCGTTGCCGCAAGACAATGGGTAGAGAAGATTCGAGAGAAGTGTCGGTTGGTTGCGAAACATCCGGACATCGGTGACGACCGACGCGATCTTGGCGAAGGTATTCGATCGACATACGTGGGAAGCTACATCATCTACTTTCGCGAAAAAGACAGTACGTTGGAAATTGTTCGCGTCGTATGCGGCGACCTTGAGTTTCCGTTTCTCTAGGGGCACTCAGATGCGATTGGGCGACAATTAATCTCCCTGGGCTCTTGCTTCACCTATGAATTTGCTGCGATTAGATTAGATCGACCGAAGCAAGTCTGAGAGCGTCCAAACTGCACGCGTTTTCACAAAACGAGGGCTCGCACCGGTTTGACACGCGAATGGCACGTAGATTTGGCGTAAGTCATGACGGGTAAACGACATATACACAAAAGGCCTCACACCCTAAATGGTTCTTGCAACAGTTCCATAAACGCAAGGAGGCCCAAAGATGTGTCATTCTAAGGATGGTTGGTTTCAGTAACAGTTCAGTTTTCTAAAACGCCAGTTTCTTCAGGAAGGTGATCTACCTTTCACAGACGTTCTTTCAGAAGAGGGCATTTCAGAGTCTTAGCGCAGACCATTCTTGCCGAGCAGCTGTTGCTCGTTTGATAGCACACCGAATCTCTCAAGGGAAAAGCCCGTGCTCATCCGAAAAAAGCGCTTACTGTCAGGCTAGAAAGCGATTGCCGGAAAAGTTTTTCTCAGCTGTGGCTGGTCTCGTAGGACGAAAAATGGATTCCAAAGTTGATCCAAAGTGGCTTTGGAAAGGACGCCGTGTATACATGTTTGAATCGGGTGTGACCGGCGTTCCGCCGGTTTGTTTTGCAAGCAAAAGTATTTAGGGTAAACAAAAAGCGGCCAACCTGCCATGATTCGGTTTTCTAACTACCCAATCACTTCTGGCAGGAGGCCACACTATGAAGATCCTCGATTTGTCGATGTTTGACAACCTATCCTCGAAAGACTTGACGGCAGAGCAACTGAAAACGTCGCTCGCTGAGTCAGGTACTTATCTTCGAGACCTGGTGGTTAGCTCCACAAATGAAGGCAATTCGTTTGACCAAGTAGAACGGGCCGTGTACCTGCCAAGGTTGATGAAGCGAAATTGCTGGTTGCAACCGCCGATGGCAAAGGAGTTCCATTGATAAAGCAAGATTGCCCGCCAGTTGCCGCATTTGAACAGGCAAAAAAGCGGCCTGGCAATCGTCGCATGGCAACGGTAGCAAGTGTGTACACGGTTGACCCTTATTAGAGGGCACAAAGGCCATTGAGATTCTCGACATCATCCATGTCTCAAGCTATGTCTGGGACGCGGCGAATCTATTCGAAACAGCGCAAGATAAACGAATGGCTTTCACTCGAAAACGGTTGCTGGCGATATTGAGCGGTCGAATATCAAGCGTTTTGAAAAGCTTACGCCGACTGGGCACAAGCAAGGGACTTCGCGGTGAAAAACTGACAAGCCTCAACAAGATATGCGGTTACATCGAGAAGCACAAATCGAGAATGCAATACGATGAATATCTCCGAGCAGGCTATCCAATTGCCACTGGCGTGATCGAGGGCGCATGCAGGCACCTTGTAAAAGATCGTATGGAAAGAAGCGGAATGCGTTGGACGCTTGAAGGAGCAAGAAGCATGCTCAATGTCCGAGCCGTGTTTCAAAGCGCCTATTGGGAAGCATTTTGCAAGCAACGCATCTCGAATCAAAGCACTTCAACTCATCCAAACCGCCATCTAATCAATGACTACCAACCGCTTTCACAGGCGTGTTGAACGGCGGAACGCCGGTCACACCCGGTCAGAACTCTGCTTTGCGAATGATCAGAACACGGATTTAGCCTACATTGTTTGATTTTCATTTCTGTTTTTCATGTTACCTTGAGAAGGATAAAGACTATGTCAACCGGCCTACCTAGCAACGTATCACCTGCAGACCCAAATTGGAGTCCGTCTCCCTCGGATCTTCTAACCTGGAAAAGCTTCTCCCCGACCACTTTATGGAAACCATCAAACGATAGTAATTCAGTTTGGAAGGATTTGGATGGTGACGTTGTCTCGACAATTCCTATTTCGGCATGTGGTTTTGCAATTTGGGAATGGCAGGTAGTGTCAGGAAGTGGGGCATGGGTTGAGATTTTGAGTGCGAGACAGTGCAAAGATGGTTGCGAGCCAGTCTCTCCTTTAACCGTTTCGGGAGCCATGCCTCTTGGTATGCGAATTGCAAAAGAATGCGGGCCATTTGATTAACGCGATTTGCGGGGTTGGTTGGTATCATCTGTCTTGCTCATTTCGGAGTAGTGCACCTCTTGATCGCATTTATCCTAGAGCAATTGGTCGGGAAGGGAAATTTTAGAGAATCGTAAGATTTTCAATTGCGAATCACCATAGCCCACAATTTCCGTTATTCTGAAGCGAGATTCGTCCATTTACCTTCCCTTTTCCAACTCCTTTCATTCCATCGATTGTCCATTGCCATGATGTTGAAATCAACGTGTCGGTCCGTTTTTGCTCGTACCTGTTTCGTCGCGTCCATCGTCTGTTTGAGTTCCAACCCAGCGTCATCGCAGGAAAAATACGTCGAGAGTCCAGGCACCGAAGGAAATGGTAACTTCGTCATCGGTCCAGACTATGCCATTGCTCCCGAGCTCAAGGACCAAGGCAATCCCAAGGGAAAGTCATTCAAGTTCTCGATGCGTCTAGCGGACAGCAAAATATTTCGCGGTGACGACTCCACCCTCGATCCGAAAAAGGACGTCCGGTCAGAACGCGAGATTTCCGTGTACGTGCCAGCCGCATATCAGGATGGGACCGAGGCACCTATCCTTGTAATGCATGATGGACCGAGCAATCTCAATCTAGTTCGCAATGCGTTGGACAATCTGACCATTTCCAAGGACCCCGCTCGCAAGCTGCCTGCGTTCATCGCGATAGGCGTCCAGAACGGTGGCAACGACGGCAAAGGGAGCCAGCGCGGACTCGAATACGATACGATGTCGGATCGCTTGGCTAGGTTTATCAACGACGAAGTATTGCCGGCGGTTCTCAATAACGCCGAGATCAAAGCTGCCTTTCCTAAAATCGCGTTTACGGACGACCCTTGGGGCAAAGCAGCGATGGGTTGCAGTTCCGGCGGTGCAGCGGCGCTTACCATGGGTTGGTTTCGACCGGACCTGTTTCGTCGTTTGATCACTTACTCTGGCACGTTTGTGGATCAACAAGACGACGATGCACCGGATGAAGCGAAATTCCCACTTGGGGCGTGGGAATACCACTCGAATATGAAGCTAATCGAAACGAGTGACAAGAAACCGCTTCGAATCTTCACGCATGTTTCCGAGAACGATCTCAGAGCCAAAGATCCCGAAGAAACCTACCACAATTGGGTGATGGCCAACGAGCGTACTGCCGCCGCCCTCAAAGCCAAAGGTTACGACTACCGCTACCTATTCAGCCGCGCAACCAAGCACTGCGACAAGCAAGTCTTCGAGCAAACACTTGCGGACACGCTCATCTGGACATGGCGGGGCTATCTCGCCGAGTAACATTGAAAGTCATTCGTTGCTAAGCACATCCGCACATGTTTTTCAACCCAATTAGCCGTTGGGCGATAGCCCCGGTTTTCCAATTGCTCGACATTCGTCGAAAACCGGGGCTATCGCCCGTCGGCTATCAGTTTGTTTCACTCGAAGACTCATAACGTTGTGCTTAGCTACTTGATAATCTGCAACGTGAGTGGGTACTTCCAGGCCTCACCGTTGTTCGCCTTGATGCCGGCGATGATTACCTGGCATTCCATAAATCAAGATAAAAGTAGTTAATCTAAGTTCGAGATTACCAAATCCTGGTTTACAATAGCAGTTCCGGCATCGTCGTTTTTCGATGCCCGATGTCAGTCGAACAACTGCCTCCCTGTCAGCCTATCTACATGAGCTCAACCTTGAAATTCATAAAGCGATTCGGCATTGGATTCTTGGTCGTCGCTGGATTGACTGCGATGGGGGCGATTGCTCCTCGATTCATGAAATCCGCCGATGTGGTCAAACACTTGACACACACCATGGCTCTGGGCAGTCTTTCGGTAACCGTCACTGAGAATGGAGCGGTCGAGAGTTCGAACAACAAAGAGATCAAGTGCTTGGTGCAGGGTGGCAGCACTGTATTGTGGGTGATTGAGACCGGTACGTTGGTCAATTCTGGCGACGAATTGGTTCGTCTGGACCAATCTAAAATTGAAGACAAGATTTTGCAACAGCGGATCGTTTATGAGACCGCTCTAGCGAATAAGATTACCGCCGAGAGCGACGTCGCGGTCGCTGAGATCAGTATTACGGAATATCTTGAGGGCTCCTACAAAGAGTCGCGAAGCTTGGTCGAGAAAGAAATCTTCGAAGCTGAGCAATCGCTTCGCAAAACAGAATTAGCGTACGACTCCGCCATCCGCTTAGCGGCCAAGGGCGTACTCAAGAGTTTGCAGTTAGAAGGCGAGAAGTTCGCCGTCGATTCCGCCAAGAAAGACCTCGAGTTAAAAAAGACCAAGCTGGAATCATTGGAGAGATACAGCAAAGAAAAAATGATGCAGCAGCTGCGAAGTACTCTCAGAGCAGCCCAGGCCAAACTCGCTTCATTTGAAGCTTCACTGGAACTGGAGAAGACACGATTGGATCGGGAGAAACAACAGTTGGCGAACTGTGTCATCCGAGCAGATACGGCCGGTATGGTGATCTTTCCCTCGATGGCTGCTTGGAAAGATACGCCCGACATCACCGAGGGGGCAGTCGTCCGCGAGCAGCAGACGCTATTGGTCATTCCGGACGTAAGTAAAATGCAAGTGAAGGTCGGCATCCACGAGTCCAAAGTCGATCGACTCAAAGTGGGGATGCCTGCAAAAGTTCAGCTCCAAGATCTTGTCTTGGAAGGCGAGGTGAGCGAGATCGCGGAAGTCACCCGGCCTGCTGGCTGGTGGACAGGTAATCTTGTTAAGTACGATACAAAAATTGCGATTAAGCCGCATCCCGGGTTGAAGCCTGGTATGAGCGCTGTCGTAGATGTGGTCTTGGCAACGCACGAAAACGTTTTGACCATTCCAGTCGCCTCGATTGTAGAAAGCAAGGACGGTTTCACTTGCTGGGTTGAAACCTTGCAGGGAGTCCAACAACGTGTGCTGCAACTCGGTGACACCAACGATGAATTCTCCGTGGTGCAAGATGGGCTAGCCGAAGGAGATCAAATCATCCTGAATCCTTTGGCTTTTGTGAAAGAGGCACAAGCTCTTGCTATTCAGCCGACGAATCGGTCGGATGAAAAAACTGCCAGCGGGAATACAAAAGCCGAGTCGAACAAGAAAGAGCTATCTCAGGCTTCCAATCGCAAATGAGTGGATCATTCGGCCAGATAATACGCCTAGGCTTAAAGAGCCTTCTTCTTCAGAAGATGCGTTCAGCGCTTGCTGCGCTCGGTATCTTTATTGGTACGACGACGGTGATTTGGTTGGTAGCGATGGGTGAAGGGGTGAGTTACCAAGCCCAACAGCAAATTTTGGAACTCGGCGCTACGAACATCATCGTGCGAAGTGTTGAGCCGAACGCGAGCGGCGGGGACAAGAACCGTGTTAAGAGCTATGGCTTGTTGCGGGCTGACTTTCGACGCATTCTCTCGAACGTCCCCACGATCACGAGGGCGGTTCCCATTCGCGAGCTGCGTCGCGAGTGCCGAGTCGATAGCAGGACAACCAATATCAACCTCGTCGGCTGTACGGAAGAACACTTTGAATTGAACCGTCTTGAGATAGCTCGCGGTCGATGGATTGCCAAACAAGACAATCGTGAAAATCTCATTGTGCTGGCGGATGGGGCGGCCAGAAGACTCTTTCCTGGCGAGAACCCAATCGGGAAAAACGTCAAAGTCGAAAGCGATGTTTACACGGTCATAGGCCAAACGAAACCCAGAAGTGCATCGGCGGCGATCGGCGGCAGCTTGGATTCGAGAGACTACAGTTTCGACGCATACATTCCGCTGGAAACTTTTCGCCATCGAGTCGGTGATCAAATCATGACTCGAACCGGCGAAGGGATGAATTTTAAAGGGGAGATCGTTGAACTCAGCCAGATCACATTGACCGTGGGTAACATCTCACAAGTAGATGAAACGGTAGCCATCATCGAATCGCTTATGAAAAAGTATCATGAGCAAGAAGACTATGCAGTTGTCGTTCCGAAAGAACTACTGCGTCAAGCGGAACGCACCCGCGCCATGTTCAACGTGATGTTGGTCGTCGTCGCTGGTATCTCGCTGTTCGTAGGCGGGATTGGCATTATGAATATCATGCTGGCAACCGTCACCGAACGCACTCGCGAAATCGGCATTCGCAGGGCCCTGGGTGCCAAACGCCGTGACATTATTCAACAGTTTCTGGTTGAGACGCTGGTGTTGACAGGAAGCGGTGGGTTATTGGGAGTGTTGTGTGGACTGATGTGCGGGCCGCTTTTCCGAACAACAAGAGCGCTGATCACCGCGTTTTCTCCGGACTTGCTCCCTCCGATTGTCTACACCTTGGAACCCCGCATCGCCTTATGGTCGGTACTGCTTTCGGTGTTTATTTCGCTGGGGGTCGGGCTCTTGTTCGGGCTTTATCCAGCTCGTCGAGCCGCACTCATGAATCCGATCGATGCGCTAAGGCACGAATAGTTTGATGGGTGTTGCCTTCCCGAGGAGCCCAATGCGGGGCTATTTTCGGGGGGTCCAAACGGTTTGGCCTTTGCTCGGCTTGCGAAGATGGATCACCCGGTTGTTCACCATGCTGCGACCGTCGTCAAGCTCATAGAGCAAGTACACGGTCACGCTTGGACTATTCGGTTTCAGGTCCTGCCATGGCAAGCTCAAATGGAAGCCCTGTGAAGCCCCGATGGGTGTGAGCATTTCTTCTAATTCTTGCGGCTTGAATTCCCATCGAGCAATGCGGCCTTTGTTGTCGAGAACCGCTGAATCTTCAACAACGACTGTCAAGGTACCCAAAACGTTGACCACTTGGCCGGTTGCATTCAGGGGAGTCACAACCAAATAGAGACCATCGTCGCCTGGAGTTTCGTCGAAATTATTGCCTCGGCAAATCGTGGGATGGAATCCGATTTCAGCAACTTTGTTATCTACTATGTCGGTACGGTTTGAGTCTTCGGAGTCACGGTGGATCGGTTCGGTTGCCGAAGCCCATTGAACCTTGCTGCCCTCAGGCATTTTTATTTTATTGCGATTAAGCGACCCCTGTGGATTGGCTTCTTGCAGGTTGCGAATCGCTTTCGGCAGCAGCGTCGGTGGATCTGTCGCAGGAGTGGTGCTGAGACTCGGAACATCGACGGGTGCAAGGTTGGGCGGTTGCACCGGTGCCACCATCGGTTTGGACTGTGGAGCCGATCGGACGAGCGGAGACGGCAAGCTAACCTCTTCCGTTATACTTTCCGGCAATGGGAGATCCGACTTGTTCTGTCGCGAACGAGGGTTGTTCATGGCTTGAGGTTCGCGTAGTTTCGAACCCACCGAGGGGGGTAATAAAGGCTCTGCGTCGATCGGAGGCAGTCGTAGCCCCTTGGACGTGTCCGGAGGCAGTCCCTTGGACGCGTCCGGAGGCAGTCCCAGTCCCTTGGACGTGTCTGCGGGCGGCCCCTTGGACGTGTCCGGAGTTTGGTTTTCTTTATAGACAGGAGGGGCGACCGGAGATCGCATGACCGCAGGTGGGTTCTCGATGATTTCGATGGATGAAGAAGAATCCGGAACTAGGACGGACGGGATTTCATAGGCTTCCGACTTTCGCGAAGAATCGCCATTGGTACGATTCGGCGAAAACTTGGTGTCCCCAACCTTGCGTTGAAGTTCTTCGTAGGCCTTTCGCAGACTCGCGATTTCTCGTTCTAGTTGCTCGATTTCTTGGATATTGGACTGATCGGCTGCGTCGAACTCATAAATTCGATCCTCGAGCATCCGGATCTCGCTCGCCATTTTCTCGATGTAAAGTTCCGTGAAGGCGCGCTGCCGGCAACCGCTCGCCATGAAACCAGCCAACGCGCACGCGAGCACCCAAAAGGCTCCGCTTCGTTGTTTTGTTGGTTTTTCGTTGGTTTGGCAGCTAATCATGTTGAAAACGAGTGTGGTTTGCGAATCCGAACCGTTGGGAATTAAGAAAATTCCAACTTGGAGTCAAGATTGGTTGTGCGGACGTTTAGATTGATCAGCGACAAAGCAACCAAGACTCAACAAAACTCCACTCCAGAGAACGTTACACAAAATAGCGATAAACTTCCAAGAATCCCGATTGTGTCTCGAATAACTCTTTGTCCGTGCCCTCATGTCCGGTCGGTTTTCTCAGATTCGCTGATTGCAAAGGGCAATTGGCCTGAAAAACGGCGCGATGAATGGGAGCGGCAGAGCGAGTATCCACTCGATCTGTTTCATCAGCCTTTTGGGGGAATTACCATGCTAAAGAAAATTTTGTTGGGATCGGCAATTGTTTTTGGTGCGGGCGGATTGCTGCTGGGCACCTCGGCCGTCAGCTACGTCCGAACTGGATACCACTCCATTCGAGACACGATCAAAGAGCAAATACCACTCGACGTGGAAATCAAGCGTGCACGCGATTTGATTTCGGATCTCAAGCCAGAGATCGCGGGCAATCTAAAAGTGATCGCTCGCGAAGAGGTGGAGGTCGCCAGATTGCAACACGAAGTCCTCGCCAAGAAGGCTACCTTGACCAAGTCCAAGCAGGCCATCCTGAAGCTCAAGGACGATGCTCAGAGCGGAGTTAGGTTCGTCACCTACGGTGGCAAGGATTTCGATATGGTACAAGTTAAAAAGGACTTGAGCGATCGTTTCAAGAGCTACCAAACACAGGAAGCGACCACCGACAAACTGGAAAAAATCCTGACGGCTCGCGAGAAAAATCTGGAAGGTGCTCGTCGCAAGTTAGACGAAATGCTTGCTGCGAAGCGACAACTGGAAGTCGAAGTTGAGAATCTGCAAGCTCGACTAACCATGGTTGAAGTCGCCAAGACGAGCAATCAATTCTCGGTCAACGATAGCCGTGTTAGCTCGGTTCGGCAGGTAGTGTCCGATATCGGAACGCGAATCGATGTCGAAGAACGAATGGCGGATACGTTCGAAACCTACGTGGGTATTCCCGTCTCAAGCGAAGACTCACCAACGGATTTGATCGAGCAGATAACAAGTTATTTCGATCGCAGCCAAGTCGAAGTGGAATCGTTGGTGGATAACCGATAGTTTTCCATTGTGTTCGGCTCCGTTTTACGCGAGTGGACTCTACGGGTCGCACCCGGCAGGGTGCGACTTTGCGTTGTCGATAAGGATCATTCCGCCATGACTTACCAACAACGCCCTGTTCCACGAGTTCCCGTTCCGTAGGATGGGACCATTGTCCCGTCCGATGATTCGTTCGGGACAATGGTCCCAAACTACATTGAATTGCCGAAAACTACGGCTAACACCGGGTGCAAAATGCGTGTTTTCACTCCAAGACTTATGCGGAAGTGCTTAGAATGATGAGCCATCTCGCCAGACCTGTTTCAACTCCTACACCTTCCATCCCTATGGTACCACCGAAAATCCTATGGATCGATGGAGTTGGAAGCTATGCCATTTGCGATCAGATCGAAGTCGCCATCGGCCAAGCCTTTCCTGGGAATCAAGTCGACCTGGCCATTCGCGGCGACATCAGCCGTCGAGCCGCTATCGTTCGGCGGCATGGCGAGGATCATCTGATTCAACCGCTGCAAACCGTTCATGTCAATGGTTCTGAAATCGATCGAGCCGTTGTCATGCACGACGGCGACTTGATCTCGCTTGGAGCACGGGTGGGCCTGCGTTATGTCCGGCCTGCCCAGTTGAGCGGTACAGCTCGATTAGAATTGACCGGCAACTCTCGGTGGCAGCCGCTACTCTCGGCGGCTTTGTTGATGGGAGAATCATGTGTTTTAGGACCGGAATCCAATTGTCATGTGATTTGTCTTGACTGGTCTTCCAAGGTAGTGCTGTTTCGAAATGGAGCGCAATGGATGTGCCGAGTCAGCGACCAGGCAAATATTCAGATCGATGGCAAACCGGTGCGCGCCCCGTTTCCGTTGGTACGTGGCCAAAGAATCACAGGCGATGAAATTTCCATGACCCTCGAATAATGCTACCAAGCTTTTTCGGACAGATGCGAAATCCATTCCAGAGTAAACTGAGTGTCCAATTTAGTTCGCAGTCAGCCGTTCAATACAGCACGCGAAAATGGCGACGGAGAATAGAAAAATGTTTGCGATGCTTCGACGCCCAACCCTTAAACGACCCACCAATGAACTTGTCGTCGCCTTACCGCCCGGCAATCACTCAACGGCACCTAAAACGGCAGAACCCATCGGTGTTTCGATGAAATTCCAATACGGCAGCGGTGACACTCCTCTCGAAGGTTACAAAATCAAACGCGGAGTTGGTTCCGGCGGATTTGGCGAAGTCTATTTTGCCGAAAGCGATTCAGGTAAAGAGGTTGCCCTGAAACGAATTCAAAAGAATCTTGAAGTCGAAATCAGGGGTGTTCGGCATTGCTTAAATCTCCGCCACCCAAACTTGGTCGCCATCTACGATATCAAGTTCGATAAGCTCGAACAGGGATGGATCGTGATGGAGTTTATTGATGGCGATTCGTTGCGAGACCGGATGAATCGATTTCCGCAAGGAATGACTTCCTCGGAAACCATGCAATGGTTCGCTCAGTTGGCGGCAGGTGTCGCATATCTACACGATCAAGGAATCGTCCACCGAGATCTCAAGCCCGCCAACGTCTTCATTGACGGCGGATTGATCAAGATCGGCGATTACGGATTGTCGAAGTACATTAGCGCATCGCGGCGCGGTGGCCAAACCGAAAGCGTTGGTACTTTCCACTACATGGCCCCCGAAATCGGAAAGGGCGAGTACGGCAAGGAAATCGATATCTATTCGCTCGGGATCATCTTGTATGAACTCCTAACCGGCAACGTTCCGTTCGACGGCGAGAGCAGCCAAGAGATCATCCTCAAGCATTTGACCGCCGATCCAGATCTTTCTCAAGTGCCACAACCGTTTGCCTATGTGATTCAAAAGTCGCTTGCAAAAAATCCTGCTTTGCGATTTAGCGATTGCCGAGACATGCTTCGTGCGCTCGGTTGGGAACTCGACGCCAGCGGTTTGGCGGTCAAGCGTCGCGATGGTGCAAGCATCGATTTGCCACCCGTTCTTCCACCTTTCCGAGCTGAGCCAGCGGTCAACAAAAAGGAGATGCCCGTCGCCAGACCGACCGGGAGCTTCGATGCCACGATTGCGGGGGGCAATACGCCACCCAATACAAACCCTTGGCGATACCGATATGGCTACGCCGGTGATGCACAAATGGAAAACCTGTATCGCGAACCGGTCGCGCGTGCGGTTCAGCAGGCAATCGCTGAAACGCAAACGTTCTATCAAAGCCTGCCCCCGGGGGGGCGTGCAATTGCGATCGTGATCACGGTCATCGTGCTCTTGTCAAGCGCTGGTGTTATTGCACCATTGCTGTTTGTGCTTTTCGGCTGCTACGTCTGTTATTATGTCGTCTGGTACACGATGGGCGGAGCAAACGCACCCTACACTCCCTCGTCGCAGCCGAATTCTCCAATGAAGGCACGACCGCAACCGATTCGTTCGCCGCAAATCCAGCCAGCCACCGCTGCCTATCAAAACGCACGGCCTGTGGCTGCGAAGTCGGGTCTGAAACCAGCGCCGATTCCTTACCGAGTCGCCTTAAGAAATTGGCAAACCGAGCAGCGAAACAAATTAAATCAACGCGGCTTCTGGACTCGCAGTCATGAGACAACTCGTAGCTGGGCATTTTCCGGCATCGTAACGAGCGTGATCGCGACAGGTGCAGGCTTGCTGACAGTGGCCCGCAACCAGGGGGACTCCAATGCGCTCGTAAGCGGAATCGCTTGGACTGGTATCATGTCGCTCTTAATGACCTGGACCGTCCTGTATTTAACTAGAAAGTGGGAATCGCGTTCGGAGGATTCTATCGTCCAACGTTTTATACAACTCTCAGCGGGAGTGGTCCTTGGCGTCGCGAGTTTTTCAATCAGCGAATTCTTGATGGTTCCGTGGGCCGAGATCGCTTCGAAGCCATTTGTCGGAATCGTGAATGACGGAACTCTCTTGAGCGTAAGCTGGCAAGGATTTTATGGCGAAAACTCAATGCCTTTGTTGGCAGGTCACATTGCATACTTTGGTTCTTTGATGTGGATTGTTCGCTGGTGGCGGCAATCCGACATTCTTCGCAAGAGTCGGTTCAGCGTCTGGGCAATCGCTTGGAGCGTCGTCATGGCAGGTCTGGTCCAAGGTTTGTTTTTCTTCCCAGGACCTTGGTGCTTTCTGTTGGCTGGCGTGACTTCCTTTACGCTGCAAATGGCGTCACCATGGATGGATCCTCTCACTGGCGAATGAACTAAGAACTAAGAACTAAGAACTAAGAACTAAGAACTAAGAACTAAGAACTAAGAACTAAGAACTAAGAACTAAGAACTAAAAAACCATGCTCTCAATTCAAATACTCATTTGTGGCTACGTTCTCGCGATTTGCTTTCAACAACCGCCCGATTCGACGCAAGCCGAGATACTTTCCAGCGATGCGCTCGAGTCCGTAGCGGGAGCTGCGGACTTGGGAGAGAGTCTGAACTCTCAGGAACTGAATTCAAAGAAAGTTCTCAATGACGATACACCTGAATGGGTCAAGAATGGTATTGTACTTGGAGAGGATCATAGTCTGGCAATCAGCAGCTCTCTGCTGCCTGATCTAGAGCAATGCCGCGAAGATCTCAAAGCCAGCATGATGCGCGATGTGCATGCTTACTTGAACAAGCATGTGCTTGAAAATGTTTCGGCCTCGGTGTTACCTCAATTGACTCAAGAGTATGTTGAGAAATACTGGGTCGTGCCGTCTCAAACATTCGACAACGTTCAGGACCGTCCGTCAGGCACATACCATCAACTGTGGATTGGACTTCACATCTCCGCTGACCAGTTAAAGAAAGTCCGTGAGTGGGAACGGCACAGCGTTCGCGCGAGCAGGACAAAGCAAGTGGGGGTACTCGGTGGTACAGGCGTTGCCGCAATAACCATTCTTTCTGGCTTCGTTGGGGTTTTGGCACGCCGCGAAAAGGCTAAACTCAAGGCATGAGCGACGAAGTCCCTTTGAATCCAAATTATACAGAAAAATTGATGGTTGACAGCATCCGTGGTGGCGACACGAATGCATGGCAGCAGTTGATTGATCGGTATGAAGGCCGATTGTTGGCTTTCGTCGGTTCTCGATTATTGGATCGATCCCATGCGGAGGATATCGTTCAAGAGACGTTTGTTGGATTCTTAAACAGCTTACCCAATTTCGACTGCCAACGCCCTTTGGAGAGTTATCTGTTCTCGATCGCGGCCTACAAACTGACGGACCATTTGCGTCGCGAAGGGCGACGACACACTCTCGCCTTCCACACAGGTGAAGACTCCAGTGACGGGGCCCAGCAGGTTCCAGCTCCATTTCGCGCCGTCAGCAGTGTGGCGCGTTCCGTCGAACGTCGCGACACCGAGGAGATCGCGTTGGTGGACGCGTTGAAAGAGCAAATCGAGAAATGGAAATCCAAGTCAGACTGGCAAAAGCTAAAGTGCATTGAGCTGTTGTTCGTTTCTGGCAGTAGCAACAAGGAGACGGCGGAACTGCTTGGAATTACCGAGCAGCAGGTCGCAAATTACAAATCGGATTTTGTGTTAAGAACCAAGACGTTGATAAACCGCTTGGCAAGTCGCGATTCGTTTCCAGAGCTTGACTAGTCAGGACTGGTGCTCGTGCTCTGTCCTAATCAGCCGCTGGTGGACTCGATAACGTCCGATGGGACTGTGCTGCGACACGATGTGTTCAGTTAGAACAGTTGTCCTCAACTGTTCCTGGAGCAGGTACAAACTTCACTTCAGATAAACGATTGGGACAATCGTTCTACAATATAGATAAACGATTGGGACAATCGTTCTACAATGACGTCTGGAAGGCGGACCATCCCGAAGCGGTTTGGGAGTATCGAGTAGCGGAATCCCGTCAAAAAGAGGATCGCAAGCAAATCACGCGAGCCCGTCGCATCGTGGCTGCCAAGCTAAAGCGAGAGCAAACCGCAAGCCAGTAACCAACGTCCGCCTCACTGGTTGTCGTGGACGCTTACGTATCTACGTTCGTCAACGAGTAGAAAATTGAATGGTCCGCCAATTATTTTCGGAGAAATTTAGAAAAATGCGTCCCGGAAAATATCAACGTGGTGGGTCCCCATAAATTTATCTTGAAGGTCTGCTAGGAGGTTGAGCAACGATTACAATGCGCTCTTTGAAATAGTCCGCGGTTATCTTGATAACGCGAATCCCCTGTCAAGTTTAGGTGGAGATTCTCATATGGAGGCGAGTGTCATAATTCCCAATGGAGCTGATTTCACTGCCGAGTATCCGCTGAACGGGACGGTTGAGAACCTGATCGGACGTGGAAGCGAATGCCAAATCCAAATCGACGATCTTCGCGCCTCGTGTGAACACGCGAAATTTGTGTTTTCCGAAGGTCTTTGGATGATTATTGATTTAGGGTCTCGCAATGGGACGCTTGTCAATCGATCTAAAACCGACTCGGCAGTCTTGTCCGACGGTGATGCAATTCGCATCGGCGACACCGGGCTTGTATTCTACGAATCGACACTGCACGAACGAGGAAACTGCGAGCTGCTCAATCTAGAGATTCTTATTTCCGAAGAGATCGAGGAAACACCCCAGGATTCCGGACGCCGATCTATCGGAGGAGATGCACTTGAGACTCTCAAGCAAGCACGACGATCGAGGGATCTTTCCGATTTGCATGAATTTTCCTTGCTTACCAACACCATCGCTACCAAGGAGGAGTTGGTTGAGGTATCGCTGAGTATTCTCGCTAACCACACCAAGGCCACCTTGGCCGCATTCTTACTTCCAAACGAATTTGGCGAGCTTGACGTTGCCGGCCTGAAAACCACGGACAAGTCGATCCGTCTGGAAATAAGTGAACGGTTAACCCAAGCTGTGGTGGGAGGCATGAGAGCGGTTTGGCTACAGCAAGAACGGATTGCTCTTGCGCAGGACCATGTCCATGGGGCTGCCGACGCAATCTGCGTCCCCGTCGTCGGAGAGAATCGCGCCGTCGGCGCTTTGCATTTGTATCGCAGCAAGAGGAAATTCCAACGTCATCACGTTGATTTCGCAGTTGCGCTATGCGGCACACTCAGTATCGCGATGAACCGAATTGTCGCGAATCAAGACACCCGACGGAAGTTGGATCGACTACAGGTCAAGATCGCGGATTTCGACGAATTACTAGGCGAATGCAAACCGATCATCGAATTGAAAAATCGTATTTGCAGAATCGCAAAAGCATCAGGCTGTGTCCTAATCCAAGGGGAAAGCGGCTCCGGCAAGGAGCTCGTCGCCAAAGCAGTTCACCACAATAGCGTTCGCGAGTCGAGGCCGATGCTAAGCGTCAATTGCGCGGCGATCCCAGATGAATTGATGGAAAGCCAACTCTTCGGTCATGTCAAAGGGGCTTTCACAGGCGCAGATCGAGACCACCTGGGGTGGTTCCAGAAGTCCCATGAAGGAACTTTTTTTCTCGATGAAGTTGGGGAACTGAATCTTAGCGGACAAGCGAAATTACTGAGAGTTCTCGAAGGACACCCCTTTTTACCCGTCGGCGGGACGAAAGAGATCAAGGTAGATGTCCGAGTCATTGCGGCAACCAATCGAGATTTACGAGAATTCGTCGAGCAGAAGAGATTCCGGGAAGACTTGTACTACCGTTTGAGCGTCTTTCAGTTAGTCGTTCCCCCACTCCGGGTACGGGAAGGCGATATCGATCTACTCGCTGATTTCTTCTTCGAGCATTTCAAGAAGCAAAGCGGACGACGGACTCTGGAAATCGGACCAGAAGCCAGGCAATTGATGCGAAACCACCCCTGGCGCGGAAACGTACGTCAACTCAGAAACGTCATGGAGAGCGCTGTCGTTCTCGCAGAGGGGCAAGAAATCCGCCCTGAAGACCTGGCTCTTCATGAAGTCCATCGGCGCGGATCTGATTCCGACGCGTCATCCGAGGGAACCAATGGGAGCCCCAATCCCAGCCGAACAAGTACCCCGAATTCCAATGGCTTCACCCCAGAAGAACTCCTCGAACGATTCGACACCCTCAATGTCGAAGTTTGGGAGCAGCGGTTGATTCAGGCTGCGCTAAAAAAGACCCAAGGGAATATTCCGTTCGCGGCCGAAATGATCGGGATGTCGCGCGCCACGATGTACCGCAAAATCGAACGTGTTCCAAACTCCAAATTGATCAATCCGATGAAAGCCAGTCTCACTACGAGATGATTTGGCTTCCTCGTCGTCTCAGACTTCGCAATTCAAGACTGCGATGACCTTCAAATCCCTCCGCCGCCTGATTTGGCAATCTCTCCCTAAACAACTCCAGAAAATTCATCGGGAAATCCCACCCGGATCCCGACCAAGAAAACATTGGTATTTCACACAGAACGAAAAAAGCCTCCCGTAAAACTCTACTCCCGGTTTTTTTGGTACGAAGTTCGCTAGCATTCGAGTTGCGTTCAGACTAGTGGACCGCTGGCGAATGGGCAGAAGCGCACAAGTCGAACGATCCGTTTTTTAAAAGGGTTTTTCATGATCACTCGATTCATTGTCCGTCACTTGGTTTCCCGTTTTGTTCGTGATGAGCGTGGAGCAACCATGCTTGAGTACGGCTTGCTCGTCGGCTTGATCGCTATCGTCGCAATCGCCGGAATGACCGCCTTCGGCGGCTCGATCAACACGATGTTCAACGGTTTATCGGATACGGCTGGCGATGTCGACACCAACTAGTGGTGTCAGCACGAACGGCCAGTAACGAATCCCTGAAGAATGCTGGGAGGGGCTTTTTTCCAATGCCCCCTCTCAGCATGCTTCTGTCTGCCTGACAGGCGGTTGAGCATTGCGAGAGGAAACTTTGGGGGTTAGAAATGTCCTTGAGAACTTGGCTGGTATTTTTGCTTGCGATTGCAAGCGGGATGTTTGCAATTTTAGGAATTTTTCAGTTGCGGCAACGGCAAGCTTCCAAGGAGACTTCCACCGTAGTCGTCGTACGCAAGAGCATTGGGCGTGGTTTTACCATACCTGCTGAGAGCGTTGAGCTTCTTTCGGTTCCCAAGGAATTTGCCAGTCCAACGATGGTAAAGACCCTCAACGGGGTTGTCGGAAGAATTGCGACAACCAGTTTGCTGGAAGGCGAATTTGTCCTAGCGCAGAGGGTAGTCAAAGCGGGTTCTCGGGGAAGTGGGATCGCTTCATTGATTCCATCAGGATTGCGAGCCTACAGCATTCAGGCAACCAATTCGGCGAATCGTTTGTCGGGTTTACTCCAATCGGGAGATCGAGTGGATGTGATGTTGACTCGCGGCGGGCAATCTGGAAATGGCGAATCGTCGGCTAAGAGTGAATCGTTGATCCAGAACGTCGAAGTCTTGGCGATAGACAGAAACATCGAGCAGGCAACCAATAAGTCCAGCACCGCAAGCACCAGTTCGAAACCGGAGGCCAAAACGTCGACAGTAACTCTTTTGGTCACACCCAAGCAAGCCTCCGTATTGGGTTTAGGGCAGAGACAGGGAATCTTGTCCTTGGCCTTGCGTAATCCTGAGGACACGACGATCACGGAGGATACGGATGTTTCGGAATCGGAGTTGATGGATCAGACAGATCTTTTGAGTGCCGCAAAGAGCTCCGACGGGCTTGACCAAGGATCGGACGAGGCAGCTATTGCGGAAACAAAAAACGAGCTTCAGGGTGAGGTCCCAGAGGAGGTGATGACGTTAACCATCGAGGAGATGCAGGTTCTTTTGAATGCTCCGTCACTAGCCACCAAATCGCGTAGCAGGTTCTCTGCGATTCGAACCATCCGCGGTTCTCGATTGGGAGTGATCCCGATCCATTCGGTGACTGCACCTTGACGGATTCTCGAAATGGAAAGGATTCGAAGATGTATCCAAGAAGCAAGACTGGCCAATCCTCTTACCATGACAACAACCTGAATGCATTGGTTTAAATCGCCGGGAAAACCGGGGCTGGTAGTCGACAAGCCATCACAAGCGTCCGGCAATGAACCGGCCCCCTCCATCGACACGCCTAGGAAAAATACGCAGCAAGATCAAACTGGTGATTTGGAGACAACGAAGGTACCTGCGAAACCGATCAGTGAGGTCGCCAGCTGGCTGGAATCACTCCGGAAAAAAGCGGATCCTAGATTAACAGCCCTGAAGCGGCAGTTGCACCAGAGGGCGATCAGCTCGCTGGATATTGGCTCGATGTCGAAGTGGAATCCAGAAACGCTAAAACTGGAAGTCCGCAGGAAAGTGGAAGCGATCTGTGCCACCATTGACCTGAAGGAATATGAGATTCAGGCCGAGGAACTGGTTGACGAAGTGTTGGACGAAGCGTTTGGATTGGGGCCGCTAGAGGCTTTACGCAGCGACCCGCTGGTCTCGGACATAATGATCAATGGCCCCAAGACGATTTATGTGGAACGCCAGGGGCAGTTGATACGAACGCCGATTGTGTTTCACGATGATGAACACCTCGTTCAGATCCTTCAGCGGATTGTAGCCGAGGTGGGGCGGCGGATCGACGAAACAACCCCTTTGGTCGATGCACGACTTCGTGACGGAAGTAGGCTCAATGCGGTGATAGCACCACTTGCGCTCGACGGAGCTTTGGTTTCGATACGGCGATTTGGTGCAAAGCCATTAACGGCGGATAGGCTTATCGCAAATCAATCGATTACTTCGGAAATGATTGAGTTCCTGCGAGCCTGCGTCAAAGCGCGCATCAACATGTTGATCTCTGGAGGAACGGGGAGCGGAAAAACCACACTTTTGAATTGCTTGTCTGGTTATATTCCGGAAGACGAACGAGTCGCGACGATCGAAGACGCTGCCGAATTGCGTCTGCAACAACCGCATGTGGTTCGCATGGAGACTCGGGTTGCGAATGTGGAGGGGAATGGAGCCATCACGGCCAGAGATCTTGTGAAAAACGCACTTCGAATGAGGCCGGACCGAATTATCATTGGGGAATGCCGGGGATCTGAGGCTTTGGATATGCTTCAGGCTATGAATACAGGGCATGATGGAAGCTTAACAACCATCCATGCGAATACGTCCCGCGACGCTGTTTCTCGTTTGGAGATGATGGTGGGGATGGCTGGTTTTGATTTGCCCATTTGGGTCATACGCAAGCAGGTTGCATCGGCTGTTCAAATGGTGGTTCAGGTCAATCGCTTACCAGGCGGGGTACGTAAGATTACACGCATTTCAGAAATCACCGGGATGGAGGGGGATGTGATCAGCATGCATGATATTTTCGAATTTCGGCAAACAGGACTCAATGCGGAGAGGGTAGCTCAAGGGCAGTTTTGGGCAACGGGATTGCGTCCTGTGCTCCTAAACCGGCTAGCATCCTACGGGGTAGAAGTTCCCGTCGAACTTTTCGAGCACCGGTTGCTTATGGACTGCAAGGGAAGAGTCTAGATTGCACGGGTACACCCAGTTCACTCGTTGCTTTTCTCGGCACTGCATTTGCATTGTTTGATTTGCATTGTTTGATTGTGTTCAAATTTTTTCGAGCGCTCGTCGCTGGAAACTGTTCAGGAGGGGTTCTGTGCTACAAATTTATGTTGCGATGGCGTTCGTCGCGGGCTTTGCCTTGGTCGCCGGCCTGAACTTTTTCATGGTCGAAGTGGTTGAGGACCGACGTAAGCATCGTCACTTGCAGGCTAAGGAAGAGTTGCGATTGCGCCTGGCAGAACGAGCCAGGGCCGAGTTGCTCGATAAGGAGATCCAAAAGAAAGCGGTATCGCAAATTGCGGAGTATGCCGAGAACCCCACTCTTTGGGCGAGCTGGAAGCTTATGGTCGCCCAGTCTGGGGTGATCGGAGTTCGGGCGGAAACACTTCTGGTCGTAGCCGTGTGCATCGCGTTGGTTGGGGGAGGGATTGTTGCGATCCCAACCCAAAGTTGGTCGATCGGAGTCTTGGCTGGTGTTGGCATGAGCCTTGCCCCGTTTGCTTTTGTTGCGATCAAACGAAAGCAACGACGACGGAAGTTGTTGAGTCAGTTGCCAGATGCCTACGAGATGTTGTCTCGAGTCCTGCGCTCTGGGCAAACCGTCAGCCAAGCGATGAGAGCAATTGCTGACGAGTTTTCGTCACCTATTGCCGAAGAGTTTGCTTACTGCTGGGAGCAGCAGAACCTTGGTCTTACCCCCGAAGCATCCCTAAAAGAGTTGTCGCGCCGCACGGGTTTGCTTGAGGTGAAAATCTTTGTGGTTGCCCTGACGATCAATTCGACTTCTGGGGGGAATCTGTCGCAATTGCTCAACAAATTATCTCAGATTATTCGGGACCGTGAAAAGATGCGGGAGAAGGTAGTGGCTTTGACAGCAGAAGGTCGATTGCAAGCCTACATGATGATCGCCTTACCGATTGGGCTTGCCGGTGTCTTGAGCTTGATCAATCCGACCTACTTGGTCCCCCTCTTCGACTACAAAGCCTTGATCATTGGAATTTTGATGTGGATGGGTGTGGGGTATTTTTGGATGCAGCATATTATCAATTTTGACCAATAAGACCAATAAGACCAATAAGACCAATAAGACCAATAAGGGATCGGCCTCATGGACCTCACAGCAATTTCTTTTATCTCGCTTTCAATAATCCTGTTCTTTGGTGTTGTTTTCTACGTCTTGGTCGACAAACGCAGCGAGAACTCCAGCACCGAAGATTCTAAGTCCGGCGTAGCCAACGAATCCGGTTTTCAACAAAATGTTCGCAAGCGAATCGACAGAGATCGGAATCAAGCGCAACAGCGACGTCGTTTGATTCAAGCGGGTTTTTACGGAAAGAACGCCATTTTTTGGATGTCGGCCTCGAAACTACTCTCCGTGATCATCCCGCTTGCTGTAGCCTTGCCTGTTACCTACATCACCGCCTTGCCTATTCGCATTACGGCGTTGATTGCTCTGGCCGTGGCGATCGCGGGAATGATTGGTCCTTCGTTCGCGTTGGACAAACTCAAGAAAGCGAGACAGAAGAAACTTCGGCGAGCCATACCTGACTCTTTGGACATCCTGAGTATTTGCTTAGAGGCAGGGATGAGCCTCCCGAGTTCTCTGGCCAAGATCTCGCAGGAGCTTGCAACGGCACATCCTGAATTGGCTTTGGAATTAGCCATTGTAGACCGGGAGACTAAAATGGGACGCGGCGCGGGCGAATCCATGCGGTCTTTTGCTGAAAGATTCGACATAGAGGAACTCCGAAGCATTTCTACGGTGATCGTTCAAGCTGAGAAATATGGATCGAGCCTAGTGGACGCAATGGAAGTCTTCTCGCATTCCATGCGGGTAAAAAGAATGTATGCGGCCGAAACTCTAGCGCAAAAAGCGGTTGTCAAGATCCTTATACCTACAGTGCTATGCATTCTCCCGGCGCTTTTCGTCGTCACGCTAGGACCTCCGGTCATCATGACGATGCGAGCTTTGGCGAACAATTAATTATCAAACGAACTGGATTATCCGCGCGACAACCTCAACTCCTTGATTGCAAATACGTAACAAAAAGACCCAAAAAGATGGCCAACTCTCGAACTCGGAAACCACTGCAACGAACCAAGCGAGTGCATGCTGCCAATCGCCGTGGTGCCGCACTTATCGAATTTGCCTTGATAGCACCCATCCTAGGATTACTCAGCGTTGCTGTTTTCGATTTCGCGAAAATCGCCTACGTCCGCTTAGTGGTCGCCGACGCTGCCGGCGCGGCAAGTCGTTTTGCGGCGCTTCATCCAATGCCGACCGGATCATTGGATACTTGGGTCAAAGGCATTCAAGAAGCCGCCCTGGCATCGAGTAGCGGGTCTATGTGGATCGATCCGAGCCGAATGAGTTTGCAACCAGTGAATGTCGACCAAACGCCCCCGAATGATATTCGGATCACTGTACAGGTTGACTATCAATTCCAACCGAAATTTTGGTGGCCCGGCTTACCAAGCGCAAGCATGGTTTCCTCAAAAGTCTCGATTCCTGGAGTACGCTAAATGCACTGCTCAGGTATCAGGAAACTTACTCGGACCAGGACCGGCGCGGTATCACTCGAATTTGCCTTCGTGATGCCAATTTTTATTCTCATAATCACTTCCACCTTTCTCGGAGGAATGTGGATCCATCAAACACAGCAATATGCAGCAATTGCGAAATTCTTAGGACGCAAAGCAATCGTGCGGGGAGCGATGGCCGAAAAACTTGGTAGTTGGGGCCCAAGCACTATGGCAGGAACGATTGGAGACGGGACGGAAATTGGAACGTTATTGGCCGACAAGTATTCGAATGGCAAACCGCTCGATATTTATTATCAATTGACATGGCCCGACGGTGGAAACAACGGGGTCAGCGGTCACCGAGTCGAGATAACGATATCCTCCTATGATCCGTCTGCCGTCTTATCCCCGAGTACGCTTGATCTCTCGGCCAGTGTCGTCCTCCAACTGGCACATTAAAACACACTCAAACAAGCATGAAATCCATGAGAACAAGCACACTCAATCACAGCAAAGAAGCAGGGGGTATTCTCGCAGTTTTTTGCGTCACACTGGTTGTATTCTTCGGTGTGCTTGCGATTCTCATCGATTTGGCGTGGATCAATTATTCTTCTCGATATTGCCAGAATGTCGCTGACGCAACGGCGCTTGCGGGTGGTAAGCGACTTATGGAAGGAGAATCTGCGGAAAGTGCTAAAAATATTTCGTTAGACTATTTAACTCTTTGGAACTCAACCGACTCAACGATTGCTGATATCCACACTCCTCCGATCAGCGGGCCGTATCAAGGGGTCGAAGGGTATATCGAAATCTTTGCTAGAAAACGCGTAAAAACAATGTTTCTGCGCTTTGCTCCATTCGGAAAACCCTACGTCTATGTCTACGCGCGCGCAGTGGCCGGTGCAGAAGCGTTTCTCCCCGAAGACGGCGTAATTGCACTCAATCCGAATGCAAGACCCGGTTTGTCTGTCGGCGGCTCCTCGTCCTTAAAAGTCAACGGGCGAATTGTAGTGAACTCCGAAGGTGGTGGAACGGATGAATTCGGAGTTCCAATGGCCAATGAAGGCAGCGGGGTTGCAATTTCTGGAGGTACTCCTAATTCGGATAAAGGGGTTTTCGCTCGTATCGTCGATTCGGTGGGTGGCGTCGATAATTACCTCGTCTTCAAACCTCTGATTCCAAACGAACCCCCTCCGTTGAAAACCGGAAGCCTACCGGAACCAGATCCCTATCTCAACGTGGTTACACCCTACCTTGGCAATGGGCTCGATCCAACATACAGAGGAAGCGTTAATATAACCAATCAGAATGCGACGGGCTTGAATACCGATTTCGCAAAACAAAACCGCCGTGCGACAAAAACAGAAGCCGTCGCAGGAGGATTGTATACAGTGCAGTCAGGTGATGTGATCTTGCACCCGGGGATCTATGATAGTATTTCGATTACAGGAGGAACGGTCTACTTTATCCCAGGAATCTACGTAATTCGGGCTCAGAAGGCCAACCAGGCCACCCTGAAAGTCACCGGTGGCAACATCAAAGCCGAAGGTCTGATGTTTTACAATACTGGCGAAAGCTTCAGACGTTACAGCGGAAATCCTGATAAACTCGATCTTTCGACCCCACCGCCAGGAACAGCGACGACGCTGTTCGGCTCTGCCGAATTTAATGCCTCCGTTAGAACCACGCCGATAAATACCAGCCTTTACAACTACGCTACTTTGTACTCAGGTGCGCAATCCATTTCCAAAGACTTTGACGGGATGATGTTTTATCAACGCCGTCACAACACGCAGGTACTGAAAATCACTGGTAACACTTCGCAGACAAGTTTATCGGGGACTTTTTATGGCAAATGGATGCCTTTGGATATCTCTGGTCAAGGCAAATATGATGCTCAATTTGTCGTCGATAGCATGCGAGTTACCGGTAACGGTACCGTTGAAGTCACCGCAGGAAACAATACTCCCAAGGCGAAAGGCAATTCGGTATTCTTAGTGGAGTAATTTCCTCGACTATCTATCCCTATTCAATTATCTAAGATGCCAGCGGCGAGCGACATTCAAAGTATAGTCCTAATCGTGATCGTGATTCTCACTGCTAGATCAGACGTCGGGACACTACGCATCTCGAATAAAATGGTGACGCTTACTTGCCTGTCCGGACTGCTTTTCAATGTGTCTTTAGGATGGAATCAAGCTCAATGGAATGGCTGCTACCATGCTGGAGTCTTCTCATTCCTGGGTGTTCTAAGCGGTTTTTTTCTTTTGTTGCCTCTTTACATGCTCGGCGGAATGACGGCAGGTGATGTCAAATGGCTTGGAGCATTGGGAGCCTGGTATGGACCGCGCGGGACTTTGGCACTTTTCCTCATCAGCGGTTTATTCCTAGGGATGATTTCGCTCGGTCTTGCTCTGCACCTTAAATTTCGTCATAGGCATGTCGACAGAGATGCACGCAAATCAAACGTTGATGAAGTTTTTCTTGAGCCTGATAATCGACTTCGTTTGATACCCTATGCCGCCCCGGTGGCTATCGCTGTTTGCGGTGTCGAGCTGTGGCGCCTGTTTCATTAAACGCGATCGACATCGGAACTATTTCAGGAATACTGGGTCCCCAGAGGTACGCTCTAGTATCGCATTGCCGAGCCACTTCTGCGTTTTTACTGCGGCAGTTGAGGCCGAAGGACCCTCGGCTGCTTTGTTGATCCAATATGCAGCAGTCTGGGTGTTTCCATCCATCAACACGATGTGCCCCAAATTTGCCATCGCTTGCTCGGTGGAACAGCCCGCAAGTTGGTATTCGCGAATCGCTAAATCAATTTCTTGGTTGCGTGAATGAAGTAATCCTTTGATCCCATGTAAGCGAGCCGAATCTGGATGATCCGCAAGCCCATGTAAGACCTCGTCCATGGCTTCCTTGTCAACCCCATTGAGATACTTCCAATAGGCGAAATCCGCACAAACATCTTCGTCATGCGGTGCCCATTTGATCGCTTCCCTAAAGTGATCTTCAGCTTGTTGGTTCGCAGAGAGATGAATGGCCACAAGGGCGAGGCGATGATGAGCAATCGGATTATTCTTATCCAACTTCAAAACCTCCTTGTATTTATTCATCGCAGACCGGTAATCCTCGATCGCCTCATATTGCTCCGCAGACACTACCATAAAATCGATCCGGGCTTGCTTGGTATTTGGCTTACTATCCTCTCCGTTTCCATGAGAACCCGTAGCTGCTGCCACCTGCTTACTTGTCCCCTTATTTATCAAGGGGGATTTATTCTTTGTTGAGCTGGAAATATTCTGATCATTCCAAAAAAATTTCGTCGTTCCACACCCGATGGAACCTAAACCTGTAAAAAACGCGTTACATAACAAGGCCTGACAAAGCCTTGCGCGTATCCTTATTCTGCTTTTTTGAAGCACCATCAGATCTCTCCTTAATCGATTCGGTCTGGGTTGTTCGCTTATTGAGAGGGCGGCTGAGATGTCCCTATAATTCCAATTTGGGAATTAGTGGGCAATGAAACGCCACTTGAACTCGATCCAGGCGTCGAACTGGCACCTCGGTTGATGCCACTCTGGTACCACCGTATCGCATCCGTTCCAGAGGTTGATGCTACGTCTCTAACAAGAATTATAGAATCGTTCGATATGCCAGCAGCTAGCACGCTCGGATGCCCGAGCAACCAAGCCAAACGTTGCTCATTAATCTCCTGACGCGTTCTTGACATCTCCACTCGTAGAGCTTTTCCATACGCTTGATTGATCGTGATCGCTTTCTCAAGACGCTCGAGCCCTGTAGGATTAAGCATCTGCGCATTGGAAGAGTCCTCGGAATAGAAATCCATCTGGTAAAGTGTAACGCGTTCGACAGCAGCTTCACGTATGTTCGATGCAAACGCTGAACGCGTCGCATGCCCAAACGTATTTTGCCGAAAATAATCTTTGTATCCCCAATGATTTTCCTGCAAATTCGACTTCCAACGATTTTTAAAATGAGTTTTACACTCCCTGCATCGACACTCCTTCATGTGATACGGATTAGGATACTTTGATTGATATGCAGGGTAATCAGCCAATCCCGGTAGGCACTTTCCATCCGGACCAACCATAGCATTAGGCCCTAGCTGTCTTAGCTCTTGACTGAAGGCAAGTTTTGGTGCAACGGCGAAGATCATCGGTAACGCAACGAATAATCCATACCTATACCAACCAACGCAAGAATCCGCCATTTTGATACTCCCCGTAAACAATCGATGGATCGTGGTAATCAAATCTCGTTAACAGCAAAGCGATCTTTTACCTTGAGAACCCGATCGGGCCATGAATGCACTGCCGCTCTAGCTTCAATCGCTCCACGCAGTTCCACGGGTCCTCCCATGACTGCACCGAATGGAAAGACCTTCCAGTCTTCCCCTCAATCCGATTCAAAAAATAAAACTCAAGATCATTCGGTTCTTGTAGGTCTTGCCCCGGTAAACGCAACTCTTCACACCTGTCCGTCGCGGAAACAAAAAAGGGTGTTACTAATATAAGCAATTCTCGTTCTACTCTTTGATGAGTCGTATTGCTGAAAAAAGGTCCCAAATAGGGAAGGTCCCCAAGCCCAGGAATCCTAGTGGTCTGTGCATCGAGTGCAACCTCAAGCAAGCCTGCCAGTGCAAGCGTTTCACCTTCCCGCATTTCCACCGTCGTATTGACTTTTCGAGTGTTAATCCCAGGTGTCGGCGAGCCTCCCGGGACAAGGGAAGTTCCTATGGATTCATCAATCGTGCTGACTTCAGGTGATACATTGAGTCGAATGGTTTCTTCATCCACGATCGTCGGTGTAAAACGCAATTGCACACCAAAGTCTTTGTATTGGATCGAGGTTTGACCACCCAGCCCACTTTGAACCGGAACCGGAAACTGACCTCCCGCCAAGAAACTTGCCTCGTGTCCACTCATCGCAACCAAGTTCGGTTCCGCCAAAATCGAGAGCAACGCATTCTTCCTGAGCACGCGGAGCAAGACGTCGAAGTTAGCACTCGGAAAAATCCCAAACGCCGTTCCGTTTCCGCCCAAAACATTTCCGGTTCCAGCCGATGACAATCCACCGTTTACCATGGTCCCTTTGGCGGTAACCATATTCCCGCTAATATTTGTTCCAACCACATTTCCGTTGCTGCTGCCAAAAATCCAGTCTGCACCGACTTCCCGCATTCCAGTGCGATTCAACTCAGCCACCCGCACCTGCAACATGATTTGTTGAGAACCAGGGATTCGCAACAAATTGATAATTCTACCACTCGGTATAATTCCTGCTCCAGCACCGCGCGATCCGACCTCCAAGCCAGCCTGCTCACCAACCGCACCATCTCCAGACCCGGCCTGCGCTACGGCTTGATCCTCAATCGATTGAATTCGTCCCGCTATCTGATTGCTCGTCGAGGCCGAACCTCCAGCGACACGACTGCGTCCAGAACCCAACCAACCTTCAGCAATATTCATTATCTGCGACGCTTGCGCCGCTGTTCGAACCTGGCCCTCCAAAAGGATGCTCTCTCGAAACTGCGTTACCGTCACAAGGCTGTCCGGGAAACGCTTTGCTATTTCTTTCCGCAACAGCTCCAAATCGTATTGTACGCTCACCTCAAAGGTGACGACCTCATCATCTCCAAGGATGACCGTCAGGTCGGTCACACCCGCACGACGCCCAGAAACACGTAACATTCGCGGATTCGGTAGAACCTCAAAGTCAGCGATTGTCGGATCTCCAACCGCGATAACACCAACTTGCTTTCCATCGGATACGGATTTCTTTAAAGTCAATGTCCGCGCCTGACCAACCAGCAGTTCTAACTTCGCATCGACACTCGATAGCGGTTTGACTACCTCCATAACCGTAGCACGCCCCACCGGCTCGAGCTCGTTTTCCGGGACAATGCCCATCACTCGTGGAACGACTCTCGGGATTCCGAAGGGCTCTCGGGGAGCTGGTGGTGCTGGTGCTGGTGGAGCAGGTGGAGCAGCCCGAAGAACTGGAGCAACGGATGGCTCAGTGGGCGCCTTTAATCCTTGCCAAGGCGATCCCTGCCCAATTCCATGCCGCTCGAAAATCACTGAAGATGCAACGAAAAAGCATCCAATTACGAAGCATCTTCGAAAAGCACAAATCCTTCGAGGATCCGTCCGCCCCTGAAGCACCGTTTTGATTGCTTGAGCCATACTCCGAGAGCCCTATACCCGTTGCCACCCGCGAAATCCGCATAATCGATCCATCTGAAGTTTCTTCGACGATTCAAATTTTTCTCATGAAGTATTTGCTCTAGTTCGGTTGAATTCGAGCGAACGCAACTTAAAAAAATCCTATCCCCCAACGACCTATTGAGGAATTCCAGTCAAAGCTAGCAAAATATTACCAATTCCCTGCGCAAGCCGGGGAGGGCGACTCCCAATGATCCGCGCCAATATTCTGCCCAAGACTTAATGACCGGCTGGGTGAACTTTGTATGTGGCTTCTTCGGTGGCTGGGGAGTGCGCAATCCACTGCGGAAGCAATGAGCCGAAGATCATCCCGATAATGCTGGCAATCAAGCCTGCGAGCTGGCTAGGAAACTCTTTCCCCAATGACGAAACCAATGTGAACACAAGCCATACGCCGACTCCAAACACGATACTTGCAATTGCGCCTTGGGTTGTTGCACGCCGCCAATACAGACCAAAAGCCAAGGGCACAAAGGCGCCAACCAGCGTGATTTGGTAGGCGGCAGAAACCATGTCATAAATCGGTGTTCCGTGCGACACAATGGAATACGTCAAGACGGAAAAGGCAAATACAAAGATGGAAATACGCATCGCTTTTAACAAATGCCGATCGTCGAGCGTTGGCCACAGGTGTCGTAGAATATTCTCCACAAAACTTGTCGACGGTGCTAGCAGCGTCGCAGAAGAGGTCGACTTGATGGCAGAAACCAAAGCCCCAAAGAAAAGCACTTGGGCGAAAAACGGCATATGGTTTAAGATCAATGTTGGCAATACGCGTTGCGGATCGTCCTTCAAAAGTTCCTTCGACTCCACGGGCATAATGATCAATGAGGAGACAACGATAAACATTGGAACAAAGGCAAAGGCCAAATACGACAAGCCTCCGATAACGGCTCCGCTGCGAGCTGTTTTGGCATCTTTTGCAGACATGACTCGTTGGAATACATCCTGTTGGGGAATGGATCCAATCATCATGGTGATGGCTGCACCAACAAAGAACAGCCAATCTTTTACGGTTGGCTCCGGCAATATCCTGAACAGTTCTTTTTCGTTTGCCAGGGCCAGCACTTTGCTAGTGCCGCCGGCTAAGCTCGATGAAATCCATGCAATGTACGACAAACCAATGACCAAAACGATCATTTGGATGAAGTCCGTGTAGACGACGGCGAGCATTCCACCCATGATCACGTAGATCAACACCAAGACAGTGCCAATGACCATTCCAACCGCTGGGCTGATTGCGCCTCCAGAGAGGATCGTAAAGACAAGACCGAGGGCCGTGATTTGTGCCGCCACCCAGCCGAGGTAGCTCAAAATAATAAGTATGGAACACAGAATTTCGACCGCGATGCCATAGCGGTTGCGAAAGTAATCGCCGATCGTCAGCAAATTCATCTTGTAGAGCTTTTGTGCGAAAAAGAGTCCTACAAAAACCAAACACATGGATGCACCGAAAGGGTCTTCGATGACTTCCCGCATGCTCCCGTTGACAAATTTGGCTGGAATGCCCAAGACTGTCTCTGCACCGAACCACGTAGCAAAGCTGGTGGTAACAACCATGATTAAGGGAAGTCTATGGCCGGCAACGGCAAAGTCGGCAGTATTCTTTATCTTTGACCCGGCCCAAGCGCCGATCGCCAACGTGCCAAGCAAGTATAGAATGACGAGGATCAAGAGAGCGGTGTTCATTGCGACGTTGTTCTGATTGGATCCGATTGGGTTTGAGAATGCGTAAGTAACGATTGGTAAAGGGTCAGTCAATTTTTTGGCTAACTTGGCAATACGCGGCTGTTCGCGCCGCGCCGCTATTAGGCGATCGGCAGCGCAAAAACTACCACGTAGCACAGGCTGCCAGCCTGGTTCGACATGCAAAACACACGCCTAGCAGCCTGTACTACGGGACTATCTCATCCTGCCGCTCGCCTATAGGGGAGCGGCCGCATTGTTCGTACCGAAAGCGAATACCCCTAGCATAACGCCAGGGGTACGCATTCGTTAGTTTCGTTCGCTCAAAAACGAGAGGGGGATAATCGAACCGTCCTTGTCGCGGCAATCCATTTCCAAGAACTCTGGGAAGGGCGTATCGCTCCCAAGGATCTGAATGCTGACTTTGGACGATTCCTCCAGCTCGATGATTTCACGACGTTTGCGGTTGTTGAGATACGACGCAACGTTTTCGTTCACCTTGACGATAACTTTCGCGGCGTTCTGCATTTGGCAGGCCATCATCAACAATCGCGTCACTTCGATCGACATACTCTCTGCGGTCTTAACCAAACTTCGACCGCGGCAGCACGGGCAATCTTCATACACACTTCGTTTGAAACTCGGCCGAATCCTTTGACGCGTCATTTCGATTAATCCGAAAGGGCTTGTGCGTAGGATCTTCGTGCGGGCTTTATCGCGAAGCATGGCATCGCGCAAGGTTTTTTCTACTTTGCGTCGGTGGGACTCTTTTCGCATATCGATAAAATCGTTCACGATGACTCCACCGAGATCCCGCAACCGAAGCTGCCGAGCAATTTCTTTTGCTGCGGACATATTGAGGTGGAATGCATTCTCTTCTGCATTCTCGTCGCCGCCTCGGAAGTTACCGCTATTGACGTCGATGGCAACCAATGCTTCCGTTTGATCGATAACGATCGAGCCGCCACCCTTGAGCGGTACAATACGTTGGTGAATACGATTGATCTCTTGTTCCAGTTTGTATCGGTAGAACAGTGGCTCTCGTCCGTCGTACATTTCAATTCGGTCAGCAACTCGCGGCATCACGAGCTCTACAAACTCTTTTGCTCGTTTGTAGGCTTCGGGATGATCGATGACGACCGAATCGATATCTTCGGTAAACGTATCGCGAATCGTTCGAATGAGGATATCGCTCTCTTCGTACACATCGCAAGGAGCAGGTGCCGTCTTGATGCGTTTGACGATCACCTTCCACAATCGAAGCAAATAGGCCACATCGCGAGAAAGCTCATTGCGTGTTCGCTCGGAGCCAGCCGTACGAACGATGAACCCGACACCCTTTGGCAAACGCAGGTCGAGCATCATCGAGCGAAGCTTGCGACGCAAGTCATCGTCTTCGATTTTGCGACTGACACCTACGCGACCCAATGCCGGCATCAAGACCAAGTAGCGACCTGGAATGCTAATGTAGGTTGACAGCGTTGGTCCCTTGGTGCCGATTCCTTCTTTGATGACCTGCACAAGGACTTCATCGCCACGACGAAAGATCTCTTGAATGGGCGGCTTGAAACGCGGTCGACCGCTTCTCAGTTTGTTGTTGCGACGGCGGGGTCCGTTTCGCCCATTTCCACGCGGGGCTTTTTCGCCGTCCTCATCCACGTCATCATCGTCTGCAACTTCCTCTGGTTCCTCATCGGAATTGTCGTCGTCAACGTCGGAGTACGATCCGTCCATGATTTCGTCTGGATCGTAGCCTGCTTGGCGAAAGTACTGAGCTTCGATGTCACTTATGTGGAGGAAGCCGTTTCGACCGACACCAAAGTCGACGAATGCAGCTTGTATACTTGGCTCGATGTTAACGATCTTGCCTTTGTAAATGTTGCCAACCCAATTGTTTTGGCTTGTGCGTTCGGTGTATAGTTCTTCCAAAACTCCGTCTTCCAGTAAGGCGATTCGGCATTCTTCGGTTTGGGAGACATTGATGAGCATTTCCTTCTTCATCGGTACTGTTGGTTCCTTTCGATTGTCATCATCTTGTTTTGGCCTCGGTCGAACAGTTTGAACAAACCATGCGAGCGGGCCAATCGTGTGGATGGTGAATTTGTTTTGATGTTTATGCTTGCAATACGATTTCGGGCACGAGCCCTGCTAATTGATTCATCAAGAATGCGTCGACTTCGCGAGCCGTCGAAAGACGTAGCGCTCGCCATGCCATTGCTTCGCATTGGCCGATGGTGACCGAGCGAATCGCTTTCTTGAGGATTGGAATCGCGGCTGGAGCTAAGCTCAGCGTTCGAATTCCCATTCCGACCAGCAGCAGCGCGTAAGCAGGATTATTGCTCATCTCGCCACAGACGCTGGTCGATTTCTTTTTCTCCGATGCAATCTGATGAGTTCGTTGGATCAACCGAAGAACTGCCGGATCGCACGCCTGGTAGAGATCAGCAACGGAGTCGTTGCTGCGGTCTACGGCAAGCGTATATTGCGTCAAGTCATTTGTGCCGATACTTACAAAATCGATTTCATCAATGAAACGATCCAGCATCAGAACCGCCGCAGGAACCTCGACCATCATCCCGACTTGAACGGCGCATTGAATGTGTTTGCCTTCGGCTGCAAGATCTTCCGACACCGAGCGGAGCAAGAAGCGGGCGCTTCTCAGTTCATCGAGCGTCGTGATCATAGGAAACATCACACGCACATCCCCCAGACAAGCCGCTCGCAATATGGCGCGGACTTGAATGCGAAAAAGCGGTGGGTTACGAAGACTCAAACGAATGCTGCGCAGACCGAGAAATGGATTATTTTCCGGCTCTGCCAACATCGTCATACCCATTTTGTCCGCACCTAAGTCGAGTGTGCGAATGACAACTGGGCGGTTTTGCATATCGCGAACTACTTGCGCATATGCTTGATAGTGTTCCTCTTCTGTGGGCTCTTGATCGCGCCCCAAATAGAGAAACTCTGTTCGATATAGACCAACACCGTCGGCCCCGCGAGCGACGCACGACGCGGCTTCGTTAGGAAACTCGAGGTTGGCCATCAACTCGATGCGAACACCATCGCTGGTGCTGGCTGGTAAATCCCGAATCTCCTGCAACTGGGTGGCGATCGATTCGCGAAATAAACGCCGCTCTTTGTAACGATCGCGAGTTGCGTCGTTGGGCGAAACGATGATTCGACCTAAGTGGCCATCGATGATCACTTCGTCGCCACTGCGGATGTTATGCAGGAAATTCCCAACGCCGACCACGGCAGGAATTTCCATCCCGCGGGCGACGATGGCGGTGTGACCGCCGGAGCCACCCGCCTCGGTACATATGCCAAGCACTTTCTCCGGGTCGAAACTAGCCGTTTCCCCGGGAGTCAAGTCATGGCTGACGACGATCGCTTCGTGAGGTAACGTTTTGAGGGTCGCCATCGGCTGGCCGGTCAATGCCTCCAGCAGGGATCGCTCAACGTCGCGTATATCGGCAGCTCGTTCCGAGAGAAAGGAACTCGTCGACTTGCGAAATGCTGCAGCATATTTCGTAAAGACTTCGCTAACCGCGTATTCTGCAGAATAAGCCTTCTTTCGAATGAGGCTTTCCAGTTCCGTTTGCAATTGTGGATCGCTGAGGACTTGCAACTGGGCAGAAAAGATATCGCCGATTCGTTCGCCAAGTTTGTCTGCGGTAGACTGTCGATTGGACTCGAGTTTGAGACTTGCCTGCCTTACCGCATCTACGAACCGCTGCCACTCGCGTTCGTCTTCACCGACGGCGACCAAGCAACGAGTAATTCGGTAGCCCTCGCGATCAAACACGAGTGCTCGTCCAATCGCGACACCGGGCGATACCGCGATGCCTTGCAATTCCAGCATGCTGAAACGATCTATCTGGTTTGGTAAACGCGTCGCCGCGTCCGTGTTAAAAACGGTTGGTTCGAAAAACACCTAGTTCGAAAATCTCCGAGACTCTCGATACCGTCCTATGTCGCTGGTTCGACATTTTATTCGTCGAACTGCTGGCTGAACATCAAGCTAATCACGCGAATCGCTTCATCCGCATCAGGACCTTGAGCTCGCAAAAGCAGCTCGCAATCCTGAGGAGCGCCTAAAGTTAGGAGACTCAACATGCTGCGACAGTCGGCGATTTGACCAGAACGTTCCAATTCTAGCTGACATTGAAAACCAGTCGCGGCCTGGACAAGTTTGAGGGCAGGCCTCATATGCAAACCTTCTGGATTTCGAACGGTCACAGTGCATTGTTGGAATTCCGATGTCATACGGTTCTCTATGCGCCGAATTGGTTTCCGTCAGCTTCTTCCAACAACTGCACAATGTCGTCGGGCGTAGTCGATTGACGCAAGAATCGGCAGAAAGTGTCATCTCGCAACTGCCGCGAAATGTTTTCGAGGGCTCTCAGGTGATCGCCAGGACGATCGGGCGGAGAGACCAACAAAAAGAATAACGATGCTACTTGCCCATCGAGCGATTCAAAGTCCAAGCCGGTTGGGCTAACGCCAACGGTTCCAATCAACTTTCCAACACTTGCGTGCTTTGTATGAGGAACAGCAACACCGCGGCCGATGCCGGTGCTACCCAGTTCTTCACGCTTCATGATCGCTTTGATTATGTCTTCTTGGTCGGCAGCCTTGATTTCGCCAGCTTCCACCAACGCGTGAACCAATTCCGCGATCACGCCCTCTTTGGTCGTCGCAGCCAACTCTGCTCGAATCGCTTTCGGGGATATAAAAACAGAAAACTTCATTACTTGAGGACCCTTGCAACTAACCAGCGATTCCCCTCCGGCACATGATTGGACCGAATAGCGGAGATCGAATGATGAAATGAATGAGACTTGGAAACAGGAATATTTAGGGCCTAAACTTCTTCGCCCCCGGCATGTTTGATACCGGTGGCCTTGTGTTCGGTGACCTTTTCTTTGTGCTTGCGAATCTGTTGCTCCACTTTGCCGATGCACAAATCGAGCGAAGACAGGATCGAATTCGACTGCGCGGTCGCCACGAAATCGTGCACGTGTTCGGCAGAAACGTTGATTTCAACCGTTGGTTTATCGAGGTGCTCAAGATCAACCGTGACTTCAATCGCGTTAATTCGATCGAACAACCGACGCACCTTTTCAGCCTTTTCAACGATAATTGCCTGATCTTCTGGTTTAAGGTGGCCATGACGGGCTGATACATTGGTTTGCACGGAGTTACTCCATTTGGAGGAGAATTTGAAAAGAAACTGCCTAGGACACGGGAAAACGATCTCGGTTTTGCGGTGAATGAGTCGTAATGTCCCTTGGAATTGTAACTCTTTCCTGGAAAGCCCACAAATCCCCGCGTGCTCCGTTCGACCAGTTGTGGGCAAGTTTGCGGTTAAAGCTCGGCTTATTTTGCCAATGGCAGGAGCTTTCGGACAGGCCTGGGATTTCTTTGACTGTAGAAGCTACAACTGATTTCGACTAGAATCGGGGAGATCGAAGCGGCTGAACGTTCGCCCAACGGTAAGCACTTTCGGTTCAAAGAAGTGTTCGTGTAGAGGTGCGGCGCGGGCCACCTGGTGAATTTCTAAGCGATTTGCGGATCCTCACCCCTGTAAAGCTTGCGCTACTACCCAACAAAAGTGATTGCCATTGAGCGCTCGCCACCCAACGGCGAAATACGCTTTGCGTTCCCCCCGTTTCCTAACTCCGTTCAAGAATCCACCAAAAATGAAACAAATCAGCACCAATCGACGCGATTTTATCAGCACTACCGTTTCTGCTGGCGTTTCTGCTGGCGTTGCCGCCGGACTCGCACAAGGGGGTTTCTTTTCGGCTCCAACCCACGCCAACGAAAATAAGAAACTGGGATTTGCTCTCGTCGGATTGGGGGGACTTGCCACCAATCAAATCGCTCCAGGACTGTTGAATTCATCCCGTTGCAAGCTAACCGCGATTGTTACGGGCACCCCCGAAAAAGAAAAAAAGTGGGCTGATAAGTACGGGATCGATCGCGATCACGTCTACAACTACGAGAGTTTTGATAAGATCGCCTCGGATGATTCGGTCGATGTTATCTACATTGTTCTACCCAATAGCATGCACGCCGAATACACGATCCGAGCGGCAAAAGCGGGCAAGCACGTCCTGTGCGAAAAGCCAATGGCCAACACCGCCGCCGATTGCCGCGACATGATCGCAGCCTGCAAAGCAGCCGATCGAAAACTCGCGATCGGATATCGCTGCCAATACGAACCCCATCATCTGAAAAGCGCGGAAATGGCACACAATAAGGAACTCGGTGCTATCAAGATGATCGAGGCTGGTTTTGGATTTAAGATCGGCGATCCAACTCAATGGCGATTGAAAAAGAAACTGGCTGGAGGTGGTGCATTGATGGATGTGGGGATCTACGCATTGCAAGCGTGTCGTTGCTTGCTCCGCGAAGAACCAACCATGATTACGGCACAGGAAACGAAAACCGACGCGATCAAATTTGCCGAGGTTGACGAATCAATAACATGGCTTATGAAGTTTCCGTCGGGTGCGCTGGCTTATTGCAGCACCAGCTACAACTTCAACGGACTCAATCGATTCAATGCGTTCACGGAAAATGGCTTCATCCGAATGGACCCTGCCTATAGCTATACCAACAACCGGATGGAAACTTCCAAGGGCAAAGTCGAACTACCTCAACAAGATCAATTCGCAACCGAAATGGATGAGTTTGCGAAGTGCATTTTAGAGAACAAGCCATCGAAGGTTGCCGGCGAAGAAGGGCTCAAGGACTTGCTGGCCATCGAAGCTATCTACAAGTCCATTGAAACACGCACAACAGTGGCTGTCCAATCGTAGTGATTTGTTCTATTTGAAACCGTTTTCACAACCAATGACTAGTCGCAAGCCCATGGCTGCCGTCGATGGACCGATGGAACAAAAAAAGACCGAAATATTGCGGATGAGTCCCGACGAGGCAATCCGCAATGACTCGGATACGGAAGTTCAACTATTTCCAACATTCGGCTATCCGATTGCCAAAGATTCGCTGTGGCGAATTCAAATCCAAGGCCGCATATCCCAGTCTGCTCCGGCGAGCTTCGGAAAACGTCTGATGTTGCGTGGCTTGATTCGCGCCCTCCATATTCCAAATGACGTTGCCCAAGGGAAATTGTTTCAACAACGCATCCGGGGATTCTTGGCAACTCCTATCGCAGGTGCACGTGTGCAGGTGGAACTTGCCGGTCAGCACTATGTTTTGCGCCGTAAGTCCAAAACCAGCGGTCTGTTTAATTGCAAACTTGACCTCACCGCAAAACAACTACAAGGCTTCCGAACTTATGGCTTACTTCCGAGCAAGGACAGCAAAGAGAAAGAATCCGAATTCTTGCAACGATGGGACGATGGACTCGGGCAAACAAGCAGCCCTGTCTTTTTGGCCGAACGGGCCGGAGTTAGTGTTATTACCGACATCGATGACACCATCAAGCAAACGGAAGTCAACAGCCGACGTCGGATGTTGCAACGAACGTTTGCCGAACCATTTGCGTCCATTGACGGTATGGCGAATGCATACCAGATGTGGGCCGAACAAGGCGCTTTGTTTCACTATGTGAGCAGCAGCCCATGGCAGATTTACGATGCAGTCAATCAATTCCTGATCGACGAACGCTTCCCGTTGGGCAGTATGCATCTGAAATGGTTTCGTTTGCGAGACGAGATCTTCAAGCGATGGCAAATCCTTCGACGCAAGAGCAAGGGAGGCATCATCCGCAGTCTTATTCGCAGGCTACCCGAGCGATCCTTCGTGTTGGTTGGTGACAGTGGCGAGAGGGATCCAGAAATTTACGCGAAACTCGCATCGAAACATCCGTCACAGGTCACTCGCATTTGCATACGCCAAATCGATGCTAACCCGCTCGATACGTCACGATTGAACAAGATCTATCGACGTTATGGCATGACCGTCCCTATTCAAGTCTTTACCACCGCCGTGCAATTGGGGGATTTGAAATCGTACTAAGTAATGATCCCGAGCCACCAACCACCAACCACCAACCACCAACCACTAAGCACTAAGCACCAAGCACCAAGCACTAAACACCATGCACCAAGCTGACTCATGTTAAAAACAATATTCGGATCGATCGTCTTGCTGGCCATTGTGGTCGGGACAGGAGTAGCCATCGGGCTGCTCAAGGTTCGTATGATGTCGGCGCCACCTCCGGACAACCCAGAAAGACCTGAGATTGTCCGCTTTGCAAATCCAGCGCAAGTTTCCATTCGCCAACGGTCAACCACAGTCGGCACGATATTGGCCCCTCGCTCCGTTCAGTTGCGGACCGAAGTGGTAGGTACCGTCTCCGACGTCTCGTTCGAATCTGGGCAAGTGGTCCAAGAGAATCAATTGTTGTTGAAGCTCGACACAAGCGTGGAAGAAGCCCAATTGGCGGGCGCCGAAGCGGTTCAAAAAATCGCGGAATCGACCTTCAACCGGACTCAAAAGGCTGCCGATGCGCGCGCCATTAGCGAGCTTGAATTAGAGCAAGCTACAGCTTTGCTTTCTCAAGCAAAAGCCGACGTGATGCGTATTAACGCGATCATTCGCAAGAAGACGCTGCGAGCCCCATTCCTCGCCAAGGCAGGTCTATTCGACATTCAAAAAGGACAGTACTTGCCCGAAGGAACGCAGATAACCATGTTGCAAGGGATCGACGACTACGTTCACATCGATTTCATGATGCCTCAACAAGTGGCGGACGAAGTGCATGTTGGTGACGAAATCACTCTTGCGGTCGAACCGCAGTCGCTTCCCGCCACGATCATCGCGATCGATTCTCAATCCGATCGAACGACTCGCAATCTTTCAGCCCGAGCCAAACTCAACAATCCGCCCGACATGCTTCAACCGAACGATTCCGTTCGAGTCGAATTGGATTTTGGACCGTCAACCGAAGCCGTCACGATTTCGGCTTCCGGGCTGCGCAGATCTCCCGAGGGTGCGTTTGTCTATGTAGTCACCCCAGATCCTAACGACACAAGCAAACTTCGAGTGCACCCTCAAACGGTTATCCCAGGCAAAACCATCGGCCAGAATGTGTCGATCCTGAGTGGCCTGACCCCAGACCAAACGATCGTGACCGAGGGATCGTTCAAGCTGCGCGACAAGGTATGGGTAATCGAGCCTGAATTGGATGTCAAAGTGGGAAAGGGTAAGCCATGAAGTCCTTTACCGACATCTTTATCAAACATCCCGTCTTGGCCATCGTGGTCAATCTCATGCTGGTGCTAATCGGCTTGCGCGCAGCCCAGTTGCTACCGATCCAGCAATTCCCAAAGCTGGAAAGCACTTCGATCCAGATCACAACGGTCTACATCGGTGCAAGCGCCGAAAACATCCGAGGATTCTTGACCACTCCGATTGAAAAGGCAGTCTCCTCCATCGCAGGTATTGATTTCATCGATTCCGTCAGCACGGCGGGCATCAGTACCATCACGCTCCATTTGAAGCTCAACCACAATGCGACGACCGCCTTGGCTGAAATCAACACTCGGCTGCAACAAGTAAGGCGTGAATTACCTGCGGAAGCCGAGCCGCCGAGTGTGAACATCCAGCGTGCCGATCGTCCGTATGCGTCGTTTTACCTAAGTTTTACCTCGGATGAATTCGATATTGCGGGCCTTACCGATTATTTAAATCGCGTGGTCCAACCTCAGCTCACGACGATCGAAGGCGTCCAACGCGTTGGAGTCGAGGGTGGTCGCACGCCCGCCATGCGTATCTGGATTTCGCCCGAGCGACTCTCGGAATTAAACCTGACACCTGGCGATGTGTTCAACGCGCTGCGGCGAAACAACTATCTGGCAGCGATCGGACGGGTCAAGAACGATACGGTTCAAGTCGACCTGTTAACCGATACGGACCTAAAGACCGTCGACGAGTTCAAAAACTTGATCGTATTTCAGAACGAAGGGGCGGTCATTCGACTCGAAGATGTTGCCAAGGTAGAAATGGGTTCTGAAGAGTCCCAAATGACTGCCATGTACCGATCGCGCGAGGCGGTTTACGTATCCGTGTGGCCGCTCCCTGGCACGAACGAGATAGCCGTCGCGAACCAATTGAAATTGGCGATGGACAAGCTTCGACCGACGCTGCCCGCCCACATCGATATGCAACTGGCATTCGATGCGACTAAATTCATGCGCGATGCGCTCAGCGAAATTTCGAAAACCCTCGTTGAGACCATTGCGATTGTAGGCATCGTGGTGTTCGTATTCATGGGCTCAGTGCGGACAGCAATCGTCCCGCTGATTGCGATGCCGGTTTCGTTGATCGGCGCTGCGATCCTTATGTATTTGCTGGGCTTCTCTCTCAACCTGCTAACACTGCTCGCGATTGTCTTGTCGGTTGGGCTCGTGGTCGATGATGCCATTGTGGTCGTGGAAAATGTTCAGCGACACATTCGCGAGGGGAATAGCAAGATTGATTCCGCTTTGATAGGAGCACGCGAGTTGGTCGGGCCGATCATCGCCATGACGATTACGCTGGCGGTTGTTTACGCGCCGATCGGATTTCAAGGTGGATTGACCGGCATGTTGTTTCGTGAGTTCGCGTTTACTCTGGCTGCCGCTGTTGTGCTATCCGGTATCGTGGCCGTGACTCTGTCGCCGATCATGAGTGCCAAGATGCTGAGCGCTTCGGGAAAAGAAGGCCCCTTGGCCAGACTCGTCAATACCATTTTCGATCAGATCCAACGCGTTTACGGGACCGTTCTTGAAGGTGCCCTAGGCCTGCGCTGGGCAATCGCATTATCAACCCTTTTGATCGGACTCGCTGCGGTCCCTTTCTACCATTACTCCGGCAAAGAATTGGCGCCTGTCGAAGACCAAGGGTCCATTGCAGTGATGCTGCAAGCATCGCCTGACGCAACACTGAACAGCACGAAACAATGGGCGACTCAATTGGCAACACAGTTCGATGCCATGCCTGAGACCGACTACATGTGGGCGCTGGTTGGATCCAACAGTGGATTCGGAGGCGTGATTACCAAGGACTGGCATGAAAGGCAATTGAAAGGACAGCGAGACACCTCCGCAATGCTGGGGCAAGCATTTGGCTTGGCATCCAAAGTGCCCGGCCTCAAACCCTTTCCCATTTTGATTCCACCGCTGCCAGTCGCATCCAATTTCGATGTCGAAATGGTTCTCAAAAGCGATCAGCCCATCGAACGCATGCTTGAAATCGCAAACAAAATCACGCAAAGGGCCACCGAAAAGAATATCTTCCTATTTGTAGATTCCGATCTCAAAATCGACTTGCCACAAGCCCAAGTCATTATCGATCGAGAACGTGTCGCTGATCTTAAGCTGGATCTGGCGGCAATAGCTCAGGAGCTAGGTGTCCTGCTGGGCGGAGGCTACGTCAACCGATTCAACTACTTCAATCGTTCCTATCAAGTCATCCCGCAACTCTCCGAGGCCGACCGACAGTCGACAAGCTCGCTGATGGATCTCAAAATCAGAACACCGAGTGGTCAACTCATTCCGGTTTCGACGTTTGCCAAAATAGTGCCCTTGACCGCCCCTCGCGTCTTAAACCGTTTCCAACAGCAAGGTGCCGTTCACATCAATGCAGCCATGTTGCCAGGCCTAACGAAAGAGGCTGGACTGACCGTGATGGAGACCATCGCTCGCGAAGTGGCGGGGGACGCCGCCGTCATTGATTATGCAGGCGAGTCTCGACAAATTCGCCGAGAAGGCTCGACACTGACCATGACGCTTGGGATCGCGTTAGTGTTGATCTACTTGGTTTTGGCGGCTCAATTCAAGTCGTTTCGCGATCCGCTCATTGTCTTGCTTGGTTCGGTTCCGCTGGCGATCTCCGGTGCGCTGGCACTTACGTTCTTGGGCTTGACGACAATCAACATCTATTCTCAAGTCGGGTTGATTACCTTGGTTGGTCTGGTTGCCAAAAACGGAATACTGATTGTCGAATTCGCCAACCATCTTCAAGAAATTGGGCGCACGAAATGGCGGGCGGCAGTAGAAGCGTCTCAAACGCGATTGCGTCCCGTTCTGATGACTTCCGCTGCGACGATCCTAGGGCATATGCCATTGGTCTTCGTGACCGGGCCCGGTGCTCAAGCAAGAAATAGCATCGGCATCGTGCTGGTTGCCGGCATGGGGATTGGAACGTTGTTCACCCTGTTTGTTGTGCCATCGCTCTATGTCCTAATCGCCGGCACACACAGCAAGCAGATTGACGCTGTGGATTCTGAGGCACCCGCAACCGACCTTCTAAAACGCGTCGGCTGAGATAGTCCCCCGATCGTTACGGCTTTCTGCCGAGCTTACCACCGAGTTGTGTGCACAACCTCAAGAGCGATGTTGTGATCTGTTGGTAATCGGGACTAGCGCCGCGCTTGGGGCGCACGACTATGTCGAGGCATTGAGGCAAATCGAATTTCTGTTTTCGAAATGCCTCCCGTATCAACCGCTTCCACCGATTTCGAACTGGCGAATTGCCGACACGTTTTGAGATGCTTAAACCGATTCTCGTCCATTCTAGTTCATTGCGGCAGGCATGAATGACAAGAATCGAATCGCTTGTGACTGTTCCGATTTTGAACACGCGATCAAAATCCTTTTGGCTCACTAGACGAACGTTTTTTGGAAACCGTTCGTCGCGTTGCTCTGCCATGCCAATCGAAGATGCGTCAAGCATCAGTCCATGATCTTCGCGTTTGCAATCAGCTTAAGAAACTCTGCATTGCTTTGGAACCGAGAAAGCTGCTTGGTGAGTTGCTCCATCGCTTCGACTGGGTGCATTGAGTTTAAAGTCCGACGAATCATGGTTACCGAATGGTACGTGTCTGGATCATGGAGCAATTCCTCGCGGCGCGTGCCGGATTGCGAGATGTCGATCGCAGGCCAAACGCGGCGATCCGCGAGTTTTCGATCGAGTACGAGTTCCATGTTACCGGTACCTTTGAACTCTTGAAAAATGAGTTCATCCATTCGCGAACCGGTATCGATGAGTGCTGTTCCCACGATCGTTAGCGAGCCCCCTTCGGCGAAACAACGCGCGGTCGCAAATAGCTTCTTGGGGATGTCCATCGCCTTGATGTTTACACCACCCGACATGGTTGCTCCGCTGTTTCCGACCCATTTGTTGAACGCTCTGGCTAGTCGCGTGATGGAGTCCATGAGCATGAAGACGTCCTTGCCCATTTCGGCCAGACGTCTGCATCGATCCACAGCCAATTGGCTCAAACGCACGTGCGAATCGACATCCTCGTCAAGGCTACTCGCAATCACTTCCCCGTGCTCGATGCAGCGACGCATATCGGTCACTTCTTCGGGGCGTTCGTCGATGAGCAAAACGATCAATTCTATTTCGGGATAGTTTTGAGCAATTCCTTTAGAAATATTTTGCAACATGATCGTCTTGCCTGTGCGCGGCGGTGCGACGATCAAAGCGCGTTGTCCGCGACCGAGGGGCGCCAGCAAATCGATAACGCGGTTGGTAATCGGTTGGGCACCAACTTCCAATTTTAGCCAGCGTTCCGGATTGATAGCCGTGAGTTGGTCAAAGTTCTTGACGTTCACATATTCTTCTGGCTTCATCCCTTCGACATCGATGATTTCTTTGATGCGAGGGCCTTGGGCGCGGCGCGTTTGTTGCATAATCGCGCGAATCTTTAGTCCTTGTCGCAACCGAAATTTTTCGATCATCGTTCCTGGAACAAAAGGATCGGTTCGCTCTCGGGAGTAATTATTGGAAGAAGAGCGTAGGAAGCCATAACCGTTTGGATGCATTTCGAGTAAGCCATAAAACTCTTGCCCCGGTTCTTCGGCAGGCGAGTCTCCTTCATCCGTCGGAATCGGTTCACCCTCTTCGTTGACCGCGACCTCACCTTGTTCGTCCTCTGGCTTGGTGAAGGCTTGTTGGTAGTTCGGGCCGTATCGACGGCGTGGCTTTTTGGCCCTTGGCCGGGGGGCGACTCCGCCGCCACCTACGCCACCTGGACTACCTTGATCATCATTCTGAAAACGAGAACGGAAACGCTTCTTCTTGGGCATAGATTCAAAATCCAAACAGGAAACAAAAATGTTGCCCCTCCGTGCCCCAAAATAGTTTTGGCAGTTTTTGCAAGAAGTGGTAACGAGGACTAGGGCGCCTAAACGCTCTGAAATCGGAGGGCGCTGAGTCGGAAAAAGCTCCAGTGTTTGCCGATCAGTTCCGCCAGCAGACAATTGCATTTGACATCCGCCACCTGACGAAACAAAAACGGTCCATCAAGCAGATATTCGGGAGGGTGATCAAGCCAGCGGGCTCGATCGGTAACTTTCCGTGGATGACATTCAGCGAGAGCAGTTGCCGTGTGCAAGACGCCTGATGGCATCATTTGGCAGAGAATGGTCGTGTTTCTCTCTGGCAAAACAACTACTACGGTTTTGAAGTGTCATGTAAATATGTTCACATGTCAAGTGGGAAAGCTCCCCAACCGGCACAATCTGAAAATTTTGTTGATTCCGTCCACTTCCTATCGAGTCAAGTACGCGTCGCAACCGATGCAATTGTCAAGGTCGTTCGTTTTCGGCATTTGAACCGAATGGGGCCTCGGACAAAAGGGTTGCTCCATGTTCAATCAAGTTTCGATCGCGGGTTTCGGCTGCAAAAAGTTTTTTGCATGCATTACTCTAATGCTTGGATTGGCGTCCGCACCCGCCTTCTCCGTTGAGCAGGAGATTGCTTGGACCGAAGACTACGATGCCGCCGTTGAGCGAGCAGCTTCCGCAAATTGTGTTTTGCTTTTGCACTTTTATGGCGATTATTGTCCACCTTGCAAACTTCTGGACAAAAAGACATTTCACGATCCATCGCTCGTTGCCGCGATCAATGAAAATGTAGTAGCGGTCAAGATCAATGCTGAGAAACGCAAAGACTTGGCGGCGAAATACAACGTAAACCGTTGGCCAACGGACGTTTACTTGTACTCCAATGGTGACGAGCTCTATCGAGGCGTCAGCGATCAGGATCCAACGGTGTACACGAAGAAGATTCAGCGAATCGCGTTGCATCATCGCGATTGGTCCCTTGAACGCGAATCAATTGCCAAAAATACACAACGAGGCAAGGTGAGTGCTCTCGTCGCTGATGCCCCACAAGCTCAACCCGAAAAAACGGTCTATGCGAACACAACTTTCCAGCCGACCAAGAGCCAATTCGCGTCATCGACGAACAACTCTGATCCCCAACGAATCACTCAATCGGCTTTGCCTCCAGCAGCGCACGCATCGCCGCTGAAACAATCAGCGGCGCACGCATCGCCGCTGAAACAATCAGCGGCGCACGCATCGCCGCTGAAACAATCAGTGGCGCACGCATCGCCGATGAAACAACCTCGCGTCATCGATAATCCTTACCTCGCTAAACAACCCCTTGAAGTACCTGCCGCACCGCTTCATGTGCTCGCCGAAACGGTTGGGCTAGGAGGCTATTGCCCAGTGACGCTCGTCGAATCGGTCGGCCGATCGAGCGATGCAGTGTGGGTACGAGGTTCAGCCTCGTTTGCTGTCCGGCATCGAGGTCGCGTTTACCACTGCGCAAGCGAACAGGCACGACAAACATTGCTCGGCGAACCAGATCGCTACACTCCATGTTTGAGCGGATTCGATCTTGTTCATTTCTTTAAGACAGGCATGCTGGTCGATGGGAAGTGCGAATTCGGTTGCATTCAACCCAACTCTAGCAAAGTCTACTTGTTCGCTGACGTTGCGAACTACCAAGAGTTTGAGCGAGACAACGAACGCTTCTCCCGCCTCCTAGATCGCGTGACTCCCGAACGCGTCGAAGGTCGTTCTTCCCAAACTCAATACCGCTAGTGATCCTATGACCCAAATCGAATCGCGCTGTCAATCTGAGCAACTCGGTGGCTTTCGGCACATACGGAGAGTGGTCTTGCAACGATGGCTTGCGAGATCGGTGCTGACTGCCGTCGCATGCTGCACCACAAATAGTGATGGCTTGATGGCCCAGCCTAGGCTAGGCTCGGCTCCTGAAGATGACGCTCGCGTTTACTGGCCTCGACTTGACTTCGTCATTCCATTCAACGTCGAACTGACGGGGCAGACACCTCGCGAAATTCAATTGGAGTACTCGGAAAACGGCGGTTTGAATTGGTCGCTCTATTCGCGAGGCGACGTTCGAACGAAACAGTTTCAATTCATCGCTCAAGCAGATGGCGAGTACAAATTCCGGCTCAAAACTCTGGACAGCCAAGGCAGGAGCTTTGACAACCCAGGTGAACCGCTCTGTGTTGTTGTCGACACCAACAAGCCGACGGCGAACTTAATGATCGATATCGACCAACGCGGTATGATGCTTGCAGAATTCGCGATCAGCGACGTTGCCTTAGATGCGGCGAGTGTTCAACTTACCTACCAAACGGAATCTTTACCGCAGCCTCGTGACATCGAATTTCAGTTGTCTCCAGGTCGCGAAAAAGGGTCCTGGCTCGGCACTGCTTCATGGAGTATCCCCAACGGCACCCGCCAATTGGCCGTTCGCCTCATAGCGAAGGACAAAGCGGGGAACACCGTCGAAGTCAATCGGCTTCCGCAACTGCCCCGTTCTGCGGCCCTCAGCAATAGCTTACAATTCGCCAGCGGCAAAACTCGCGATTCGCGCATTCCCGCATCAAATGACCTTGCTCATAGTCAACCCATCGGTACCGGAATTGCCGAACCACCGAAAGCATCCTCGCCCAAAATCGAAGTGCTAAATGTCCCAGATGCACGCAGCAATGGCAGCAATGCCAATCTCTTCGGCACAGGTCCAAACGGAGTGCGTTCCACCGATAGTGTCGTTCGGTCCGATACGAGAGCAAGCAAATTGCCCGTTCGCGAAATGACCGAAGAAGAATACGAACAAGCCGTTGCATCGAAAGGTATTAGTCTGGTCGCCAAACGCGGCGACCAGTCGTTGATCGTTCGAGAATCCAACGAGGAATCGCTCAAACCATCGACAACGAGTCTAGAGATTGAACCTAAGGTGGATCGGATTGCGGGTCAGTCAACTTTCCGCAACAACATTAAACCCCTCTTCAGCAGCAGTAAAACCTTTAGCCTTGACTATAGCATCGAGAACGAGCCCGAATCCCCCATCTCCTCGGTTGAGCTTTGGGGTACAACGGACGAGGGCCAAACGTGGCAAATGTGGGGCCAGGATCCGGATCGAGCGAGTCCTTTCGATATTCAGGTCGAAGCGGAAGGATTATTTGGTTTCCGGATGATCATCGTTGGAGCAAATGGCCTAGCTTCGAATCGTCCCCGCAATGGTGACAATGCCGACGCTTGGATTCAAGTGGATACCACAAAACCACAAGCAAAATTGATTAGCGCGCTCTATGGCAAGGGTCAACAAGCGGGTTCGATGATCATCGAATATCGGGCGGCCGACGATTACTTTCCGGAGCGGCCAATCACGCTTTCGTATTCCGAGGTCCCAAGCGGTCCCTGGAAAACGATCGCCACCGGTGTTCGCAACAATAGCCGTTACGTATGGCCCGCGGATCCAAGCCTGCCGGCTACCATTTATCTGCGATTGGAAGCCTTTGATTCGGCGGGCAACGTCGGAGTTCATCTGCTGGATACTCCCATCGACGTACAAGGTCTTGCCCCACGCGGTCGCATTCAAGGCTTCCGCCCCATTCAATAGTCTGGAAGGCCCAAGTTCGCCAAGCCAAGGCCGTCGGCCACCGTGCGTCATTTGCTAAGTTATTAGCCTCGCACGGGCTCAGAGGCCCATGCTACCGCATAAGCTTCGGCCAGGGCCGATTCGAACTCCAGGGCAAATCTCTCGGGCGATCCCAACGTGCTCTGCGAGAATCGCTCACGTAAGCCCATCCTCAGCGCTGCCAGTCCGTCCATGTCCTGGCTCTTGCTGTTTGCGATCGCGACGAACTCCTCGGGAGTCTCTGCTACCCAATCGACCATTCCCAATGAATGCAGCAGGCTTGCTCCAACCCGCGATGCAGGGACCGGACCGCACATACTCACCGGCGGTACTCCCATCCATAACCCCTCGCACAACGTCGTCGTGCCATTGTACGGATACGTGTCGAGCGCGATGTCTATCTCCTTGTAAAACCCTAAGTGCTCGATGGTCTCGGCAATCGCAACCTCTAACCTCAGGCGCGATCGTGGTATCCCACACGCCGCAAACATCGAACAGTATCGATCGCGTACCGTGGGATCTGCAAGCTGCCGTGCCTTGAGCAATAACCTCGAGTCGGGTACCTGCTTCAACACCTCCGACCATAAACCTACCGTTGCCGGTGTCAGCTTGGCCAAACTCGAAAACGAACCAAAGGTGATGTACCCGTTGTGCTTGAACGGTAAATCCGAAATGACGGGACACCCAGGTGGTGCCTTGTAACAATGGTAACCATTGGGCAATCGCAAAATCCGCTCGCTGGAATACTTACCGTCTTCGCGCTCAGGATAGACAATCCGGTCAGCGATCTTGTAATCCACCGTCGGCAAACCTGTCGTTTCAGGATACCCAAGCCAGCTCGCCTGGATCGCGGCAGCCTTGAGCCCAAAGAGCTCCATTCGATTCCCCATCGTATGGCCCGCTAGGTCAATCAAAATATCGATTTGATCCTCTTGGATGATTCGATGCACTTGGGCACTGGGCTTGCCCCGCACATCGCGCCATTGGTCGCTCAGCCGTCGAATCTCCGAAGTGGTTTGATCGGGATTGCTCGCATCGCTGTAGCAAAAGATTTCGAATCGCTCTTTGTCATGGCTTTCAAGCAGCGGAATGAGAAAATAGCAGACCGAATGGAGCCGTAGGTCTGGCGAGATGTAGCCGATGCGTATCTTCTTGCGATCACCCGCTCTGCTTGTCGAAGCTTTCGCAGGCTGAGCTTTCGCAGGCTGCGCTTCCTCGGAGGCTTGTTTTGCATGGTGCTCGGCCCAAGCTCGATGTTCGCGCCACAAATCTGCGCGGGTGACACCATCGACCATCGAAAGGGTGTAAACGATATTGCTGCGGAGATCGGGTTGCTTTGGATTGATCTGGAGACTTCGACGCCAAACCTCGATCCCCTCCTCGATCCGACCGGCCTCGGCGAGCACCGATCCATACGACTGCAACGCCAACGTAAAGTCAGGTCTCAACTGCAAGGCTTTTTCTAAGGCGACGATCGACTCGGTGATCCGGTTGCAGTAGCGAAGTGTCACGGCCATCGCTTGGT
>Ga0247838_1000626_pt1 | contig 55206 bp, 54 predicted proteins | sample LaCruzMarch2015__5_FD_189097 | JGI IMG/M metagenome (GOLD analysis project Ga0247838, IMG submission 189097) | Freshwater microbial communities from meromictic Lake La Cruz, Castile-La Mancha, Spain - LaCruzMarch2015_15m | ecosystem: Environmental > Aquatic > Freshwater > Lake | place: Spain...
CGAGAAAGTATAACCTCACACGGTAACGCGCCGCCGCCCCCGTTGGCCCTATACTGCCGCGCTTTTCCCGCCGCCCCCGAAGAAGGTCCCCCCATGCGCTTTCGTTTCCCCGTAGTCATCGTCGATGAGGACTTCCGCTCCGAGAACGCCAGCGGCACCGGCGTGCGGGTGCTCGCCAAGGCGATCGAGGAGGAAGGCATCGAGGCCCTGGGCGTCACCAGCTTCGGCGACGTCGCCTCCTTCGCCCAGCAGCAGTCCCGAGCCTCGGCCTTTATCCTGTCCATCGACGACGAGCAGTTCTCGTCCCCGGAGGAGGCGGAGAAGGCGGTCGCCCAGTTGCGCGCCTTCGTGGAGGAGATCCGCTTCCGCAACACCGACATCCCGATCTTCCTCTACGGCGAGACCCGCACCTCGCGGCACATCCCCAACGATGTCCTGCGCGAACTGCACGGCTTCATCCACATGTTCGAGGACACCCCGGAGTTCGTCGCCCGCTACATCGCCCGCGAGGCGCGCAACTACCTGGACTCGCTCGCCCCGCCCTTCTTCCGCGCCCTGATCCACTACGCGGCGGACAGTTCCTACTCCTGGCACTGCCCGGGGCACTCCGGCGGTGTCGCCTTCCTCAAGAGCCCGGTGGGCCAGATGTTCCACCAGTTCTTCGGCGAGAACCTGCTGCGCGCCGACGTCTGCAACGCGGTGGAGGAGCTTGGACAACTGCTCGACCACACGGGGCCGGTGGTGGCGGCGGAGCGCAACGCCGCGCGCATCTTCCATGCCGACCACCTGTTCTTCGTCACCAACGGGACCTCGACCTCGAACAAGATCGTCTGGCAGTCCAGCGTCGCCCCCGGGGACGTGGTCGTGGTGGACCGCAACTGCCACAAGTCCATCCTGCACGCCATCACCATCACCGGGGCCATCCCGGTCTTCCTGATGCCCACCCGCAATCACTACGGGATCATCGGACCTATCCCGTTGAGCGAATTCAGTTGGGAGAACATCGAGCGCAAGATCGCCGCCAACCCCTTTGCCGCGACCGGCGCCCGCCCGCGCATCCTCACCATCACCCAGAGCACCTATGACGGCGTGCTCTATAACGTCGAGACCATCAAGGAGATGCTCGACGGGCACATCGGCCGGCTCCATTTCGACGAGGCCTGGCTGCCGCACGCCCCCTTCCACGACTTCTACCGGAATTATCACGCCATCGGCGAGGGCCGCGCCCCCTGCGCCGAGTCCATGATCTTCTCCACCCAGTCCACCCACAAGATGCTGGCCGGTCTCTCCCAGGCGTCCCAGATCCTGGTGCAGGAGAGCGACACCCGCAAACTCGACCGCGACGTGTTCAACGAGGCCTTCCTCATGCACATGTCGACGAGCCCCCAATACGCCATCATCGCCTCCTGCGACGTGGCCGCCGCCATGATGGAGCCCCCCGGCGGCCCCGCCCTGGTCGAGGAATCGATCCTGGAGGCACTCGACTTCCGCCGTGCCATGCGCAAGGTCGACGCGGAATTGGAGGAGTCCTGGTGGTTCAAGGTCTGGGGGCCGGACGAACTGGCCGAGGAAGGCATCGGCGAGCGCGAGGACTGGGTGCTGCGGGCCGATGAGCGCTGGCACGGCTTCGGGGAACTCGCCCCCGGCTTCAATATGCTCGACCCCATCAAGGCGACCGTGATCACCCCCGGGGTCGACGTGGACGGCGATGTGGCCGACTGGGGCATCCCCGCCGCCATCGTCACCCGCTATCTGGTGGAGCACGGCATCATCGTCGAGAAGACCGGGCTCTATTCATTCTTCATCATGTTTACCATCGGCATCACCAAGGGCCGCTGGAACACCATGGTCACCGAGCTGCAGCAGTTCAAGGACGACTACGACCACAACCGGCCGCTGTGGCGCGTCATGCCCGACTTCGTCGCCCGCCAGCCGCGCTATGAGCGCATCGGGCTCAAGGACCTGTGCGACCAGATCCACGCCGTCTATCAGGAGCACGACATCCCGCGCCTCACCACCGAGATGTATCTCTCCGAGATGGCCCCCGCCATGCGCCCGGCCGACGCCTTCGCCCGCATGGCCCACCGGGAGATCGAGCGGGTCGAGATCGACCACCTGGAAGGCCGCATAACCGCCATCCTGCTCACCCCCTACCCGCCCGGGATACCGCTCTTGATCCCCGGGGAGCGGTTCAATGCCACCATCGTGCGTTATCTCAAGTTCGCGCGCGCCTTCAATGATAAGTTTCCGGGGTTTGAGACCGACATCCATGGGTTGGTGAAGGAGGGGGTCAATGGGCATGTGCGGTATTATGTGGATTGTGTGCGGTAAGCGTGTGGCCGTGCCGGGGCTTGATCATGGTTCCGGCCAGCCGTGGTCGGTCCACACCGCAGAGCCTAAGCTCAAGCCGCGATCTGTAGGGTCCGCTGTGCGGACCAGCGGTGGCGTGGCCGGGATTAGGATCACGACCGCCGCGCCGTCCGTCGCCGAATCGTTATATCAAGATCGAGGACAGACATGACATCACCAAGATTCGTGGCAAAGATCGAATCCGAGGAACCAGCGCGACGCTTGGCGGTTCTGATCGATGCAGATAACGCGCAGGCGGCCGTTATTGAAGGGCTGCTGGCAGAGATCGCACGATTCGGCGAAGCTACCGTCAAACGCATATACGGCGATTTTACGGCGCCAACCAGCGCGTCATGGAAGAAGGTGCTGCAACGCTTTGCGATCAAACCGGTGCAGCAATTTGCCTATACCACCGGGAAGAACGCGACCGACAGCACGTTGATCATTGATGCGATGGACCTCCTTTACACCAGGAAATTCGATGGCTTCTGCCTGGTCACGAGTGACAGCGACTTCACTGGCCTGGCAATGCGACTCAGAGAAGAAGGACTGACCGTACTGGGCTTCGGCGAACAGAAGACACCGGATGCGTTCAGAAACGCCTGCCACAAGTTCATCTTCACGGAAGTGCTGCGGCCAATCACGGACAGCGAGCCGGTACAACCGCTGCCAAGGGCTGAAGCCCCGAAGAAGCTGGTGTCTGTCCCAGCGAGCAACGAACCACCAAGATCGCAGCTTGAGTTCCCCAAGAAGTTCATCTTGGATGCGCTTGAGCAATCGAGCGATGACGCCGGCTGGGCACACCTTGGAACCTTCGGCAGCTATCTGACGAAGCTTCAGCCGGATTTCGACGCACGCATGTTTGGTCACAGGAAGCTCTCGGATCTCGTAAGAGCGAGGACCGACATCTTCACCACAGAAGAACGGACTCAGGCCGGAACAACCCAGAAAGTCCTGTATATCCGAGCCAAGTAGAACCGATCGGACTTGATCGTTGCTCCGGCTTCTCTGGCTCCCACGCTCCGCCGTGGGAGCAAGTGCGGGCGCTCCGCGTCCAGTGCCAGAACCGGACGCGGAGTGCCCGCACGGCATTCCCACGCTGGAGCGTGGCAACGAGAAGACAGGCAGGGTTCCGGGTCTTGCTGCGCGAGGAATTGAAATAGCCGTAGGAGCGCGGTCAAGATCACACCAAGGCGCCAGGAAGTAGAAGAAATCTCTCACAAAGGCACAAAGCCACAGAGAAGAAAACGAATGATCACGCCAAGGCGCCAAGCTCGCCAAGGAAGACAAGGAGGTGATGGTGGAATCCCGATCTCCTGCCCACTTAGGAAAGAGCCCTTGGCGAGCTTGGCGCCTTGGCGTGAGAAATCCTCTTCCCATCCGGCTCCCAGGCTCCGGCGTGGGAGCGCGTGCGGGCGCTGCGCGTCCAGTACCAAAACCGGACGCGGAGCGCCCGCGCGGCGTCCCCACGCTGGAGCGTGGGAACGAGAAGGCTGACGCCTTGGACTGCGGGACGGCAGATTGGGCTAAACTCCCGCCTGGCTTCAACCCTGAGGAGAGCGGCAATGCGCGTCCTGGTCACCGGCGGTGCAGGTTATATCGGCAGCCACACCTGCGTGGAGATGCTGGCGGCGGGCCATGAGGTGGTCGTGGTGGACAACCTCTGCAACAGCAAGGAGGAGTCCCTGCGGCGGGTGCGGGAGATCGCCGGGCGGGGGTTCACCTTCGTCAAGGCGGACCTGCGCGACCGCGCCGCCCTGGACGCGATCTTTCGCGCCCAGCCGATCGCGGCCGTAATCCACTTCGCCGGTCTCAAGGCCGTCGGCGAGTCGGTCCAGATGCCGCTCGAATACTACGACAACAACATCGGCGGCACCCTGACCCTGTGCCAAGCCATGGCCGCGGCGGGGGTCAAGGCGATCGTCTTCAGTTCCTCCGCCACGGTCTATGGGGATCCGGCCTCGGTGCCGATCCGCGAACAGTTCCCGCTGTCCGCCACCAACCCCTATGGCCGTTCCAAGCTCTTCATCGAGGAGATCCTGCGCGACCTGCACGGCTCGGACCCCGCGTGGAACTGTATCCTGCTGCGCTATTTCAACCCGGTGGGCGCCCACCCCAGCGGGCGCATCGGCGAGGACCCCAACGGCATCCCCAATAACCTGATGCCCTATGTCGCCCAGGTGGCGGTGGGCAAGCTCCCGCGGCTGCGCGTCTTTGGCAGTGACTACGCCACCCCGGACGGCACCGGGGTGCGGGACTACATCCATGTGGTGGACCTGGCGCAAGGGCATCTGGCGGCATTGAACAAGCTCAAGGACAACCCGGGGGCGTTGGTCTACAACTTGGGCACCGGGCACGGCTACAGCGTGCTGGAGATGGTCGCCGCCTTCGAGCGGGTGAGCGGACGGCCAGTCCCCTACGAGATCGTCGCGCGGCGGCCGGGCGACATCGCCACCTGCTACGCGGACCCCTCCAAGGCCCGCGACGAACTGGGGTGGCAGGCGCAATTCGGCATCGACGCCATGGTGACCGACGCCTGGCGCTGGCAGTCGGAAAATCCCAACGGTTACCCCGACGAATCGCAGTGAAATGAACACGATTGACGAGGTGTGCAATGCCCGCAATCAAAGAGCAAAGGCCAGAAGGTTGTAGGATGGGCAAAGCGTTGGGAACCAGGGACCAGTGCCGACAGGCGATTGATCCGGAGTGTGAACCATGACGACTGCAGAACTTGTCTACGAGCATCTCAAGCAACTACCGGAGCCCACACTCGGCAGAGTGTTGGACTTCGTGGAGTTCTTGGAGCAAAAGCAGCGGCAGTCCGGCCCCGCGGGAGGCCCTGAGGTAACCGACGGCCCACGTCAGCCCGGCTCCGCGCAGGGGCAGGTCTGGATGGCGCCCGATTTCGACGCCCCGCTGGAAGACTTCAAGGACTATCAATGACCGTGCTGTTGGACACGCATGTCTTCCTGTGGTGGGTCAACGGAGAACCGATCCCAGCTCGTGCGAGGGATCTCCTGGCGGCGCGAGAGCAGGAAGTCCTGTTCAGTGCTGCCAGTGCTTGGGAAATGACGATCAAAGCCAGTATCGGGAAATTGACCCTGCCGGAACCCGTGGCCGTCTTTGTCCAGAAGAACTTGGCACTCAACAGGTTCCGCTGGCTCGGGATCGAGCCCGCGGCACTGGCCGTCTTGCAAGACCTGGAGTTCCATCACCGCGATCCGTTCGACCGGCTGCTGATTGCACAAGCCATTGCCTTGGGCTGCTCGCTGCTGAGCGCGGACCCGCTCTTCAAGGAGTATCCGGTCGAGTGCATCTGGAAATGACTTGTCGGCCTGCGGGTCTCGCACCGGGGGACGCTCCGCGGGATGGGGTTTGCAACCAGGATTGCGCCCGTCTCGCGGGCTGGAGATGGTAATGAGTAGAATCGAGATCAGTGTGTTGAGGCCGGATGCCGCGTTGCGCGCCTGTGCCGAAGTATGGCACGCGCTCGAGACCGGGGAAGCGGTGACACCCAGACTCGCCTTCGGCAGTCTGCACGAGCTGTTCTCAACGATCACCAAGAAGCGACTCGACCTGCTGCGCCAGGTCGCGGCCCATGATGGGCTCACGATTCGGCAACTCGCCAACGCGCTGGGCCGGGACTATACGAATGTGCATAGAGATGTGACCAATCTGGTCGATCTTGGGCTGTTGGAGCTTGGCACGGACGGCGGCTTGTCCACACTGTACGATGAAATCCTTATCCATGACGATTGACGAGGTGTCCAATGTCCGCAATCAAAGAGCAAATGGCCGAAGTGATTCGCAAGCAGCCGGATGATGCCTCGTATGAGGAGATCATGCGCGAGTTGGCCTTCGAGCAGACCATCACCCGCGGACTGGATGACTCGCGGCAGGGCCGGGTCATTTCCAACGAGGAACTCAAGCGCAGGATCGGGGAATGGCAGAGCTGAGATGGACAGACGAGGCGGTCAGGTGGCTTGAGGACATCCGCGATTATATCGCTCGGGACGACCCGGCAGCGGCGCGGCGCGTCATTGCGGACCTCTACGAGCATGCACAGGTCCTGAAGTCGCTCCCGGACATCGGGTACAAGTACCGTGACGACCCCGACGGAGAAATACGCATCCTGCTCTATGGGCACTACAGAATTGCCTACCTGGTCAGGCACGATGCCGCGGAAATTCTTGGCGTCTTCCACGGGGCCATGAGCATCGACAGGTATCTGCTGCGATAGGAGGCCGTTGGTTGCCTCGCTTCACGCAAATGGTTTATAATAAAAATGGTTTTCGCCCTGTACGACATCCTGAAGCTGACGGGTTGTTCGACAATCGCACCGGTACCGGTAGCCGATGACCAGTCCCGGCTAGTCCCACCTGACGCAATTGCTCGGACCATTGGCGTAGAGTGCGCCGTGCGCACCTTGAGAGGCTGCGGTTGATCGCCGCAGCCAAGGTGTTCGTCGGCGGCGCCATGGTGCGCACGGCGCACCCTACGGTCGCGGTGCGGCCAATAGTCCGAGCGGCGGGCCGAGTTGCGGCGGCGCTTCGGTTGTCCCGCGGACCGGCCGCTGGCGCTGATGCAGTTCGGCGGCTTCGAGGGTCTCGACCCCTTGCGGGACTGGCCGGAGCAGGACCAGGTGCACTGGGTGGTGCAGGACTTGGCCGGACGATGTCGGCGCGACGCGGCGGCCCTGAGCGGGCACTGGCTCGAGGTGCTGGACGTACTGGAAGCGCTCGTTACGGCTGCCGTCAATAGCGCGGCGGAGACGAAGGATACACAGATCCAGGAGAGGACCCGGGCCTGGATGAAAGACTTGGGCTTACCCGATACGCCCTTACTATCCGGTGGGATTTGACACCACTGCCTTCCCGGCCGTTGGTGTTGCAGGGTCAATGCCCTCCTACTCGGTGACGCGCTTCGGCGCTGGGGCTGACCTCGCCGATCCGCAGGTGGCCGAGTCCATGCGCACCTTCCTCGCGGCCCTGGCCCATGTGGGGGGATGGACAACGACCGCTTTCAGGGCGACACCCTGAGCGAGATCGGCGCCGTCACCGGCAAAGTCGAACGACTGGTGAAGGAGGCCGGCAAGCACGCCCGACTGGTGGCCCATGTGCAGTCCAAGGTGGAGTGGCTGGAGGTCTTCTTCGTCGCCTATTACTTCACGGCACTGATGTATTACGTCAATCACGACGGCTCGCTGTTCAGCCACGGGTGGAAAAGCCCGGACTCAGAACGCCGGCCGCCGCCGCCGCAACCCCAGCGGGTCCGCAGGGTCAATCTGATCCATGAAGGGCAGCTTACGGTCGCTGTGGGTGACTTGATAGATCAGCCCCATCCAGTTGCCCATCACCCCCTCGGCGGTATCGTGCCAGGTGTTATCCAGGCGAAAGACGATGTGCTCCTCCGGCAACGGCGGCGCCTTGCGGCCCTGGGCCAGGGCGGTGCGCAGGCGCGCGGCGTGCTCGTCGAGGATGGCGCGCGATTGCAGGGTGAAATAGCCCTCCGGGAAGGGCGGGTAATCGGGGCGCTCCCCGGCCTCGTAGCGCTTGACCTCGCGCTTGTACTCCTTGAGCAGCGAGATGGTGTCGTATTCCGGGTGACCCTGGAAAAAGACCTGGCGGAACCCGTCCGCACTCACCGCCAGGTGGACCCCGGCCTCCGGGCTCTCCACCAAGACCGGCAACCCGGCGGCATCGAACTGGTCGCGGCCGATCTCGTTGAACCGGGAATGGGGCACGTCGAACAGGGTGTTGACCGTGCCCACCAGGGGGTGTGACCGATCCACCACCCGGTGGGGGAAGACCCCCCAACGCTTCTCACCCAGGGGGCGGCGTCGCTGACCGTGGCGGAATTGGAGCACCGCATGGGTGGCAAGGCAGGAGCAGAGGGTGGAGCTGACATTCGCCCAGGCCCAGTCCACGACCTCGATCAGGGGTTCCCAGAAGGGCTCCCCGGCGAGGTCCGGGCCGGTTACATTGGCACCGGTGATGATCAGTGCATCCAGCCCGTCCGCGCGGATGCGTGAGAAGGGCTGGTAGTAGCGGCGGATGTGCTCGCGCGCCGCCTCCCTGCGCGGCAGCGCGTCCAGGGTGAAGGGGTGGACGTAGAACTGGGCGATCTGGTTGCTCTGGCCGATGAGCCGGAAGAACTGGCGCTCCGTGGCTTCCAGGGCGGCGTCCGGCATCATGTTCAGGAGCCCGATGTGCAGTTCCCGGATGTCCTGATGCAGGGCCCGCTCCGGGTCCAGGATCTGGTGGCCCGCGGCGCGCAGGTGGGCGAAGGTGGGTAGGGGGTTGTGGGCGACGATAGGCATGTGAGTAACCCTGGCAAGGCGATCGTTTTCGTTGTCGTTGTCGTTGTCGTAATCGCAGCAGCGATGCAATTTGGCGTACGAGAGAAACCGGGGCGCTACGATAACCTCGATTACGACAACGACAACGACAACGACAACGACGCGACAAGCATTCCCTAATGGAGTTGTTTAACTTGTCAGTGAACCGATCCTTATTCGGCTGACCGGGATGCCACAGAATCAGTCCGTCACCGGCGCAACGGTCCCGGCGCGGGCGATGGCGGTCTCGAGCAGGTCCAGGAAATCCTGCTCGTCGCGGATCAGGGCGACCTCCTCCGAGGAGACGGTGTAGCCGTGGGGCCGGGCGATGGCCTCATAACGGGGCACCCGGGAGTGGAAGAGCCGCGGGAAGACCCAGCGGGTGAAGTCGTCGGGCTCGATCTCGGCCACATACTCCAGGCCGCGCGCGGCCAGGTAGTCCGCGACCGCGGTCTTGAGGAATTCCGGGCGGTAATAGAGCGGCTTGGGATCGGCCTGGGCGCGCTTGATCAGCTTGATCTCGTCCGCCTCCGGGACCCGGATGTAGAGGATCAGGCTGTGCTGGGCCAGGAGCGAGATGACGCGCGGCTCCTCCAGTTCGCACAGGCTCCCGCCCACGTCGTTCACCAGCTTGGTGTAACCATATATCTCCTTGGCCTTGCCGATGAAGTCCGGCACATCGCCCATGGCCGCGATCTCCGCCTCCCGGTAGAGCGCCTGACGGCGGCTGAACTCCGGCAGCGGCAGGCCGCCCAGTTCCGGATTCCCGAGCTTGCCGACGAAGCTCAACACGGGCCCCAGGTCCATCACCTTGATGTTGTTGCGGATGAAGATCCAGTCGCTGCGCAGCAGGTCGCGCAGGAAGGGGTCGCGCATCGCGTGGGCCTTGACCAGATCCAGGATCGGTTCGTCCAGGTAGCGGGTCCCGATGCGGTAGTCACCCGAGTAGTGAAACCAGTCGCTGCGGCGCAGCAGGTCGGACAGCCAGGTCTTGCCGACCCCGGACATACCGAGCAGGGTCACACACTTATTGGGCCAGGCGCGGAATTCGTCGACGGTGAACTTCATGGGGCGTGCTTCGTCAGGTGGTGGGGCGCCGCGGGCGCGGAGTCGCCGGACTGCCGATGGTAAGCGAGCGCTGACCGGGCTGGCCAGCACCCGCCGACTGGCCTGCGCCCGCAGCCGGGCAACGCCGGACCGTATGGGGTCGGCCGCCGCCGCAGGCCTCGATCAAGATTCCGGCCACTTGGGCTCACCGGGTGCGTAGTCAGGCCATCTTGGCCTGACACCGTCAGGGCTGGAAGCCCTGACTACGCACGCCGTTGGCCGGGATTACGATCAAGGCCCCGCCGCACGCGCAAGGTGTCGCACGGGGCGCCCGGAAGGGTCAGGATAGGGCAAATCCCCGTGCGGTCCGGGACGCAACCCCGGCCCCGCCCTTTGATCCCACCCGTTGCCCCTCATCTTGGAACCATGTCCGCCTGAGCATCGCGCCCGCAACCGGAGTCCCCCAGTGCCCCCAGAGTCCCTGACCCGCATCGAGATCAGCAAGGAGTACCTGAACTTCAGCGCTGGGCACTTCACCATCTTTTCCGCCACCGAGCGGGAGAACCTGCACGGCCACAACTTCCAGGTCCGCTGCGCGGTAACGGCGCCGATCGGCCCGGACGGTCTGGCCTTCAACTATGTGCTCTTGAAGCGGGTGCTGCGCGAACTCTGCGACGCGCTCGACGAGCGGGTACTGCTGCCGGAGCGGTCCCCCTATCTGCGCCTGGAGGGGCGCGACGGGCTGGTGATCGCCCACTTCGCCGATGAGGAGATCCCCTTCCTGGCCCGTGACTGCCTGCGGCTGCCGATCCGCAACGCGACCATTGAGGAACTGGCGGCACTCCTGCTCGAGCGCCTGCGGGCGCGCCCCGAACTCGCCGGCCGCGACCTGCGCTCCCTGGCGATCGGGGTCTCCTCCGGCTCTGGGCAGTGGGCCTTTTCACACTGGGAGTCAGCATGAGCCTCTTGATCGTGACCGGCGCCAGCGCCGGCATCGGGCGGGCCATCGCCGCCCGCTTCGTGCGCGACGGCTACCACATCATCAACATCTCCCGCCACCCCTGCACCGAGCAGGGCGTGGAGAACCTCCGCTGCGATCTCGCCGTCCCGGGCGCCGCGGATGGGCTGGCGACCGCGCTTACGCCCTGGCTCGGCGGCGCGGGTACGATCTGCCTGGTCCACAACGCCTCCGCCATGCACCTTAACCGGGTCGACAACCTCGCGAGCCTCGACCTGCGCGCCGACTTGGAACTGAATCTGGTCGCGCCCAACGCCCTGAACCGAATCTGCATCCCCCACATGAGACCCGGGTCGAGCATCCTCTACATCGGCAGCACCCTGGCGGAGAAGGCGGTGCCCGGGGTCGCCGGCTATGTCATCGCCAAGCACGGCCTGGTCGGCCTGATGCGCGCCACCTGTCAGGATCTCGCCGGGCGCGGCATCCACACCGCCATGGTCTGCCCGGGCTTCACCGACACCCGGCAGTTACGCGCCCTGATCGGGGACAACGCGGACACCCTGGCCTCCATCACCGCCCTCTCGGCCTTCGATCGGCTGATCAAGCCGGAGGAGATCGCCGCGGCGGTCGCCTTCGCCGCCCAGGCCCCGGTCCTCAACGGCGCACTGATCCATGCCAACCTGGGGCAGCGGGAGCGCTGAAAGCGATGACGACGACTCAAGACCCCAGGCCCCGCGTCGTCTGCATCAGCGGCGGCACCTCCGGCATCGGGGCCGCACTGGTCGCCGCCTTCCTGGAAGCGGGCGATCTGGTTCACACCTTCGGCCGCGATCTGTTGCGGGTGGAGAAACTGCGCGCGCGGCACGCGGACGCCGGCGCGGCCGGAAGCCTGGTCGCCACGGTCGGGGACCTGACCGACGCGGGCTTCCGGGCCGATCTGGCGGCGCGCATCGACGCCGGGTCCGGGCGGCTGGACTGCCTGATCAACAACGCCGGGATCATCCGCGGCGGGGGCTGTCTGGAGGAGAGCCTGGCCGACTGGCGCGCGACGCTCGAGACCAACCTGATCGCCCCCTTCGCCCTCACCCAGGTCTGCGCCCCCCTGCTGCGCCAGAGCCCGGCCCCGGTCATCATCAACATCTCATCGGCCTGCGCCCAGCACCCCTTCGCCACCTGCACCTCGACCGCCTATTCGGTCAGCAAGGCCGGGCTCGACATGCTCACCCGCCGCCTCGCACTCGCCCTCGGACCCGCGGGCATCCGCGTCAACGGCGTGGCCCCGGGGGTGGTACCCTCCGAGATGTGGGGGGACGCCACGGACCTGATCGATGACCTCGTGCGACGTCGGCATGTGCTGCAAGGGCGCCGCGTGGAGACGGCCGACGTGGCGGCGGCGGTGCTCTTCCTGGCCGGCGCGCAGGCGCGGGTGGTGACCGGGACCATCCTCAATGTGGACGCGGGGTATACGCTGGGGTGAGGGGCTCGCAGGCGGACCAATTGCTCTCCCAAAGCTGAAGCGCCGTCACCCCCAAGCACCAGTCCTCGTCATGCCCCACCTCCTGCTCGCCGTCACCGCCCACGGCTTTGGCCATCTGGCCCAGTCCGCCCCGGTCGTCGCGGCCCTCGCCCGGCGCCTCCCGGAGCTGCGGGTCACGCTCCAGTCGGACATCGACCCCGGCTTCGCCCGCCGCCGGCTGCCGCCGGGGTTCACCCAACTGCACGAGGCGACGGACCCGGGGCTGGTGATGGCGGGTCCCCTGGTCACCCGGTGGGCGGAGAGCCTGGCCGCCTACCGCGACTTCGCGGCCGGCTACGACCGCCGCCTGGCACGCCAACTGGCCACCCTGCGCGACCTGGCGCCGGACCTGGTGCTGAGCGATGTCCCCTGGCTGCCCCTGGAGGCGGCGCAGCGGCTCGGGATCCCGGCGGTGGGGCTGTGCTCCTTCACCTGGTACGACATCCTGCGCGAATGCCCGCCACGCGACCAGGTCCCGGCCGCGCTCCTGGATCATCTGCGGCTGGTCTATGGCGCGACGGATCGCTTCATCCGCCCGGTGCCCGCCATGCCGCTGCACTGGCTGCCCCAGGTGCAAACCGTCGGCCCCATCGCCCAGCGTCGACCCGACCGCCGGGCGGAGTTGCGGCAGCGCTTCGGCTGCCCCGCGGACCGGCCGCTCGCCCTGATGCAGTTCGGCGGCTTCGCGGGCCTCGATCCACTGCGCGCGTGGCCGGAGCAGGACCAGGTCCACTGGCTGGTGCAGGACCTGGGAGGACGGCCCCGCCGCGACGCCACGGCGCTGGCCGATCATGGGCTCGACGTGCTGGACGTGCTGGGTTCGGTCGACCTGATCCTGGGCAAGCCCGGGTATGGCACCTATGCCGAGGCGGCCTGCAACGGAGTGGCGGTACTGCATGTCCCGCGTGACGACTGGCCGGAGGCGGCGGCGCTCGATGCCTGGCTGAGCGGCCAGGTCCCCTGCCGAACGCTGAGCCTGGCGGACCTGGCAGCCGGGCGGGTCGCCGGCCCGATCGCCGCGCTCCTGGCCGCCGGCCGCCCGACGCCGGTGGCGCCCAGCGGGATCGAAGAGGCCGCGGAGCTGTTGGAGCCCTACCTGCGCGGGTAGCAGATGCAGAGCAACGCACGAGTGTCCGATCCGGCGTCCGGCGCTACTACGCACCCCGCGCGGCTACGACCAACTGCGCGCCGCGATCCGGATATGTCACGGGTATCTGCTGCACCTGATCGCCGACGACAAGGCGGACGAGGCGATCAAGATGGCCAACCGTGTCTTCGATCTGGCGCTGACCGATACGGGAAAGCGCACCTTCTTCCATCAAGGAATCGACTTGTTGGACGCGCTACCGCCGTCCGAGGTCTTCGGTGTGGAAGCCTTCGAGCGGGAAAACCACCCGCGCCAAGTCCAGCGGGTCCGGTCGCAGCGCGAACAGTTTGCTCGCTTTTTGGCCCGTTACGGGGGCCGGGGTGGGAATGGGCCGGTGGAATCTGAACCCGCCTGAGGGGTGAGACCTGCTCGGCGAGCGGCTCCGCTTGCGCGGGGTAACCACCGGCCCCAGCCACTTTGAGAACTCATAGACAAGGTCAGGGCGCGCGGCAACCACGGCATAGAATAATAAACTCCGGACAGGGCGACCGCCCTAATCCGGCACGAGACGCTACAAGATTGGGGGCAAGACATGCAGAATCTGAGTGAACCTGGGGACGATCGGAACTTCAGCTTGGCCCTGCCTAAGGACGTCCTCGCCGACATCATCGTCAACTTCCTTGGTCAGCGTGAACGGCTGGCCTTCGACAAGGAAGCCTTCTTCATCCTCGACTTGAACGACTTGCGACAGTTCTATCTCTTGATGGATGCCAAGATCAGCAAGGAAGTCAATACCCGTCTCGAGTTCTTCCAAGTCGCAATCAACTACGATGACGACACATCCCGCACCCTCACATCCATCGAGAGTCTGGAGAAGTTCCACGAAACCCGCAATGTGGTGCCGACCGGGGTCACGCTGACCTGGCATTTCGTCTTTCGCTTCCCCAACGCACCGACCATCGAGACGCAGAAGATCAACCTCTCGTTCCTGATCGTCAAGGGCTTCATCGATGGACGTGTGCAACTGAGTATCGAGCACTCCAATCCGGTCTGGGGCATCGAAGTCCTTAACCTGCTATCGAATCAGCTTCGGAAGAAGATCAGCAAGGTGCCTCATATTGCCTCGTTATGGCAGAATTTTATTGTGCGGGGATTCCGCTTAACCGAAAATTCGGCTATCTCAACGCCTATCTTACTATCCGCGGCCATCGGGGCTTTAATGACAATTTTTTTGTTGAATAACGAACGACACTCGCCGCCCCCAGAATGGCAAGCAGGAAATTTCGTTAATGAATTAGATCAGCAAGAGGCAAGAATTATGGCGGAGGAGGCAGTAATTAGGTTTTCGGTCACAAACTCGGCGGACATTATGACGAGAAATCAGGAATCAGCGGAGGACTCGGAGTCCCGATCAGTTCTAAATAACTTATTCTATTCTGGAAAACTCAATGAAAGAGAACTTATTATTTTAGCAAGTCTATTGGATGGAAAACGGACGGCGTATATTGCCGGCTTGGCGACGCAACCCTCAATAAGTGAGAGGCTGCGGGAAGGCTTGTTAAACGTCAGCGCCGCGTACCAGCGCGACCAAGAAGAACTTCAGCGCGCGAAGGTAGAGTCCCAACGGAAGACAACAGAAGAGTTAGAAGAGTTACAACGCAGAAAAGGAAAGCTCCAGGGCGAAAAAGCAGAGTTCCAGCGCAAGAAAGAAGAGATGGTGAGGACCAGTCGCGACAACCTCCACCGCTACATTCAGATTTTTATAGCATTTTTTGTGGCAACACTCCTTGCTTCTCTCTCGCTCTGGTCATGGATTCAGTATCACCGAGAGCGCAGCTTTCTGCTCTTGACCGACGAAGCAAAGTCCATCCGCGAGAAATTCTTACAGCGGAAACGAGGCCAGGTCGCGCTCGGCATGGGCGGTATGGTCGTGGCGATTCTGACCGGCATTATCGGCAACTACGTCTCGGCTTGGCTGATGAAATAGCCATTGCGGACGTCAGGGCGGAGCCTTTCTCGTTCCCACGCTCCCGCGTGGGAATGCCGGGCGGGCGCTCCGCGTCCGGCCTTGGCCATGGACGCGGAGCGCCCGCACTTGCTCCCACGCAGGAGCGTGGGAGCCAGAAACCCTGTGGGAGCGGCTTCAGCCGCACCCTGACCTCGCAGGCGGCCCTGGCCTCGTCGCGGCTGAATCCGCTCCCACGCACGCCTTTGGCCTTCCAGGTTGGCTGATGCCCCTAGCCATGGCCGTCAGGCCATGCCATCGCGTTCGCCGCTACTGCGGCGAACGCGCCTAGAGCATCTTGCGCAACTCGTATTCCAGGATGCCCTCGGCCCCCGCCGCGCGCAGGCGCGGGATCAGGACGCGCACGGCGGCGGTATCCACAATGGTCTCCACCGCCAGCCACTCCCGATCGTAGAGGTGGCTGACGGTGGGGGCGTGCAGGCTCGGCAGCAGGGCCACGATCTCATCAATCTTGCTGGCGCGGCAGTTGAGCTTGAGCGCGACCTTGTGGCGCGCGGCGAGCGCCGCCTGGAGCATCAGGGCGATCTGGTCGATCTTGGCGCGCTTGGCGGGGTCGGCCATGGCCGCCGGGTTGGCGATCAGGCGGGTCTCGGTGAACAGCAGGTCCTCCACGATCCGCAGGCCATGGGCGCGGATGGTGCTGCCGGTCTCGGTGATCTCCACCGCGGCGTCCACCAGACCCTCCACCACCTTGGCCTCGGTCGCCCCCCAACTGAACTCGACGGCGGCGCGGATGCCCCGCTCCGCGAAATAGCGCCGGGTGAAGTCCACCAGTTCCGTCGCCACCTTGCAGCCGTCCAGATCCGCAACCGAGCGTACCGGCGACTCCTCGCGCACCAGGAGCACCCAGCGGCTGGGCTGATTGGAGCTCTTGGAATAGGTGAGGGTGCAGACCTCGGCCACCTGCGCCTGCGTCTCCAGGATCCAGTCGAGCCCGGTCAGCCCCAGATCCAGGGTGCCGCTGGCCACATAGGGCGCCATCTCCTGGGCGCGCACCAGGGCGCAGGCCAATTCGGGGTCGTCCACTTCCGGATAGTAGTTGCGCGAGCGCGGGGCAATGGTCCAGCCCGCCTGCTTGAAGAGGGCGAGGGTCGCCTCCTCCAGACTGCCCTTGGGGATGCCGAGCTTAAGTTTTGTCATCTGGGTGCCTTGGTGCCTTGGTGTCTCGGGGGGTCGAAGGTCGATTTGGGCGATGGTCGTCACAGACTCGGCAGTGTAACCGCGGAAGCGGCCGAAAATGCAGAGCGGCGGTCAGCAGCGGCCCGGGGCAGGCCATACACTTGAGTCTTAGGATGCCGCCGAGACCCCCATGAGCACACGATCGCACACACCAGGCTTCACCTTGATCGAACTGATGATTGTCGTCGCCATCATCGGCATCCTGGCCGCGCTCGCGGTGCCGGCCTACCAGGACTTCGTGGTACGCGCCCGGGCCTCCGAGGGGATCAGCTTTGTGACGCCCTACAAGACCCAACTGACCGAGTACATCCAGGCGAACGGGGCGGTACCGCTCGGCGACAAGGACTACTACACCGGCGGCGCACAGGCGGTCGTGACCAAGGTCAAGTGGTCGATCGGCCGGGGCGCCATCGAGGTCTGGTACGGTCCCGGGGCCGGGCGGCAACTCAATGGCACCATCCTGTGGCTGGTGCCGACGCCCACGGCCGGCGCGGTCCGCTGGACCTGTCGCGGCCACACCGGCGAGGGCGGCGCCGGGTGGCAGATCCCGGCTCGCTATCTGCCCATCAGTTGCCGGTAGCGCTCTCCCCCGCAGTCCAGGGCTTCAGTCGTGGGACCAGACTGAACGCCGCAACGCCCTCACCCAATCCGGCAGGCGACTTGTCGGCCATCACGGGTCGCGTTATGCTCGCGGCTATTCGCGATCGTGGAGCGACCCCCGGCCGGACGCGTGTAACGCTACCACCATTCACAGCTTCTTGCCCTGCCTATGGGTCCACCGTCCATGACCACCGCACCGTCCCCACTCATCGATGACCGCACGAGCGGCGATCTGAACTCCAACCTGGGCACCCGCTGGCAATTCATCGCCGACACCGTCATGGGCGGCGTCTCCCGCGGCGGACTGGATGCGGCGGTGGTCGATGGGCGCCCCTGCCTACACCTGACCGGTCGGGTCAGTCTGGCGAACAACGGCGGCTTCGTGCAGGCGGGCCTGGACCTGCGCGCGGCCGGCCTGTTGGATGCCGGAGGCTGGAGCGGGATCGAAGTGGACGTCCGGGGCAATGGCGAGACCTATAACCTGCACCTGCGCACGATCGAGACCCGGATCGTCTGGCAGTCCTATCGCGCCTCGTTCGTCGCGGGTCCGCACTGGACGCCGGTGCGACTGCCCTTCGCCGCCTTCCAGCCCCACGCGATCGAGCGGCCGCTCGACCTGTCCGTCCTCCGCCGGCTGGGGCTGGTCGCCATTGGGCGGGAGATGGTCGTGGACCTCTGCTGCGCCCGACTCGCCTTCTATTAGATGTACTTGACGTCCAGGATCTCCAACTCCCGCTTGCCGCCGGGTGCATCCACCAGCGCGACATCACCCTCGCTCTTGCCGATCAGGGCGCGGGCGATCGGTGAACTGATGGAGATCATGCCCTGCTTGAGATCCGCCTCGTCATCGCCGACGATCTGAAAGGTGCGCTCCTCCTCCTTCTCCACCTCCAGCACCAGGACGGTCGCGCCGAAGACCACCCGCCCAGTGGCCGGGACCTTGGTAACGTCGATGATCTGGGCATTGGACAGCTTGCCGTCCAGGTCCTTGATGCGGCCCTCAATGAAGCTCTGCTGTTCGCGGGCGGCATGGTATTCGGCGTTCTCCTTGAGATCGCCATGGGCGCGCGCCTCACTGATCGCCTCGATCACCCGGGGGCGTTCGATGCGCTTGAGCCGCTCCAGTTCCTCACGCAGTTTCTCGGCGCCCTTGGCGGTCAGAGGTACCTTGCTCATCAATGGAATCCTCAGTTGAGATTTTGTAACCGATTGACGCTCAACACGTCCAGTTGTTTCAGCGCCAGACAGGTGGCCTCAGCCCCGGAAATGGTCGTGGTGTAGCTGACCTTGTGCTGCAATGCGGCGCGGCGGATCGCGGAGGAGTCGGCAATCGCCTGGGCGCCCTCGGTGGTGTTGACGATGAAGCTCACCTCGCGGTTCTTGATCATGTCGACCACGTGGGGCCGCCCCTCATTGACCTTGTTGACGATCACGCAGGGCAGACCCGCCTCATGCACCGAGATGGCGGTGCCGCGGGTGGCATAGAGGCTGAAGCCCAGGGTCAGCAGGTCGCGCGCGACCCGGATCAGGCGCGCCCGGTCGGCGGACCGCACGCTGAGCATCGCCCTGCCCTTGGTCGGCAGCAGGGTGCCGGCGCCCTCCTGCGCCTTGGCATAGGCCTCGCCGAAGGACTCGCCGACCCCCATCACCTCGCCGGTGGACTTCATCTCCGGCCCCAGCACCGTATCCACCCCGGGGAACTTGATGAAGGGGAAGACCGCCTCCTTGACGAAATAGTGCTTGGGCTTGATCTCCTTGGTGAAGCCCTGCTCCGCCAGTGCCGTGCCCACCATACAGCGGGCCGCGACCTTGGCCAGCGGCAGCCCGATGGCCTTGGAAACGAAGGGCACGGTGCGCGAGGCGCGCGGATTGACCTCCAGGATATAGATGTCATCACCCTTGATGGCGAACTGGGCATTCATCAGCCCCACCACGTTGAGCCCGTGCGCCATCTGGGCCATCTGCACGCGCATCCGGTCCTGGGTCGACTGGGACAGGGTGTAGGGCGGCAGCGAGCAGGCGGAATCACCCGAATGCACCCCGGCCTGTTCGATGTGCTCCATGATACCGCCGATCAGGACGTCCTTGCCGTCGCAGATGGCATCGACATCGACCTCGATGGCGTCGTCGAGGAAGCGGTCCAGCAAGACCGGCGACTCGTTGGAGACGCGCACCGCGTATTTCATATAGCGCATCAGTTCGGTCTCGTCGAAGACGATCTCCATGGCCCGCCCGCCCAGCACATAGGACGGGCGCACCACCAGCGGATAGCCGATACCGGCGGCCTTGGCCACCGCCTCCTCCTCACTGCGGGCGGTTGCGTTGGGGGGCTGCATCAGCCCCAGTTGGTGGATGAGCTGTTGGAAGCGCTCGCGGTCCTCGGCGCGGTCGATGGCGTCCGGGGTGGTGCCGATGATGGGCACCCCATTGGCCTCCAGGGCGCGGGCGAGCTTGAGCGGGGTCTGGCCGCCGTATTGGACGATGACCCCGAGTGGCTTCTCCTTGTCCACGATCTCCAGCACGTCCTCCAGGGTCAGGGGCTCGAAATAGAGCCGGTCGGAGGTGTCGTAATCCGTGGAGACGGTCTCCGGGTTGCAGTTGACCATGATGGTCTCATAGCCATCCTCACGCAGGGCGAGCGCGGCATGGACGCAGCAATAGTCGAATTCGATGCCTTGGCCGATCCGGTTCGGGCCGCCGCCCAACACCATGATCTTCTGCCGGTCGCTGGGCTGCGCCTCGCACTCCTCCTCATAGGTGGAATACATATAGGCGGTGCTGGAGGCGAACTCGGCAGCGCAGGTGTCCACCCGCTTGTAGACCGGGCGCACGCCGAGCGAGCGGCGCAGGTCGCGGATCACCTGCTCGGTAGACCCGGTCAGGCGCGCCAGGCGGCGGTCGGAGAAGCCCTGGCGCTTGAGCGCATAGAGGCGCTCGGCGTCCAGTGCCGACAGACCGTCCCGACGGACCTCCGCCTCGGTTTCCACGAGGTTCTGGATCTGGGCCAGGAACCAGGGGTCGATCTGACAAAGCGAGTAAATCTCTTGGGCGTCCATACCGGCGCGGAAGGCATCGGCCAGATAGAAGATGCGCTCGGCGCCGGCCTGACGCAACTCGTGCTTGATGGTCTTTCTGGCATCGGGGTGCTTGAGGTCGACCACCTCGTCGAGTCCATAGCGGTCCGTCTCCAGGCCGCGCAGCGCCTTCTGCAGGGACTCCTGGAAGGTGCGGCCGATCGCCATCACCTCCCCCACCGACTTCATCTGGGTGGTGAGCCGTGGATTGGCCTGGGGGAATTTCTCGAAGGCGAAGCGCGGGATCTTGGTGACCACATAGTCGATCGAGGGCTCGAACGATGCCGGTGTCGCGCCGCCCGTGATGTCATTACGCAGTTCATCGAGCGTATAACCCACCGCCAGCTTGGCCGCGACCTTGGCGATGGGAAACCCGGTTGCCTTGGAGGCCAGGGCCGAGGAGCGTGAGACGCGCGGATTCATCTCGATGATGATCATGCGCCCGTCGTCCGGATTGATGGCGAATTGGACGTTGGAGCCGCCCGTATCCACCCCGATCTCGCGCAGCACCTTGAGCGAGGCGTCGCGCATGATCTGGTATTCCTTATCGGTCAGGGTCTGCGCCGGTGCGACCGTGATGGAGTCCCCGGTGTGTACCCCCATGGGGTCGAAATTCTCGATGGAGCAGACGATGATGCAATTGTCCGCGTGGTCGCGGACCACCTCCATCTCGAATTCCTTCCAGCCCAGGGCCGATTCCTCGATCAGTAGTTCGTGCGTGGGCGAGAGGTCCAGCCCGCGCCGGCAGATCTCCTCGAACTCCTCCTGATTATAGGCGATGCCCCCGCCGCTTCCGCCCATGGTGAAGGAGGGCCGGATGATGGAGGGATAGCCGATGGAGGCCTGGACCTGGACCGCCTCCTCCAGGCTGTGGGCGATGGCCGAGCGCGGCATATCGAGCCCAATCTTGCGCATCGCCTTACGGAACAGGTCGCGGTCCTCGGCCTTGTCGATCGCCTCCCGCGAGGCCCCGATCAGTTCCACCCCGAAGCGCTCCAGGACCCCTTGGCGCACCAGGTCGAGCGCGCAGTTGAGCGCCGTCTGTCCGCCCATGGTGGGCAGCAGGGCGTCCGGGCGCTCCTTTTCGATGATGGCGGCCACCGCGCGCCAGGTGACCGGCTCGATATAGGTGGCGTCCGCCATCTCCGGGTCGGTCATGATGGTCGCCGGGTTGCTGTTCACCAGGATGACCCGAAAGCCCTCCTCGCGCAGCGCCTTGCAGGCCTGGGCGCCGGAGTAATCGAACTCGCAGGCCTGGCCGATGACGATCGGCCCGGCGCCGATGATCAGGATGCTATGGATGTCGGTACGCTTTGGCATGGTAAGAAATTTTGGCCGCAAATGAACGCAAAAAGACGCAAATGAATTAGATCAGTCGGCGGTCATCGTGCTCGAAAACCAAACGGCGGACTTGCAGCCGTGGTGACCCGAAATTCAGAAGCAGCGCGACGTGCAATCCCGTGGCACGCAAGTAATTGATGACCTGAGCTTCATGCTCGGGGGCGAAACAGCGCACGGCCTTCAGCTCAACCAAAAGGCTCCGCGCAACAACGAGATCGGCAGCAAATGAACCAGCGACCTGCCCCTTGTACCGAACATCAAAGACAACCTGCCGCTGAAACTCTATCCCCTGGGCTGCAAGCTCGATACACAACGCCTTCTCGTATACCGATTCCAGAAAACCCGACCCAAGGCTCTTGCTGACCTCAAAGGCACAACCAATCACGCGCCTGGATATAGGCTCACAGCCCGCCGGCAGCGCATCACTATTTGCGTCCATTTGCGTTCATTTGCGGCCTCTTCATCTTCCTCTATCCTTCATGAGCGCGATGAAGTGATCGAACACCGGCGCCACGTCGTGCGGCCCGGGGCTGGCCTCCGGGTGGCCCTGGAAGCTGAAGGCCGGGCAGTCGCGCCGCGCGATGCCCTGGAGCGAGCCGTCGAAGAGCGAGCGGTGGGTCGCCTCCAGACAGTCGGGCAGGCCCGCCTCGTCCACTGCAAAGCCGTGATTCTGGCTGGAGATCATCACCCGCCCGGTCTTGAGATCCTGCACCGGGTGGTTGGCCCCGTGGTGACCGAACTTCATCTTGATCGTCCGCGCCCCGCTCGCCAGGCCCAACAACTGGTGCCCCAGACAGATGCCGAACACCGGGATCCCAGTCTCGAGCAACGCTCGGATGGCCGTGATGGCATAGTCGCAGGGCTCCGGGTCGCCGGGTCCATTGGAGAGAAAGACCCCGTCCGGGTCCAGCGCGAGGACCGCGGCCGCCGGCGTGCGGGCCGGCACCACGGTCACCCGGCAGCCGCGCGCCACCAGCATCCGCAGGATGTTGCGCTTGACGCCATAGTCGTAGGCGACGACGTGGTGGGGCTGGTCGCCCGTCGGATCCCGATGGCCGTGCGCCAGGCTCCAGACGCCCTGGGTCCACTCATAGGGCTCACTGGTGCTGGCGTGCTGGGCCAGGTCCATGCCCTTGAGCCCCGGGAAGGCACGCGCCGCGCCTAGGGCGGCCGCCTCGTCGAGTCCCGCCCCCGCCATCAGACAGCCGTTCTGGGCGCCCTTCTCCCGCAGGAGCCGGGTCAGCCGCCGGGTATCGATCCCGGCGATACCGACCACGCCCTGGCGCAGCAGATAGTCGTCCAGCCGCTCGCGTATCCGGAAATTGCTGGGAAAAATGGGCAGATCACGGATGATGAGACCGGCCGCCTGCACGCCGGCGGACTCCTCGTCCTCCGGGTTCACGCCCGTGTTGCCGATGTGCGGGTAGGTCAGCGTCACCAGTTGGCGCAGGTACGAGGGGTCCGTCAGGATCTCCTGATACCCGGTCATGGCGGTGTTGAAGACCACCTCGCCGACGCTGGAACCGTCGGCGCCGATCGAGGTTCCCCGAAAGACGGAACCGTCTTCCAGGACCAGAACTGCGGGCTTTTTCAAGGATCTCTCCGAATCGGGAGGCGGCGTGGCCGGCACTGCGGGGGCCGCGAGGGGCCGCCGTGACAACAGCGGGCACACGCACTGATGATTCGGACAAGGCGGCACCGAATCCGCGGGGATTCTAAAGGTCCGGCGCCCGACTGTCCACGCGGGGTCGCGTCGCGCAGGGTGCTCGGGCGAGCGCTCACCATGAAAATCCGGAGACAGACTCCAGATTTTCACGGTAAAATACGACCCATGGTACCCTGTGATACCCTTGCTCGAGCAGTTTCCCGTGGTCGCCCTGCTAAGCGCGCGGCAGGTCGGTAAGACGACCCTCGCCGGCATGGTCGCGGACCGCCTCGGCGCCACCACCCACATTCGACCTGGAAGACCCCCACGACGGCACCCGACTGGCAGCACCCATGTTCACCCTGGAGCCGCTCCGCGGGCTGGTGGTACTCGACGAGATCCAGCGCCGCCCCGACCTGTTTGCCCCCTTGCGGGTATTGGCGGACCGCCCTGGAATCCCGGCGGGCTTCCTGATCCTGGGCAGTGCCTCACCGCAACTGATCCGCGCGAGTTCGGAGTCGCTGGCGGGACGGGTGGCGGACCACGAGTTAGCGGGGTTGGGGCTGGCCGAGGTGGGCGAGGAGCGTCGGCAGCAGTGCTATGGGGCCGAGGCTGAGATCGTCATCGCCCGCAACGGTCGCCCCGCCGCACGACTGGTCCCGCTGGCGGCACGGTCGGTGCAGCAGCGAATCGGCATCGCCGCGGGCCGGTTCAAGGTCCCGGAGTCCATCGATCGCACCAACGCCTTGGTGGAACAACTGTTCGCGGACGACCCCTCCCCATGAGGTTGCCGCTCGACACCCATCTCGCAGTCTGGGCGCTGCCCAATCCCTGCGAATCAGCCTACCGGGAACAGCGCAACACCCCAGACCGGCGCGGCTTCCGCCAGCCGGCGGTCGAACGTCGCGAGTTCCGCTGAAAGACGTTTCGCAACTGCCAGATGCAGGGCATCCCCTGCCCGCAGACCACCCGCCCCATCGATCAGTAGCGCCGCAGACCTGAAATCTGCCGGCTCGATCTCGATCAGGACCAGGCTTGATGACGCGAAGCGATGGAAACCCGAAAGGGCCTGCTGCCTGGTTGCACGGTCAATGGTGCCCGTCCGCTCCTTGATGGCACCCACGCTCGCCATCTCCGTCAAGGTCCAGGCTGAAATGACCAGTCCGCGGGCACGAACTGCCTCGATCCGGGTCAAGGCCATGGCCGCGTTCGGCTCGCGGAAGAAGATCGCGCCCAGCACCGAGGTGTCGAGATAAATCACAATAGATCCTGCTCGCGAAGTTCCGCAACTGTTGCGCCCGGTGCCGAGGGTCCCGCCTCCACCCAGGCCCGCAGCGCCTCCCAATCGAAGACAGCGGCGGCCGGTGGCTCCGGAACCAACCGCGCCACGGGCCGCCCGCGACGGGTGATGACGACCTCTTCGCCGGCCTCCACCTCGGCGAGCAGAGATGAGAAACGGGACTTGGCGTCGGCCACCGTTGCGGTCTTCATTGCTATATTCTCGTATTGACTCGCCACCTTGATCGTTCGGAGGCTGGACAGGCGATGATGCACCCTCGGCTCCATTCCACAGCGACTTTGGCGACACTAGCCGCACCGATGTGAAGTTCGCTGAAGTCGGTTCTAATCGTGGACAGGTCAGCTTGCACGACGTCACGTTGCACAAGCATTCTACCGAGACTCGGCATTGTCGGTTCTCCTCATATTGCGTCAAGAGACCGGTAAAGAGCAAAACAGGCAAGGTCGCATGAAATCTGACGCCGACAACGTCTATGCTCTTGTTACCCCCGAAACGGGCCTTCACGCTCTATATTCACGTTCAAGCCAGTACCGTAGGGCGATTACCCGCAGCGTGATCCGCCATGCCGCCGCCGGCCAAGGCGGAACCGCCTGCGGCGTTCCGCCCTACCGCCGTGCCTCCAACGCCTCCCAGCGCACATAGGCCGCAGCCAACTCAGTCTCGATCGCGGTGAGGCGCTCCCGGACCGTAGCCAGTGCCGCACCGTCGCCCTGGTAGAGGGCCGGATCGGCAAGGCGGGTGCTCAGCGCCTCCTGCTCCGCCTCCAGGGCCTCGATCCGGGCGGGCAGTTCGGTCAGTTCCTTGTTGTCCTTGAAACTCAGCTTAGCCGTCGGGCGCTTGGGCTCGGTCGCGGCCGGTCCAGGAGCAGCAGCGGGCGCCAGGCCCTTAGGCGCCGCCGCGGGCGCCGGGGCGCGCTGGCGCAGCCAATCCTCGTAGCCGCCGACATAGTCCTGGACCAGGCCATCGCCCTCGAACACCAGAGAACTGGTGACTACGTTGTCCAGTAGGGTGCGGTCGTGGCTGACCAGGAGCACGGTCCCGGCGAAGGAGACCAGCAGGTCTTCCAGCAGTTCCAGGGTCTCGGTGTCCAGATCGTTGGTCGGCTCGTCGAGCACCAGCAGGTTGGCGGGGCGGGTGAAGAGCTTGGCGAGCAAGAGCCGGTTGCGCTCGCCCCCGGACAGGGCCTTGACGGGTTGGCGGGCGCGCTCGGGGCTGAACAGGAAGTCGCGGAGATACGACAGGACATGGCGGCTCTGGCCGTCCACCATCACCTGGTCGCTGCCGCCGGCGACGTTGTCCTGGACGCTGCGCTCCGGGTCGAGCTGGGCGCGCATCTGGTCGAAATAGGCGACCTGGAGGTTGGTGCCGCGGCGGATGGTCCCGGACTGGGGCTCCAGGTCGCCGAGCAGGAGGCGCAGCAGGGTGCTCTTGCCGACGCCGTTGGGGCCAATGATCCCGACCTTGTCCCCGCGCAGGATCAGGGTGCTCAATTCCCGGATCACGGGCGCGCCGCCCCAGCCGTAGGTAACGCCCTCGGCCTCCGCGACCAGCTTGCCGGAGCGGTCCGCCTCGGCGAGGCGCAGGCGCGCGGTGCCCTGCTGCTCGCGCCGCTGCGAGCGCTCGTTGCGCATGGCCTCCAGCGCCCGCACCCGACCCTCGTTGCGGGTGCGCCGCGCCTTGATCCCCTGGCGGATCCAGACCTCCTCATCCGCCAGCCGGCGGTCGAAGAGGGCGTTGGCCTGGGCCTCGGCGTGGCGCCGCTCCTCCTTGCGGCGCAGATAGTTGTCATAGTCGCCCGGCCAGTCGGTGATGCGCCCGCGGTCCAGTTCCAGGATGCGGGTGGCGACGCGCTGCAGGAAGCGCCGGTCGTGGGTGACGAAGAGGAGCGCGCCCTGATAGTCCTTGAGGAAGTCCTCCAGCCAGTCGATGGAGTCGATGTCCAGGTGGTTGGTCGGCTCATCGAGCAGCAGCAGGTCCGGCCCGCACACCAGGGCCTGGGCCAGGAGCACGCGGCGCTTGAGCCCGCCGGACAGGGCGTTGAAGGGGGTCTCGGCGTCCAGCCCCAGGCGCGAGATGACGCGCTCCGTGCGCTGCTCGATCTCCCAGCCGCCACGGTCGTCCAACTGCTGCTGGATGCGCGACAACTGGGCCAGTTCGTCCGCCCCCGCGGTTGCCGTCATGTGATGTGAGAGATGGAAGTAGTCCCGCACCAGGGTGCCCAGGTCGCCGAGCCCCTCCGCCACCACATCGAACACACTCGCGTCCCCGTGCAACGGCACCTCCTGGGCCAGGCGCGCCACGGTCATGCCCTGGCCCAAGCGCAGTTCCCCCCCGTCCGGCGGGACCTCCCCGGTGATGATCTTGAGCAGGGTGGACTTGCCGGTGCCGTTGCGGCCGATCAGACAGACCCGCTCGCCGCGGTCGATGGTGAAGGAGACGCTCTCCAGCAGGGGCGGCAGGCCGTAGGACAGGGCGACGGAGTCGAGGCTCAGGATGGTCATGGGAATTCCGGGAAAGACGGGGGGGCAGCGGCCGGGGCGGGGGTGCAAGGCGGCAGGGTATCGAGCGGGCGGGAAATTGCAAGGCGGCGGCCGTCGGCGCTTGGGCCTCGTGCAAGCACCACGTGGCGCGACCGGCCGCACAGGAACACCAATTGCGAATCACCGCGTTTCTTACGCATAATCCCGTGCCGACCCGCACGCCGGGTTAAGACCCCCCGGGCAGCGCCCGGCAACCCGGAGTAACCCGATGACCCAACCCATCTACCGCGTCCAGCCCGGCAACTGGGACCAGGGCGGCGCCGCCTTCGTCGACGGCGGGGTCAATTTCTGCATCTTCAGCCGCTATGCCGAGCAGGTGGACCTGCTGCTGTTCGACCGGGAGGAGGCGACCGTGCCCTTCCAGGTCGTCACGCTGGACCCCCGGGTCAACCACACCTTCTTCTTCTGGCACTGCCTGGTCGAGGACCTGCCGAGCGGCACCTGGTACAACTGGCGGGTCGGCGGCCGCAGCGATACACGCGAGAGCGGCGCCCGGATCGATGGGGACAAGGCGTTGCTCGACCCCTGGGCGACGACCGTGAGCGACCGGCTGTGGGACCGGGCGCGCGCCGGCCTCCCCGGGGACAACGTGGCCTGCGCCATGCGCGCCCGGGTGCTGCGCGACGAGTACGACTGGGAGGGCGACCAGCCCCTCCACGTTCCGCTCAGCGAGTCGGTCATCTACGAGCTGCACCTGGGCGATTTCACCCGCCACCCCTCCGCCGGGGTCACCCACCCCGGCACCTACGGCGCCCTGATCGAGAAGATCCCGTATCTGGCGGCGCTCGGCATCACCCACGTCGAACTCCTGCCGATCATGGCCTTCGACCGTCAGGACGTGCCGCCCGCGACCGCGGCCCTGGGGCACTGCAACCACTGGGGCTACAGCACCCACAGCTTCTTCGCCCCCCACCCCCACTTCGCCCGCGACGGGGCACAGGCACGCGACGAGTTCCGGGACATGGTCAAGGCGCTGCACCGCGCCGGCATCGGGGTGATCCTGGACGTGGTCTTCAATCACACCGCGGAGGGTGGCGGGACTGGCCCGACCATCAGCTTCAAGGGCTTGGGGAACGAGGTCTTCTATCACCTGGACTTCACCGACCGCCGCCTCTACCGCGACTACACCGGCTGCGGCAACACGGTGAACTGCAATCACCCGATCGTCACCCGCTTCCTGGTGGATGCGCTCCTGTACTGGGTGCAGCACATGCACGTGGACGGCTTCCGCTTCGACCTGGCCAGCGCCCTGGCCCGCGGGGAGGACGGCAACCCGCTCTACCATGCCCCGCTGCTGTGGGCAACCGAACTGTCACCGTCCCTGAACCGCTCCCACATCATCGCCGAGGCCTGGGATGCCGCCGGGCTCTATCAGGTCGGCGACTTCCCGGGCTTCCGCTGGGCCGAGTGGAACGGGCGCTACCGCGACCTGATGCGTGCCTTCGTGCGCGGCGACCCGGGCCTGATTCCGGAGGTCGCCACCCGCCTCGCCGGTTCCAGCGACCTGTACCAGGCGCGCGGGCGCCGGCCCGCCAACTCGGTGAACTTCATCACCTGTCACGACGGGTTTTGCCTGTGGGATCTGGTGAGCTACGAGGTCAAGCACAACGAGGCCAACGGGGAAGGCAACCGCGACGGCAGCGACCACAACCTCAGTTGGAACTGCGGGGTCGAGGGACCGAGCACGGACCCCGCCATCCTGGCCCTGCGCCGCCGCCAGGCGCGCAACTTCATCGGCGTCCTGATGCTGAGCCAGGGGGTGCCCATGCTGCTGTCCGGTGACGAGGTCCTGCGCAGCAAGCGCGGCAACAATAACACCTACTGCCAGGACAACGACCTGTCCTGGTTCGACTGGAGCACGGTGGACGCACAGCGGCCCATGCTCGACTATGTGCGCGGCCTGATCGCCCTGCGCCGCCGTCATCCGAGCCTCACCCGCGACCGCTTCCTGACCGGGGCCCCGGAGCCCGGGCAGGACCAGGCGGACATCACCTGGCACGGGCTCAAGCTCGACACCCCGCGCTGGTCGCTCCCCGAGACCCGCGTGCTCGCCTTCACCCTGGCGGGGGTCAACGCCGCGGAACCGCCGCTCCACGTCATGCTCAACATGTGGAAGGATGCGGTCGAGTTCGCGGTACCGGCCCTGCCCGGCCGGCACTGGACCCTCGCCGTGGACACGATGGCGGAGCCGGGTGTCTTCGCGCCCGGCACCCCGGCCCCGCTGACTGCCGGACAGATGCGCGTCGGCCCCCACAGCCTGGTGGTGCTGGAGGCCCACTCGGCCTGAGGTCTCGGGCGCCCACCCTTTTCCCTGGAAAGAGCAGTCAGCCGTCAGCGATCAGCCGTCAGCCATAAGTGCATCAGCATCTTACGAGCCGTCTTGGAGCCGCAGGCGCCCACCCGACAGGTGATGCGCCGGGTGGTCAGAAACGCTTGAAACGCAACGCTAAGTGCTGATAGCTGACTGCTCATTTTAGGTTTTCAGGTTCGATCTCACCGGAGCAACCCCAGATGCAACTCGGAATGATAGGCCTCGGCCGGATGGGCGCCAACATGGTCCTGCGTCTGCTGTACGCCGGACACGAATGTGTCGTCTATGACCGGGATACCGCGGCGGTGGCGGCCCTGCTCCAGGCGGGCGCCATCGGCGCCGCGGACCCCGCCGATCTGTGTGCCCGCCTCAGCGCGCCGCGCAACGTCTGGATCATGGTCCCGGCCGCGGTGGTCGAGCGGGTCATCGACGACCTCCTGCCCCACCTGAGCCCGGGCGACACCATCATCGACGGCGGCAACTCCAACTATCGCGACGACCTCGCCCACGCCGCCCGCCTCGCCCCCCTGGGTCTGCACTTCGTCGACTGCGGTACCAGCGGGGGCGTCTGGGGCCGCGAGCGGGGCTATTGCCTGATGGTCGGCGGCGACGCCAAGGCCGTCGCACGACTGGACCCCATCCTCGCCGCGCTGGCCCCTGGTGTGGGCGACATCGCGCGCACCCCCGGGCGCACCGGCGAACCCAGCCGCGCGGAACAGGGCTACCTGCACTGCGGGCCGAGCGGCGCCGGACACTTCGTCAAGATGGTCCACAACGGCATCGAATACGCCCTGATGGCGGCCTATGCGGAGGGTTTCAACCTCCTGAAACACGCCGGGGCCGGGCGCGCGGACCGGCCGGTGGACGCCGAGACCGCCCCGCTGCACAACCCCGAGCACTACCAGTATCAGTTTGACCTGGCCGCCGTGGCCGAGGTCTGGCGGCGCGGCAGCGTGGTCGCCTCCTGGCTGCTGGACCTGACCGCCGCGGCCCTCCAGGCCGACCCGGGGCTCAAGCAATTCGGCGGACGGGTGTCTGATTCCGGCGAGGGCCGCTGGACCAGTCTCGCCGCGATCGAGACCGGCACCCCGACCCCGCTCCTGACCACGGCACTCTTCGAGCGCTTCAGTTCCCGCGGGGAGGCGGACTTCGCCAACCAGGTCCTCTCGGCCATGCGCTACCAGTTCGGGGGGCACCAGGAGGCGCCCCCGGGCGCACGACCGCCGTTCGCGCAGGGTTCGAGCGGTGAGACAACACCCTCTGGGGATGAGCACCAAGCCCACGCCAAGTCTGCACCGCGCGGTACGGCGACTGCACGTCCCGCACCCGCGGATCTGTCGGCGTCGCACCCGTTCGAGGCCCGCAATGCGTAGTCGCATCCGCGTTTCTCTTGCACGTACCGGCCCGCTCCTGGTCGCCCTTCTCGTCGGCACCCCCGCCAGGGCGGACGATCCCCATATGACGGCGGCCGAAGCCGCGGCCCTGCCAAGATGGTGCCTGGTGTATAACCAGACCGGCAACCTGGCGCCCCACTTCACCAAGGACCCTGAGTTGGGAGCCAAGCTCGCGGGCTTTATGCGTTCGGGTTGCGGTGGGCACCACCACTATTGCTGGGCCTTGGTCTGGGCGAGTCGCGGGTATTTTCGAGAGGAATCCAACCCCACGCCGGCGAACCACTATTATGGTGTTGCCCTTAGCGATTTCGGTTACACCATCGGCAACTCCCGCGACACCTGTTCCCTGCTCCCCGATATCCACACCAAGTCCGGTGAACTGGAAGCGGCACTGGGCCACCCGAAAGAGGCGGAGGCGCGGTTTCGCAAGGTGATCGGCCTGAAGCCCAGCTATGCCCCTGCCTATGTCGGACTGAGCGATCTGTTTGAATCGCAGGGCAAGAATGATGAAGCGATCGCCGCCCTACAGGCCGGCATCAAGAGCAATCCGACGTCCAACGCCCTGAAAAAGAAGCTCGCCCGGGTGCAGGCGCGGACCTCTGGCCAGGTTCCGACGCCGTGAGTCGTGGCTAGCTTTGCGCCGGTACCTGGGACCGCCGTAACGGGTTCCGCAACCCGATCACGGGCCGTCGCCACGCTAGCGGCGCGGCGGCGGAACGCCACCTCTGAGCAATGCCGTGCCCGCGTTCGCGCAACCCCGGGGGCGATGCGTTCGCGATTGCCGAAGCGATGAAAACCACAGCGGTATTGTTCGTGCTCGCGGCCATCGTCGTGGTACTGCTCACCACGGTGCGTACGCCATGCCTGAGCGCCCGCCGACGACTGCTGGGCGTAAGTGCGCTCGCCTTCCTCTGCGCACAGTTCGGGCTCGCCTTGCTCGCCGCGAGGATCGGAGTACATGGACCCAGTAGTCTTGCCGGGGTCTTCGCCGGCGCCCTGACCCCTACGGACACAGGTCCCGTCGTGGCGATCCTGGGTTCCAGCTATTCATCTCGGGGCCTGGATGGGAAATTGCTTGAACGCCTGCTCACCCGGCAGGGCATGACTGTACGCGTGGCGCAGTTGTCCTATCCCGGGGCCTACGCCTATGAGCAGGACTACCTGTTCGAGCGCCACTTGCGCAGCGGCGCGACGCCGCCGGCGGTGGTCCTGCTGGAACTCGGATCAGAAATGCACATCGCGCAACGGCCCGAGGAGCGATACCAGCCTGCGGTCCTGGCTTACCGCGATCTGGATCGCACCGCCGCGATGCTGTGGCGGGTCTGGGTCAACACCGAAGGCGCGGCTGCCGGCGCGCGGATGGCGACCGCCCTGGACCTCGTCCTGCACGGCCTCAGCCATTACGCTCACCTCGGCTTCCTGCACTCGGCGGTATTTGGTCAGCCGCGCGTACTCGATGGTTTTCTGCCCGAGCAGGCGGTCGCCGGCGCGCCGACGCCGGCGGCAATCGCCGAGCAATTCAATCAGTCGCACGATCCCGGTTTCGACCGGGCGGCGAGCGACTTCAGGGCGGGCCAAGCCACCGCCTGGCGGCGCCTTGGGGTACGCGATGTGATCTTCTTTCAGCCCCCGATGGCCGACCCGCGGCGACGCGCCGAAGTCAACGGCCTCTGCGGCGCCTTGGCGCCGTACTGTATCGCGGCCGATACTCGACTGTTGTCGGCGCTGAATGGCCCGTATTGGACCGACCTGGGGCATCTCAATAGCGAAGGGGCCGAACGCTGGACCCACTGGCTGGCCGAGGCGCTTGCCGCAGACGCCAGGATTCGCCATGCTCTTTACTAGCCTGCCGTTCCTGGTGTTCTTCGTGGTCTGCTATCTGAGCTATTGGCGCATCCGCACGCGGGCAGCGCAACAGTGGTTCCTGGTCGCCGCCAGTCTGTTTTTCTACGGGTGGTGGGATTATCGCTTCGTGGCACTCATGCTGTTCGTGGCGCTCGTCGCCTATTTTGGGGCGCTCGCCATCAGTGGATGCCGCGACCGACGGCAGCGGCGCCTGCTGTTGATCGCATCGCTGAGCGCACATCTCGGGGTCCTGTTCTTCTTCAAATATTACAATTTCTTCATGGATTCCTGGCGGGGCGGTGCGGCGCTCCTGGGGATTTCTGCAGACCTGCCGGCATGGCGTGTGATTCTGCCGGTCGGCATCAGCTTCTACACCTTTCACGCCATCAGCTATACGGTGGACGTGTATCGCGCGGCGGTACGCCCTGATCATTCCTTCCGCGAAGTGCTTCTCTATATCGCGTTTTTTCCGCAACTGGTCGCGGGGCCGATCATCCGCTCGAGTTTCTTCATGCCGCAGCTGAGGACACCGCGGCACCGCTCGGATGAACGCCTGGCCGACGGGCTGCGGCTCTTTCTGATCGGTTTCTTTTATAAGGCAGTGATCGCCGATACCCTCGCCACGATTGCCGACCCGGTCTTCGCCGATCCGCAGCGCTGGACCACCATGGGACTCTGGGGCGGGGCCCTCGCTTACTATGGTCAGATCTATTTCGATTTCAATGGCTACACCACCATGGCGATCGGCATCGCCTGGTTTTTCGGCTATCACCTGCCGGACAACTTCAATGTCCCCTACAGCGCCAGGAACATCGCAGATTTCTGGCATCGCTGGCATATCTCCCTCTCGACCTGGCTACGGGATTACCTCTACGTGCCCTTGGGTGGAAATCGCTCGGGACGGCGCCGACAATACCGCAATCTCATGCTCACCATGCTGCTGGGCGGACTCTGGCACGGCGCCTCATGGAATTTCGTCATCTGGGGCGGTCTGCATGGACTCGCACTGATCATCCACAAACAATGGGGACAGTGGACCGCAGGACGCAAGGCGACTGCCTGGGGGCTGCTTCCCAGCCTGCTGCTCACCCAACTCTGGGTCCTGGTGGCCTGGATCTTTTTCCGTTCGGCAAGCCTGGAGGACGCACTGACGATGCTGGGCCGGATGGCGGGTAGCAGGGCCCTGGACGGCCAGGAGTCACTGCCCCCCTGGCTGCTACTCGCCGTGCTGCTGCCGGTGATTGCGGATGCAGTGCTCGGCCGGTTGCAGGCGCGGGTTCCCGGGAACTGGGTGATCAAACTCGACCGCCGCGCCTACGCGGTATTTGTCGGGGTCGTCGCTGCGATATGCTTGTGGCTGATGCCCCTCAACAGTGCACCGTTCATCTATTTTCAGTTCTGAAGCGACGCCGCTATGTGCAGGCTATGTGACTGGTTCGGAAAATCGCTCCTACACGCAACCGGGGCCTGGTGGAGCAATCGTCCGACTGGTCGCTCGCTGCCGCCGCCGCGCCTAGGGGCGGGGCAGTGAGCCGCTACCGTGATCCGGCCCGGTCATCGCGCAGCGGCACCCTGCGCCGGGCGGGGCTGGCGATCGTGGCGGCGACACTCGCGGGTTGCACTGCCGACCTGGGGGTCGGGAGGAACACACAGGGGATAGCCTGGGGCAGCGACAACTTGGCCAGCGAGGGGGCAATCGGAATGCTGACAGCGGAGGAGCGCGATGTGGTCGCCCATATCAACCTGGCCAGGACCGACCCCGCCGCCTACGCCCGCACCTTCATCCTGCCGCGCCGCATCCTCTTTCATGATAAGGTCTATGTCGACCCGCTCGACCCACGCGGCCGGGGACTGCGCACGCATGAGGGGGTTGCCGTCGTCGAGGAGACGGCGCGCGAACTCGCCGATACGCCCCCCATGGGCAGCCTGAGCGTCTCCGCCGCATTGACCCGGGCGGCGCGTGTGCACGCCGCCGATCAGTCCGCGAGCGGCGCGACCGGCCACGACGGCACGGGTGGCTCGACCCCCTCGACCCGGGTATCGGAACAGGGGCGTTGGGAATGGCTCGTCGGCGAGGTGGCCGCCTATGGGCCGGCGACTGGACGCGAGATCGTCAGTCGGCTGCTGATCGACGACGGGGTCCCGTCCCGGGGGCATCGACGTAGTATCCTGGACCCCCGGTTCGGTGCCATCGGGGTCTCGATTGCCAGCCACCCGCACTTTGGCCGTGCCGTGGTCGTTGACTTCGCCGACGCCGTGTCGGAAGCGCCGCCCTGACCCCGTCGCACCTCTCATCCCGAACCGCAGGGCCGCACCACCGCGGCACGCAGGACCCGCCAGAGGCCATCAGGATCACCCAATGCACAAACTCGTTGTCTGCGACCTCGATGGCACCCTGCTGAACCCCGCACATCGGCTCGGCGACTACACCCGCTCGGTCTTGGCGCGGCTGCGCGCGCAGGACATCGGTGTGATGCTTGCCTCCGGCCGGCACTTCCAGGACATCCGCGCCTTCTCCGACCAGCTCGGCAGTCACGGGTACCTGATCTCATCGAATGGTGCCGCGGTCCATGACAGCGCAGCCCGGCTGGTCTATTGCGATCCGCTCGACCCCGACTGTGCCATCGCCCTAGTCACGGACCCGCGATTCGCCGATGTCCACACCAATGTCTATCGCACGGACGACTGGCTGGTGGCGCGTCCCGAACCCTATCTGCTGGGCTTCCACCAGAACTCCGGGTTCCGCTACCGGGTGGTCGATCTGGGGCTCATCGACGGCACCGACGTACTCAAGGTCTTTTTCTACGGCGAACCGCAGCGCCTGCGCGAGATCGAGCGCGAGGTCCGCGCGCGTTTCGGCGACCGGATCGCCACCACCTTCTCGCTCCCCGTCACCCTGGAGATCATGGCCGGCGGCGTGTCCAAGGGCGCAGCGCTGAGGCGGGTGGCCACTCGGCTCGGGATCGCACTGGGCGAGGTCTTAGCCTTCGGCGACGGCATGAACGACCTGGAGATGCTCGCGCGCGTCGGCACCGGGATCATCATGGAGAATGCGGATCCGCGCCTGACGCAGGCCCTGCCCGCACTCCAGGTCATCGGCAGTAACGCGGACGAGTCGGTGGCGCGCTACTTGGAGCTGTTGTGGCCTCCCGCCTAGGAACGATTCACCACTAAGCGTCGTTGTCGTTGTCGTAATCGAGGTGATCATCCCGGCCGCGATCTTCTCCGACCTCTTCGCGTCGCTGTCCGAGCCTGTCACTGCGACAGGCGGCATTGCCGCCGGACAATCAGCGGCAAGCGCCCGGAAGGTATTTGAAATCCAGGAAATCCGCGTGCGCGACGCAGCGCCACTGCGAGGCACTGGTCCGATCGCTGACGAAATCGAGTTTAAGGCCCCCGGCCTGTTCATCCATCTCCACCGTCACCGTGGCCTTGACGCGGTCATCGTTGCATTGCGCGCTCAGCACCGAATTGGTCGGTCTGGTGATGCTGGAGATACCTTGACAGGCATCCCTGGAGGGATCGAGGGCCAGATTGTCGTAGATGATCAGCTTCATGGGCGAGATCAGGTGGAGCGCGTCGGCGATGTGCGCCCGCATGACCGCCCCTTCATAGATTCTGATCGCGAAGGTCGAGAGTACCCCCACGATGGCCACCACGATCATGAGTTCGATCATGGTGAAGCCGCGCGCTCGCGGGCCCCGGCGGACCTGGTACGCCGCGCGGACGGCGGTGCGCGCAGCCGGATCGGCCCGGCCCGGCCGGCCTTGGGTGCTTGCCTGCTCGAAGGCATTCATTACCGTGCTGTACGTCACACTTAAGTTGAGGAGAATCGTGGGTTCGGTGCCTGGGCAGCGTACCGCGTTCTTCATTCGCTATGTCGAACACCCGACCGACTCTGCCGCCGACGAGGACCCTGGTGGGATCGCGGTCCGCGGCGTGGTCCGGTATCGTTTCGCCAAAGCATAGCCGCTGGCGGCGCCAATACCAGCCTCGGCAAGACGCGAACGCAGGTTTCGGGGAACCAACGGCACTGCCCACGGGATCGCTGGCGGTCGCCGCCAGGCCCCCCGACGCCCGTTGGCGGCCTCAGTGCCCCGCCCGCCGGCCACGCGGGCGCTTCAGCCGGGCAATTCCGGGAGCGCACCGGCCGCGGCCAGGGCGCGGAGGCGCCAACGGTCCAGCTTGCCGGAATCCAGGACCGGCAGTTCGGCCTGGGGCCGGAAGGCGCGTGGGCGCTGCGGCCCCGCCAGGTGCGCCCGACACCACTCCTCCAGGGCCGCCGGGCTTGCCTCCCCGGTGTAGAGCGCCACCAGACGCTGGCCCCACACCGGGTCCGCGACCCCCACCACCGCCACCGACCCCACCCCCGGCGCGGCGGCCAAGAGCGACTCCACCACCGCCGGATGGACCTTGACGCCGCCGGTCACCAGCACCTCATCGGCACGCCCGAGAATACACAGGACGCCATCATCGCTGCGGCGCGCCAGGTCAGAGGTAGTAAACCAACCGTCGCGGAGACCCTGCCCGGGCCGACGCCCGGGATTGGCATAGCCGGCCATCACCACCGGTCCCCGGATCCGCAACGGCGCCGGCACGCTGGCCCCCGCGGGGCAGTCGACCGCCAACCCGGCCAGGGGCGGCGCCACCCTGCCCGCGGCGGGCGGCGCGTGCAGGCGTCCGGACGTGGCGACCTGGGACGCGGTCTCGGTCATCCCGTAGGTGACGTGCAGCGGCCAGCCGGCCGCGAGCGCCTGCGCCGCGAGCCGGGTGCCAAGCGCCTGCCCGCCGACCAGCAGCACCCGCAGCGACGGCGGCGGCGGACACCCCAGGGCCAGCAACCGCGCCAGCATGGGCGGAACCAGCGAGAGGTGGGTGACGGCGTGGCGCGCCAGGTCCGCGGCCACGCGCCCGGCATCGAAACCCGCATGAAGCAGCACCGCGGCCCCCGCCAGGGCGCAGCGGTAGCCGATGGCCAGCCCGCCGATGTGGCGCAGCGCCAGGCAGCAGAGCCAGCAATCGCCCGCCCCCAGACCCAGGTGCCCATTGCTCAGGGCGGCGGCGGCCAGCAGATTGTGCTGGGTCAACATGGCCGCCCGCGGAACCCCGGTGCTGCCGCTGGTCTCCACCACCAGGGCCAGAGGGGAGGGCCAGTCGGCGGCGCACGAGGCGGGTACGGACGACGGCGCGGCGCCGGACCGGGCCAGGCGGGTAAGGCAGCCTCCCGCCAGACCGTCCCAATGCCAGAGCCACTCGGCACCGGTCAGCGCCAGCAGCGCGCCCGCACCCGGGTCCTGGGGCGCGGCGCGCAGCGAGTGTCCCGCGGCTCGGTCCGCCGCATCGCCGTAAACCTGCGCACCTGGGTCTTGCGGCGCGGCGCGCAGCGGGAGCAAGGCCGCACCGACCCGAGCCAGGCTGTGCTGCATCAGGACCAGTCCCGCCACCGGCCGCTCCGGCACCGCGACCAGTGCACCCGGCGCGAGCCCCTGGGCGCGCAACTGATGCGCCAGTGCGGCGACGCGCGCGGCGAGCACGTCGTAGCTCCAGCACTGCGTCACCGCCCCCACGTCAGGCCCCGGCGCCGTCAGCAGGGCCGGGCCAGGGCCCGTGGTCCAGGGGGCCAGGGCAAAGGCGGGCAGGCCCGCGGGCACGCCGACACCCTCACCTTGCCGCGGCGCCGCTGGGTCCCGGTGGCCGGCGACCGACTCCTCGCTCCTCATCATCGACCTCGCTTCAGCACCGCCGCCACCCGTCCGGGTGTCATCCGGGGTTGACGTTGCGTTAGACTGACACCCGGTTCCACTAGGCCCCTGCCGCCGACCAGCGCCCCTTCAACGTCCCCTGCCGACCCCGGCCGCGGCGACCCGGGCCGCCGCGACGGCGGGCGCCCGGGGTCAGATTTCTGCCAGCCAGGTCACCAGATGCTCGCACCCCTCGCCCTCTTGGATCAGTTGCAGGCCCGGCTCGACGAGACCATCGCCCTGGTCCCGAGCACCGCCGCCGCGGGCTTCGCCTCGCTCATCCTCGAACTCCCCCGGGCCGTTACCCTGCCACCGGAACTCGGGCCTCCGGGCTTCGGCTTTGCGCACGGGCAACGCGGTGAACTGCGCACGGGCTGCGGGGTGGCCGCGCAATGGAGCGCCCAGGGGCCCGGACGCTTTGGGCAGTTGCGCACCCAGGCCCAGGCCCTCACCCGTCATTGGCACCAGTTCGACCCGGACGAGACCGGTTTCGCCGGCTTCGCCCTGCTCGGCTTCGCCGCCTCCCCGTCCCCCGAGCGCTTCGCCGCCCGCGCGCGGGACGGGGCCGCGCTCCCCAACGCCCTGCTGTGGCTGCCGGAACTGGGCCTGTGTACGCGCGCCGGCCAGTCGGCACTGGTATTGACCACGCCCCTGCCGGTCGACCCGGCTATCTTAAGGCAACGCTGGCGCAGTTGGCTTATGCAGCTGACGGCGGCGCTGGCCGCCCCCCTGCCCGAACCCCTGACCCCCAGCCCACTCACCGCGCTCGGTAGCCTGCCGGGGCTCGCTGACTGGCAGGCCCTGGTGGCGGCGGCCCTGGCAGAGATTGGCCGCGGCCCGTTGGACAAGGTGGTGCTGTGTCGGCGGCTCGGGCTCAAGGGGCGGCGGCCCTTCGACCCACGACGGCTGCTCGCCGCCCTGGTCTACCTGTTCCCGGCCTGCCAGGTCATCAGTATCCGTCAGGGCGGCGCCCAGTTCGTCGCCGCCACGCCGGAGCGCCTGCTGCGCGTCGTCGGCCGCCAAGTGGAGGTGGACGCCATTGCCGGCACCGCGGCCCGCTCCGCCAGCGCCGCCGCGGATGCCGCCCTGACCGCGGCCCTGCGCGCGTCCGACAAGGAGGGGCGCGAGCACGCCATGGTGGTGGAGGCGGTCCGCGAGGTCCTGGACGCCTGCTGTGACGAGGTCCAGGTCCCGGCGGTCCCGACCATCATGCAACTGCACAACGCCCAACACCTGTGGAGCCCGGTGAGCGGCCGGCTGCGCGACGACACCGACCTGTTCGGGCTCGCCGAGCGCCTGCACCCGACGCCGGCCACCAACGGCAAGCCCCAGGGCGCGGCCCGCGACTGGCTGGACCGGAGCGAGCCCCTGGATCGTGGCTGGTACACCGGCGCCGCAGGCATCCTGGAGCCGGACCCGGGCGGCCGGCTGAACGGGGACCTCTGGGTGCTGCTGCGTTGCGCCGAGGTCAGCGGCGACGAGGCCTGGCTCTACGCCGGGGCGGGCATCGTGCGCGGCTCCGACCCCCTGGCCGAGTGGCGCGAGACCGGCCACAAGCTCGCCGCGGTCGCCACCGCCCTGCAGTACGCATGAGCACCGCCCCCCGCCCTGACGGCGTGGACGCGGACCCGGCCTGGCGCGGGATACGCTGGTGCCTGGCCCTGCTCGACGGGCTCATGGCGGGCGGCGTGCGCGACCTGGTCCTGTCCCCGGGCTCGCGCTCCACGCCCGTGATCCTGGCCGCCCAACAACGCCCGCTGCTCACCCTGACCCCGATCTTGGACGAGCGCAGCGCCGCCTTCTATGCCCTGGGCCTGGCCCGGGCCGGCGGCCGACCGGTCGCCCTGCTCGCCACCTCCGGCAGCGCCCCGGCCCACTGGTACCCGGCCGTGATGGAGGCCAGCGAGGCCGGGGTGCCGCTCATCCTGCTGTCCGCCGACCGGCCCCCGGAACTGCGCGGCTGGGGCGCCAACCAGACCACCGACCAGACCCGGCTCTTCGGCACCCAGGTGCGCGAGTTTCACGACCCCGGGGCCCCGGTGGACGGACCCGCTGCCCAGCGCGCCCTGAGCGCCCTGGGACGGCGCGCCGCCGCGGTGAGCCAGGGTCGCCGACCGGGGCCGGTACACATCAATCTACCCCTGCGCGAGCCGCTGGTGCCGCGCACGCGGGACGGCGCCGCGACCTTGCCCCCCGCTGCCCCTCTGGCCCCGCCGGCCAGGGATACCGATCCCCCGACGATCAGCCTGCCGCCGGGCCTCAAGGAACGGCTGCGCGGTCGCGGCCTGATCTATTGCGGGCCGGACGCCGCGCGGCCCGGCTTCCCGCGGGCGGTCCTTACCTGCGGCGCCGCGCTCGGCGTGCCGGTCCTCGCCGACCCCCTGTCGGAACTGCGCTTTGGCGCCCTGGCCGGAACGAACCCGGTCCTTACCCGCTACAAGTCGCTGGTACGCAACCCGCGCGCCGCGGCGGCGCTGCGGCCCGACTGGGTGCTGCGCTGCGGCCGCGCACCCGTCTCCAGGACCCTGCTCGACTGGCTGCCCGGGATCCCGATGATCCTGGTAGACCCGGCCGAGCGCTGGTCCGACCCGGCCCACGACCTGGCGCAGGAGCGCTCGCTGCACCTGAGCCAGGACCCCGTGGCCCTGTGCAGCGCGCTGGCCGCGGACCCGCCCGCGCCCACGGACCCGGACTGGCGCGCGCGCTGGGCCGGTGCCGAAGAGCGGCTCGCCACCCTGGCCGCGGACTTTCTTGCCGACGCCCCCTGGTGCGAGGCCCAACTGATCCGCGACCTGGTGGAGCGGCTGCCCGCGGGCGAGGCCCTGCTGTGCGCCAACTCGCTGCCGATCCGCCAATTCGAGACCTGGTCGGGCACCCGGGAGGCACCGCTCAGGGTCTTCGGCAACCGCGGCCTGTCCGGCATCGACGGCCAGCTCTCCACCCTGGCCGGGCTCACTGCCGCCGGGGTGCCGACCACCGGCCTGCTCGGGGATCTCTCGTTCCTGCACGATCTCTCCGGACTCCTGCTCGCCCCCCGACTCGACCGGCCCTGCATCGTCCTCAATAATGGCGGCGGTCGGATCTTCGACTACCTGCCCCAACACGGCCTGCCGGACTTCGAGCGCCTGTGGCGCACGCCGCGCCCGGTCGCCATCGGCGCCCTGGCCGCGACCTTCGGGCTGCGCCACCGCCGGGTGAGTGCCGCCGCCGAGTGGCGCGACGCCTTGGCGGACGGGCTGACCGGCGCGCCTGGGCTCCTCATCGAGGTCATGATCGATGCCGAGCGCAGCCGGGAGTTGCACCTGGAGTTCCGGCAGCGCTGCGCCGCGGCCGACCTCATCGATTAGCCTGGAAGAACCATTTGTTTCACGCAAAGACGCAAAGACGCAAAGTTATTCAATACGCTATTGCGGTCGCACGGCTCACCTGCCGGGTGACGGGATCATCGCTTGCGGTGTTTTATTCTTCTTTGCGTTCTTGGCGCCTTTGCGTGAGCGATTCCCGATTCCAGGATCAGCGGCTCTGGTAAGGGCCGCCGTCGGGCCCGCTCGGCAAGGCCCGGGAGCGCGCCTGATTCATTTTGGCACATTGGTTTTTTAAGAACGCTGGAGTCGATTCAAATGCAGCAGAGCACCGAGCACGCGGACGTGCACTGGGAGACCCCGCCGGGCGGGACCTATAGCGACATCCGCTACGAGCACTGGTGCGGCGTGGCCAAGATCACCATCAACCGCCCTGAGGTCCGCAACGCCTTTCGCCCGCAGACCGTACAGGAGCTGATCGACGCCTTCCACCGCGCCCACCTGGACCGCAGCGTCGGCGTCATCATCCTCACCGGTGCCGGCGACCTGGCCTTCTGCTCCGGCGGGGATCAGCGCATCCGCGGCGACGAGGGCTACCGCGACGACGCCGGGGTGGAGCACCTGAACGTCCTGGAGCTCCAACGCCAGATCCGCACCCTGCCCAAGCCCGTGGTGGCCATGGTGGCGGGCTACGCCATCGGCGGCGGGCATGTGCTGCACCTGATCTGCGACCTCACCATCGCCGCGGACAATGCGCGCTTCGGCCAGACCGGGCCGCGGGTGGGGAGCTTCGACGGCGGCTTCGGCGCCGGACTCATGGCCCGCACCGTAGGCCTCAAGAAGGCCAAGGAGATCTGGTTCCTGTGCCGCCAGTACGATGCCGCCGAGGCCCTGCGGATGGGCCTGGTGAACACCGTGGTCCCGCTCGCCGACCTGGAGTCGGTGACGCTCGACTGGTGCCGGACCATGCTGGAACTCTCGCCCACGGCACTGCGGATGCTGAAATCCGCCTTCAACGCCGACACCGACGGGCTCGCCGGCATCCAGGAACTGGCCGGCAATGCCACCGCGCTGTTCTATATGACGGCCGAGGGGCAGGAGGGGCGCGATGCCTTCCTGGAGCACCGGGCGCCGGACTTCGGCAAGTTCCCGCGGCGGCCCTGATCCCAGAAAGAGCAATTAGTCCGCGAATAACGCGAATGAACGCGAATAGAACAAAGGGTTGCCAACCTGGCCAGTCACCGCAAGGGTGAGCGGATTAGCGCAGTTATCTGTTTGTGTTATTTCGCGTTTTTCGCGTTTTTCGCGGACTAATTTCCAGATTTAGGCTGATCCACTATGCAGCACGACCCGAACACCATCACCGCACCGCTCGCCCTGGAGCCGCTGCCGCGCACCGGCGCTGCACCGTCCAACCTCGGGCGCTGGGTCGCGGCGGCGCGACCCAAGACGCTGCTGCTGGCGGCCACACCGGTGCTGGGCGGGATCGCCTTGGGCGTCAGCGACACCGGGCGCCTGGCACCGCTGGTTGCGTTCGCCACCCTGGGCGCCGCGCTGGCCATCCAGATCGGCACCAATCTGCACAACGACGCCGCCGACTTCGAGCGCGGCACCGACACCCCGGACCGGCTCGGCCCGCCGCGCGCCACCGCCCAGGGGTGGTTCAGCGCGCGCCAGGTCCGCACCGCCGCCCACCTGACCTTCGGCTTCGCCTTCCTGCTCGGGCTGCTCCTGGTGGCGCGCGGCGGCTGGCCGATCCTGGCGGTCGGGATCGCCTCACTGGTCAGCGGCTACGCCTACACCAGCGGCCCGCGCCCGATCGCCTATGGCCCCTTCGGCGAGGTCTATGTGCTCGCCTTTTTCGGCCTGGCATCGGTGGCGGGCAGCTACTACCTCCAGACCCTGACCCTGCGTTGGCCGACCCTGCTGCTCGGGGTCGCGCTGGGGCTGCCGGCGGCGGCGGTGCTGCTGCTCAACAACTACCGCGACCTGGAGACGGACCGGGCGGCCGGGCGGCGCACCCTGTGCCAGGTGCTGGGGCGCCCCCGGGCGCGGGTCCTCTACGCCCTGCTGCTACTCCTGCCGGCGGCCCTGCTGGTCGGCCCGGGGCTGCCCGGCGCGACCTGGCTCAGCCTGGGGGCCGTGCCCCTGGCCCTGATGTTGATCGCGCGCCTCTACGCCGGCGCCCGGGGGGCGGCACTCAATGTCATGCTCGCCCAGACCGGACTCTACCAGGCCCTGCTGACCCTGCTCCTGATCGGCGGCTTCGCCCTCGGCGGCCGCGCCTGAGCGTGCCGGCCGGTTAACTCACCCAACACCGATAACGCAATGAGAACTCTCGGCGAGCTTGGCGCCTTGGCGTGAGAACTGCGCTTTCGGGGGTGTTGTACCAATGCGCGTGGACCTGACCTTCACCCCCTACCGGCTGGCCCTGACCCGCCCCTGGACCAGCGCCCACGGCCACTTTGCGGCGCGCTGCGGCTGGCTGGTGAGCGCCCGGGCGGACGGGGCCTGCGGTTACGGCGACTGCGCCCCCCTGCCCGCGGCCGGCACCGAGACCTCGGCCGCGGCCTGGCGGCGCCTGTGCGAGGCCGGGCGCACCATCCACCGTTGCGGTGCATCGCCGGGCGCGGGTACGCCCCTGGACCGCTGGCTCCAAGCCCTGGATCAGGTCCCCCGAAGCCCCACCCCCGCCGCCGATTTTGCCCTCGACTGCGCCTTCAGCGACCTCGCGAGCCGGCTCGCCGGCACCAGCCTGCGCCGGTGGCTGGCCGGGACGGCGGGCGACGCGGTCCCGGTCAATGGCGCCCTGGGCGCACTCATGCACACCACGGCGGCCGACCTGGCGGGCGCGGCCCGGGCCGGCCTGCTGGTAGTCAAACTGAAAGTCGGAATCGCACCGTCGGCGCTGGAACTTCAACACCTGCACGCCCTGGCCGCCATCCTGCCACCAGGGCTGCGGCTGCGCCTGGACGCCAACCGCGCCTGGGACCGGGCGACGGCGGCCCAGGTCGTCGGCGCCCTCGCCGATCTGCCCGTGGAATCGCTGGAGGAACCCCTGAGTGCGCCGGACTGGCCGACCCTGGCCGCACTCCAGGCGCGGGCCCCCTTCCCCCTGGCCTTGGACGAGTCGGTCGCGGCACTCGCCGAAACCCTGGACCAGGCCCGGTTCCCGGTGCGCCGGATCGTGCTGAAGCCCGCGGCCATCGGCGGCCTGCGCCGCACGCTGCGGCTCGCCCGGCGGCTCCAGGCGGCCGGGATCGAGACCGTCATCACCAGCCTGGTGGAGTCCGCCGCCGGTCTCTGGCCCACCGCGCAACTCGCCGCCGCCATCGGTAGCCCCATCCCCCAGGGCCTGGCCACCGCCGACTGGCTGCGGGAGGACCTGGGCTTAGCCCCTCCGCTCAGGGGCGGGCTGCTGCACCTGCCCGATACACCGGGATCCGGCTTCGCGCCCGCAGGGGCGCCCCCCGCCCCGGGCGCGTGACGGCAAGCCGCCCACCTTGTTGTCTTTCTCGGTCGCGTGCTGCCTTGGCACGAACTCCTGCCCGATTTTGGAATAGAACCCTGCCGGCACCCCGGGTCGCAGGGATCGGGACCGACAATCCGACGAACGGTCGTAGTCGAAAACCGTTCGCCGCGCCCCCCGAAGGCCGCCGATCGGGCCGAAGCGTTGGGCACTTCAGGCGCGCCCCCCGGTTCGCGCGATTATTGACAAAAGTACCCCACCGCACAGACAAGCATAGATTTTCTCACTCCCTGACCAGGCCGCGCGACGACGCCGACGGCTTCGGCTGAGCACCCGCTCGGCCGGGTCCCCAGGTCCATCAGGAAACGCTGAAGGCCCCACTTCCCGACATAATAAAAACCTGTGGTAGGGTTTCCCCCATTAGGGTTTTCCCCTAAACTCTCCGCCATCAGTCAACGACCGCCGACGGTTCCGCCCTGCCGCCCCCTGATTCCGCTCCGGATTCAGATTTTCAGCGGCGGCCGGCGCTGGCGGACGGCACGCAACCGACGGATGATCACTATGAACAAGACCCTCATCGTCGGCGCCCTGAGTGCAGCCCTGCTCACGATCGGCACCGCCGCCGCCGGCCCCGCCGGCAAGTCACAGGCGGGGATGGCATCCTACTACCACGATCGCTTCCATGGCCGGCAGACCGCCAGCGGCGCCCGCTACAACAAGGGGGATCTCAGCGCCGCCCACAAGACCCTGCCGCTCGGCACCCGGGTGCGGGTGACCGATTCACGCAACGGCCGCAGTGTGGTGGTGCGCATCAACGATCGCGGACCCTATGCCCGGGGCCGCGTCATCGACCTCTCCCGCGCCGCCGCCAACCAGATCGGTCTGGTCAGCAAGGGAGTCAGCCGGGTCACGCTCGAAGTCCTGAAAGCCCCTGAAGAAATCGGCATCTGATCGCGCCGCGCGTAGCGCATCCCCTGGTCCCGGTCGCCATGGCCGGTACGCCTAGGGTTTCACGACGCGGCACCCTGGCTGATGGACGCGGGTCACTCCGGCCCGCCGGGCGTGCAGGGATAGAGCCGCGCCAGGATGCCCGGGACCACCTGATCGATGGGGGCCGCGTGATTCGGTGCCCGGCGCAGTTCGGCGACCACCCGCAGCACCGTGGTTGGTACGGGCTCATCGACGGGGATGCACCAACGGTCGGCCGCGCCCTCGAGCTGCCCGGGCTTACACCCACAGGGCGCGGCATACCACTCGCACATGGCCGCATCCACACCCCGATCGCCGTTGGCCGCGCCGCGCGCGCAGGCGGCCAGGACCTGGGCCACGCTCGGGGTGGCCGCACGGGCGCCGGGGCTGGCGGCCAGAACCAGGCTCAGGGCCAGGGCGGCCCCGCCGCGTTCAATCGCATTCATTTTTCACTCAAGCACTTAAAACCACCACACCAGGTGCGGATGGTACCACGGTGGGGCGCAGCGCAAACCCGACCGAGTCCGCGGCAGCACTCAGGATCGGCGTGGCCGCGAGGTGCACAATAGCCCCCGGCGCCCGACGCGCGCCGCCGCCCCCTCACCGCCGGACGCCCGTCGGCGAAACCCCCAGTGACCCCCCAGCGAACAGGTGACACGACCATGAGCACGGCCGACCTCCTGCGCGGCCAGTTCCGTGGCTACCGGCAGAAGCCCGGGGTGGCGAAGCCTGGCTGGCACGGTGTGGGAGGCGGCTCAGATGGTTGGCCAAATTCAGTCTGGTACCCTAGCGGCCCGGCACAAGCTAGCAGACACGCATCCTAGGGCGGACTAGCGCACCGTTGTCCTGGTACCCTGACTCCGACGATCCAAGTCCAAGCCAACACACCTGAGACATTATTCCATGGTAACCATCGAACCCTTTCCAAGGCTTTCCAAAGAAATGGCCGACTTCTGTCGGCGCTCAAGCAACGAGTTCACAAGACTGACACCCGATTGGGTGGCCGGCTGCTTTGAGCTAGACGGCGCTTTGCCAAATAGCTACGGCTGGCGATTGTCCGACGATGAGTCACTTAAGCGACAAATGCAGGGAGTAAGAGACACCAGAAACGCCAATCGCATCTATTGGTTAGATCAGGCGCGGAATGTGGAGGCATATGCCACTATGACGTTCTGGCGGGGTAACGAGATACTAAAAGCGGCTATTAGAAGCCTAAACATAACGGAAGTTGTAACGCCAGCGATCCTTGTACGCTCACTGCTGGAGCTTTCCGCAACTTACCTTAACAACGCGAATACATTTGAAGAGTTCTTTTCGGAACTTCAATTTCCCCCGAATACAGTTGTAGTCTCGGCAGAATTTGAAGAACGCGTAATCAAGATGATATGGGGCACCCGACTCGGCGAGCCACCGGCCCATGTAAAGCAAACGAATGTCCTAACAACTATTGAAAGGCTTGCCAAGAACCCTCAGGCCACCGAATTACTCCCAACATACCAATTTCTTTGCGAAGTTGCGCACCCGAACGTCATCGGAAATAGTCGCTATTGGTCCCACATTGAGCACGCGAACGATGATGGGAGTAATTCTGTTACTATGGCGCGACATGCCCGTGGAGATCATTCCAATGAAATTCTTGAGCACACATTGTGGGCTCTTGGATGGTCAGCGGGTTGCCTGCGGAATTCATTTACGTTGGTTCGCAATGGCCTTGGTAAACTTCAAGAGAAGCTCGATCTTCGGGGAGATCTTCGCGGACAGTGCAATTAATTCACGCTGCCAGAAATAGCAATTTCGGGCACGGGAATTTCGGGAACAGTTTACCTATTTTCCCGCGACTATAAGCAAAAACGCAACAACTCGCTCAAACCGTTGATACCTTAGTCGTGCCCGGATTTCAGGCTGTTCATGTCGGGGAAGCGCTCTTTGCAAGACCAACGCAGTCCCATGCTGGACGGCCACAATGAGTGCTAAGCCGCCCGGCACCAAAGTATCATCAGCGCGTAGTCTTACAGTTTACAAGTATTTTCTGCACCCGCGCCTGCGTCAGTTCCTGCAACAATCCACCGCGGCACGACGCAGCAACCCCTGGCTCATCGGCGAGGGCTTGTCCGATCCAAGGCAGGAACGGGTCAGCGAAACAGCCGTGCCCAAAAATCATCATGAGAGTACAGATAAGGGCATCATCCTGTCGCTGATTCAACTGCATAGCGTCGATCAGTGTCTGGCCCTCCCGAATCAGCGCCCGCAGTCCATCGACACCCACATAGACCGCCTTTTCGGGATACACATACCAAAGCAGATCCACCAGGTCGTCCCGGCTGCGCTCCATCGCCACCTGGTTCACGGCAATCAGCCGAAGACCTTCCAGCGCCGCGCGCAGATGCTCCTGCTCCTGGCCAACCACCTGCTCCCGGTAGTCCAGCAGCGCGTCGAAAAATGCCTGCGCGCGATCCATTTCTGATTCCTGTTCCGACTGTGCCAAAGTTGCCGAGAGGGCCGGGTACTGCGGGTCGTCGTGGAAGCCATAGCCCAGAATGACCGCGCCCTCCAGATACAGCCGGATCGGACCGCGCAACGTAAAGCCGCCGCGCCTCGCCTGGGCAATCCCGCTGCGCACAGCCTTGCGCAGTTCGCGATGATCCAGCCCGGAAAGCGAGGGGGCACCAAACCCCTCCAGGCGAACGACCATCTCCTGCTTGAACCTTGCCTCCGACGCATCACTCAATGCCGCCATTTGCTCTTTACGAATGATTAGCATAGTTGCCTGTCCTCCATCGCGTTTCGGAAATCGGGCTTGTCGTGCCAGCCGATCTGTTCCAGCGCGACCGCATCGTGTGCGAGTTTCCGATAGACCGCGCTGGTGCAGAGCAACAGAAGGGTCAGCAAGGCTCCATAGACCAGAATACGCCAGTAGACACGGGTCGGACCGGCGGCGGTCAACCTACACTGAACTGCCGATTCCAGCCGGGACGGCGGCGCGACAATGACCGCGACCAGCGCGCCCGTTGCGCAAATCCCGAAAATGATGGTAAGGTAATACCAATACTCGACCGCGGTCAACAAACTGAAGTCAGCGACCGACGCCAATATCGCGCCAGTGACCAAGAAGGCACCAAACAACAAGAAATAGAACAAGGGTGCGAACGCCTTGCCGAGTCGGTCGCACAACCGCCGCTCGCTCTCGCTCTGCCTGGTCAGCACGAGCAGCAGAAAGGCCACGCAAGCGGTGAGCAGCGGCACGGTTGGGACGAGAAATTCCACCGTGTAGCTCGCGCCCCAACTGCGCGCCAGATAGAAAAAGGGACTTGCAATACTGCCGAACACCAGGGCACTCACAATAATTGCGGAGCGACTCCGCGGTTGCCTATCCATCGCAATCTCTCCGGCTCGGGCTGTGCCATCGCACGTTTGGGTTACTTGAGCGCGCTAACGGTAAAGGAGCGCGTCGCGACCGCCTTGGTGATCAAAGGCGCATAGCCGTATTGGTGTTGAACCTGCCACCAGGCGGAAATGCCCACCTGGGCGGTTGAGGCGAGCATGTTCTTGGCGCCATACTCCTGCAAGTCGTCGTCGTCGAGGCCAAATACGTCGTACAGTTCATAGCGCAGGGTGATCGTATAGCTGGCCTTACAGGAATCGTAATGATAGCCATCGACGCTCACCAGCACATATTGCACACCATTGATCATGACGCCCAGCCCGTTGGCGAAATCACCAGTACGCCACAGCTTGTCGCCGACGTTGAACGCGGGAACTCCCAGCCCCGTTATCAAGGCCACCTTATTGATATCCCAGCCGGCCTGGCTCAGCAATTGATGGATTCGCGGTTTGGGCGGATTAGCCCCTTTAGTGCCGGGGGCGCCGAGCGCTCGCTCTGAAAAGTACAGAAAATTTTCATGACTGCTTACCGCGGTGTTCAGCGCCGTATCTGTATAAATCGCCAGCTTATCGCGCTTAGCAAGGAAGGTGTCGAACAGATGCTTCGCCTTGTTCGCCGAGTCATCCGTTGCAAACACGTCCAAGAGCGCATTCATCTTCTTTTTCAGCGTCGCTGCGTCGTCGCCTAACGGAATGATCGGTAGGTATCTCGCGGCCGGTCGTGAAGGTGGCATCCTGACCGAAGTCCAGAACGATTGCCTCCCCTGCGTTGGGCTGAACCTCCACTTTCACTCGTGATTGAATAGCCGTATCCTTCGCGAGCGCGATGAGAAAAGGCTTCACTAGATCATGCTTGATGCACGGATCTTCACAATTTTCTTTGATTTCCCCGACCTTCTTGGTATCCGACGAATTGAGCTCGGGATTCGTCTGGGCTCCGTCCTTACGCGGGATGCGAACGACATCGCCCGGGCTGACGCCGTACGACGGGTCGCGCAGGTCGAAGGCGGGAAGACGGCCATGCGCCCCAAGGCCCTGATTAAACGCCTTCAGTGTTGAGAAGTCAATTTTGTGCTTAGTGGCAATGCCCCAGAAACTGTCTCCCGGCTTGACTGTATATTCGTCGTATGTGTTCTCGTTCATCGGTGGCCCTTGGCTATTGGTGCGCAGCGGCGAGGCGGCGCGACTGCGGTTGGAGGTTCTCGATTGGCTCAACTCGCGCTTGACGGCGGTGCGCTTCAAGCAGCATTCTCGGTAACAAAGGTAGCCTTGATCATTATCCCCGCCATCGGCCTGCGCCAATGTAGGTCGCCCTTCAGGGCGAGCGGCCGACGGCGCGGGCGCTTGGTCGCCCTGAAGGGCGACCTACACCGGTCTGGGGCCGGCATGATGGTCGAGGGCGCGAAGGCGGCGGCGACCTCGACCTGAAGGCCATCCGGCTCATCCGCCAACGCGCCGCGGATATTGCCGCCGGAATCGCATTTTCCCGCAAGGCTCACGAATGATCAGCGGCGGCCTTCGTCAACCAATCAATGCAGTTCGACCTCGAAGCTGAGCGTTTCCTCCCCGCCACCGCCCTTGCGCCGCACCTCGACCGGCACCCGCTGCCCGGGGCGGCGGTCGAGCAGGGCGATGCGGATGTCCGCGTAGCCCGCGACCGGTTGATCGCCGATGCGCACGATCAGGTCCCCCTCCTTGAGACCGGCCGCCTGGGCGCCGCTGCCCTCGCCGAAGCCCTGCACCGGGGCGCCGCGGGCCTCGCCCGGCTCCCCGAGTTGCACGCCCAGCAGGCCCCCGGGGGGTAGCTCCACCGGCTGCGGGAAGAGCAGATAGTCCGCCAGCGCGGCCTCCGGCTCCCGCTCACCGGCGTTCAGCAGGGTGGCGGTGGTCACCGGCAGGCGCCGCGTCAGGCGCTTGGGGATGCCCTGACCATATTCGATGTGCCCACCGCCGGCCAGCACGACCAGCGTCTTGCCCGGGTTCGCGCTGAGATAGCGGGCGGCGCGCTCGGCCATGCCCTCGTCCCACAGGAGTTGGACCTCCATGAAGCGATCGAAGGACTTCTTATCCGCCCCCGGGTGATGGGCGAACACCGCCGCGATGCGCGCCTCGTAGGCGGGGTCGGAGCGGTCGATCTTGGCCGGCAAGCGCGCGCGCTCCGCCTTGGTGAGCCCGGCGATGCCGACCTCGCCCACCCGGCGGGTCAGTTCGGACTCCAGGTTAAGCGCGATTACGGGGATCCGGTGCTCCCGGGCGTAGCGCAGCAGCGGGCGGTAAAGTCGGTAGTCGAAGCGCCAGCGGTCGAAGTATTGGGTCCGGCGCAGGAACTCGGGCTCCTCGATGGTGCCGGCGATGTAGGCATCGACGACGGCCTGATAGGGCTGCTGGAAGAACTCCACGCCGATGGCCAGGTCCTTGCCGCGGCGTTTCAGGCCCTCGATCACCTTGAGCTGACTCAGATGGTCCTCGTAGCGGTCGTGGTTCTCGCCGACGAAGACGACGCGGCGCTGCGCGATGGCGTCCAGGAGCTGCTCCATGTCGGTGAGGGCACGGGCGTCGAGGACCCGGATGGGGTTATCGATGGGTGGCGGGTCTCCCGATCCCGGTGTAGCGGCGGCGGGCGTGGCCTCGGGCGGGGCCGCGGCGGGCGCGCCGGACCCCGACAGGAGCGGCAGGAGACCCAGCGCGACGGCCAAGGCGGCGGGGAGAAAGGAACGATTAGTGGCCACGGCAACCCTCACTGATAGCAACGCGCTGGTGTTGGCCCGCGTTGGGCCGCATTATTCATCGACTGAAGCGGTCAAACCCGCCGGATTATGGCCTGATGCGGCCAATTGCCGCCAACCCAAGCAAGCGCCGGACCCGACCCCATGCACAAGTTCCTCAAGCCCGCCCCCGTCCTGGCCCTGATCGCCGCCCTGCCGCTGGCCCTGTTCCTGCCGCGCGCGCTGCCGGCCGAGACCCCGGTGGTGGCGCACACCATGGAGATCCGGCTCGACCCCGCGGCCGGGGCCCTGACGGTCACCGACACCCTGACCCTGCCCCCGGGGCGCGACAGCGTCGACCTGGTGCTGCATACCGGCCTGGCACCGCGCGTCCTGTCCGGGAACGCGACCCTAGAGCCCTTGGGCCGGGACGAGCACCTGGAGGCCCTGCGGCTGCGGCTCTCTCCGCAGGCCAAGGGGTCAGTCACCCTGGGTTACGGCGGCACGATCCGCCACGGGCTCCGCGCCGTCACCGAGGGCATGGGGCGCGCGCGCCAGGAGAGCACCGGGACCATCGGCCCGGACGGGGTCTTCCTGGACGGGGCCAGCGGCTGGTATCCGCGCGTCCCCGGCACCCTGCAACGCTTCGACCTGCGGGTCTCGCTCCCCGATGGTTGGCTGGCCCTGTCCCAGGGGGCTGGACCCGAGCGGCCCGGCTTCACCGGGTCCGCCTGGACCGAGACCCAGCCCCAGGACGACATCTATCTGATCGCCGCCCCCTTCTCCCTGTACCGCGACGCTGGAGACCCGGCGGCAGGCACGGGGGCCGAGGCCCAGGTGTGGCTGCGGGCGCCGGACGACCCCTTGGCGGCGAAATATCTCACCGCCACCCGTGAGTACCTGGACTTCTACAGCCGCCTGCTCGGCCCCTACGCCTATGCCAAGTTCGCCTTGGTGGAGAACTTCTGGGAGAGCGGCTACGGCATGCCCTCCTTCACCCTGCTCGGCCCCCAGGTGATCCGCCTGCCCTTCATCATCGACTCCTCCTACCCCCACGAGGTCCTGCACAACTGGTGGGGCAATGGCGTCTATGTCGAGGAGCGCACCGGGAACTGGAGCGAGGGACTGACCGCCTATCTGGCGGACCACCTGATGAAGGAGCGGGCGGGCCAGGGCGCTGCCTACCGCCGCGACAGCCTCCAGGCCTACGCGGACTATGTGAGCACCGACCAGGATTTCCCCCTCACCCAATTCCGCGGGCGCCACGGTGAGGCGAGCCAGGCCGTGGGCTACGGCAAGGCGGCAATGTTCTTCCACAACCTGCGCCTGCAACTCGGTGATGCCGCCTTCATCGAGGGGCTGCGGCGCTTCTATGCCGACAACCGCTTCCGCACCGCCGGCTACGCCGACCTGCGCCGCGCCTTCGAGGCGGCCGGCGGGCGCGACCTCAAGGACTATTTCACCGCCTGGACCACGCGCACCGGGGCGGTCCGCCTTGCCCTGACCGAGGTCAAGTCCGAGCCCACCAAGACCGGGTTTCAGGTCAGCGGCCGGATCATGCAGACCCAGCGCGAGGCCCCCTTCCCGCTGACGGTGCCGGTGGTCGTCCACCCGGTCACGGGGCCCGCGCAGCGCGTGCTGGTGGCGCTGACCGGGCGCGAGGGGCGCTTCGCCATCGACCTGCCCAGCGCGCCCCTGCACCTGGCCCTGGACCCGGATTTCGACAGCTTCCGCGCCCTGGAGCCGGGTGAGGCGGGCGTCTCGCTCGGCGCGCTCTTCGGCGCCGCGCGCGGCCTGATGCTGCTGCCGGGCGCGGCCCCGCCCGCCCTGCTCGCCGCCTACCGTGACCTGGCGACCGCCTGGGCGACCGGCCACCCGGGCTGGCAGGTCGCACTGGACAGCGATCAGAGCGACATCCCCAAGGATCGCCCGGTCTGGGTCTTGGGCTGGGAGAACCGCTACGCCCAAGCCGTGGCGGCCGGCAGCCGGGACTTCAGTCTGGATCCCGCGGCGCGGACGCTGCGCATCGCGGCCACCGCCGTGGACACCGCCGACGCCAGCCTGGTGCTCACCCGCGAACGCGATGGCCAGGCCCTGGGCTGGCTGGCCGCCGACACGCCCGCCGCCCTGCCCGGACTCGCGCGCAAGTTGCCCCATTACGGCAAATACGGGTACCTGGTGTTCGCGGGCGCCGCCCCGGACAACCGCCAAAAGGGCCAATGGCCAGCCGGCGACTCGGCCCTGGTACGCTGGTTCGGCGACGCGCGCCCGACGCTGGCGCCGCTGCCGCGGGCGAGCCTTGAACCAGTTGGGCATTGACCGTCCGGGCTGGAAAACGGCAAACGCCTCCCGGTGAGCCGTCGCCGGCCACTTCGCTGCCGGCGCGGCTGTTGGTCCGCACAGCGGACCCTACGGACGGCAGTCTTACCGTAGGGTCCGCTGTGCGGACCAATCGCGCCGGGCCGCAACGCTGAGCGAGGCCCGTCTGACGGCAGCACCATGAGGAAGGATTTCCCCATAAGGTCCGTTCGTCTGATAATCAGGACCTTGACGATAATTGCCTTGGCCTGGCTGCTCGTCGCCGCCGGTGGACCATGGCTCTACAAGCAATTCGATCACGAACCCTGGGCCACGAACACCAGTCCCGACGGGCGTTTTCGATTGGAGTATTATGCCGTCCCTTTCTTACCGTATCGGCTGTCGTCCTATAATGGCATGGGATGCAGCGACTGCCCCGGATACGTCCGGCTTGTGGACAAGGCCAGGAAAAATGTGCTCCAAGAGAAGTACTTTCAAATGAGTCATGAGGTTTCGGGCGGCGTCTCTTGGGATCGAAGCGAAGTCCGTATCAAGCTGTTCGCCGCCTGGCCGCTTCCTGAGTAAAGGCCGGGAAGGGGCCGCAGACTTGAAAGAGGTTACCAATCAATAGGAATGATCGCCGCCCAGCCGCAATTCACGCCTAATTCCGATTTCTTTTCTTATTTGCGTTCATTTGCGTTCATTTGCGTTCCTGAAGTTTCCTGCTTTCAATTAGGCCACGAGCGCCATGACCGCGGCGAGCAGCGGATTTTGCGGGGGTTTGCCCGGATC
>Ga0247838_1000629_pt1 | contig 55158 bp, 41 predicted proteins | sample LaCruzMarch2015__5_FD_189097 | JGI IMG/M metagenome (GOLD analysis project Ga0247838, IMG submission 189097) | Freshwater microbial communities from meromictic Lake La Cruz, Castile-La Mancha, Spain - LaCruzMarch2015_15m | ecosystem: Environmental > Aquatic > Freshwater > Lake | place: Spain...
AGGAGCGGCTCGAAAGGCTTGAGCAGGTGGTGGCCGTAGGCCAGATCAGTGGCGCCATGGGCACCTACGCCAACACCAATCCTGAGGTGGAGGCAATTGCCTGCGCCCTTTTAGGCCTCACCCCAGATATCGCTAGCACCCAGGTGATCGGCCGCGACCGCCACGCTGAATATGTGCAAACCCTTGCCCTAGTGGGCACCTCCCTGGAACGGTTCTCCACGGAAATCCGCAACCTGCAACGCAGCGATGTGCTGGAGGTGGAGGAGGAATTTGCCAAGGGTCAAAAGGGCAGTTCCGCCATGCCCCATAAACGCAATCCAATTCGCAGCGAACGGATTAGTGGTTTAGCCAGGGTGCTGCGCAGCTACACAGTGGCAGCTCTCGAGAACGTGGCCCTTTGGCATGAACGTGACATCAGCCACAGTTCAGTGGAGCGGATGATGCTGCCAGATGTGAGCGTTACGCTCCATTTCATCCTGCGGGAGATGACCAAAGTTATTGCTGGCCTACAGGTGTATCCAGCCAATATGGGCCGCAACCTCAACATCTATGGCGGCGTAGTTTTTAGCCAACGGGTGCTGCTGGCCCTGGTTGATAGCGGCCTAGCTCGCGAGGAGGCCTACCGGCTGGTGCAGGGCCATGCCCACAGGGCTTGGAATGTGGAGGGGGGCGATTTCCGCGCCAAGCTCGAGGCCGATCCGGCCATCACCAGCCACCTGAATGCCGCCCAGCTGGCTGAATGTTTCAGCACAGAATTACATCAAGCCCAGCTGGATACGATCTATAAACGACTCGATATCTAAGCGTTATGCATCCAGCAATCCTGGCCGCAGTGCAGGCGCAGTCGTGCGAGCCGTGCCCGCAAAACAGCGTCAGCGCGACTAATCTCAGGTTCGCTAGTCACGAATAATGCCCGAAATTACCCTGCTCCCAACGTTGGAAACGATTGCCGACAGTTGGCAAGTCCTCGCAGGTGAGCATCCGCGCGTTCCCACCTCCCAACTCCTAACCCAAGCCTGCGCCGCCGCCGGGTTCCCACTCAATGGCCGCGAAGTTGAGGCGGTTTGTGTGGCCTACCGAATCCCGCCCGATGCGAACCGCGACCGGCGCCTGTTATTGCTCACGGTGCTTCTGGGCGACCAGCGCCTGCGCCTTGAGGCCGCCTTCCACCTCCTCGATCCCGACCAACGGGGAACGGTCGAGCCTGCCCAGGTGCAGCGATTGGTCCAACTCTTTGAACTGCCCGAAGCGGAAGCCAAGGAGCTGGTGGTGGAACTGAACCGGGATGGCTCCGGGGAAATCACCCTGGCCGATATCCTCGCCTTTTTGCCCCAGAATTTTTCGGCCCACCCCAAGGCCTATCACGCGGCCCATCTGGGGGGGCGGCCCGGGGCCCATGGGGCCGGAACCGCAGCCCCGATGCCGGCGAATGGCCAACCCACCCCCACCGCCAGCCAGGCTCCAGCCAGCCCCAAGGGAGCCAGCAAGGGAGGCACCTCCCCTCTGCAGATGCGTATCGGGTTGTTCCGTTTACTCCAGGGGGCGGCCTATCGCAGTTTTAGGGAGAACTATTCCGCCAATTCCGAAACCCATCTACGCGCCTACGACCTGCCTTACACGATCCCCAATTTCGCTGGTTTTGTGAATGCGGCGCTGGATCTTTATCAATCCCTAGGCATTGTTGAAGAAGGGGCTGAGGAGCCCATAGAGGATCTGCGCAGCTCCGTGAATGCCATGGTGGCCCAACTGGAAAGCCGCATGGCCAACTGGGCCACCCTCGAGCCAACCGCCGAGATGGCCGCGGCTGAGCAGGTGATTGAGGCCGAGCTCGATGGGCTTGAACACCACCACCAGGTGTTCGCTGCAGCCATGGAACTAGTGCTCAGTGGCGGACTCCAGGGCCACCGCGTTGCTGAGATCGGCCTGGAGGATCTGCAACTGCACGAACTCAACCGCCTGCGGCACCAGGAAGATTTCCGCGAACTCTCCCTCCATCGCCATGCCATCTCCCCAGTCGACCAGGTGGAGGGAAGCTCGATCACGCCCTACCTGGAGCGCTGGCATCGCGTCATCGTCGACGACTCCGATACCCGCTATGCCGGCGCGATCCTGCCGACGCGCTACTGGTATGAAGACTTCATGCCGAAGCTGCTCAAGGCCACCTCGGTGATGACGCGCTCGGAATTGGCGGCAATTGATGCTGAAACGGATGCGGATCTGGATGGCTGGTTTGAGCGGCGAAACAAAGCCGGCGAGTTCGATACCTTTGCCACGGCCCTAAAGGCCCATTTCCTTAGCTCTCCGTTACCCGTGAAGCAGGAACTCAAGCAAGCCTGGGAATTGAGCTATCACTACATTAATGGTGTCCAAAAAAGGCGGGAGCGCGAGGAGTTTGGGCGCGAGAGCGGTTATCTCTCCGAATACGTTGCCTTCATTGATGTGTTCTTAGGGCGCGATGACATCGAGCGATCGGAGATGCGTCTGAGCTTTCCCTATTACCTCGGACCCGCCACTTGGCGGTTCATGCATACCAGCGCCGAGTTGATTCATGCCATCTCCCCAGGGGAGCGTCAAAACGAGGCTTTGGCTTGCTTTAAGCGCTTTTTCCTGGCCCTGGCCACGATGTATCCCTGCCCCTATTGCCGGTTCCACTTGAATCGCTACGTGGTCAAAAATCGGGAGGTAACCATATATCCGATCGAATACCTCCTCCTGGGTCCGCAAACCCCCACCGAACACATCGAGGTGACGATCGATTCCAAGCTGGCCTCGATTACCGATAGCAATGGACTGCGACTGTTCCTCTGGAAACTACACAACACGGTGTCCTCTTCGATTGCCCGCAGCGAGCCCTGGTTCCACCAGGAAAGTGATGCCCACTACACCACCCGCTACTGGCCCGGCCTCGATTCGGAACTGGCCCGGGCCCGGGCCCTGGAGGAGCCGAGCCTGCCCCTGGAGCGGATCGAACGCATTTATGCGGTGATCAAAAAGGCCAGCCACCTCTCGATCCTGCGCGATGAGCTCCAGCAGGCCCTGCGCCGGGGCGACAAGGAGGAGTTGCAGCGGGTGTGGGAGCGGGCGGAGGCCTCGGTCGACAGCGTCGAACAGGCCCTGCTAGCTTCCCAGTTTCTCTCAACCACTTACCACTACGACCCCAGCCTGGTGTTGGAGCCTCCCCACTTCAGCGCTGAGGAAGAGGCCCTGGCCCGCAGTGGCTATTACGTGGAGGCCTGAGGGAAGGGGCTAACTGCTCGATATGTTCGAAGTGCTTCTGGTCTTCGGACCGCTGCTGCAGGGGTTTTTAATGTACGCAAAACTAATGCTAACTGTTAATTATTCAAGGCACCAATCTTCTAGTATGAAACAAATAAAAATGGTATCTAATTGATCTCAAAAAGCAATACATCTGCCCCTTGATCGCCAGCCTCTGCCTGTGGAAGATCATCAGGATAGCTCAAACCTATGCCATCCCCTTTCTTAAATAACCAAGGAATTTGCAGAGTGCCATCAATCATCTGCATCCAAAACTTTTTCCCACCATCGATGTGTGTTGGCCAATCAATTTTTTGCTGAGAAACAAGCTTGATTCGCCAAAGCCTAACATTTTGATTTATAGCCATTGTGTCGTTATTCTTATTGGGATCTAAAATACATGTCCATCCGCCGGAATAATCAAATAATTTTTGCTCATAACTTGGTGGTGTTCCTTTTGTCTCTGGCACTATCCAAATCTGCAGGAAACGACAAGAAGAATCAGATGCATTCTGCTCGCTATGGACCAAACCTCTTCCTGCACTCATTCTCTGCACTTCACCTGGGCGCAGCTGTTCGGTATTGCCCATGGAATCACTGTGCTGGAGCTCACCCTCAACCATGATGGTTATGATCTCCATATCTCGATGAGGATGCATGCCAAAGCCTCTTCTAGGGGAGACCGTATCGTCATTAATCACTAGCAGGGGACCGAAACCGACCCACTTTGGATCAAAGTGATTCCCAAAAGAAAACGAATGCCAACTGTCAAGCCAATCAAGTTGAGTGTGAAATCTTTCTAAGGCTGGACGAATGAGTGGCATTATATTAGCCAAGAAATGAGATAATGATGGGCGGAAGTTGATATACTATCCGCCCTGGTGTAAAATATCAATATAATAGATTTAGTAACAAGTAGGCGACGAGAAGCCTGAACAAACGCGTTCTAAATATCTTTTAAGATTTCGTTGAGAGCACCAAAGCAACCGGCGGCCTTATTAAAGCCACCGTATACACACATGAACAACAAAACTTCTTCGATTTCTTCTCGAGTTACCCCTTGCTTTAGTGCCATGTTTACATGTGCACCAAAAGGAGTTCCAGGTCCATACTCGCTTTGGTTGGCAACATCAACAGCAATAACTATCAAGGTTTTGGTTTTTTGATCAATCAGAGGGAGGCCCCAAACTTCTCCTGCAACACGGGTACATAGATCTCCAAACTTAGGGTTTATTGAGCTGAGTCCGTCTTGGAGAGCTTTATCGTCAAGAACAGCGTTTTGGAAAGCCATTGGATGTTTTTTTGAGAAGGGTTTTGTTTTAAAGAAATTTTAGACAACCAAAGTAATTGGGTTATCTAGGTTTTGAATCCCATAGCTATTGGTGAATCGCCATGGGATAATGGGCTGAAGCCATGGTTAGCGGACGCCTTTTCCGCAAATTAAATCAAGAACATATTCTTGAGTTTGGTTAATAGCTCCAGTATCTGTTATTAAGTACGCAGTTCGTGACCCCCGCTGGCCTGCCGTAGTCATTTTACCGTCATAAACAAAACAGTACGGATCTTTTTCAGGGTAGGCATTTAGCTGACTTACAACCTTGTTGATGCCACTTGTAGCGTCGCTGAATTCGGTTGAAGCGAAAAAATATTCCATTTCTAAATTATTGCGGAAGGCAATTTCGAATGCAGCTTGATAGAGCAATGACTCGGGCAATGAGTGCGAAACCCCTGCTGCATCAGGCCTTGATAAGTCAGGCTTCTCAAACAGATGAGTTCGCAATTTTAGTATATGCGAGCTCTTGATAACATTAGGTGCAAAAATTTCAGTTAGATAGCTTCTAAATTCCTCTCTGGTAGTGCCAGCTTTTTGACGGACTTGAACGTGCATACGCACTAATCCTGTATTGCCATTGGGAGCTGGACACTCAATTCGATCGAGCCATGTTTTCGAATTTCCAGGAGAGGTAACATACCCAAGCCCTATTCTAAATATATTATGTTCATCAGCCATCAAAATACCTGCTGCTTCAAACCATATTGCCCTGTCTTCAACAGTACGGAAGGTGAGTTCAGCAATGCCATCGAATTGCTCTTCCTCACTACTTAACATGCCAACCCCATCAATACTTGGAAATTTACCACCAAGGTTGTGGGCAACATGATACTGCCAATATTGATATTGTCCCGGAATTCTTGCACAAACAGGTCCATGCACATCACGCCAATAATCGTCAAAAAGGTCTTGATGCAATCCGCTTCGTTTCCAAAGAGGAACGTAAAAAGTAACTAATGCATTTTCGTCACGCTGAGATAGATCTTGAATAGACATAAATTTTGGGGAGGTTAAAGGGTGGGGAAAGACTTGCTTGAGAACTATTTTCTAGGCCTTTTCAATCTCCTGGATAAAGATATCAATCAATTCATCTGTAAAAGCAGGATGCTTGGCTGAAATAAGGTCGCCATCGATCACGCTACCAATGGTACCTTCGTCGCCATATTGAACATCAGCACCGGCATTTTCAAGATCGCAGATAATATTGTGAGCACAGGTAACTTTTTTGCCTTTGATTAACAAAGGATCTGCACAGAAAAGCCAAAGTGAATGGCAGATAGTACCAACCTTAACCCCAGTGGTGGCGCAAATTCGACGCAGCAGCTCTACAGCTGGGGCATCGTTTGGCTTTCCTTTCTCAGGCTTTACTGTGTAGCGAAGACGATCAGTGGCATAGGCACCAATTAACAAAAATCCTTTATATAGTGCGGGATCGACATTGGCAACATCCATGCTAACGTCAAGGTGCTCTTCAACCCAGCCATTATCAGGATTGGATCCAAATTGAAGTGAAGAATTGTTCCATAGATTTGAAATATACTCAACGTTATAACCAGCGGCGGGAAGACGCTTATTGAAGAGCCGATACTCGGTCATGTCAAAATGATCTTCAATCAACACACCTATCGTTCCCTTAGGCTCGCCAAAAGCTTTTAGCTTCATTAGAAAATCAAAACGGAACATCTCCAACTTAGCATGTGTCAAGCACCATACTTCTTTTCTTATTATTTTTTAATGTTTGCACCTTGTCATGCTCATCAACAAAACTCCGCACGTGCTGGGCTCAACGCCAACTAGACCCGCTAAAGAACTCAGGAGGGGAAGTGCCATGCGGCACTCGAAAAGGCTTGCCGGCCCAATGCATTCCGTTGTGCCCAACGTTGCGGAGTAGCTAGATAATCAATACTTGTTGCGTGGAATCATCCATATTTGGTGATACCTACTTAGACAGTGATCTCTATTTTAGCAGGGATGGCTGGTCGCGGATCTGAAAATAAGCCAAGGAAGCCTGAGGACGTGCCGATGCTGCTTCGAGCAAGTGCTTCAGTGGGGTCTATTTCATGCTAGAAAGGCATTGAAGATTCATTCGAGTTGTCTTACTTATGTCAAAAATCCATAATGACATGCTTACTGTGGATCCTGATTTCAAGGCTTTGAGTAAGGCGCAAAGAGAACATGCGCTGCAAGGTCTTTACTATCTTAGTAACCAAGCAGGCAGTGAAAATCGACCTTCGGGCCGCACCCAGATCGAACTTATTCATGCGATTGGCTCCTGTCTCCTTGGCGTTAAGCCTGAGTCAATAAGCTTAAATTCTGAATTCAGCATTCAAGCTCTAGGGTCTCAGTTTCTAGATGAGCCCGCTGCGATTAAGCATCGTTTGTTGCAACTTTTTCTTTTAGCGGAGTTAGTTCTAGATCCCCTGCCAGAAGCAGTGGCTTCGGCGGTAGAACAGATTGCTGAATCACTTGCAATACAAGATGAGTTTTTGAGCGTTGGGAGAGATATGAGCCGGGGCGCTTACTCAATTGTGGCCAGCGATCTTCATCGTAAGGGATATCTGGGCGATCCTAAGAACCTTGAAAAAGGTGGAAAAATGATGCGGGTGCATAAGCATCTTTTGGATTGCTTTGAAGGTGATGAAGAGGATCTTGAGCTATTGACCCAATGGTTGAACTTGGAGCAGTGTGCTGCTGGCACTTTGGGTCGTACGATTTGGGAGTATTACCAAGGCAGGGGCTTCGTCTTTACAGGTCAAGAGGGAAGTGTTAATCCAAGCATTGCCCAGCATGACTGGCTCCATGTTTTGGCGGATTATGCAACAACGATTGAAGGTGAGTTGGAAGTTTTTACCTTTATTGGCTCGGCAATCCCGGATCCAAGCGGGTTTGCTTTCATTGTTGCAATTGTGTCCCTATTTGAAACAGGTCGCCTGGATCAATGGGGAGGTGGAGTACTAAATGCAGACAAGGGCCATTTAGACTTGCCCGGTATGCCTATTCGCCTTGCCGATGCAATTATTCGCGGCCGTAAATGCAACCGAGATGTGATGTATGAAATTGATTATTTTTCAATGAAGGATTTGCCGCTCGGGCAGGTAAAGGAGCTTTTGGGCATACCACCCAAATCACCCGAAGCGATCCAGGCGGGTTCGGTTGGTTTTATGGCACCCCAAGGCATTACCAGCTATCAAAGGGAGCATGGTAACCACAATTACCAGCCGCCATTGGAATAAAATGTATTGTATTGCTTTCTTGCAATTGAGTTTTTGGCTTGCCTGCGAAAAAATACACCTAATTCGTATTACACTCATAAAGAAACTCTCCTAAAAAATGTGCCGCAAGTAAAATATCGGTTAGCTCAGCCTTAAAGACTTTCATGCGCCCTTTGGGGCCACACTTGACCCATGTAGCCACTTTATAAAACTAACGGAGCTCATACCTTGGCAAGAGAACGAGGACACTCAAGCCTCTCAGTTCAACCCAAGGTTGCCTTTGATCCATCAATGATGGTTACCTTCAGGAAGCGATTCACGGACGATAATTTTAGTTAGAATAATGATGCATCACCAGATCCCATGTGAGCCGCATCTGTGCCTACATCTACATCCAGGTGCAGGCCTTGCAGCTAAAATGGAGGCAAACGCAACTTCATGCGTTAATCAAGCCAAACATGCCCTAAGGGTGTAAATCTGATTGAATCCATTAAAAAAATTCAACTAGGAACTTTTTATGGCAAGCACACTGAACAGCAATAGCAACAACGGGATAGAAGAAGAGCTCGACTTTCGCAAGGAAGTTATCTATTTCATCATTGTTGATCGATTTCTAGACGGTTGCCCCGTCCCTGATAAAGGCAGCAAAGACGAATTATTTGACCCTAGCCGCACCCACTGGGGTAAATATTGGGGAGGAGACCTCAAAGGCATCATCGAAAAAGCGGATTACCTGAAATCCCTTGGTGTAACAGCACTATGGATCTCGCCACTCTTTGAGCAAGTGGATGCCCTCAGGGGCGAGTACACGGCCATGCATGGTTATTGGACGAAGGATTTTAAACGCATCAACCCACGGTTCCTCCCAAATGGGGAATCTAATTCTCTTAAAGAATCGGTCACCCTCAAGCAACTGGTTGACACCCTCCATGCCAAGGGGCTCAAGGTCATTCTTGACATTGTCTGCAACCACAGTTCACCCGATATCAGCGGCCAGAAAGGAGTGGTTACTGATGACGGTGAACCCCTCGCTGACTTCAACAATGATCACAACAATTTCTATTACCATTTCCCGGAAATAACCGACTGGGATGACGAATTTCAGCTTATCCATGGCGAGATGGCTGGCCTTGCCACCTTTAACGAAAAAAATATTACCTATCGCAACTACATCAAAAGTGCTATGAAGAATTGGTTAGAGGCGGGCTTCGATGCTTTTCGAGTAGACACCCTAAAGCACATGCCCCTGTGGTTCTGGCAAGAATTCGTTACCGATATCAAGAAACATACGCCTTCCACCTTCCTCTTTGGTGAATACGGCTTCGGCAAACCTTGGGATGAACGCGCAGTCGCCTATGCCAACCAATCAGGCATGTCGATTCTTGATTTCGGCCTTTGTGATGGTATTCGCTTCGCCTTCTCCGGTAGCCAACCTGGCGGCTTCCATAATGTTCAAAAGGTGCTCGACTACGACAACGTTTATCACCGCGCCAATGAGCTTGTCACCTTCATAGACAACCATGATATGCCTCGTTTCCTCTCAATCAGCGATGGCTACAACCTGGAACTGGCTACCAGTCTACTAATGACCCTCAGGGGTATTCCATGCATCTTCTACGGAACAGAACAATACCTTGTCAATAACACCAACGAAGGTCAAGACCCTTACAACAGACCCATGATGGAGAGCTGGGACCTCTCCAAGAAAATGGTGACGATAATCCAGACCCTCAGCGGCCTGCGCCGGGCCAATCCAGCGATCCCCTACGGCTCCCATTCCACCAAATATCTCAGCGATGATATTTATGCATTTACCCGCAAATATCGGGATTCCCGCTGTTTCACCCTGATCAACCAAGGTTCCGAAAGCACAATCAGCATAGATAACACTGAGTTACCCGATGGCAGCCATCAATGCATGCTCAGTGGCGCACACATTGATGTGGTGGATGGTCGCATCAATAATCTGCAGCTGACCTTCAAAGCAGCGATTGTGATCAGTGTGGTCGGAGCCCCTGTGGTGGGGAATACGGTAGTTGCATTTCAGGTTAATGGCTACGCCACTAAACCAGGCGAAGCGATTGCCGTTATAGGTGATGCCCCAGAACTGGGCTCATGGGATTTTAATCGCGCCTATGTTCTGGAGTATGTGAACGCAAATACCTGGTTTGGCGAAGTGCCATTTGAGATTGCTGAAGGCGGCCGGAGCCTGCGCTACAAGTTCATGGTGCTCAAAGCAAATAGCCAGGGACTTCGCCATGGCGAAGATCTCGAACCGGAACTACAGCCGATTACTGAGGCGCTAACCAGTCGCCACTGCCTACTACCCGAAAGCGGCCGCCTCAAGGTGGAATGCCTCTGGAACTCCCTGGAGATTGCTGTCTAAAACATTGGCCTGGGGAGAGTGGGTTGCATCGTTTGCCCCATTAAATCAAATTTCTAGTAACGCCAACACGCCATTAAGTAATCCTAAGCTAGTTCAACTAGATTGCAGGCAATGCATATTCGCTCAGCCTGGGCAGTGAAATCAATCGTTTCATGCGGAAAAAAGGATGGAAACATCACGAGCTTCCCAGGCACTGGCTTTATCTTAATTTCATCGACCTGTTGATCAGCGCGCCGTTTTGAAAAGTAAAGGCAGCCAATACCAAGTTCGCTTTGCTCGATTTCCTTCGGAATCTGAATATAAAATACGGCGCTAATACTCGCTTCTGGGTGAGTATGCCTGAGCTGACGGCCACCACTATGCAAAGAAACAGCCCAACCACTAACTATGTATTCCTTCGTGGGATCAAGTTGAATTGGGCTTGGCAATAGGCTGCCATAATTAACCATAATATCTTTAATAATAGCGAATAATTTATTAATTGCCGCACTCGAATCAAACAGCAGCTCATGAGTTTGCGCTCCCCCCAATGTCGGCTTATTGGCTCGATTATATATTAATGTCGGATTAGCCTTAATTTCTTGAGACAGTTCTTGGAGTACTTCATCATTCATAGAAATGACCTGAAATTCTTTCACAAGCTTGGCAGGTTGATAAATAACAGTACCCCCATGTGCCACTTGCTGCGCTTCTGAAAGGTCGTATATCAGGCTACGACTAATATTATCAATAGAAATACATTCAAGCAGTTTGCCAGCTTCATCTTCGACTAATTGAGGCGAAGTGTCTTCTGATAACATGTACAGATACTGGCATACTGCATGATTCTTTTGGCCTTGTCTGAGATCTGATTGATACACTAAAGATTTATATATTGCGATAGCTTCTGAACGCCTACTGAGCTTTGCAAGCACATCCGCCTTTTCAATTCTCGCCTCGAAAGCGGTGGGTAATATTGACAAGCACTGATTGTAAAATTCGAGCGCCTCTTCTAGGCCTCGATGAGTTTGTAAAAATTTCGCCAAGTTATAGTTAGTGACAAATTGGTGAGGCTCAATCTGTTCTGCTAGGCGATAACCGGCCTCAGCCTGATCTAAATTACCCAATTCAAGTGCAACAATGGCGAGGTTAGTGAATACCTCTGCGCTAGGACCTGCATTCAATTGAAATTCTGTTAAAAGCTGTTGCGCTTCACTGAGCTGGCCGGCCCTAACCATGGCCGAACTTAATCCAAGAACAACTTGCTTTTGATTTGGATATTTAGAATTAAGAAGGCCATAGAGCTTCAAACTAAGTACAATTCTTTGCTTTTTCAAGGCCACCTCTGCGCCAATCAACAAGGGCATTGGTGGAAGGCTTATGACTAAGGAATCAAGAGAGTTTTCTAGAATATTTATGATTTGCTGATCCTTTTCTTGTTCTGCAAGAGCCTTTAGAAGATTTGCAAGAGAGTTACGTTCTTCCACTGACCCGTTTTCGGACAAAGAAAGAGCCTCCCGGAAACAGTTTTCTGCTTCCGAAAGGCTACCCTTAGACGCGAAATCAATCCCTTTAAGTAAAGATAAAACAGCAGACAATTTAGTAAAAATCAGCTTGTAATATCATACCGTTTTTTGGATGATCTCAGGCGATTTCAAACTCTTCATCAAGTTCTGCTTCGAGCAGTGACTTCTTAACAGCATCTGACAGATTTGTCAGCTTGACTGTAAAGCTAGCGCCAGCCCGTTGCTTGGTGAAGAGTAGGTAGTTCCAGCCAGTATCACCGATGGCCTTCAGATTTGTCAGGTCAAGTTCAAGCCCCTTTAGATTCGGAAGTTTCTCAACTTCTTCCTGCAGATAGCGGAGCCTCGAGGTGATTAGTTCGCCAGCGAGGGCAAACTTAGCAATTCCACCTTCGAACAAAAGAAGATCAGCGTCGAAACCCATGCCGGCCGGGGTGATCCGAACGCGCACCTTTAAGGTTTTGTCCGAATCGGGAAGCGTGACATAGAGCTTCTCACGGTTGAAGTTCTCGTAGTTCTGACCGTTAATCCAGACTTCAGTAAGCTCAACACTGCCTGCAGGCAGGAGATCTGGGGAAACCCGGAGGATATTCCCTTCCCAGGCACCAGGTTCTGGGCTGAAGTAGAAGTCCATGGGATGGCGGTTCACCAGCAGGTTGGTGTAGACCGCAGCCAGGAAGCAGAGTTCAAAGGAGTGGTAACCGGCCATGGAGTGGCTACCCTTACCGCGCTCGCTGCCGAGTGCATAGGGTTGACCGTTGGCCAGCACGTTGAAGTAGATGCCGCCTTGCTCGTAATCGAGGAACCAACCGTTATAGAAGCCTGAGCCTTCCCGTGCAAAGCGCAGATAATCCTCATTATCGTTATAGACACCAGCCATGATGTAGTAGGCCAGAATGCCCTGCTCTTGCTGCCACCAAGCCTTGCGATCATGCCAAACAAGGCGATTGAATTCTTCGCCTTCTTTGCGTGTACGCTCCATCATGTCGTACCAGCCACCGCGTTGGTTATCGCAACCAGCGGCAGGGATGGCATCAGCAATTTGATGGGCAAAGGTTTTGTAGCTTTCCTTGGGCTTGAGGCTTTGCATCCTGGTGAGGTTCCAAGCAACCTTCAGGTTGTGACCAACCACGCAGCGCGCTTGATGAATGCCCCAGCTGAGGTCATGGGTCCAGTCGTCATAGAACTTCTCGTTCATGAACGGGCTGTAACCATAGTCAGGGAAGTATTCACAGATGGTATCAAAAGTATATTCCAGGAAGTCGGAGTACTCTTGCTTCTCTGTTGCCAGGTAGAGGTTAATCAAATAGGCAGGTGCGTGGTCACCGACAGAGTTCCAGTTTTTCTTAGCTTTGTTAACTCCGAGTGATTCTGCCTTCGGATCGAAGGTAACGGGATCAATGTGTGAGTAATAGCCGCCGTAGGGGCCATGGTCCTTGTAATAACGATTCAGGAATGAAATGGTGTCCTGAATGTCTACAAGGATATTTTTTGTGCCAGTTAGGCGGTATGTTTGGGTGGGACCAGCCAGGGCATAAATTTGTTCGTAGCAGGGAATTGCGTTGCCGCCTTCATCACCACCTGCGGTTGAACCCATGTATTTACGCAGACTTCCATCGCTTTGGATGTCAATCTGGCTGTACCAATAGGTAATGCCTTCTGAACTGTCACGGTGCCGGAAATGCCTTTGCATATACTCGGTACCCTTGGTTGCTGCCTCCAAGGCCCGTTCGTCGCCCGTCATCATGTAGGCGGTTGCGAAGCCATAGACAAGTCGCGAGACCGTGTCTAGGTTTTGCACACCATCTTGCTTGTCACCTTCGGAACTCAGATCTGTTCTAAAGTTACGGAAGTCAATGGTTTCTCCTTCTTCTACCTTGAACTGTTTTTCAAGATAGAAATTGAGTAGTTGTTGAATCTGGCGAACCCACCAATCCTGTTCTTCGAAGCGCAGTTTGGAACCATCTCTTCCAAACAGCAAAATATGCTTGGCTTCAAATTTAAGGCCACTTGCTTCTGGATAGAAGATGCCATAGGCATGAATGAATCTGCCAACGGTCAGAGTTTCTTTTAGTCCTGGCGCAACTTGGAAACCTTCGCCGAGGTTGCGGACTAGTTCTGCATAACAGGCATAGGTTACTTTAACGGTAAAGGTCCGACCGTCAGATGTTTCGAGATCAATAAAGCCTTGTGAGTCAAATACTTCAGGAAAGTCAACTTTTCGAATGTAGCCTGCAATTAAATCTGAGAAAGAGAAATCTAATGTGCTAGTCATTTTTGTGGTGGGTGATGATTTGAACTTTAATTATTGATTCGGCTCTACTAGAGCCACTAAGTGAGTTTAAATCAATTTTTTTCTATATCGCTAACCTCCTGATGCTCTTGTAGTCAATACAACGATGCTGCGGTCATTTACGATATAACCTGAATCCGCAATCATTGGAGATTCCTCCAGAGTCGTAATATCATTAGGCGACTGTAGAGATGTATCTATGGTGCGATGCCACACTAGGCCTTCATATTGAGGGATGTCGAATTTGAGTGGTTCCCAAAACATGTTCATCATGATGTGGATATTATCGAGACCATCAGTATCTTCTGCTGTATCGCCGAAGGTCATTCCAAGACAGCGTGCGCCAGGATCATCCCAATTAGGTTGGTTCAGTTGGGTGCCATGCCACGAAATTTCAGGAACACCAAACCTGCTTAACTTACCGCTAAAGTATTTGCCCTTAAAATGGTTGATGAAATTACTACGCTTCCTATTAAGCAACGACCAGAAACGAATCATTTCCTGAGATTCGCTTGTTTTCATTGTTTCCCAATTGTACCAGTTAAGCGAGTTGTCATGGCAGTAGGTATTGTTATTGCCGTTTTGAGTACGGGCAAATTCGTCGCCTCCCACAATCATGGGAACGCCTAATGAGCACATCAGGAGCACGCCAAAGTTTTTAACCTGTTTTTTCCTTAGGTCATTAATATAATTGTCGTTAGTATCGCCTTCGGCTCCGCAGTTCCAGCTAACATTGTCGTTTATTCCATCATTATTGCCTTCCCCGTTTGCCCAGTTATGCTTTTCATTGTAGGAACAAAGGTCATAAAGGGTAAATCCATCATGGGCCGTTATGAAATTAACACTATTGACGGGTTCATGGTGACGCCACTGGTAGAGATCTGCACTACCGGTAAGTCTTGCTGCTAATTCATTTATAACCCCAGCATCTCCTTTTACAAACTGCCGTATTGTATCGCGGTATTTACCATTCCATTCGGCCCACCTTGCTCCAGGGAAATAACCAATTTGATATAGACCAGCAGCATCCCATGCCTCAGCAATGACCTTGCTCGAACCAAGAATATCGTCTAGTTCAATAGACCAAATTACAGGTGGATGCTCTAGGGGTGCTCCATTCTCGCCACGGGTCAATACGGATCCTTCATCAAATCGGAAGCCATCAACGTGCATTTCTTCTACCCAGTAACGCAATGAATCGAGAATTAGTTTTTCACCAATCGGATGATTACAGTTGAATGTGTTGCCGCATCCCGTGTAATCATAATAAAAATCTTTAGAGCCATTCTCACCAGTTAAGTAGTAATAAGTACTGTTATCAAATCCTTTAAAAGAGAACATTGGGCCTTGATGATTGCCTTCATCCGTGTGGTTATAGACAACATCGAGAATCACTTCAATACCTGCTTTATGCAGGGCCTTAACCATATCTCTGAACTCTTCAACGTGGAGGCCGGATTCAGGGCTTGTGCAATACCCCTGATGAGGCGCGAAGTATCCCATTGTGCTGTATCCCCAATAGTTGACCAATGGGTTTCCTTCGTGCACTCGAAGTACATCTGTATGGTCAAAGCTAAAGATGGGTAAAAGCTCTACAGCTGTTATACCAATCTCTTTCAGGTAGGGAATTTTTTCGATGAGGCCTTTGAATGTACCAGGGTGTTGAACTCCACTCGTAGGGCTTTTTGTAAAACCAGCCACATGCATCTCATAAACAATTGTCTCTGACATTGGCCGCCGCAGAGGCATATCACCTTCCCAGTCATAGTGGCGGGTATCGATTACAACGCTACGCATACTTTTGTGCAAGTTATCACCTGCAGCGCAGGCTGCGCCGCGATCCCAGAGGGCTAAGGAATTCCCTTTGGAGTAGGGATCAATGAGAACTTTTTCAGGGTCAAAACGATGACCGTTCCATGGTTCTTTAGGGCCATCTACGCGATAGGCATAGCCGCTACCGGGCTTTAATCCTTCAACGAAAATATGCCAAATATAAAAGCTTTTATTGCTAATTGGACTTAAATCTATTGTTTTGAAAGGCTCAAGATCAGATGGATTTCTAAAGAGTAGAAGCTGAACTGCTGTGGCATTCGCGCTATAAACTGCGAAGTTGACCCCATCATCTTCAACAGTGGCTCCGAAAGGATGAGGCGAACCTTGATAGATTCTGATTTCTTCGCCGGCAGGGGTGATAGGACGCCCCTTCAGTGAAACCACAAGATTGTTGATTGAAGAAGCCATGTGGGTTGGTTCGAGTGATTTGTTAATCCTAGCCTTAAAAAATTTGTCGTAAGCTTGACATTTAATATGTTACCTAGAGCACAATTTTCAACTAGTAGTAAACAACTGATGAATTCTACTCGAAAAATGTGTTTTGACTTTAATCTTTAGGTAAGGAAAGGTGAATTCTCCATAAATAACTGGCTTAGAAGTGATTAAGCGGTTTTGCACCGGCCATAATGGGTCCCAGGCAAAATGGTTGATTAATCTTGGCGGGCTACGGACAGATTTCGTTGCGCCCATAACTTTGATTAGTCCGAAGAAAAAATATAAACTATAACACTTTGTTGAAAATATATAAAATACAATCGCAAGCCCTTTACAGGAAATGCGATTGCAATATACACCTAACAATTATAAGTAACGGCAAGAATCTTATTAAGTGCTGATAAGCTTCAGTAATTCTTCAGAGGCAAAAACATCACGAACAAAAGTAAGCTGCTCACTCTTGTAATAACAGCCGCCCCTGTGGCCACGGCGGACCCAACATACACTACCTTTTGCAATTTGCTCGCCTGTTTTATCATCCAAGCAGATCCACTCGAAGTGAGTGAATTCACCCCAGAACTGCACTATAGGCCAAACCATGGTAACGCCGGGCTGTGCAATGATTGCCCACCAGTGCTTTTCACGTTTCTGTTGTTCTTTGATACCATAAAATGGCCCATCTTGGCAGTGATAAACGAGATCAGGGCGATATTCTTTGGTCAAGAGGTCCCCACGGCTTTGGCGTAGTGCTTCACAATGAGTGGGCCAAAATTCGCGATTTTCAGCCTCAATTACCTCAAGCGAATAATCAGCATCAATACTAGGGAGAATCGCTTCCTGCAGATCACCAATTTCAGCTGAACGCTGAATCATCTGGGCCTTCAGCTCATCACTGACCAATCCAGGTCTAGAGTAGTCGGCAGCCAAACCTTCGTAATAGCTCTTTCTGGACATAACGGATTACCAAGAATGAAGTGGGAAAGAGTTGAAGAAAATTTAAAGTTGAAAATCGAGCCTAATGGCACAATTAATAACAACTTAAGTTTAAACAGGGACTTAGCAATAATACGGTTTTCTAATATTTTCTTAATATTGCACCGCATTAATAGCCTGCTGCTCATCGGTCTAACAACCTCAGTCTATTGACAAAGGTAAGCACTCTGCGATTCGGAACGGGAGACTTACCTGATTCAGAACCTAACCCCGAGTGAGAGGGAAGGAGCTCCCACCAATCAGGAAGGGCGGCACCCGCAAGACGATTCAGGAGATCGCCGCTGATTACGGCTTGGATCTGCTCTATTAGATTCTGAGCGCAGTTTTTATCGGTTGCTGCAATAGCAATTTGCAAAAAACGAGCTGTCGTTTATGAACAGGCACGCCTGGTAAATCCAAAACGCTGGAGAAAATAAGTGTGCTGCTAGAGACAACCTGATTTGATATGGATTAATGAGCCATTAGAAGCCCTAGAAACAAGCCTCCACAACGTTCATCTTTCCTGGCACAGGGGGAAAGAACTAAGCATTGATTTTGAATGATTGGGTGCCGGAGCATGCGGTGAACATATGGCCAGAGCCGTGCTCTAAATAACGTTGAAAGAACTGACGATCACCTCTTTATTATCATCAAAGAACATAATCTAAGCGTTAAACATCCAGCAGTGATGCCCTCAAGGTGGCTGGATTAAGGGAGTCGTCGATAACACCAGGCAGCTCTTCTTTAACAGGGAAGCGATTGATCATCTGCAGGGCGCGTCGGCCATTGCGCCTCAGCTCCTCACTCACTGCAGGGCAATAGGGCAACTGGGCGAGTAGATCCACCGTGCGGCGCATCAAACGCACCACATCCCCTTCATCCAAGGAGGTGTTGGATATCAAATCACTCCAACTTTCGCCATCAGCCCAGGCCTTCACTAACCCCATTAAATCAGGCTCCCACCAGAGGGGGAAAAGTACCCCATGCTGTTCTTGCAGGCGCGCCAATTCCCGCCGCAGGCCGCGCAGGTCGTGGAGTGCCTCCTCTGCTTTTGGGGGAGGTGGGTAAGCGCACCAAAGATCGGGACGGCTCACCTCCGTAGATATTGCCTCAAGGGCAGCAGCTAGATCAGCTGGTGGTAATTCATCAAAATGACCACTCATTAAAGATAAACCAAGCCAGAGCTCGTTATCACCCCTAAGGGCCGCCACTGTTAAACCAACTTCCGTGGGTTCAAGTTCATCAAGGCAGCCAAAGTGTTGGAGTATTTCAATTAAATCAAGAAATGTTTCCCAATGGCGATTAGCGCGGTGATGCAATAAACGCTGACGTTCAGCAATCTCTTCTTCTAATTCCTCCATGCGCCGCCGCTGCTTCTTTAATTGCTTGCGATCACCCCAACGGTGGGCTGGGTGTAATTCCAAATCGTGTTCTAAATTATTTACTAATTCCGCTTGATCGCGCACCTCACCAGCCAGGTCGTATTGGGGGGTGTGCATGTCGTGGCGGCGAGCCATAGCAACCACAGCAAGGGCTAAACCACCACTGTGCTGATCGCCATGGCGCAATTCCCCAACCCGATCTAATTCCGGTACGGGAATATTTTGCACCTGTAAACAACTCAATTCAGCATGGATACAAACCACGGCATGGCATGGCACCACAATCCAAATGTTTTCATCCGTAAGGCAAAGCAACAGGGGAAATTGAGCGGCCCCTTGTAATTTCTCCACAATAACTGCTGGCGACACACCACCACGCAATTGAGGTGCCTTAATACTCACCAATGTGCCGGGGCTTGCAAATTGCAAAGCAAGGGTTAGTTCGTGGGCTAATGTTTCCTCTGCCTGCTGCTGAAGAATGCGCAGCAATCTTCTTTCCTCCCTCAAGCGACTACGTTGCTTTTCGTAGTCTTCGAAATCTTCCCATGGCACATCGGTGGAGGTTTCTCCTAGTTGTTCCAACTGCTGCCGCAGGGAAGTTATGCGCGCTTGATCATCAGCTAAATCCAAAGTAGCCAAGTAGCGACCAAAACTGCGTTCCACCAATTCCTTAGCTTTTGGTAATGCATAACGCTGCAATAGGTTGAGCACCATGCCGTAGCTAGGGGTGAATTGACTCACCAATGGATCAGCTGGGCTTGTGGCAAGTTGGCCAGCTTCCTTAACACCTTCAAACCTACTTTGCATTGCCACCACATATCCCTGCACATCCAGGCCGCGGCGGCCAGCCCTACCAGACATCTGTAGAAATTCACTGGCCATTAAAGGCCTGTGGCCATTTTCAGTGCGCTTTGAAAGGGATGAAATAACAGTGGTGCGGGCAGGCATATTGATACCAGCAGCTAGGGTTTCTGTGGCAAAAACCACTTTCACCAAACCCTGCTGGAATAATTCTTCTATCAATTCCTTCCAGGCCGGTAAAACACCAGCATGGTGAGATGCCACACCACGAAGTAGGGCCTCTGCGTGATAACCATCGCGCACAGCCTCAGGACACTTCAAAGCAAAGGCTTCTAATTGCCGTTGTATGGAAGCAGCCTCTTCTTTATTTAGCAAAGATGCCTTAACAAGATCGCGCACTGCTTTATCACAACCCCTACGGCTAAACACAAAAATAATTGCGGGCAACATTTCCCGTTCTGCCAATTGTGCAACCACAAAACCCATGCTGGGCGCCTCCGGTTGGGGTGGCTTAGCCGATTTCCCCTTGCGTTGATGGCCCTTAGGAGCGCGCCAAACCTTGCAGTTGGGATGAAGGCCGGTGCCGGCCTCGTTTAGCAATGGATGCAAACCTTTTGCACTACAAAAATTGAATTGCAGTGGCACTGGCCTGAAATCGCTAAGGATTAAATCGGTGGGGCCGTGCACCTGCTCAATCCAATCCGTTAATTGACCTGCATTGGCAACCGTTGCAGATAAAGCAACCAACTGAATTGCAGAAGGGCAGTGGATGATTGATTCTTCCCAAACGGTGCCCCGCTGGGAATCATTCATGTAGTGGCATTCATCGAGCACCACCGCCTCAACGCCATCTAGGGGGTCTTCGCTGTTATCGATCTCCGCATAGAGCATGTTGCGAAAAATCTCAGTGGTCATCACCACAATTGGGGCCTCCCTGTTTGCGGTGAGGTCACCGGTCATCAGGCCAACATTGTTGGCGCCAAACTGCTCCCTAAAATCACGCAATTTCTGATTGGAGAGGGCCTTGAGCGGGGTGGTGTAGAACACTCTCTGGCCATGGGCCAAAGCGCGATGGATGGCGTATTCACCAATCAACGTTTTACCGGAACCTGTGGGGGCACTCACCACCACCGAATGGCCCTGGTTCAAAGCGCCGATGGCTTCCAACTGGAATTCATCCAGGGGGAACGGGAAAAGTTGCCCTGGATCCAGGGGGGCAGCACCGTTGGCAGGGGAGCTAGCGGTGGCATTCATCGTTGAATCTTATGGCTGAATTGAAACCAGAAAGGCGCCGGCAGCTGCGCACTTTCATTAGTAAAGCTGCTGGACACCTAGAAACCCCTAGTGGTAACAGTCTGCTAGACCTCGCCAGTAATGACACCCTTGGCTTGGGTAGAAATCCCAAAATCAGCAGAGCTGCCATTGCAAGCATTGAAAAGGGAGGTGTTGGAGCTGGTGCTTCAAGGTTGGTGAGCGGCAGCCGCCCTGAACATGAACAGCTGGAAATAGCATTAGCCAAATGGTTAAAGCGGGGACGGGTATTGCTTTTCCCCAGTGGCTTTCAGGCAAATATTGCAGCTGTTGCAGCCCTTGCTGGTAGGCATAGCCTGGTGCTAGCCGATCAACTAATCCACCACTCATTACTGGTGGGCATCAAAGCAACAGGAGCAAAACTGCAAAGGTTTAAACACAACAACCTTGAAGATCTACAGCAAAAATTAGAGCAGATCCGAGCTGATGATGTTGAAAGAGAATTGCTGGTAATTAGTGAAAGCCTATTCAGTATGGAAGGCTCTAGCCCAGATGTAAAAGCGCTAGCAATGCTATGTACAAAATACAATGCAAAACTATTACTTGATGAAGCCCATGCCCTTGGAATCATGGGCGTGGGGGGCAAAGGGCTAGGCCATGGCATTGATGGAATAACTTTGATCAGTGGCACCTTTGGCAAGGCCTTTGCCAGCGGTGGCGCCTTCTTGGCAGCGGATGGGGAAGTAGCAGAGAAATTGCTTCAAACCAGTGGCGCCTTTCGCTATAGCACCGCCTTAGCACCTCCATTGGCAGCAGCGGCGCTGGAGGCCCTGGAATTGATAGGTTCAGCGGATGCGGAGCAAATGAGGCAACAGTTAAGTGCAAGCGCAAATGAATGGCGCAACACGCTCGAGCAACATGGCTGGCCTCGCCCCCCAGGCAATGGTCCGATCCTTGCCATAAAGCTGGGGGGTGATAAAAAGGCGCTTGAAATGCAGAAACAACTTGAACAGGCGGGGCTGCTGGTGATAGCAATCAGGCCGCCAACGGTGCCGGAGGGCCAGGCGCAACTAAGGGTGAGCTTGCGGCCAAACCTGCCAAAAGAAAGCCTTGAAAAATTCATGGCCATCCTTGGGAAAGAAGGCAGCAAAGAATGAAAAGGAAATGGCAATTAATAGCCGTTCATGGCTGGGGCAGTGATCAACGCTGCTGGCAATCATGGCGCGAACCATGCAAGAAAAGAGGTTGGCTTCTTGAGTGCTTTGAGAGAGGTTATGGCGAATTCAAGGAAAACTCACCCGAATGGCAAAACAGCTACAAGCATGCATTAATTGTTAACTCCTTAGGGCTACATCTCACACCAAGCAAAATTCTAGCAAATTCAGATGCCGTGATTCTGTTAGCTAGTTTTGGCAAATTTGTGCCAGAAGGAAGCGATGGCAGAAACATGCAAATTGCCCTCAAAGCAATGGCGCAAAAAATAGAAATAGGCAAAATAAGGGAATTATTTGAAGAGTTCAGGGAAAAAGTAGCGGCACCGCAGCCGGTGGATTATCTACCTTCAGGAGTGGAAGATCAGGAGATATCAGAAAAAGGTAAAAAAAAATTACTAGGTGATTTAGTTTTACTTTCTAGCTGCAAAGGCATACCAAAAGCTTTCCCACAGAAAGCAGCAGTTTTGGTAGTGGAAGCTGGCGATGATCAAATTGTGAACGAGGCCAGTAAAGCAAAACTGCGTTTAGAGCTAAAAAATGCAGAAATAATAAACCTTGATGGAATAGGCCATGGATTATTAATGCCCACATTGGCTGAAACAATACTCACCTGGCTGGCGAAACAATAAGCCATGGAAATAAAACCTTGCCAAGCTTTTAAAAAAGCAGCAAAAAATTATGCAAAAAATGCCAAACTGCAACAAGCAGTGGCCTGGAGATTAGCAAAACATTGCCAAAACCTAGAGGTGCCCGATGGAACAATCTGGGATTTTGGCGCAGGAAGTGGACATCTAGCCAGAGCTTTGGAAAATCAAAAAAAGAAGTTTTGCGCACTATTAGTAGATGAATGCAAAGAACTACTAGCAGAATCAAAATTCACAAGCATGAGAAGAATGGAATGGGATTTAAATCAAGGAGTGCCACCTATGGCAAAGGGTGCTGCATTAATAGCAAGCAGTTTTGCATTGCATTGGTTAGATAATCCAGTAGAAAAAATAAAAGAATGGGGAGATGCAATAGGCCCAGGAGGCTGGCTAGCAATAACAGTGCCCGTAGAGGGAAGTTTTACAAGCTGGCAGATCGCAGCCGAAATAGCTGGAGTGAAATGCACAGCTATCAAGCTACCAAATTGGAATGAATTAACAAAAAGCCTCAGCGAAGTAGCAGAAATAAAAAAACACAAAATAATTAGATATAGCAAACAATATAGTTCAGGCATAGAATTCCTAAAAGAAATGAAATCAATGGGAACGAATGGAGGTGCTACTCACACACTAAATCAGAAAGAATTGAAAAAACTAAACAATTGCTGGCCACAAGAAATAAACAAAGAAATGCAACAAAAAAGGCAGAGCCGTGAAGAAAACAAGATTACGATAAACTGGAATATTATGCTAGTGATAGCACAAAAGCCAATGGCAAAGAATTAAGCAAATGGACACACCTAGCCGCATAATTGTTGCAGGAACAGACACAAATGTAGGTAAAACAATAGTAAGCAGCTTGCTTGTAAATAAATTAAATGCCCACTACTGGAAACCAGTGCAATGCGGCGATCTAGATACAGGTGGCGATAGCGCAACTGTAAAAAAACTAAGCGGTATAAAAGCAAAACGGATTATCCCAGAAGCCTATAGATTAAAAATGCCAGCATCGCCAAACCAAGCAGCAGCTGCGGAAGGAATAACAATAGATAAAGAAAATTTAAAGCTACCTAACCATGAAGGTGCCTTAGTGGTTGAACTAGCGGGAGGTTTAATGGTACCGCTAAGAGATGACTGGCTTCAAATTGATCAAGTTAAGGCATGGAATTTACCAGTAGTGCTTGTTGCGCGATCTGGGCTTGGCACCTTAAACCACACACTATTATCAATAGAGGCGCTCGAAAATAGAAATATAAAAGTAGCAACACTAATACTTAATGGGGAGAAGCACAAAGAGAACTACAACACATTGCGAAGGATACTAGAATCAAAAATAGTGGTAGAAGAACTAAGTGAGAGAATAAAAGCTAAAAACAACTAAATAACAACTTAGAGACCGGGACTTGATTGCATAATTCCACCGTCAGCAAAAATAGATGTGGCAGTTATGTAGCTTGCGGCATCACTGGCCAAGAAAGCAACAACTGAAGCGATTTCACTGGGCTCAGCCATCCGACCCATAGGTATGGCAGAGTTTAATTTAGCTAAAAGCTCGGGATTATTAATTGTTGGAGCATTGATAGGTGTATTAACGGCGCCAGGGCCCACATTAACAACCGTAACGCCATGGGGCGCTAGCTCAACACCTGCGGTGCGGGCGAGCATCCGAACACCACCCTTAGCCAAACAATAGGCTGTGTTATTTGGCATGGGCCAATCTTCATGAACAGAAGAAATATTTATCACCCTGCCACCACCTCCCTGGGAAATCATCTGCTTGGCAGCAAATTGTGTACCAAAGAAGGCGCTTTTCAAATTAACATCTAAAACCTTGTCGTAGTCTTCAGGGGTAGTATCTAGAATAGAGGTGCGCGTTTCAAGACCTGCATTATTAACCATAACATCAAGGCGGCCGTAGGTTGCAACAGCGAGATCCACAACTCCCTGAAGCGAATCTAGATTAGTAACATCAGCCTGAGCGCCGATAGCAATTCCACCTGAGGCAGAAATCTCAGACAAAATGACTTCAGTAAGTTCAGGGTGAGATCTATAATTAATAACTACACTAGCCCCACGAACAGCAAGTTCTAATGCAACCGATTTACCAATACCACTGTTAGCACCGGTAACAATTGCAACTTTGCCCTTCAAAAATTGTTCAGACATGGGGTAAACACGCTAATTGCAAAATTTACAATAAAATACTAGCACAACTAGCCAAGAATAATTTAAAAAAATTTGTCTGTCAGCAAATAAGCATACATCACAAGAGAAACCAAGAAATGCAGCAATCAGGGTATTATAAATAGAAATTTTTTTTGATGACACAGCATGCCCAACAAGATAGTAAGCATCACGCAAACAACAAAAAACCTAGATGACCAAGTTAAATGGTACTGCGAAAATCTTGGTTTTCAGGCTGGCAAACGAGAAATACTGAAAGGCAATTGGTTTGACGAACTTTTGGGTATGCAGAACGCAGTTGTTGATAAAGCCAAATTGCACCTTGGGGAGGAAGAACTTGAACTTTGGGAATTCCAAAATATAGAGAGTTTAAAACAAAATAATTACCAAGGTGAAATGATACCAGCAGACTCAAAGAGTAATGATCTCTGGTTTCAACACATTTGCATAGTTGTAAGTGATATTGAAGAAGCATTTACCAAAGGAGCAAATAAAGCAGTCCAAATTTCAAGCAGACCACAAACACTACCAGAATGGAATACTGGTGCGGCAAATATTAAAGCCGTAAAATTTAAAGGTATTCATGGACATCCGTTGGAACTTCTGAATTTCCCAAAAGATAAAGGAGATGATAGATGGCATAATAATAACGGTGATTTATATTTGGGTATAGACCACACCGCCATTGGCGTATCAGATACAAAGAGAAGTTTGCAATTTTACAACGGAATCCTTGGACTTGATATTCTTGGGCAAGGCACTAACTATGGAACAGAACAGGATGAAATGGATGGCTTAAAGAATACAAAGGTTTTAATAAGTACTCTTAGGCCAAACCCTCATGGGATGGGGATTGAACTACTTGACTATCAATTACCAAACCAAGAACGAAGACCCAGAATTAACCCGAAACCAACTGATTTAAATGAGTGGAGGATAATATTATCAGTAAATAATCTAAGCGAACTATATGGGAAAATAGCAACAAGCAATTTGCCTCAATCATTTGGCTCTATAATATCAATACCTGCTAATATTTGGGGAGCAAGAAAAGCTTGCAGACTAAGAGATCCAGACGGACATGCATTGATACTAATTGAAGAATAAAGAAAACCTTCAATCTCCGTATGCCGGATCAGAACCAGTTAAACGAATAATACGTGTTCCATTATTGCCAACAGGTCCAGCATAGGAACCAAGTATTTGAGGATTTATGGGAGATCCTAAACTAGGCGCTACAGGTACATTAGGACGCCAAAATAACTCTAATGCACCTCCTGAGCCTGATAAATTATCATAACTCGTAGATAACGAAAGTTTTAAACGAGGATTAAAGTGATAATTTAGTTGCAATTGACCGCCGGGGGCAGAAGCACCATCGTAATCATATACATAATAAAACCTAGGCAAAAAAACCAAGGCATTGATACCCGTAGGCACTGAAACTTGTATGTTAAAAGGTGATAGAATAGATTTTCCAGGGGAAGGGTAAGCTCGATTGCCAATTGGGGCCGCAAAAGTACTAACTAATTGGAAATTAGGTGACGTAACCTCGAAGCCAACACCAAGTTGTTGGTAGTAAAGCCCAGCCTGCAGAGCATTATCATAACCAAAATTGACTCCCCAAAAACTATCAGCTCCAGTTAATAGCTTCCGATAGCCTATTCGCACGCTATCACCGATAGAATCAATATATGAACTATTGATATTGTCAGTTTCGATTGGGCGCTGCTTAACATAAGTTGTATTGTCAATAAATATTTGCGAATTTGTGTTAATTAACAAAGGAAGATAATGATTATATTCGATTCGATTGGAAGACTGTAAAGGCGCCAAAAGAAATTTAAAGGTATCATTAGAAATAACAAGAGAGGAGATTTCTACAACATCTTGTGTGGAGTCTTGTTGAGGTTGAGCAAATGCCCCAGACGAAAAGAAAGCGGATATGGGTACTGAGAGAAAAGAAGTAAGTAGTAAACAATGATTATTCATAAATGCAAAAGGATTTTAATTAACAAGCAGATTAAAATCAAGGGAGATTAATTGTTCTTAAACTCCATGAGCTCAAAATAATTACCAAACGGATCTGGAATGAAGAAGCGATTACGGTCTGGCAATAAAACCTGATCTTCAACAATATGACCACTGGTTTCCAACTTACTCCTCAAAGCAAGAACATCTTCAACCTCTAAACAAATATGCCTACCAACAGGCGAAGCAACAAAATCATTGGTAAAACTCAAATGTATCATCATATCTAAGAATCTGAACCACATCAAATCGAAATCCTTGAGAAGCTCGGGTGGAAGAACAACCTCTTGCATCTCAAGGATATCAACATAAAATGCCCTAGCTAGATCGTGACCACCAGGCTTAGCCATCAAAGCGATGTGGTTGAGGCGGGTTATACGCCTGTGCATTCTTAAGGCTTCAGACATGGAAATAGTTAAAAGCATTTTATTTTAGCAGTTCTCAAAAAATAGGCCATAACTCGAGATGGCCTTGCCTAGGGGTTGGCATTTGTGCTGCCTCTGATAGAGTAAGAAAAAAAATTTATGGCACCAACTCAATTTAGAACCAAATTTCTGGCTGACCTCATAGACAAAGATAAATACAAATGGTATGCGCTGCTAGTTGTTCAGATGAGTATCCTGCTAGTTGGGGTTGATTCAACAATATCAAACCTAGCTCTCCCAAATATAACTAAGGATTTAATTACAACTGCAAGCACATCGGCATGGGTAATATCTGCATTCTTCATATCTGTAGCTGTTTCCTTACCAGCTGCAGGACGACTCTCAGATTTATATGGAATGAGAACCATATTTATAACAGGATTCTTTATCTACACCTTAGCCACTGCATTCTGCGGCCTGGCCCCATCAATAGAAATTTTGATACTAATGCGCATTCTTCAAGGAATGGGTGGGGCTGCACTATTGGCGAACAGTAATGTAATTTCATTAACAGTATTTCCACTAAAACAACATGGGCTTGCACTGGGAATAAATGGAACGGTATTTTCTATTGGCTATGCCCTTGGTTTCACATTAGGTGGTCAATTAATCGGTAGCTTTGGATGGAGATCTATTTATTATGTAAACGTGCCTATTGGTATAATAGCAATCCTAATAGGACTATTTATACTTAAGGATCGATATCTTCAAAATGTTATTGCAGACAAATCAGACAAGAGCTTTGATTTTGCTGGTTTTGCCCTATCTGCATTTGGGATAGGGGCTACAATGCTATCAGTTGTAAAAATATCATCTGGGAAAACGATTACACAGCAAAGTATAATATTGTTTATTCTTGGAATAATATCAATTGTTATGTTTGTTAAAACTGAACTACGCATGAAAAAACCGCTTCTTGACATACATTTATTTTCGATCGGAGAATTTGCCAGAGGAACATTCACCCGTCTATTAAATAATTCAATAGTAGCTGCATGCACATTTGCCATACCTTTTTTCACGCAACAAGTTTTAAAATTTAGCCCTTTGCAGAGTGGCCTTGTTATGATGCCTTATGCTTTTGGCTTGGCAATCGTTGGCCCAATTGCAGGAAAATTAAGTGATAAGTACGGAGCCAGATGGCTAACAACATCAGGTTTTGTATGCGGTGGTATTGCGTTAATAGGACTTGAGAGCATTAGTGAAGCTCCTAGTAATGCTACAGGAATAGAAGAAATAGTTGTTAAGCTAAGTATTGCTATGTTCTTGGTTGGAAGCGCAGCAGGGTTGTTTGTATCTCCCAACAATAGTTCAGCACTTGATTCAGTTCCTTTAAAAAGTACTGGCTCAGCCTCTGGAGTGATATGGGCTGTGAGCTTCATAGGCTCAGCTTTTGGTACTGCATATGCAGCATCAATGCTCCGTGAGGTTCTGAAGGTTGGTACAGCATCAATCGCTTATTTAAATGCTCAATCATTGCTCTTCAACACTTTAACTGTATTTAGTTTTGTTGGCGGCTATCTATGCTTTACGCGAAGAAAAACAAAAATAGTACATCACGAGTAATTCAACTAAATTACTAAAAAAATTTACACACAGCTTAAGCAATTGGGTCAACCAATTTCTCTATGAGTTGCTGAATTTCAATAGAAGACAAACATACATCAGATGGAAACCGCTTTACTAATGAGCCCTGCCTATCAATTAAAAACTTCTCGAAATTCCAAGTCACTGGTGCGGAATCATCGGTGAGCACCTTGAAAAGGGGATGAATATTAGGTGCAACACAACTAATCTTTGAAAAGAGCGGAATATTCAATCTAAATGTAGAAGCAAGAAATAGCCTAACTTCATCAACACTCTTGGGCTCCTGTGCACCAAAATCATTACAAGGAAATGCAAGAATCTTTAGCCCCCTGGGCCCATAGAGCATATCAAGTAAACGCAATGATTCATACTGAACAGTGTACCGGCACTCACTTGCAACATTAATTATAAGAAGAGGTGAGCCCAAAAAACTGCTCATTGGAAGCAATGAACCATCAACAGCAGGAACAGAAACGGATGAGATGTTCATGGTAGAAACACTAGAATAAAGTGAATGGAAATAAATAATCGATAGTTAATCACCACCAAATCCCCAGCGATGCAATAGCATTCTCCTTACCATAGCTGTCCATCCGGTTTGATGGCTAGCACCAACACCGGTGCCATCATCACCATTAAAATATTCGTGGAAATTGTATAAATTCTCGGTATTAGTTAAGTTATCCAGGTATGAATTTGGCTTAATGAAAGGAGCTTTTTTATCTTCATCAGATTGAAACAGAGATATCAATCTAGCCTCCAAATCATTCGCTATATGGCCAAGATGTAGATTACAGCCAGAAAAAGTGGGGTATTCAATAAGAAAGTCGTCACCTAAAACTCGATGATATTCCCTTAGTGCTTCAATTAATAAGTAGTTGATGGGCATCCAAACAGGGCCACGCCAATTTGAATTGCCTCCAAACATAGCAACAGGGCTATCAGCAGGTGAATACTGAAGAGATGCGGTAATCCCCGAAACAGTCATTGAGAAAGGATTTGATTCATGAAACTTAGAAAGGCTACGTATGCCATAATCAGATAGAAATTCAGATTCATCAAACAACCATCTGCACACTCTTCTAAGCCGATAGGGGGAAACCATCGCAAAAAGGTATCTACCAGTTGAGTAGCAACCAAGATGGGCAATAGATAGGCTGTAATCATCAATACCGTGAACTTGCACATAGGACAAGATTGCATTATCCATATTTAAATTCTTATCAACATCCAGATCACTACTGCTAAAAGATTGCACAGCTAGTAGGGGAATAATTCCAGTTAGTGACCTAACTCTTATATATTCAGCCGTTCCATCAGGCCTTCTTAAAAGATCATAGTAAAATCCATCTTGGCCATCCCAGTTCAAATAGCCACGCTCTTCCTTACTATTGAGCGAGGATACAGAATGCATAAAGCTAATAACAAACCGCTGAACCAATTCACCACTATAATCAGCACTACTGTTATGTTGCACATTTATAGCCCGTTGTTTCAAGGCAACTACTATCTTCAACATATAAATCGTAAGCAACCCCATCCAAGCTGTGCCATCAGCCTGCTCAATACGGCTGCCATCACTAAGTGGATATCTACGGTCGAAAGGGGAGATATTATCTAAACCAAGAAATCCGCCGTCAAATAAGGCGGAATCAGTGCGGGCATTACGATTACTCCACCATCCATATTCAAGCAATAATGTTTTTATCGATTCCTCAAGAAATCGATAATCAGGAATACCCGTGTGATTTCTATCAATAGTAAAAATTCTCCATGTTGCCCATGAAGCAAGCGGTGGATCAACATCAGAAAATGCCCATTCATAGGCCGGAACCTGCGCCTGTGGCGACACATACCGAGAGGTGCGCAAAATACCACTTTGATTCTTAGCAAATGCGGGATCTAAATCAGCAAAGGCAACAGCATGGAACATCAAATCCCACTTGCAAAAGTAAGGATATTCCCAGGCATCTGGCATAACAAAAATATCGTGGGCATGCAAATATTTCCAATTACGATAGTCACTTTGCCAACGAGAATTAGGGGGGGCTAGATGACCTGGATCACCTTTTAACCAACGGTATAAATTCAGCTCATAATACTTACAAGACCATAAAAGCCCAGAGGAAGCTGCCGCAAATAAGCTGAGATCTTCACTTGATTTAAAATTCTTTATTCTTTGATATGATGCGTAGAAATCTTGTGCCTCCTCCTCTCTTCTCGCAAGAATCATTGAAGAATCAGAAAATGGGTTGGCATGAGATTTAGAGGATAATCTACAATTAATAACCCAAGTATCACCTGCTGAAATAGTATTTTCGCAAATCATTGCAGCCTTTGTACCTTCTAGCGCTGGATTAACTGCTTGCTTCTCTCCATTAACCAAATAGCGATGGAATGCGTCTTTAGTATATTTTTCGCCATCAGCAGTTGCAAATAAAAGCTCACAATTAGTTTCATTATCGGTAAATAACCACTGATTAGGTTGGTCGCAATAAAAATAATGGGCAGGAAACTTATCCTGAGAAAAACGCTGAACCCCTGGCCCTAACAACTCAGGCACAAACAAAGAGCCATCAGAATTCACAGTTATATTCCTTTTGCTAATGCCTGGATAGCCCCACTTCCATGAATTGCGGATCCAGAGCGTTGGCAACACGGCTAAGTATGCCGGATCCGAGGAAAGATTCTTTACACTTATTCGAATGAATGTATCATCAAAATAATCTTTTGCATATTCAATGGTACAGTGGAAAACGTTATTATTACTCAAAACACCTGTTTGTTCAATTTCAAATTCATGATCATTGCGAGTTAGTTTTGCATTTTCCGCTATGAGCTGTTTGTAAGGATATTCACTTATTGGGTATACATATAAAGCTTTTGCGTAGCTGTAGGTTGGCGTATTTAAAATATGATAATAGGCCTCTTTTACATCTTCACCATGGTTCCCCTCATGATTTGCTAAACCAAATAGGCGCTCCTTAAGAATTGAATCCTTACCATTCCAAAAAGCTGGGGCAAAGCACAAATGACAATTACGATCAGTCCAACCAAATAATCCATCCTCACCCCAACGATAAACGCGCGATCGAGCATGATCATGGGGGAATGCTTTCCAAGCATTCCCATCCTCGGCGTAGCATTCACGCACCGTTCCCCATTGACGGTCGGGAAGATAGGTTCCCCAAAGATGCCAATCAACAGCATCAACTGAGGAGCTATGCAACCGGCTGTATTCAGCAGACTGGGTGAAGGTGGAGGAATTCATTGTTTGTTTGTCAATTTGAATTTATTAATGCTTAGCCAAGCCTTTCAACCAAATGCTCCGACACCCTGATCGCATTTGCAATAGCTGTTAAAGAAGGATTAACCGCACCAATACTAGGGAAAAAGCTTGTATCAACAACATACAAATTATCTAAGTCGTGGGCCTTACAATTCAAATCAAGCACAGAATCCTCAGGATTGGTGCCAAACCTACAAGTTCCAGCTTGGTGGCCAACAGCAGCTATTGCCATGTCAGAAGCAAAATAAATTTGCCTCTCTGCTAAATGATCCTGTTGATACATTTTATCAAGCAAACGCTCAAGCCGAACCATCAACTCATTTGAAGCCCGATCGTTTGTAGGCAGATAGCTTAGGGTTATTTGACCGCTTGAATCAACAGTTACACGGTTATCTGGCCTGGGTAAATCTTCAGTTTGCAACCAAAAATCAAGGGATCTTTCAGCCAGCTTATCCATAGACCAAGTGGGAGCAAGGGCTGTGAGCTTAGGCTTGTAGCCCTTCATCATTGCACCATTAGTTTTACCCGTCATCTGAATATTACCAATGGGGAAATCAAAATCATTGTCGCCAAAATACCAATCATTAACGGCTATGGTTTTTTGAAAAATTGTATCATTAGGCTCCCGACCCAAAGCAACAACTGCCTTGCAATTATGATACATATAATTACGGCCCACCTGGTCTGATCGATTAGCTAAACCATTGGGGTGCTTATCATTTGCAGACATAAGAAGCAGCCTGGCAGAATTAGCGGCTCCACAGCTAACAACAACAATATCACCAGTGAATTTTAGTTTTTCCCCATCTCTATCAACGAGCACCTCGGTAATAGTATCGCCAGCTAAATTGGTTATTAACTTTAATACGTGGCAGCGAGTTAAAAGAGTTAGAGAACTGTTGGCTAAACCAAGACCAGCCCTTATGCCCATAACCTCAGCATCCCCTTTGGCATGGAGCAGGCAAGGGAAACCATCACATCTATTGCATTTCACACAAGCACTAAATGGCAGATTGGCCTCATCTAGATTCACACCGGTAGGTGCATGGAAGGGATGTAATCCCGCAGCTTTAAAACCATCAACCAATTGCTGCATGCGCGGCTCATGTTTAATGGGTGGATAGGGATAGGGAGCACTGGCACTTGGTTCAGTGGGATCTTCACCCCGTTCGCCATGAACGTGGTACATGGCCTCAGCCCTTGTGTAGTAGGGCTCAAAATCGTTGTAGCGAAGGGGCCAAGCAGGAGAAATGCCATCAACATGAATTAACTCCTCAAAATCTCTTTCCCGCAATCTGAAGTGAGCTGCGCCATATAGCTTTGTTGCACCACCCACAAAATAATGGCTGCCCGGCTGAAACTGTTTATTATTTCGATCCTTCCAGGGGTCAACAGATACATAGCGGTTATTTTGAAATACCTCAGTGGGATCCCAATTTTGGGGCTCGCGAGGCAGCCAATCGCCACGCTCTAAAACCAATACTTTTTTACCTGCTTCGGCCAGGCAGCGGGCAAGGGTGCCTCCGCCAGCACCACTGCCAATAATAACCACCTCATAATGGTTCGTCATGATTAGCTCCACACAAAGAAACCACTACATGGGGTTGTAGCGGTTTAGTTGGGTAATCATTTTCAAAACAATCGCGGTCCAACCTGTTTGATGGCTAGCGCCAACCCCCGAGCCATTGTCGCCGTGAAAATATTCATTAAAAAGAATCAAATCGCGCCAATATGGGTCGTGCTGGAACAAACTATTGCCACCGTTAAAAGGACGCTCATTTTTATCATTTCGCCTAAAGATACTAGCCAACCTCTTTTCAAGTTCTAACGATGCATCCCACAAAGTAATGAAATTACCGGAGCCAGTGGGGAATTCAACCATAAAACTATCTCCATAATAATGACCAAATTTCTGCAGGGCCTCAATTAATAGGTAATTAATTGGCATCCACACAGGTCCGCGCCAATTGGAATTACCTCCAAACATAGCTACAGGGCTGTCTGCTGGGCTATAGGCAAGGGTTTGTTCTTGATCACCTTCCCTAAAAGTGTAGGGAGATTTTTCATACACTTTCGAGAGGGAGCGGATGCCATAGGGAGATAAAAATTCATCTTCGTTAAATAAATACCAACAAATTCTTCTCAAATTAGCCTCTGGCACAAGGCTGAATAAGGTTCTATCTTGATGCCAAGTGCCAAGATTTTCCGACAACCATGTAGTGCAAGTACGTTCGGAAAAATGCCATTCAAACGATTGAAGTACATCCAAGCAAGGAAGCCTTTCAACAGTTGCAATATCAAAACTTGCAACCGCCAAAAGTGGAATAAGCCCAGACACAGATCGTGTTTTTAGATATGTCCAAGAGCCATCAGGCCGCTTAATTACATCATAGTAAAAACCATCTTTTTCATCCCAATTAACATAGCTACGCCCGCTGATGGAAGGGGTATTCAAAGTTATGGCTAATTGGGCAAAGTCAAACACAAAACGCTTAGAAATATCCTCATACTCAGGTTCTTGAACGCTTAGTTCAACGGCAATTTGCAAGAGGTTTAAACTTAACATTGCCATCCAAGCAGTGCCATCGCATTGCTCAATCCTGCTGCCATCAGCTAAGGGGAATCGCCTATCAAAAACAGCAATATTATCTAAACCAAGGAAGCCACCTTCAAACACATTATCGCCAGATCTATCATTTCTATTTGCCCACCAACCATATTCTAAAAGTAGCTTGCGCATCGCCGATCGAAGAAACACAAAATCGCCATGCTCCCTTTCCCTACGTTCAATTTGAAAAATTCTTAATGCTGCCCATGCCCCAATTGGCGGATTTGGATCAGATAAAGCCCATTCATAGGCTGGGGTTTGGGCATTAGGGGCTGTGTAATTTGGCGAGCGTAAAAGCATGCATTGCTTTTTAGCTATGGCTGGATCAATAACAGCAAATGCAACCGAGTGGAACATTAAATCCCATTGACAAAAATATGGGTATTCCCAGCTATCAGGCATTGAAATAACATCATCAGCAAACAAACGGCTCCAATAAGCATTTTCAGTATGTTTACGTGATTCAGGTGGAGCGGGCTGATTAGGATCACCACTCAACCAGCGAGCAACACTCCAATGATAGAACTTTTTGCACCAAAGTAAGCCGCTAGCAGCTGCTTTAAATATATGGGCATCATCAGCCTTTAATCCTTCCGCTGCATGATTAAGGTATTCAATACATTCCTTTTCTCGCAACTCAAAAGTGCTGTTGAATGAACTGGAAAACGGCTCGGTTAAGGCTTGATTACTAAGCCGCAAGTTAATAACCCACTCCTCACCAGAATTAAGTTGTTTTGATAGAACTAAGCTAGCCTTGCTTCCAACATTTGCCGGATTTACGGCAGACAGATCAGAATCAACCACATAGCGATGAAAAGCATCCTTTACATATGGCTGTGCATTCGGCTGATTAAATAACAGCTCCGTATTTGTTTCATTTTCGGTAAAAATCCACTCACCCGGATGGTTACAGGAAAGTTGGTAGGCACCTAATTCATGAATATCATCCGTAGTAATAGAATTGCCGCAAAGTTTAATCTGCTTTTGCTGGCGCCATTCCTCACGATATCCCCAAGACCATTGATTGCGGAGCCAGAGGCTTGGTAAAACAGTTAAAGGCGCAGAATCAGGGCCACGATTAATAATCTTAATTCGTATCAATATATCCGTTGGACTAGCTTTTGCATAATCAACAAAAACATCAAAATAGCGATTTTCAGCAAAAATGCCAGTATCGATTAGCTCGTATTCAGGATCTTCTCTAGTGCGCCTTGAATTTTCTTCAATTAATTGTTGATAGGGAAATTCCGCTTGCGGGTATTTATATAAGCCCCGCATAAAACTATGGGTTGGGCTGTTGAGTAGATGATAAAAATAATCTTTTAGATCTTCACCATGGTTACCCTCACCATTACCAAGGCCAAAGGGTCTTTCCTTTAAAATTGGGTCTTGGCCATTCCATAGGGCGATGCCAAAACATAGCCGGCCATGTTCATCGCTAATTCCAAGTAAACCGTCCTCTCCCCAGCGATAGGCCCTTGATCTTGCTTGTTGATGGGGAAACGAATTCCATGCATTACCATCAGCAGAATAATCCTCTCTAACCGTTCCCCATTGCCTATCACTTAAATAGCTGCCCCAGAGATCCCATTGTTGATGCGCTTCATTTCGCTCTGCAATGCGTCGCTGCTCTGAACTAAATCCAAGCTGATCGCCAATGGTGGAATTCAAAGCTCTGCCTCAAGATGTTCAGCCACCCGCAGTGCATTGGCAATAACAGTTAAACCTGGTCCAATACTTGGGCAACTGGGAAATATGCTTGCGTCAATAATATATAAATTTTGAATCTCGTGGCTTCTGCCTTGTAAATCAACCACCGATGTTGCGGGATTACTACCCATTCGAGTGGTGCCGCAGGCATAACCCATCACACTTATTGGTGCTTCTCCCCTCGGGTGGGTGGGCGCCTGACGCACCACATGGGTTAAAGGGTCGGCCTCGATAGCTTTTAGAGTGTCTATCCAGCGATAAACCAAACGGTCATGGGCCTCTCGATTGTTAGGTATGTAGTTAAGACGAATCTGCTCACCCTGAAGGCTGATTTTGTTATGGGGATCTGGTAAAACCTCACTCATCGCCCACCAGGCAACCGATCGGGCGGCAAGCTCCTCAAGGCCAAAATTTGGCAGTAATTTAGATACTAATGATAAAACCGGTGGTGATTCAGCAAACAATGCATCCTGCAAAACCCCACCACAACTTTGAATATGGCCAAGGGGGAATTGAACATTTTTATCACCCCAATAATAATCATTAATCCCAAATGAGCGCTGATAGCGACCGGAATTTGGTGCGGCGGCTAATTGCAATATCGATGAAAGTTGCAATTTCATTAAATTGCGTCCAACCTGATCCGATCCGTTGCTCAAGCCGCGGGGATGGGCATCACTGGATGATCGCAATAAAATAGCTGGGGTATTCACTGCACCGGCCGCCAGCACCACAAAATTCGCCTGAAAAAGCCATGCCTGATTTTGAATTAATGCCTCAACACCTTTAACTTCATTACCGGAGGCATTAACATGTAAACAAGTAACCTTAGCCTCTATCCTTAAATGAAAAGATGGGTCTTCAATAGCCGTTGCCACTCCAAAAACTTCTGAATCTCCACTGGGATCATCTTGATTATTAGACCAACTTATTGGTAAATCATAGGGTTTAACTCCCTGGCGCTGGAGGGCAGCACGCAAAGGTTCAAAAAAGGGTTCCAATGGTTTTGGCTTACCAACAAATTCATTCTTTCTCGCCGGCTCAGTTGGATCTACTCCCGCCACCCCATGAACGTGATATAACTTCTCTGCCTTTTCGTAATATGGGGCAAAATCTGAATAGTTGAGTTCCCAGCTTGGGGAAATACCAGTTTGCAAATGTAGCTCTTCAAAATCTTTCTCTCGCATCCGCTCAAGCACAGCACCCCAAATTTTGGTATTGCCGCCTAGGCCATAAATAGTTTGAGGGGCAAATGGATCACCATCTGGGCCAAACCAACGCTCAGCTGGGTGATAACGATCCTTGCGAAATAGATCTACATCAGCAACGTTTTGATCAGCGAGCGCCATCTGGCGCCCCCTCTCAAGCAGCAGCACCCTATGGCCCTTAGAGGCAAGGGCCCCTGCCATGGTTCCCCCGGCAGCACCACTGCCAACGATGATCACGTCGTAATGCTGGTCGTCAATGATCATTGGAGTGCCTCCTCAAGAACGTTGCCACACGTAAATGAGCACAAAGAGGATGATCCAAATCACATCCACAAAGTGCCAAAACAGGGAGGTGGCCTGAATGCCCTGTTCCCCGCCTTTGTAATTATTAGGTATAAATGATTTGCCTAACATTAAGGCCATCAACAATACACCAGTTAAAACATGTAAGCCGTGAAAACCAGTGAGCAGGTAAAAAGTGCCGCCAAATGTACCTGAAGTAAAACCAAACTTCAAACCGCTCCATTCCACCGCTTGCCCCCAGAGGAAATAGCCCCCCAGGGCCATGGTTGCCAGCCACCAACCACGAAAACCCCAAACATTGTGGCGGGCCATCTGCCGCTCAGCCAAATAAATAGTTCCTGAACTAGAAACCAGCACAAAGGTGTTAATCAGTGGTGTTTGCCATTCCAAACCCTCCACCCCGTGGGGTAACCAATCAAGGGCATTCAACTTAAGCAAGGCATAGCCTGAGAAAAAGGCGAGGAATATTACACTTTCCGAACAGAGAAAAATTATAAATCCAGTGAGATTGTGGTTGGCATGCATGCCTTGATTGTGGTGGGTGCCTGTGCTTTCCATTGCTTATGCCTCTAAAAGAGATTGGTTTTCGTAAGCACTTTGATTTTCCACAAGAGGCTTTCCAGTGCCGTAGCCATAGGGCCCACTGATAACAGTAGGTACGTTTTCCTCAAAATTCTCAGCTGGAGGTGGCGAGGGCAAGAGCCATTCCAAACCAATGGCATTCCAAGGATTTTGGGGTGCTTGCGGCCCCCGAACCCAAGAGCTGATCATATTTATAAGAAAAGGAATTATCGAAACACCGAGCAAAAAACTACCTAAACTTGCCACCACATTCCAAAAAGTAAACTCAGGGTCGTAGGAAGAAACACGCCTTGGCATTCCCATTAAGCCAAGGGGATGCATTGGAAAGAAATTCAAATTTGTTCCAATAAATGTTAAGAAGAAGTGCAATTTTCCCAAACCCTCATAATACATGCGCCCGGTAAACTTAGGGAACCAATGATATATTGCTGCATAGATGCCCATCACTGCAGCGCCGTAGATTACATAATGAAAGTGCCCAACAACAAAGTAGGTGTTATTAACGTGAATATCTATGGGCACAGTGGCCAACATAATTCCTGTTACCCCAGCAAAAACAAAATTAAACAAACCTCCAAGGCTGAAAAGCATCGGCGTATTTAGGCGTAACTTACCGCCCCAAATGGTTGCAAGCCAGGCAAATACCTTCACACCGGTTGGCACAGAAATCAACATGGTTGTAACCATGAAAAGATTTCTCATCCACTCAGGCACGCCACTGGGGAAAAAGTGGTGCACCCAAACGATCAAGCCCAAGAACACAATCGCAAATGATGCCAAAGCAACAAAGGCATAGCCAAACAATGGTTTGCGAGAATGGGCACTGAATAGCTCAGAAAAAATACCAAATACAGGCAAAATGATCACATAAACGGCCGGGTGGGAATAGAACCAGAAAAAATGTTGATAGAGCACGGGATCCCCGCCACCCTCAGGCTGAAAGAAGCTTGTTCCAACAACCAAATCGAATAGAAGCATTATTGCTCCACCGGTGAGGGCCGGTAAGCCAATCAACTGGAGAGATTGGGCCGCCCAGGCCGTCCAAATAAATATCGGCATACGGAAAAAAGTCATCCCAGGGGCCCGCATTCTTATGATCGTAGTAACAAAATTCACGGCTCCCATAATCGAAGAAACCCCCGATAGTGCCACGGCTGTGAGCCACATCCCCTCGCCGCTAACCAAATTACCCAGAGGGTTTTGAGTACTCACAGGTGGGTAAGACCACCAGCCTGAGTTAGCCGGTCCACCGGGAAGTAGGAAGCTGGAAATTAAAATCACACCAAAAATTGGAACCAACCAAAAGGCCACTGCATTAAGCCTTGGGAAAGCCATATCTGGGGCGCCGATCATAGTGGGGATCAATAAATTATTTAAACCATTCAACACAGGAAAAATAAACATAAACAGCATGATAGTTCCATGCATTGTGTAGAGGCCGTTATACACAGTGCGGTCTACTAAATCATTTTCTGGGGTGATTAATTCGCCCCGCATTATCATTGCAAGCAAACCGCCAATCAGAAGAAAAAATATCGCTACTGTGATGTATTGAATACCAATCACCTTGGCATCGGTATTGAAACTAAAAAAGCGTTTCCAATTATCAGGTGCCCCTGGCACGGGGGCATTTGATTTCAGCACGCGGGGATCGTAGGAAGCGAGGGTCATGATTTAACCGTTATGGGGGAGTTGATTGGAGCCGGGCACATTCACCATCGGGGCGGGAGCTGGCACAACGGTGGGCCATCCCCTTGCACCTTCTGCCTGGCGTTGTTTGTATTCAGCCACCGCATCACTTAAACCCGGCTGGAGTGGTTGGCTGGCAGCTTGTTGGAGCCAACTGTTGTATTCGGCCTCAGATTCAACCACCACATCGGCTTGATTGGTGGAAAACCAAGTGCCGCTATACATCGAATCGCGTAAGCGATAACGCCCTTCGCGGGTGGGGGTGAGATTTAAATTGATTGCCCGGCCTGGAATAATGTCTTGTTTTAATCTAAATGCTGGCACATAAAATCCATGGATTACATCTTCACTAACCAATCTGAAGGTTACTGGCTTATCAACAGGTAAATGTAATTCAGTAGAGCTAACTTTGGCCGCCGGATAGTTGAATTGCCAAGACCATTGCCTAGCAGTTACCTCCACCTGCTCAGCTGGTAGGCGATCCCCCAAGAAACCACCCACCTCTTCAATTGGATCACCGCGATGGATGTGCTCCATCGGCCCTAACACTGCAAGCTTTTGATTAACACGCACTGAATAGAAGGCAATGCCAAAAACAATTAGTGCTGGAATAACCGTCCAGATGATTTCCAAGCGGGTATTGCCTTCTATTGGTTCTGCATCACTCATGTCGTATTTCTCAGCCCGATTAAATATCACAACCCAAGCCATCACTGAGATAACACCAAAAAACACAAAAGTTGCCAAGGCGGTTTCAAAGCTGAACAAGCCATCCACCAGGGGCGCAGCTGTTGAAGCTTGAACAGGTAACCAGTGGTATGCCTGGCGACTCATCCAGAAACTAAATACCACCAATACACCGGTCCAGGCGCTAACCAAGGCCAAGGCGGAATAATTAATGCGCGATGAGGAGCTATTCATGGCAGTGCCTCCTTAAGATCAGCGCCAGCGGCCAGCAGCTGATCTGCGGTTATGTGAACGCCAAACTCAGCAGCTAACTGAGCACCAAGGGTGCCGTGAAGCCCTAAAACGCCCATCATCACCACCCCAGCAAATAAATAGGGCCATTGCACCTGCCTACCCATATCTTTGCGCCAAACAAAGCGTTGATAACCTCTCCAAATAGTCATCAGTACGATCACCAAAAGAATCAACACCCCACCAACCCCATGCCAGGTCATCGTTACAAAACTTTCGAGGCCAAAGGTACTTTTAACGCCTGCCAATGGCACCGCCGTGAGCATCTCATAAAAGCCAGCAGTAACTGTAAAAAAACTAATCACTGCGCAAGCAAGCAGGTTATACCAACCCACATCATGTAAACCTGGCCTAGTTACCGGCAATGCCAAGAAGCGAAAAATACGCTTCTCCAAAGGATAAAAAGCTCCTGCGAAGTCGAACGCAATGGCTATAACAAATAAGCCAATGGTTAGATGAACTAAATTAGGGTGAATCGGCAGGCTATAGGGCAGATCATTGGGCCCTAAGCCGGCTGCAATTTGATTTAAGGGGCTTTCTGATGGCAGTACCACATTAAAAAACTGCATTACACCAACCCCGCCCGCATTGCTTCCACCACCTTCACCGTGTGTAGCCCATATACCCATATCAATTTATCGCCAAGGAAAACCTGCACAACCACCAAAGCAGCCAATAAAGAATCAGCGCCAAGGAAGGCCAGCGGCAAGCTGAGCGGATCCTTGGCCCTCAATACATAGCGCCAGCCGGTAAGCACAGATAGAACCCCCGCCAAAGACCAGCCTATGGTGCTATGGATATTTAAAATGTTGCGCGCATCACCATAGGGGTTAGCCAAGCCGGCCTCCACCTGGCCAAACATGATCGCCACAAAGATGGCGCTGGTGGCAAATAACAGATTCCACCAACTCACTTCAAACAAAGCCCGCCTACCTGTAACCACACCGATAAAATCAAACAGCACTGAAATCAATGCCATCGCAATAACGAAGTGCACAACTATTGGATGAATAGTGTCCATCCAAGGCAGGTTGTGGTCGTTTAGGGGGGGAAGCAGATGCTCAAGCATTAGCAAACCCAAGAGCTAGCTTTGCTTCTATTGCTAGCGCCCATGGATTAAGGGTGCCCATTTCTCCCCTATTCCTTCATGACTGATCACTCCTCAAGCCCTTGGCGCCTCGAAGCAGACAGCCTTGGCCAGGTGCAGGTGCCCGCTGAGCGCTATTGGGGTGCCCAAACCGAACGGGCGAGGTTGATGTTTCAGCTTGGGCAAGATCCGATGCCCCTGCCATTAATCCATGCAATCGCCCGCATAAAAAGGGCCGCTGCTGCTGCTAATTCCCAGCTGGGGCTCCTAGATGGCGAGCGCTGCAACTGGATCAGCCTGGCCGCCATGGAGGTGGAGCAGGGCCGGTGGGATCAAGAATTTCCCCTCTCCACTTGGCAGAGCGGTAGCGGCACTCAAACAAACATGAACCTGAATGAGGTAATCGCCAATCGCGCCTGCGAATTAGCAGGGCAACCCCTTGGCAGTAAAAGCTGCGTGCATCCAAACGACCATGTGAACAAAGGCCAAAGCACTAACGATGTATTTCCCAGTGGGATCCACATCGCTAGCGAGCGCCAGCAGAGGCTCCAACTTTTGCCGGCCATAGGGGATCTAGCTGCCAGTTTTGAAGCAAAGGCAAGCGCTTGGAGCGATGTGGTGAAGATCGGCCGCACCCATCTGCAAGATGCAGTACCACTTACTTTTGGCCAAGAAATCAGCGGTTGGGCGGCCCAATTGCGCAGCGCTGCCGCAAGAATTGAAGCTGGATTTGAAGAGCTGCGCCAAATCCCCCTAGGCGGCACTGCCGTTGGCACTGGTTTAGGTGCAAAAGCTGGTTTCGCAGAAGCCACCTGCCAATTACTTAGCGAATGGGAGGGGGTTAGCTGGCAGTGCAGTGGTAATCGCTTTGCCCTAATGGGCAGCCACGATGGCCTGGTTCAGCAAATGACCCGGCTCAGGCTTTTGGCGGGGGCCTTACACAAGATCGTTAATGACATTCGCCTTTTAGCCTGCGGACCTAGGGCCGGCCTGGGGGAACTGCTGCTGCCAGCCAATGAACCCGGCAGTTCGATCATGCCGGGAAAAGTAAATCCCACCCAATGCGAAGCCGTAGCAATGGCCACAGCCCAAGTGATGGGCCTTGATCAAGCAGTGGCTATCGGTGGCAGTGGCGGCCACCTACAAATGAATGTATACAAGCCATTATTAGCGCTTAATTTAATTCGCTGCGGCGAATTACTTAGCAACTGTTGTTACTCTTTGCGGGTGCACCTGGTGGAGGGAATGGAATTAAATATCAGTAAAATAGAACATTTTCGCGATCAATCGCTAATGTTAGTAACGGCTTTAGCTCCTGTGATCGGCTACGACAAGGCAGCAAAAATTGCCCAACATGCCCATAGGGAAGGGCTTAGCTTGCGGGAGGCCGCCGTCGCCCTTGATGCCATCAGCGCAGAGGCCTTCGACCTCAGCGTTAACCCTAAAAAGATGACCTCTATTCAAGATTAATTACTTCTTAGGTATGCCAGGCCCACACCAATAATCAAACTAAAAATAAGCGCCCCCGCCAACAGCAACAGGGCAAACCATTCGCCACCAGAGAGTGGCCGCCGCTCCGGTAGCAATATTTCTTGGCTGGCGGGAGAAGGCGAAGTTGAATTATTGATAACAAGATCATATTTGCGCCTTAATTCTGGATCACCCAAAACCTCTATGGCCTCCTGCAAAGCGCAAAATTGCACACTCGCCTCAGCGGGTTCTAATTCGGTGGTATCCGGGTGGAAGCGTTTGCTAAGCCGCCGGAATGCCGCCCTCAATTCTTCAGGGCTTGCCCCTGCCTCCACACCAAGGCGCTCATAAAGATTGGCAGTGGTGCTGGAGTTAACCAAGCCGATCGGGCTCTGTGGCTTGCGATCCTAGGGAAACCTACTTGCCCTGCCCTGAGCAACGATTTCCCCTGGGACCTGCTGGCTTGGCAGCCCAACAGCCAACAGCTGCAACAACTGCAGGAGCTGCAGCTGTTGTTGCGCCATTGGAACCAACAACTAAATCTCACCAGGTTGGTGGAGGGGCCCGACTATTGGATTGGTCAAGTATTCGACAGCCTTTGGCCGCTTCAGCCCTGGTTAACAGGTGAGCTAAGCAGCGCTACCTGCGCTCAGAAATTTTCGGTGGTTGATGTGGGCACTGGCGGCGGTTTTCCAGGGCTTGCCATCGCTATTGCCCTGCCCAATGCCCAGTTAACCCTGGTGGATTCCGTGGGTCGCAAACTTGAGGCCGTGGGAGCCATGGCCAAGGAGCTTGGGCTAGGCGAAAGGCTTAGCTTGCGATGCGAGCGGGCCGAAAAAAGTGGACGCGAACGCAGCTGCAGGGGCCAATTTCAATTGGCGGTAGCTCGCGCTGTGGCCCCAGCTGCTGTGGTTGCTGAATACCTGGTGCCGCTGCTCGCTCCTAACGGCACTGCCCTGCTTTATCGAGGCCAATGGAGCGCCGCGAATCAAGCCGAATTGGTTGAAATTGCACGCCAGCTCAAGGCAGAAGCTGGGGAACCACGGGCCATTGAACTTCCAGAGGGCAAAGGCCAACGGCATGTAATTCCACTTACCCCTGTAGCGGCATGCCCAACTACCTATCCAAGGGCCGTTGGAATCCCAGCAAAACAACCTCTGCGCCCGGCTCCCTAGGAGCCAAGTCGTTGTAAAACGCTGCCGCCAAGGGCTTGTTTTAGGTGCCTCAAAATTGCTGGAATCTCTGCCCGCCAGGGGCTTTCAGCCAGTGCTGCCAGTAATTCCGCTTCGCTTACTGCCCCTTCACTGCCGGCTGGCGCCTCGAAAAAATCGGCATTACAACCTGGGAACCAATGGTTGGCTTGACCCAAAAGACCATATCTAGCTTTGGCATAGCTCTGCAGATCCCATCCCTCCAGCAGGTTATGGAGCCACAAAAGGATCGGTAAATTGATCTGCCCTGGGGTGTCTTGCCATGGGGGCAACCCCTGCTGCCAGCTGTTAAGCCAGGTATCACCCAACTTTTGCTGCAGGGCAGCTTGCAATCGAGCTGATATCAGTGGCAATAATTCTTCGGCCTTGGGAAGCAGGCCCACTGCCTGCAGATGTAAATCCAAATCTGCAGCAGTGGCAGCACCAACGCTGATGGTGTGCACCCGCGGATCACTTAAACAAAACAGATCGTTAAATACAATCGGATGCAATGGCTCACAGAGCTGCTTTAATCGCTCAGAAGGTGAATGAAGATGGCCGCCTTTATCGGTGGGACTAATTATAAAAACACCCATATCTTGATCAATCGCTGCACTTAAGGCGGGGCTATTATCTTGGCGAATATAATACCAATGGATATTAACGTAATCAAAAGAGCCACTGTTAATCGCCGCCTCAATTAAAGCTAGCGGCCCATGGGTGGAAAAGCCCACATGGCCGATGCAGCCATCACTTTGCCAGCGCTTAACTATCTCTAAGCAGCCCCCTGGCCGCAAGCATTGCTCTAAATGTTCGGGAAGATTAATTCCGTGCAAAGTTAGTAGATCAAGCCGTTGCACTTGCAATAATTCAAAGCTGCGCTCCAGCATTGATTCAAATTCTTTGCTATTTGCATAGGGCGCAATTTTGGTTTGCAGAATCCGTTTTGGATCTGGATGTGTAGCTAGTAATTTGCCCAGCTGCAATTCTGAGCTGCCATAAAAACGCGCTGTTTCAATGTGATGCATGCCAGCCCCAATGGCTGCCTTCAAGATCGATTCCAGATTTACCTGGCTTTCAACTGTTATTTCTTCCGCTGGAAGATCGCTCCAGCTTTGCTGAAAGCGCATGCCACCAAGGCTTAACAGGGGCATCTGTAATTCTGTTCTGCCAAAACGACGGCAGGGAACAAAGGCCAAATCAAGCTCCGCTGGGGGAGGATTCAGCTGAGGGCAGTTGCTCAAATGGCAGCCAATGGATGCAATCAACCGGGCAGGTATCGATGGCCTCCTGAACCCGTTCAAGGCTGTCGCCGTTTTGACGTATTACCCGCGATCTGCCCCGATTTGGCTCCACCAAAAAGGTATTACATGCCACATGGGCGCAATACCTACAACCAATACAAACCTCTTCATCAACCCAAATCGCCTCCTGGCGCAAGCTGCCCCCCAGCAGGGGTTCTTTACCTGTATTTCCTTGGCCAGGAGCCGCCAGTGGCGGCGCTGCAAAGGCAATTGAAGGGTCGATTTTCAAAGCAACCAGGGGGCTTTCAACCCTGCCAGCGGGTAACTACCAGCTCGATGCTGCCATCGGCACTTAACTGTTGTTCTCCCACAATAAAACCCTCAGCGGAAGCGCTATTGAGGATGCTGTGCAAGGCATAACGCTGGGTTAGTTGCGACATAAACCTTTCAATGGGTATTGGTAAACGCCATAGATCAAGGTCAGTTACCAATTCATAACGGCCTTCACTGCTATTCCAGCGAAAACCAATGTCGCCACCATCAGCCTGGGGACAACATAGATCTGCCTCTTGGGTTTGGCCTTGATAACCGCGCAGTAATTGGGCCGCTTCACTTGGTGTTTGGCCTAGATCCTTGAGGGCTGCCACCAGGGCGACAGGATCGCGCAATTCAGTTTTAATCGTGCTGAAGTGAGACATTGCTGGCTTGATTTTGGTGGATTTCCGCAGGGGCGGTTTGGTAATGGTTAGAGGTGGGGGTGCAGCGCTGAACGGTGCCCAACCTGGCTTCAATCGATCTAGTGAGCTCTAAACAACCCTCACCTTGAACCCCCTCAACAAGCTCCTCCACTACGCCATTTGGGCGAATACAGAAGCGGATGGTTTGCTGGGGCACGGCAGAACCGATTTGAATCAGTTTACTTAGTTTTACTTGCCAGCTGCGTTAAGCCCAGTCGTTTTGTAAACGGGAAAGCAGGGCTGGATTTTGCAGTTGCTCTAGGGCATTGCGGGCATCATCCCGCACCCCTGAATCAGCATCATCGATGCAAGCAGCCACAAGAGCTTCCCCTAGGGACAAGGCTAAATCAGGCTCCAAATAGGCGTGAAGCCTCCCTAAACCCCAAGCGCTATTGCTGCGCACAGCTGGTTCCGAATCGATGCGCAGGCTTAAAAGCAGTTGTTGCGCCACCGCTTCCCGCTGATTTGAGTTGTTCAAGCTGCTATCTACAAGCGAACTCGTGGCCCAAAGGCGCACCGCTGCGATATCGCTGCCCAGGGCCTTTAGCAGGGCTGGAATCACCTCAAAACTTGGGTAGTTACCGAGGGTCCAAGCCAGGGCTTTACGCACAAAGCCGTTGCTGTCTTGTTGCAATTTTGGCAGCAATAGCGGTAGAGCCTCGGGATGGGGATTACGTCCAAGGGCATAAACGGCGCTCATCCGCAGAATTGGGCAGCTGCTATCGAGCAACGGCAGCAGCAAAGGCAGCGCACGGGGATCACGGTGCTCACAAAAAAACTTCAACCCTTGCAATTGCTGCTCATGGTTGCCTTGCAGTTCAACCAGAGCCTGATCTACCAGTTCCTGTTGTGCGGCTATGTCTTGGGTTTGATCCGATAGTTCGCTGATCAGATCTAGGGGGTCTTGGGCCGCCTCCGCCTCCAATTCCTCCTCTAATAGGGCAAGTTCCAGGGTTAATTCATCGTGGTTGGTCATGGAACTCAACCCAAAGGCGCCGGAGCAGCCATATCACCAGGCAACCAAATGCGAGCACTCACGGCAAATAGGGCAGCGGAAAATAGCAGCACTATGAGGGCTGGCAGCAGCTTGGATCTAAAAAACGCCATTAATTTCCAGCGGAACAGCACATCCCTATTGTTGCCTCTTCGCTGCCCCTGGTGTAACTCCCCATGAACAATCGCGCCCGCAGCAGGCGGATCATCACGGTGGGGATGGAAGGGGTAGCCAGCGGCGCTCCCTACATGGTGGGCAGCAAATTACTTCAGGGCTGGCTAACCGCCAGCAATATTCCGCTGCCATTGATTGGCCTATTGCCCCTGGCGGAATTGCCATACACCTTGAAGCTGTTTTGGGCCCCCTTATTAGACCGCTGGCCCATTCCCTGGCCCGATCGCCGTAGGGGTTGGATCCTTTTAATGCAATTACTGCTGGTGCTGGTAATTGCATCGATGGCACTGCTGCAACCCAGCACTAACCCCGGCGCCCTAACTGCCATTGGCTTAATTGCCTTAATCCTGGCAATTTGTAGCGCCAGCCAAGACATCGTTATTGATGCCTATCGCACCGATTTATTAGCAGAGGAGGAGCGGGGCGCTGGAGCGGCAAGTGCCTCCCTTGGTTATCGAGCTGCCGGCTTAGTGATCAGTTCTGGTGGTTTTTTATTGGCGGGCACCTATGGCTGGCCTGCGGCCTTTGCCGCTGCAGCTGGCCTAATGCTTTTGGTGGTGCCATTCACTATTAATGCCCCAAGTATTCCGCCCCTCAGCCAACCGGTTGTGAGCTTGCGCCAAGCGGTGCTTGGCCCAGCCAGGGAATTTTTAAAAAGAAGCGGCTCTAGCAAAGCGCCGGTGTTGCTGCTGCTGGTGTTGTTTTACCGCTGGCCGGATGGATTGCTAAATGCAATGGCAATTCCCTTCCTAAGCCTCAATGGGTTTGATGAAGCAACAATTGGATTAGTGCAGGGGGCATGGGGAATTGGAGCAACGATGCTGGGAACGATATTAGGTGGTGTTTTATTTAGTTATCTGGGCATGAATCGATCCCTGTGGATTTTTAGTTTGGTGGGGGCAACAGGAAATTTAAGTTATTGGGCAATCGCACAATTCAAGGGGGGGATTTTCGCTCTTATGCTCGCTGCTGGTTTTGAAAATATTGGCGGTGGAATGGTTGGTGCCGTATTTGTAGCCCTATTAATGAGCCTATGTAATCCCCGCTATTCAGCAACCCAATACGCGCTTCTATCCGGTATTTACGCCCTAAGCCGTTCACTACTATCGGCACCTGCTGGATTGCTGGCGGAAAGGTTGGGTTGGTCGGAATTCTTTCTACTCAGTGCAGCGGCTTCAATCCCTGCTTTTATTTTGCTCGCCTTTGTGGCCCCTTGGCATGAAAGGGAGGCGCGGGGAGCATTTGATCCATCAAAGGATTTGAATTAAACCTATGCAGATGTGGAAGTAGCAAATCGGCGCCTTAGCTGACCGCAGGCTGCATCTGCATCAAGGCCTCGGCTGGCTCGAACACTCACGGCAATCCCCCTGCCTTCGAGGTTGCTGCGAAATGCCTCAACTGCAGCTGGGCTAGGCCTTTGAAATTCTTCTTCTTCAATTGGATTGTAGGCAATTAAATTCACATGGCTCTGAAAGCCACTCACCAAATCAGCCAGGGCTAATGCCTGGGCAGGATGATCATTTAAACCACCCAAGAGAATGTATTCAAAACTTAAACGCCTACCTGTTGTTAATACATATTGCTTGCAATCTTCTAATAAAATCTCAAGGGGATAGGCATGGGCAGTGGGAATTAATTGCTCCCTTAGCTGTTGATCTGGAGCATGCAAACTAACCGCTAGGGTGAACTGAGTTCGCCCTAGGCGCTCCTGGGCTAGGGCCGCAAGTTTTGGCAGGGTTTTGGGTACACCAACGGTGCTGATAGTGATCTGACGCTGGGCCATTCCCAAGTCACTACAGAGGCAATCAATAGAAGCAAGTACAGCGTCGATATTGAGAAGCGGTTCTCCCATACCCATAAAAACCACGTGGCTTGGGCGCTGTTGCATCACTTCCCGCACGCTTAAAACCTGATCAACAATTTCATGCAACGCAAGCGAGCGTTGAAAGCCCCCCTTACCGGTGGCGCAAAAACGGCAGGCCATGGCACAACCAACTTGGCTGCTAACGCAAACGGTTAAGCGATTTGGATTAGGGATACCTACGGTTTCAATACTGAGGCCATCGTGGGTGGCAAGCAGCAATTTGGTAGTGCCATCAAGGGCAACGCTGCGTTGCAGCTCCCGGGATCTACCAATCCAATCAAACGCATCAGCAGGTGGCTCCGCCAACAATTGCTGCCGAAATTGCTTCGGCAGCACTGAAACCTGATCTAGATCTCGAACACCTTTGCTGTAAAGCCAATCATGTAGTTGTCTGCCTCGAAAAGCCGCCTGCCCCCGTTGCTGAACCCATTGCTCAAGGGCAGGGCGACCAAGACCTAAAAGTGGTGCGTTTAGGGCCAAACCAATAGGCCATGCCCCAACCAAATCTCAACAGCTAGCAGAGCAATGAAACCAAGCATTGCAGCGCGACCATTAGTTAATTCGCAGTGGGTATGAAAACCAAAGCGGGGCAGTTGGCGCCTAGGTACCAGGGAAGGTTGCAGGGGTTGAGTTGTTGTAGACATCTATCAGCTGTCCTCGCTGAGTAAACCTTCTTCCTGCAAACCCTCAAGTGCCTCTAGATCAGGCAGCAATTGCTCTTGATCCAAATCGTCACCCACAGGGCGGGCAAAGGCAGCAAAATTACTACCTTCAGCTATGCCATGGCGACTGCGGGTGGCTTGGAGTTCATCGTCGGAGGGATCATCCAGCACTGCAGCGGTGGGCTGGGGCAGAGGCATCTCAACTGTGTAGTCGGGGCGGAGGGCACTAGCTCTGCGGTAACTAGCATTTTCCTCATCGAGAATATCTGGATGGGGACCGGCCTCTGCCCTCAACTCCTCTTCAAAGCCACTGAAGCCTGTACCCGCTGGTATCAAACGACCGATGATTACGTTCTCCTTCAGGCCGCGTAACCAATCGCTCTTACCTTCAATCGCCGCCTCAGTTAACACACGAGTTGTTTCTTGGAAGGAAGCAGCCGAGATGAAGCTATCGGTGTTGAGAGATGCTTTGGTAATACCAAGTAGCACTGGGGTGAATTCAGCAGGGGCACCACCGGTAATGGCAATGGCCTGATTGACTTGATCCACCTGACGCAATTCAATCAATTCACCTGGAAGCAGGGTTGTATCACCGGCGTCCTCAACACGAACCTTATTGGTCATCTGGCGAACAATCACCTCGATGTGTTTATCGTCGATGGTTACGCCCTGGGACTTGTAAACGTTTTGCACCTCTTGAACAAGCGCTGTTTGCAAGCGTGAAATGGCTTGATTAGCAGCATCCATAGATGCGTTGCGCGAGCGTAAATCCTCAAATAGAACTTCAAGAAGTTCATGGGGATTGATGGGGCCATCGGTTAGGAGATCACCAGATTCAACCAATTGACCATCGCTCACCATCACAGTGCGCCCTAACAAAATGGGATATTCAGTGCTCAATTCATCACCTTCAATCACTGAAACAGTGGGGGCGTCTTCATCCTCTTTCTGTTCAATCTTCACGCTGCCCGCCTTGCGGCACAGCACAGCTGAATCCCTGGGGCGACGGGCTTCCAGCAATTCTTCAATACGGGGCAAACCCTGAACAATATCGCCAGTTTTGGCCCTCTCAAACACCAGCTGAGCAAGGGTATCGCCGCGAAGCACCAAGTCGCCATCGCGCACGTGCAGGATGGAATCCGGTGAAACCATGTAGGGGCGGCCCACCCGTAGAGAGATCGAATCAGGCCCAATCGATTCCACCTGACCGCTATGGGGGGCGATTAGATCTGAAGCGAGTTGCTCACCTTCAACAATGCGTTGACCAATGGCTGCGCTGGGCTTTTCATTTTGCAATTTAACTACCAACAAATCATCTGGCCTTTCAACTATTAAACGCCTAATTGGCTCCCCTTCAACGCTATCTGGAAGTTGCACAACACCATCTTCTTTGCAAAGGATTTGAACAGTTGCAACAACATCTCCTCGCTTTATTGAATCTCCATCAGCCACCTTTACTTCGGTGTGGGTGGAGCCATGGCTGGCATCTGAAAGGGTATCCCGCCTCACCAGGTGAGATTCAAGGATCACAAGCTGGAGGCGATCGATGGTTTTTGCCCGCTTATCAGGCACCATCTCAACGTCTACCGTCATTTGTGGCGTGGTATCAAAAGTTTCAAGAATTAGTTGGGTACGCAGAAGCTCAACGCCCTCAACTGATTTAACTAATTCAGCATCTTTAAAGGTGAGCCGTTGCACAGCCTTAAGGCCGAGGGAAGGACCATTGGCTTGCTTAACGGTGCCAAGTTCAGGCAGGTGAGCCTCATCAGGAATCGCGTATTCCTCCACAGGACGGAGCAGTAATGCCCCACCTTCTGGTGTATCAACGGATTCCACAAATAGCATTGATTCAGCCACCAATCCAGCTGCAATTTCTTCGCCCGGATTTACCATCTTGCCCTCGTCTGCAAAACGGCTTAACACCTTGCTATCAGTTACTAAATGCAGGGTTCCAGAACGAACAATAATTTCACGTAGAATGTCATTCTTCTGGGTAACAGTAACAATGCCTGCGGTTTGGCTGAATATATCTTTAACCACCTCTGTACCAGCTTCAATCCACTGGCCATCCTCAATCATCAGAAGGGATATATCTTTATTTATTTCATGGGTTTCCTGGGGAATCCAGAGCAGGGTTCCACCTTTAGAAACCTCATATCCGTGTTTTGCGCTACGGGCTTTTTTAATACCAAGGCCAGGGGCAAATTTAATCAAACCGCCTGTTTGAGTGCGGAATCGATCGTCGGTAAGTTCTGCAATCACCTCGCCATTGGCTATCTTTGTACCAGGCTCAGTATTTAAGCGATATCTAATGTTGTCTTTACCTTCAAGGTGCCAGATCTGGCCGCTGTGGGTAGTGGTTGCAATAAGCTTGCAATCCTTTAATAACAAGCTGGAAGTAACAATTTCAACTTCCCTTGAATCGCCTTGAGATTCCCTTAGCCTTACGCTGCCGCCATATTCACTGATCTGCCTGCTTTCGGCTAGAACATCGCCATTGTGCACATTGCTAGCACCTTTAACAACCGGGAATGCATTGGGGGGCAAGTTATAAACGTCGCCGCCAAAAACCCAAAGCCTTCCTAAGCGCTGGGCCTTCAAAGTGATATTGCCCTGACGGTCGGGAACCTCCTTGGGTTGAATGACATCTTCATAGCGAACTTGGCCAGCCAAATCACAAATAACATCCTTACTTGCCTTCTCAATACTCTTCTTAACAGCAGCGCCACTAGAAATCTGAGCCAGAATTATGTCGTTCGGAACACTTGCACCATCAGCAACAAACAGAATAGAACCTGTGGTGATGTCTAGTTTCTGTGCTTTACCTTTTGTGGTTGGTTTTAAGGTGAGGCTGAAATCAACTTCTGCAATCTGAGCTTCCACACCATGGGGAGTGCGGTGGGGGCGAACCTTAGCCTTTGAATCAAATTCAACAATTCCATCCACCAAAGAACGAACCACACCAGTTTCAGCAGTTGACACACCACCGGTGTGGAAAGTGCGCATAGTTAACTGAGTGCCAGGCTCACCAATGGATTGGGCTGCGATAATGCCAACCGCCTCACCAAGATCAACTAATTCGTTATGCGCTAGGGCCCAGCCATAGCATTTGCGGCAAACTGAACGAGCGGCTTCGCAGGTAAGTGGTGAACGCACACGAACTTCTTTGATGGCAGCTTTTTCAATCTGCTTACTTAAAATGGGATCAATCTCTGTGTCCCGTTCAGCTATCACGGTGCCTTCGGCATCAATAACGGGTTCAGCCACCAATCGGCCGAGCAAACGATTGCGATAACGGCCATTATCTTCTGCCGCAACGATGATGCTGCGCACAGTGCCGCAATCGTCTTCCCGAACGATTACATCTTGGGCAACATCAACTAAACGCCTGGTGAGATAACCGGAATCAGCGGTGCGCAGGGCGGTATCCACCAAACCCTTGCGCGCTCCATAGGAGGAGATCACATATTCAGTAACGGTTAAACCTTCGCGGAAATTGGTGCGAATCGGCAGGTCGATAATCTCCCCTTGGGGGTTGGCCATCAGGCCACGCATGCCAACCAACTGACGCACCTGGGACATGTTGCCCCGGGCACCAGAGTTAGCCATCATCCATACGGAATTCAGGGGGAAATTATCATCAAAGTTGCGCTTAACTGAATTAACCAAACGTTCGTTTGTTTCAGTCCAGGTGTCAATTACCTTGGTGTGCCTTTCAACTTCAGTTATTTCACCTAAACGATATCTTTCCTCTGTTTGGGTAATCTGCTTTTCAGCATCCTCGAGCAACTGGGGCTTGTCGTCGGGAACTTTCAAATCATCTACAGATATGGAAACCGCCGCCTGGGTAGCAAAGCGAAAGCCCAAATCTTTTAGATCGTCTGCCATCGCGGCCGTAGCTGCGGTGCCATGGTGTTTGTAAGCCCAAGCCACTAAGCCACGCAAACCTTTCTTATCGATAATTCGATTTCGGAAGGGGGGTGGAATCCTGGATGGCTCACGTTTTGCGGCGGCTTCTGCAGCCGCAAGAGCAGCGGCTTCTGCGGCCTTAGCTGCCTTCGACTTACTTGAAGATTTACGGGCGGCGGGCTTGGAGGTGCTGGTCATGACCTTTAACAGGAGGGGGGTAGGAAGATTTGGCTGAATTCAAACAAGCAGGGGCGTATTACCTGGTGGCCACCGCATCGATGATTGTGCGGTTCATAACCACACGACCTGTAGTTGTTAAAAGATAGCGACTAATCAGCGCACCATCTTCATCTAAGCGATCGCGACGGTATTTCCATTGCTCAACCCTGGTGCCATCGCTAAGGGTTTCACTCTTTAAGGGTTCCGTTGCTTCGTCATCGTCTTCCACCTCACCGCTAAATCGAACCCAAAGCCAATCGTGCAAGCTGATGCGTTTTTCAGCAAAGGCATTACAAACATCACTCAAGCTGGCAAAACTCCATGCTCGATCACCGAATTCAGGTATTGGGTTTTCTTTACGGGTTGCAGTGAGATAATAGGAACCCAGCACCATATCTTGCGATGGAGTGATAATTGGTTCACCTGTAGCTGGCGAGAGAATGTTGTTGCTTGCCAGCATCAACATTCGGGCTTCGGTTTGAGCCTCAAGGGATAGGGGAA
>Ga0247838_1000630_pt1 | contig 55034 bp, 48 predicted proteins | sample LaCruzMarch2015__5_FD_189097 | JGI IMG/M metagenome (GOLD analysis project Ga0247838, IMG submission 189097) | Freshwater microbial communities from meromictic Lake La Cruz, Castile-La Mancha, Spain - LaCruzMarch2015_15m | ecosystem: Environmental > Aquatic > Freshwater > Lake | place: Spain...
ATCGCCCGCGAGGAGATCGACGGCGTAAAATTCGATTTCGTGGCGGGCGAGTTTTTCCAGAACAACCCGTTCATCCTGGAGAAATTTACCGGATACGTCGGCGAAAAGGCGCTGGAAGGCGGCGCGAAATATCTGGTGGACGCGTATTGCGGTGCGGGGTTGTTCGGGCTTTGCCTCGCGGACCGCTTCGATAAGGTGATGGGCGTAGAGGTGAACGAGGCGGGCGCGCGCTGGGCGGCGAACAATGTCGCGCTTAACGGATTTACGAACGTCTCCATCCTGCAGGCTGATGCGGAGGAGATTTTCGCGAAAATCGACACACCGCCGGACGAGACCACGGTGGTGATCGATCCGCCGCGGAAGGGCTGCTCGCCGGAGTTTCTCGCGCAGCTCGTGGCTTACGGGCCGCAGCGTGTCGTTTATGTTTCCTGCGATCCGGCGACGCAGGTGCGGGATTACAAGATCCTGCGCGAGGCCAGCTACGTACTCACCGAGGTGCAGCCCTTCGATCTCTTCCCCCACACCCGCCACGTAGAAAGCGTGATGACGCTGGTGAGAGCCTCGCAGTAAGAGCCGGAAATTGACGATCCCCATCTTTCCCTATTGCAAACCAGTCTCAACTAGGTATTTTTCCCTCGTGCCTACTGCTACTCTCATTCGTCAAGTCACCCTCAATGAGGTGGCCGTGAATTGCGATGTGCGCATCAGCGCGCTAAACGGCCCGGCCTGTGACCGTCTTCGTGATCTCGGCTTCTGCGAGCAATTGCAGCTCCGTAAAATCTCCAACGGCCGCAACCTCGTCTGCACCGTGTGCGGCGCGAAAATGGCGATCAGCCGCGAGCTTGCCGAGCAGGTTCTCGTTTCCCCTATCCTCTGAAACCACGGCCATGTCCGCCGCATCCGAGGCTCCCAGCACCATCGCCCTTATCGGGAATCCGAACGCCGGGAAAACCACGCTGTTCAACGCCCTCACTGGCGCGAACCAGCGCACCGGCAACTACGCCGGCGTCACCGTTGAGCTGAAAACCGGCGAGACCTACACCCCCCATGGACGGAAGCTCCGCGTCCTCGACCTACCCGGCTGCTACTCCCTCCACGCGAATGCGCCGGATGAAAAAATCGCCCTCGACGCCCTCACCGGAAAGCTTCCCGGAACCGCCGTCCCCGATCTCGTCGTCTGCGTTGTCGATGCCTCGAACCTCGAGCGCCACCTCCAGCTCGCCCTCCAGGTCATCGAACTCGGCCTTCCCTGCGTGCTCGCGCTGAACATGGTCGATGTGGCGGAAAAGTCCGGCCTGCGCCTTGATCCCGCAAAGCTTTCCGAGGAACTCGGCATCCCTGTCGTCCCCATGCAGGCGAACGCCGCGAAAGGCGTCATCGAGCTGAAACAGGCGCTCCGCCATCCCTTCCCGCCGCCCTCGTCCGTCACGTGGCTGAAATATGGAGATGACCCAGAGGAAACACGCCGCGCCTTCATCGCCCAGCTATGCGCGCTCGCCGCCCGCCGCCCGGACGCCCAGTCCCGCACCTTTTCCGACAAGCTCGATTCGTTCCTGCTCCATCCCTTTCTCGGCTGGATTGCGTTGATCGCGGTGATGTTCTCCATCTTCTGGGCGATCTTCTCGTTCGCCTCCATTCCGATGGATCTCATCGACGCCGCGCTCGGCTCCTTCGGAGCTTGGGTGGAAAGCCTCATGCCCGAGGGCGATTTCCGCTCGCTGCTCGTCGAGGGAGTCATCGCCGGAGTCGGGGGCGTGCTCGTTTTCCTGCCGCAGATTATCCTGCTGTTCCTGTTCATCGGTCTGCTGGAAAGCAGCGGCTACATGGCACGCGCCGCCTTCCTCATGGATGGAGTGATGGCCAGGGCCGGTCTCAGTGGCAAAGCTTTCCTGCCTCTCTTCAGCTCCTACGCCTGCGCCATTCCCGGCGTCATGGCCACCCGCACTATCGACTCCGCGAAAGAGCGCCTCGTCACCATCTTCGTCGCCCCGTGGATGAGCTGCTCCGCCCGCCTCCCCGTCTATTTCCTCATCGTCCCGCTGCTACTCCACGAAAAAGAGGGCTCGTGGAAACAGGCGCTCATCCTCTTCGGCATCTACGCACTCGGCACAGCTACGGCGTTCGTAGTAGCCCGCGTCCTGCGCGGCCGCCTCGGCCCCGACAAATCCCCCAACCACTTCCTCCTCGAACTCCCGCCCTACCGCCGCCCGCAGTGGGCTTACATTTTCCGCCACGTCCTCGCCCGCGCCTGGGCCTTCGTCCAAAAGGCGGGCACGCTCATCCTCGGCCTCTCCATCCTGCTTTGGGCCCTAGCTACTTATCCGAAGACCGACTCCAAAGACCCCGGTGAAATTCTCGCCCACAGCGCCATGGGCCGCATCGGCGCGTTCATCGAGCCCGCCGTGAAGCCGCTCGGTTTTGACGGCCGCACCGGCACCGCCATCCTGACCTCCTTCGCCGCCCGCGAGGTTTTCGTCTCCTCCACCGCCATCCTTTTCAGCGTGGAGGAAACGGACGACGACGAGGAAACCCGCAGCCTCCTCCGCGACCGCATCGCCGCAGCCACCTGGCCCGACGGACGCCCGCTCTTCACTCCCCTCAGTCTCGTTTCCCTCCTCGTATTTTTCATCTACGCTCTCCAGTGCCTACCTACTACCGCTGTAGTAGCACGGGAAGCCGGTTCCTGGAAATGGGCCATCGGCCAGTTCCTCTTCATGTCCACCTTCGCCTACCTCAGCTCCCTCCTCGTCTTCCAGGGAGGCCGACTCCTCGGCTTCTGAAGCTCTTCCTTGAGAGTTGAATTTTGAATTTTGGATATTCAAAGCTACATCGCCCTAGGAGTCGTCGCCCTTACCATCGCCGCCTTTGCGTATCACATCATCCGGCTCCGCAAGAAATCCGGTTGCGGAAGGGGCTGTTGCTGCGGCGAGGCGGGAAAAAAATGAACCGCATCCAGAATCACGGCCGACGATGGATTCGTTTGGTTTTTTGATGCAACCCGATCCACCGCTCTGATTCGTAGGCCTTGACCGCTTCTCGCCTATTTGCCCGCCACAAAATCTCCGCCTAGGGCCAGGTGGAGATCCACTCGATTCTCCAGACGCATGCGGCGGATGGCGGCGTGCTGGCTGGCGGAGTCGATCTGGAGTTGGGTGGCCTCGATCAGGGTGAGCACGTCGCCGGTGCCCGCCGCGTATTCCTCTCCCGAGCGGACGGCTGCCTCGTCGGCGAGAGCGGCTGCCTGTTTCGCGGCGCGCTCACGCTCGGCGAGGAAGGTTTCCGCAACGAGTGCCTGCTCGACCTCGCCGAAAGCATCGAGGACGGTCTTCCTCAGGATCGCCGCCTCCTCGCGCTCGACAGCCTCCGCGCCGGCAATCTCAGCGGTGATGCGGCCGCCCTCGAAAATCGGCTGTGTCAGGCTGCCGCCGATCGCCCAGACCTTGGCATTGCTGCTCAGGATGTCGCCGATGGATTCGCTGGTGGTTCCGCCGGCTGCGGTGAGGCTGAGGCTGGGGAAACGGGCAAGCTTGCGTTCTTTCACGCGCCGCCCGGAGGAGGCGAGGCCGCGCTCCGCCGCGAGGATGTCTGGGCGGCGCTGGAGAAGCTCCGAGGGCAGTCCTGCGGGTGTGGCTCCGGGGAAAGCGGGCATGCGCGCCCCGGCGGCGAGCGTGCCGGAGGGGTAATTTCCCAACAAGATCTCAAGCTGGCGCAGCACCCTCTCGCGCTCCTCTTTCCGCTGCGCAAGCGCCGCCTGGCGGGATGCGCGCTCTACCTCCGTGAGCCTCACCTGCGCAGCCGTGCCACCCCCGTCCGCAATCGCGCGGTCGAAGCGCTCCCGCACCGCTTCGGCCAACATGCCTGCCGCTGTCACCGCCGTATCCGCAAGGGCGACCTGCTCGTTCGCCTCACCGAGGGCGAGCCATGCTTTCGTGACCTGACCGGCCAGCGAAACACGCGCCGCCTCATATTCGTATTGCCGCGCCTGCATGTCGGAGATCGACGCCTCCTGCCCGGCTTTCGCGCGGCCCCATACATCAAGCTCCCAGGCCGCGTTCAGGTTCACACCGAATTGCTCGGAAACATTCGACATCGCGCCGCTTCCACCTCCGGGAAATCCGATGAAGCTGCGCCTCTCGCGCCGCCCCTCTCCACCGAGGCCGAGACTCGGCAAACGGCCAGCGCCGGCAATCTTCGCCTCTGCCGCGGCCCTATCCACGCGCGCCGCGGCGGATTTCAGATCCTCGTTATCAGATAACGCCTTGTCCACCAACCCCTGCAGCTCGCCACCGCCGATTTTCCCCACCCAGCGCCGGTCGATCCCCGCCCGCGCCTCCCTTGAAGCCGCCCATGATCCCGGCGCGCCCGCCTCGCCCATCCGGCTTTCCGGAGAAACCGCCGCGCAACCCGCCAACAAGGCGGTCGTCGCGAAACCCAGGCAATCCCATCGTGAAATCTTCCGCACCGGGATGCCTTCGCCCCTAGGCCCTTAAAAGTCAAATCCTCCGACGAAGTTTAGCAAGCACGGCGATCGGGCTGGGTAGCGCCGTGCCCGGAGGATGCTGGGGACGGCGGTGTGGCCCGGGATCACCAAAAGGCAAGGTCGAAGGGGCGGCTCGGATAATCGCCGCTTGCGGGCGCATGGCCTAGCTGGTCTGCTGGAAGGATGAAAATAGCGCTGCGTCTCCTCCCCTTTTTCCTGATACCTGTTCTTACGCAATGTGGCGGCGGTGGGGGCGGAGGAGTTGCTGTCCCGAGGCTCGGCGGTGGATTTGGCGGCACCAGCGTTTCCCGCTCACCGGCGGTGCTGAATGTTTCCGCATGGGATCCCAAGGAGGTGCAGCGCGAAGGTTCGCGTTACTCCGAGCACAACGTCTCCGCTCTCCGCAAAAATGGCGGACTGGCGCTCATCGCACGCTCGGCGAAGGGGCCGACGCTGGACGGAAAGTTCGGCGATTTCCTGGCCGCCGCCAACCGCCAGGGGATGATGCTCGGTGCCTACCATTTCGTGACGATGGATCAGGATCCAGCGGCGCAGGCGGACAGCTTCGTGAGCCGGGTGCGCTACATCGCCCGTTCGCGCGGGCTTTCCGGAAAAGGGATTTTACTGGTGGGGGATTTCGATACGTTATCCACGCCGGAAAGGCTCGTGAAATTCATCGAGCGCGTGCACCAGCGGACGGGCGTGTATCCGGTCACTTATCTGGAGAACAGTCCCGGTCTGCGCGAGCGCCTGAGCAACGCCACACCCGCGCAGAAAGCGGTGATCCGCCGCACGCCGTATTGGATCGCGCTCTACGGGCCGGGCGGCACCGAGCGCGCAATGGCTGGCGGCGATCTCACCCCGGACGAGCTTTGCCGACAATACGGTGTCTGGGGCGGCTGGAGCATGTGGCAATATGGCGGGGTCGTCTGGGAAAACGGAGCCTCGCGTGCCAAGCACTACGATACGCCGCAATGGCGCAGCCCGCGATTTTACGGAAACCTAGCGCACCCCATGGAGCGGAACGTTTTCAAGGGCAACGAGGAAGGCCTCCGCGCGTTCTGGGAGCGGCATAGCATCGTCGCACCATGAATGGAATTCCATACCCGCCTCTTGTTTCGCGTTGCTTTACGAGGTCTTCTGTCGAAACTCCCCGCCACAGCCATGTCGAATCCTTTCCGCGAAGATCTCGTTTCCCGCAACCGGCCTGAGCCATGCACGGTGGTAATCTTCGGCGCGACCGGAGACCTCACCCACCGCAAGCTCATCCCCGCGCTCTACAACCTCGCGGTGGACGGCGAGCTGCCGACGGGCGTCAACATCATCGGCTTCGCGCGGCGGGAAAAGAGCGACGCCGAGTTCCGCACCGGGCTTGAAGAGCTTAACAAAAAGGTTTCCCGCAGCGGCCACGACTCGGAAGTCTGGGATAGCTTCATCCACAGCGTCAGCTACCACCAGTCCGAGTTCGACGACGCAGATGGCTACGCCTCGCTGGCGAAACGACTCGACGCGATCGACACCGGCCGCGGCGGCAAGGGCAACCGCCTGTTCTATATCGCCTCGGCACCGGAGTTTTTCGATGAGATTCTCTTCCGCCTCAAGGGCGCGGGCCTGAACAAGGCCAAGGACGGCTGTTGGGCACGCGTGATTATCGAGAAACCCTTCGGCACCGACCTCAAGACCGCCAAGCACCTCAATAAGGTCGTGAGCGAGACCTTCACGGAAAAGGACACCTACCGGATCGACCACTACCTCGGCAAGGAGACCGCCCAGAACCTCATGGTGCTGCGTTTCGCCAACGCCATCTTCGAGCCGCTCTGGAACAGCCGCTACATCAGCCACCTGCAGATCACCTGCTCGGAAAACCTCGGTATGGAGGGCGGGCGCGGCGGTTATTACGAGAAATCCGGTGCCCTGCGCGACATGGTTCAGAATCACCTCCTCCAGCTCCTCAGCCTCGTTGCCATGGAGCCGCCCACCGACCTTTCCGCCGACGGCGTGCGAGATGAAAAAGTGAAGGTGATCCGCTCGCTGCGGCAGTGGGATACGCCGGAAAAGGTCGCGCAGAATGTGATCCGCGCCCAATACACGGCGGGCCATGTGGATGGAAATCCCGTCCCCGGCTACCGCGAGGAAGACCGCGTTTCCCCCACCTCCGAGACGGAAGCCTACGTCGCCGTGCGTCTGCTTATCGATACATGGCGCTGGAGCGGCGTGCCGTTCTACATCCGCATGGGTAAGCGCCTGCCGAAAAAATCCACGGAGATCTCCGTCCATTTCAAGGAAGCCCCCTCGGTTCTCTTCGGAGCACTCCCCGGCGGCGTAACCGGTGGCAACGTCCTCGTGATCCGCATCCAGCCGGACGAGGGCATCTCCCTGCGCATGGTCTCGAAAATCCCCGGCACCAGCCTCCGCCTTGAGCCGGTGAAGATGGATTTCCACTACGCCACCAGCTTCGGAAAAGGCAGCCCCGAGGCCTACGAGCGCCTCATCCTCGACGCCATCGCCGGCGACGCCACCCTCTTCGCCCGCCGCGACGAGGTGGAGGAGGCATGGCGTTTCATCGACCACATCGAGCACGCGTGGCACGAATCCGACAACAAGCCGCCGATGGCCGAGTTCACCGCCGGCTCCTGGGGCCCGCGCGAGGCAGACGAGATGATCAAGAAAGACGGCTTCGCATGGCGGAGGCTGTGATTTTCCGGGAGCTTGCGCCATCAGGGCTTTTCACTTAGCATGACACCATGAGCACGCAGTTTGTCACCAACGAGAAGGGAAAGAAAATCGCGGCGATCCTGCCGATCCGCGAATACGAAGATCTTCTTCAGGACATCCAATCCGCCGCGATCATCGAACGCCGCAGAAACGAAAAGACTTACCCTTGGGAGGATCTGAAAAAGAAACTGGCCGAAGATGGTATCCTATCGCATTGATTACGCCAAAGGCGTGGATAAGGATTTTCGGAAGATTCCCGTAAAATTCGCTGACCGCATCGCCGCATCCATCGACAAGCTCGCGGCGAATCCGCGTCCCCCGGGCTGCGTGAAACTCGTAGGCTTCGATTCCGAATACCGCATTCGCGTTGCCGACTACCGTATCATTTACCAGATTAACGATAACGTTCTCGTAATCCTCGTGCTCGAAATCGGCCACCGTAAAGACATATACAGCTGAGAAAAAATGACACCCACCCTGACAGACCCCTACGCCGAACTCGGGAAAGAAGTCCCCGTTTCCCAGATCGACCGCGAGCTACGCACGCTGTGGGAGCAAGACGACGCGCGCACCAACGCTTCTCTGATGAACCTCGTCGTCTATACGGAGAGGAAAGGCGGCCTGCTGGAAAACTCGCGCATCATCGGCGATCTCACCCGGGAAAACGCCTGCCGCGCCATCCTCGTGGAGATCGTCCGCGACGAGGCGGCCTCGCTCCGTGCCTGGATCACCACTCATTGCCATCTCTCCCACGGCCAGAAATCCGTTTGCTGTGAGCAGATCGCCTTCCGCCTCACCGGCCGTGTCACCGGCCGTTTCCGCAACACCGTCTTCTCCCACCTGAACTCCGACCTTCCCCTTGTTTTCTGGTGGCAGGGCGAACTTTCCGAGGTTTTCACCGAGCGCCTCGCCAGCGTGATCAACCGAATCATTTTTGACAGCTCCGGCTGGCCTGACGCGAAGGCAAGCTTCGCGAGAATTTCGGAAGCTACCGAGGGAAATACGGTTGCCATAGTACAAGACCTAGCATGGACGCGCTGCTGGCAATACCGGGTCGGCATCGCCGGGCTGTTCGACGACAGCGTGGCGCAGGCGATGCTCGGCGAAATCTCGAAAATCCGCATCAGGCACGCGCCGCAGGATCGCAACACCGCCCTGCAGCTCCTCGCGTGGCTCGCCGTGCAGGCCGGGTGGACCATCACCGGCCCAGGTGGCTTCAAAAGCAAAGAAGGTCGGCTCATATCCGCAGAAATCGAATCCTCCGAAGACTCCGCACCACTCGGCTTGGTGGAGCTTTCCTCCTCCACGACCACCGTCCGCGTAAGCCGCGAAAAAGGCTCCGCCCACCTCCTCCGCGAGATCGAATCCGGCGACTACAAGGTCAGCTCCTTTTCCCCCGCCGACCCCGATTCCCCGGAAGCGCTCGTCGCCTGCCAGCTTTCGCGCGGCGGCAAAAACTCCCTGTTCCTGAAAATCCTGCCGACCTTTCTGGAGCTGCTTTGAGCCGCATTCTTCTGCGGGCATGGAACCTGCGCGGTCACCTTCGGGCTCGTGGCGTTCTTCGCCCCGCCGCGCGCACGGATTGTCCTAAATCCCACAGTTGACCGCTCCATTTCAAACGCCAGGCATCATAAGATATTCAAGGTTTCCATGCCAAACTCAACTACGGTTGATAGGATGATTGTAGGTCATTTACCTTTTGCCATTCGGAGCCGAATGCGGGAAGATCCCGACATGAAACGTTTGGCAATCATCGCGGCGGGCGGTTTGCTGGGAGGCGGCTGCGTGTTCGCGGAACCGCGCGTTTTCACGAACGCGGAAGACGAAACCCTGAAGGCGCCATGTTTCTCAGCGATTGACGACAAGGTCGTAACCAAGCTCAAGCCGATGGACGTGACGCTCACGGGGCTTACACGATCTTCAACCGGGTCAGCACATCGGGCAAGGCCGGTTCGAAAACGAAAGTGGGGGAGATCAGCGGCGAGGTGAATTTCGAGACGGAGACCATTCGTTGTGAGGATCGCTCCCGAGCGGGATGGAATCTTCCCCGCGGATACAAAAGCGAAGCCATCCTAGGTGTTACATTCGAACTCAGCCGGGGCGATCACGATTTCCACAGGCAAAGTGTCCCTGAGAACCTCGCCGATCAGTTTGAGGAAAATGACAAGTAACCGCATGCACTACGCGGAAGCGATCCATTGGCTGTTTGGGACGCAGCAGTTCGGCATCAAGCTGGGGCTGGACGGCCCGCGGCTTTTGCTCAAGGAGTTCCTCGCGTTTCCAAAGCACGGCATAAAAGTCGCGCATGTGGCGGGGACGAACGGCAAGGGTAGCACCTGCGCGATGATGGATCGCGTGGCGCGCGCCTGCGGGAAGCGGACGGGGCTTTTCACCTCGCCGCACCTGATCGACTATCGGGAGCGGATGCGGGTTTCCGGCGAGATGATTTCCGAGAAACGCTGCGCGGAACTACTGACCGATGCGCGCGCGGTCTGCGAAAAGCTGGAGACGCATCCGACCTTTTTCGAGATCACTCTGGCGGTGGCGATGCGCTGGTTCAACGAGTGTGACTGCGAACTCATCATCCTGGAAACGGGCATGGGCGGGCGGCTTGACGCGACGACAGCGGTGCCGGCGGATGTCTGCGTGATCACGCCGATCGGGATGGATCACACGCAGTGGCTCGGCGATACGCTTGGCAAGATCGCGGCGGAGAAGGCTGGGATTTTCCTTGAGGGCGTGCCAGCCTTTTCCTCACCACAGGAGCCCGAGGCGCGGGAGTCGCTAGAAAAGGAGGCGAACGAGAGGCGGACGCCGCTGCGGTTCATCGAGGAACCGCTGGAGGGATACGGCATCGCTCTGGCGGGCACGCACCAGAAATGGAACGCGGCGCTAGCCCTCGCGGCGTTGCATTCGCTGGGTTTGCGGTTGGGTAAGGAAAGCGTGCTGGAGGGGTTGGGAAAAGTCTCCTGGCCCGGTAGGTTCGAACGGATTTCATCGGACGGCATTGAGGTGATCCTCGACGGCGCACACAATCCCCACGCCGGGAAAGTTCTGCGGGAAACATGGCTGGCCGAGATCGGTGCGGGGAAAGGCACCTTGGTGTTCGGCGCGGTCGAGTCGAAGGATGTCACCGGCATCCTCGCTGAGCTGTGCGGGCTCACAGAGCGGATGTTTTTCTGCCAAGTGGGAACGACGCGCGGCCTGCCCACCGATGAGCTGGTGAAATGCCTGCCCGGCGGCGAACGAGCGGAATGCTTCCCGAACTTTTCCCAAGCGATGCAGGCCGCGCGGACTTACGGCGGGCCCATCCTCATCGCCGGGTCGCTGTTTCTAGTGGGAGAGGCGCGGGCGGAACTACTAGGAGGGGAATTCCTGGCGAGCGCGCAGTGAGGCGGGAAAGGAACCGCGATTTAGAAATCGCGACCTGCATGGCGAATCACCGGCAAAGCTCTTTCCTGTTGCAGACGTGGTTTCTAAACCACGGTTCCTTTCTAAAGCACCTCGCTTACGAAGCGCTCCTTTTCGAAAATGGAGAACGCCTCCGGCTCCTCGCCGGTGCCGATGAAACGCGGCGCGATGCCGAGCTGGTCGAAGATCGTGAAAGCGATCCCGCCTTTGCCGGAGCCGTCGAGCTTGGTGATAATCAGGCCGTCAAGCGGGCAGGCCTTGTGGAATTCCTTGGCTTGGTTGAGCGCGTTCGAGCCGGTGCTGGCATCGACGACAAGCAGGGTGAGGTGCGGCGCGGCCTCGTCCTGCTTGGCGATGGTGCGGCGGATTTTTCCCAGCTCTTCCATGAGGTTGTGGCGGGTGTGGATACGCCCGGCGGTGTCGCAGATCAGGAAATCGGCTTTCGCCTCGATGGCGCGCTGGTGGGCGTTGTAGCAGACGGCGGAGGGGTCGGAATGGGCCTTCCCCGTGACGACCTCTAGCCCGAGGCGGTCGCCCCAGCGCTGGAGCTGCTCCACGGCGGCGGCGCGGAAGGTGTCGGCGGCGGCGAGGATCACAGAGTGGCCGCGCTTGTTCAGCCACAGGCCGAGCTTCGCGGAGGAGGTGGTTTTTCCGGTGCCGTTCACGCCGACTACTAGAATTACCGTAGGTTTCCCGTCGGCGCGGGGAGCCGGGGCGGGGGAGTCCTCGGGCAGGATCTTGGAGAGGCGTTTGCGCGTGACTTCCACGACATCGTCGGCGGTGACCTCGCGCCCGAGGTCGTAGAGCTCGTCCACGATGCCGGTGCTGAGTTTCGCGCCGAGATCGGCGGCGATGAGGTTCGCCTCGAGCTCGTCCCAATCAACCTCCGCTTGGTTGGTGATCTGTTTGAAGAGCTTTTTAAAGAAACCTGCCATGGCTGCGCGGGAGGCTAGCGGGGGAGCCGGGACGGTCAAGGATAGGTCTTATAGGTCCTATATGACCTATTGGGAGTTGCCCGCTTCTCCTCTATCTCACAAAATGCCCCGCATGCCCCTTGTGAAAGTCCTGCCCGATATCCTCGCCAGCCAGGTGGCGGCGGGGGAGGTGGTGGAGCGTCCGGCCAGTGTGGTGAAGGAGCTGGTGGAAAACAGCATCGACGCGGGGGCGAAGACGGTGACGGTCGATATCGAGCGCGGCGGCGTGGGGCTGATCCGGGTGGCGGACGACGGTTGTGGGATGGCGCGGGAGGATGCGTTGCTCTCGCTCGAAAGGCATGCCACCAGCAAGCTGCGAACGGCGGCGGAGCTGGCTTCGGTGATGACTTTGGGTTTCCGCGGGGAAGCGGTGCCTAGCATTGCGAGCGTGGCGAAGTTCCGCATGCTCACGCGGCGGGCGGAGGATGTTTCCGGGACGGAAATCATCGTGGATGGAGGCAAAGTGCGCGATGTGCGCGATGCGGGCGGCGCTCCGGGGACGGTGATCGAGGCGAGGAGTTTGTTTTTCAATATGCCCGCGCGGCGGAAATTCATGCGTGCGGAAAGCACCGAGGCGGCGCACGTAGAGCAGCAGATCCGACTACATGCGCTCGCCGCTCCGGGGGTGCGGTTCCGTTTCCGGAAGGACGACAAAGTGGTCTTCGATCTGCCCGGCGTAACGAACGCGGTGGATCGCGTGCGGCAGATCGTCGGCAACGAGCTTGGCGGTGAACTGGTGGCGATGCCGGAGCGGCTTGCCCCGGGGATGAGCGTGAGCGGTTTTTTACTGCCCGCGAAGCATGCGCGGAAAGGGCGGCGGCATCAGTTCATTTTCCTCAACGGTAGGGCCATCGAGGACTCGGCGGTGACGAAGGGATTGGCAGAGGGTTTCCGGGGAAATCTCCAAGAAGGCCTGCATCCGGCGGCGTGGCTGTGGCTGGAAATGGAGCCGCAACTGGTGGATGTGAACGTGCATCCGGCGAAACGCGAGGTGCGCTTCCACCGCCCCTTCGAGGTGCGTGATCTGATCTCACAAACTGTCGCGGAATGCCTGCGACCCGCACCTGTCAGGAAGCCCGAACCGCCCTCACCGATGGAAACGGCACCATCCGCGAGCTACCCGACCTTTCATCCCCACCAGCCGGAGTTGGTGATCGCGCCGCCCGCCGGGGACACCAACATCCCGCCACGCCGCGCTCCGGATTTCCGAATCATCGGGATGTTGCAGGAACGCTACGTGATCATGGAAAGCGCCGACGGGCTGGTTCTCTTCGATCCCAAGGCCGCGCGGGAGCGCATCATTTTCGAGAAAATTTTTAAGGAACGTAAGGACGGCATGGAAACGCAGAGCCTGCTCGTGCCGCTGCTTTTCGAGCTGGATCCGCGCGATCTGGACGTGCTTCTCCGCGAGCGCATGGCGTTGCTGGAGGCCGGGATCGAGGTCGAGGCTTTCGGCGGAAACACCCTGCAGGTTCGCAGCCTCCCCGCCTGCGTGTCCATGGGTGATCCGCACGGCTTTCTCGATGACCTGCTCGAGGAATTGCTCCACGGTCCGACCGCAGCGGGCAGGTTCGCGTTCGATCGAATTGCAAAAGCGGTCGCCATGAAAGCCGCCCAGCGCGTGACGCCGCGCCTCGCCGAAGCCGCCGCGCTGCTGGAAGAGCTTTTCCACTGCGATCTGCCATACTGCGGCGCGGACGGACGGCCGAGCCTGACGGAATACAACCGCAAGGACATCGACCGTCGCTTCGGCATAGGCAGGGGCTGAGGTTTATGCAGGCGGCTGTGCTCCTCCGGTCCGCTCACAGCCGCTTCGCGTTGCGGCCTTCGTCGATGAGTTTCCAGAAATGTTTGGAGCCCGCCAGGGCCTCGTCCTCGCCGAGGGGCATGTTCGAGCGGAACAGGAAATCGGAGAAGCTGCCCTTGTGGAGCACGCGGTGGACAATCACCGAGCCATCCTTCACCTCAAAGTAGAAGCGGTAATCCTTCGCGCGGAAGCGGTGCATCACATGGCCGTCCCTTTCGAGTTTCCCGAACCTGTCGCCGCCTGATTTCGCAAGATCCTGCTCGGTGACACGGAACTCCTCCAGCAGCTCAAGCTGCTCCAAAGTCCCCAAGGCGGAGATCTCCGCGGCGCTGATTTCATTGAAAACGATCTGGAACACGGGCGCAGACTACCCGCCGCCGCCCCACGCGGGAAAGAGCAAAAAATGAACGGGACCGGCGTTACATTTCCGTCCTCGCTGAGGAAAACGCCCGTCTTCGGTATTAATCCTACGAAGGCTCGAGTCACCGCCTTTATCCACGCTGCAAGGTTCGGTGTTGATATTTTGAGGGTTTGGGGCAGTCTGCGCCATTGAGAGTCGCCCCGTTGCTATTATGGATCGCAGTAACTGGATGGGTTGCGGGGTATTGGCTGTTCAAAGGGCGTTACGAACAGGCGTCATGGTGCCTCTGGGTGTTGTTGCCCGTTTCGCTCTGCAACGGGCGGCGCATTTTGGATTTGTGGCGCGGGGTGCCACGGGAGTGGAGAGTCTGGTGGGTTCTATTCTGGTCGCTGATCGTTTGGCAATTTCTGGTCACGGGTTTCCGCGCCGGACACTGGTGGAACGAGTCCGGCGCAGGTAAGGACTCCCTACTGCTCTTCGCGCTCGTGAGCGGTTTGGCGATGATCGGGCGCGACGACAAATTTCGGCGCGGGCTGTGGAATGCTGTTTTCGCGGCTGGATCGATAGCGGTTCTGCTAAGCCTGTTCGTATTCTACTCCGAGATTGGCATGAATGAGGAGCGTTTCCGGCTGTGTTGGCGCGGCCTGCCGGGCTTTGATGCGGTCACCACAGGCATCTTCACCGGAATGGCGCTGATGATCGGATTAATGAGTGCGAGCGAATCACGCTGGTGGCGCGCCTTCGTCATGGCTGCGCTGGCCTTGCTCGGCTTCGGATTGGCGGCCAGCGAATCCCGCGGCGCGCTCCTTGCAGTGAGCGCGGGCATCGCTTGGTGGCTTTTGAAAAATCATCGCTCCTGGAGCAAACTTGTTTGGCCGATTTTCGGATTCGCCGCCTATTGGATTGTCGTAGGATTTGTCGGACAAGGGCGGAGCGGACTTGTGGAACGAGGCTCCTCTGGTCGTTTTGAGATCTACCCAAGCTATCTTTCGCAGATAACGGGTGATGACTGGATCTTCGGAAAAGGGCGGATCTGGATGCTTCCCGATTCAGTCCTGGGGTGGCTTGTCCATCATCCCCATAACGCCTACCTCGGGCAGCTCGCGGGTTACGGGATCATCGGGCTCGGACTGATGCTCGCTATTTTGTCCTGGGCTTTCGTCAAGCTGCGCGGATCTCCGGAAGCGGCAATACTCGTTTTCGGTATGGTGACCCTTCTGTTTGACGGGGGAATGGTGTTTTCCATGTATTCCACGGCCCGCTGGGAAGCCCTTGTGGTTCTGGTTCCGCTGGTCTTGGGAGTGGCGGCGAGAGGGGCGGTGCGGCCGGCATGATGGCAATGACGTTGCGATAAGGCTTCCACATGTCGCAGTAGGAATACTTGCCCTGCGCGGCGTGATTTACCTGACAACGCGCAGGGCATGTTGGAGCGGATTTCCGGAGAGTTTTTAGGTGGATGTCCGGGATCGTGAGTCCACGGTCACTTTGGGGATAATCCCCCTGCGGGAAGTTCTCGATCACCGGGAAAACTTCCGCTATTTTCCCGCCGCCCATGACGCTGAGGGTGAGTCGAAAACCATTTCTTACGGTGGACTTGAAAACGCCCTTGCCGAACGCAACATCCAGATCCGCCTTTTCGGTAAGCCCTACGTAGCCGGCAAGCGCCGTATGGGCGTCGCGCTCGCAAGAGGCGAAAACGCGAGCGCGGGCACCCGGCGGGATGCCCTTTCCGTTACCATTAAAAGGACTGTCCCTTTTTACTACTTTTTAAAAGAGCCTTTGAAAAGATGAATACTTTTTCATTGCACTTGTGACGGATGCATCGATGTTTCGTGCGTGAGATTCATCGCCGGAGATGAGACCAAAGCGAGCCTGAGAGATCGCGGCCTTACCTTCGAGATGATTCTTTCCGCTCCGGTTCTGGGTTTCATTCCGAATCCGGCACGGCACGGTCAGATGCTTTTGATTATTGAAATCTCAGGTTACGCGCATGCCGCCCCATGCGAACGACGGGGTGATGCTTGGCGCATCATCACCGCCTTCCCATCCCGCAAATACCACAAACACTTCCTCCCATGAAAGCCAAGCCGCCCGCAAAATACGATCCACGCAAAGTGAAACTCACTTCCTACGAGCAATCCATCGAGAATGCCGTCGATAAAAACGCCATTCCCGCGACAGATCCCGCATTGCTTGCAGAAGTGCGGACCGGTCTCGCCGCGCTCGCCACTTCGCTGCGCGGTGGCAAGCGTCCCGGTTCCGGTAGAAAACCCCGTGAGACGCGCCGCACCATGGTCCTGTTATCCCCTGCCGCGCGGACCCGCTTGGAAGAGTTGGCAACCGAAACCGGAAGTCTCAGCGCCGCCGTGGAAAAGGCGGTCATGGCATTTCCACACTGAACCCAAACCCACCTTAAGTTAAATGAATGCTAGGAATTTGCTTTTTCACCAAGGGCGAAGAATACACTGGGGAGCCGGTCTGGGAAGGGGAAAAGGGGGTTGCCCACTTGTCGCCATCGGCGTGTTAGGAGAAAGAAATGATGATTGTTGATCGAGAAGAAGACGAGCTACAGCCAGAGCGCGGCGCGCCATGTGCCGGTGGGTCTGTAGCACATGGCGTGACGCGTGGAGGCTGTTAGCTCCATCGCATGGTTAGGCGTTGCGGGCATTCAGAAAGATACCCGCACAAAGATGTAATCTGTCATCGTCTTGTCCGTTGGGCTCTGAACGCTTCCGAGAAACTGCGCGCCACCGTTACTCACTTGGAAACTGGTGCTGATCTGGTGACCATTGTCGTTCACAATGAGTCTGATGTTCGAGATCTTCCCGTCGGAGGATACAATCGGCTCGACTTCGAGAATGATCTTGCCCGAGTCGGAGAGGGCGTGCTGGCCACTCTTTGTAGTTACAGCGACATTGGCGACTGAGTAGGCCTTCTGCTGCGCGACTAGCTTCTTTAGGGTATCAAGGGCCTCGGCGGGTTTTTCGCTGAGGTCTTGTTTCGCGGAGAACGCCATCGCGGCGAGTGTGGTGACGCTGTAATCCCCCTGCGGGAAGTTCTCGATCACCGGGAAAACTTCCGCTATTTTCCCGCCGCCCATGACGCTGAAACAACTCGGCTGGACTCCGGAACTTGAATCCGCCTTCGCGCCCCACCGCGCGCAGGGCTGGGTTCCCGCGCGCCTGATCCGGGAAACTTCGATCAATTTTTCCGCGTTCCTTAAAGGCGGGGAGGAGTTCGACTGCATCCTCTGCGGGCGGCTATGGAACGCGGCGGTGACGGATTCCGACCTGCCTGCCGTGGGGGATTGGGTAGCGGTGGAGCTTGGCGACGAAGACCGGCCGCACGTGATCCGCGCCCAACTCCCGCGCCGGACGGTGTTTTCCCGGAAAATGCCCGGTAACAGCAGCCAGGCGCAGGTAATCGGCGCGAACATCGATGTCGTCACCGTGGTCACCGACGCAGGGTCGGACTACAACCTCCGCCGCATGGAGCGCTATTTCGCGCTGATCCGCCTCAGCGGCGCGAAGGCCGTCGTGCTGCTCAATAAGTCCGACCTTTTCACCAAACTGGAGCTGAAGCAGGCCGCCGCGGAGATCTCCGCTCTCTGCCCTGAGGCCTCCGTGCACATCACCTCCGCGCTCAAGGGCGAGGGGCTCAAAGCAATACGCAGCCATCTCGCGCCGGGAATTACGATGTGTATCGTAGGTTCTAGCGGCGTCGGGAAATCCACCCTCGTGAACCAGCTCTACGGCGAGGAATGGCAGTGGACGAGCGAGGTCAACGAGGCCACGGGAAAAGGCCGCCACACCACCACCACGCGCGAGCTCGTCCCGCTGGATGGCGGCGGGATGCTCATCGACAACCCCGGGATGCGCGAGATCCAGATGTGGACGGACGAGTTCACGCTGCGCGGCAGCTTCGAGGACGTTGCCGCACTCACCGCCGCCTGCAAATACTCCGATTGCAGCCATGAAAAGGACGCGGGTTGCGCAATACGCGAGGCCGTGGAGAAAGGAACCCTTGACCCCGCGCGTTACGGCTCTTTCCTGAACCTCGAAACTGAGATCGAAGCCCTACGCAAGCGCGCCAAGAAACGCCAGATGGCTACGGAGCGCTGGCACAAGCGCAACCACCGCGTGAAGGCGCGCAACCTCGACGACCGCATCCAACTCGAAAAAGACGAACGTGGTGAAATCTAAGATACAGATCGCAGCTCTCCTGCTTTTTTTCGTCGCCTCGTGCCTGCCGGCAGGGGCGCAGCTTGAGAAAAATCTGAAGGAAACCGGCACGCCCCCGTCCGTAAAGGGCAAGGAGGCGCCGAGTCTCCGTGAGCAGCTGGAGAAATGGAAGTCCGAGGCCGGGCGTGAACTCGAAGACCTAGAGCGTTACCGCGGTGAGGTGCCGCCACCTGATGGGGCTACATCAGCGAACCTCACTACCCGGCGCCGTATCCTCGAACAGACCCTGCTCGCGATCTCGCGCCACTCCTCGATCTTGGATGAGGAGAGGCAATCCATGGCCGCTCTTGAAACCGCGAAAGCATCCGCCGCCGCGTGGAAAGGTTTCGACACGCCGCCGCCACATTCCCTGCTGATGGTGGATGAGCTGGTCGTAAGGAGGGAAGGCATCGGGGCTAAGAGAGCATCGAACCTCTCTTCCGTGGAGATTTACAAAAACGCCCTCACTGGCTATCTGAGGGAATCGAAGGAAGCTGAGGAAGAGATCACTTCCTCGCCCAATGCGGAGTTCAAAGACCCCGCTGTGCAATGGAAGCTCAACACCGTGAGCGCGAAAAAACGCCTGCTCATCATCCGCGCGAGCAGCCTAAAGCATTCCATTTCCTCCCTAGAGGATCTGATCGCCGCCGACTCGGTGGAACTCGCGTTGCTTTCCCGGAAGATCAAGGAAGCAGGCAAAAAACTTGTCTTCGGCAAGGAGGATTTGCTGCGCATCAAGCAAGCTACCGCGGATCGGGTCTCCGCGCTGCGAAAGGAGACCTCGGATGTCCGCAAGCGGCAGCGCAAGGCCGCGGAGGAAAAAGTCGCCGCCGCTGCCGCACTGGCAAGTCTGAAGGGAAGCGCCGCCCCGGATCTGGCTGCGTTGGAACTTGCGGAGCTGGGCGTGGAGATAGCGGACACCCAGGTCAATGCCCTTCAGTCGATATCCGATTTCTTGGATACCTTCGGCCAGATCGAGGCTTTCATTCCCGAGGCCTATGAGCACCGGTTGACGCTTTTCAACCCAGCGAAACCCGAGGACCAAAAGGCCGCGGTGGAGGCTCTCTCCGGGCTGAACCAGCGGCTCGACTCCTGGGAGGTCGTTGCGAAAAACGAGCTTGTCTCCGTCGCTGCGGATATCGGTAAACAGCAATCCCGCGTGTCTCTAGTGCCCGCCAATGATCCCCGGCTCGCCCCGCTCAACCGGCAGCTGACGGTGCTATGGGAAAAACAGGCGGTCATCCAGCGCACCATCCAGAGCATCACAACCCAGCGCCGCATGCTGGGGCGTTGGCTCGCCGAGCACCAGGGCAAGGAACGTGTGCCGTGGTATGCCGCGGCCGTTGATGCCGTATCGGGTGGATGGGACTCGTCGAAGCGTATTTGGAACATTCCGATCACCAAATACGAGGAAACCATCGAGAGCGACGGGCAGGAGGTCGTGCAGATCCGGTTCGTGAGTCTGGGCACTATCATCATGGCGGTGATCCTTTTTCTCATCACCTACTTCATCGCCTCGATGATCAGCCGCCGTATCCAGCGCATCCTCGTCCAGCGCAGGCTCATCGGAGAGAACCAGGCGCGGACTTTGCGGACATGGGTCATGCTGCTCGTCGCCTTTCTCCTCGCGCTCGCGACATTAAACTGGCTGAGCATCCCGCTCACGATCTTCGCCTTCTTGGCCGGTGCGCTGGCGATCGGCGTCGGTTTCGGCACGCAGACGATCATCAAGAATTTCATCAGCGGCATCATCCTGCTCTTCGAGAGGAAGGTCCGCGTAGGCGACATCATCGAGGTGGACGGCATCAACGGAGTCGTTTCGGAAATCAACACCCGCTCATCCATCGTCCGCGGTTTCAACGGTATCGAGAACCTGATACCCAACTCTTTATTCCTGGAGAACCGGGTGGTGAACTGGACCCTCAACACACGGCTCCTGCGCCGCGAGCTGACGGTTGGGGTGGTCTATGGTTCGCCCGCGCACTTAGTGATCGATCTCTTGAACGATGCGGCGCTTCGTCACGGCCTTATTCTTAAAGATCCAGCCCCGTTCGCGGTGATGTCGAATTTCGGCGCCACCTTGGTGGAGTTCACTCTGTATTTCTGGATCGAGCTAAACGACAAGACCAACAGCCTCGTCGTGGCGAGTGACCTGCGCATCATGATCGAAAAGGGTCTCACCGAGCTCGGAGTGAGCCTGCACCCTCCGTTATTGGAAGCGCAGGACGCGCGCCGCCGTGCCGCCGCCTCCTCAAGCAGTACGAAGCCCAGCTTGCCATGACAGGCACGGAGCCGATCTACGTGTGCGGCGCGACGGCGTCGGGAAAGACGGCATACGCCCTCTTGCTCGCACAAGAGACCGGCGGCGAGATCGTAAATGGCGACGCCTTCCAGCTTTTTCATGGCATCGAGACGCTCAGCGCCGCGCCCTCGCCCGCAGAAAGGGCGGCTGCACCGCATCATCTTTTCGGCGTGCTGGCGCCCGGTGACCGCTGCGACGCGGGACGTTACGTGGAGATGGCGGGCGCGGTGATCGCCGAGATCCGCTCGCGCGGGAAAACGCCCATTGTCGTCGGCGGCTCGGGGCTTTATCTCAAGTTCCTTACTCACGGCCCCTCGCCGCTGCCGCAGGGCGATGGCAAACTGCGCGCGGAGATGGACGCCCGCCCGCTGGAGGAACTTTTCGCAGAGCTGGAGAAACTCGACCCCGCCGAGGCCGCGCGGGTGGATCGGCACAACCCTCGTTACGTTTCCCGGGCGCTGGAGATCTGCTTGCTGAGCGGAAAAAAAGTTTCCGAAATGCGCGACTCTTGGGAGGAAAAAACCCGTGCCGTCGAGGCGAATCTCCGAGGCATCTGGCTGATCCGAGGCCGCGAAGATCTACACCGCCGCATCGCTCTGAGGACGGAAAAGATGCTGGCCGAAGGGGCTGTCGAGGAGGTCGCCGTGCTGGATGGCGTGCCGGGAAATTGGGAAAAAGCGATCGGCGTGAAGGAAATCCGCCGCCTGCTTTCCGGCGAGATCGACCGCGCTGAATGCGCCGAACTCATCACCGCCGCCACTCGCCAATACGCGAAACGGCAGGAGACATGGTTCAGGCGCGAGAAGTGGCTGCGGCGCGTGGAGCTGTGATCGTGGCGGCGGATTGCATCCGCCCAGCCTTACTCAGGTAATGTTTAGGCATGGCGGATACGATCCGCCGCCACGCTCCGCGCTTGCATGACCGACGCTTTGCGGCGATGGAAGGGGCATGGATCGCTGGTTTCTGATCGCCGCAACCACCCTCGCCGCTGTGGCGGGGGTGCGCGGCTTGCTGATCCTGAGGCACGGAAACAAGAGCCACTGGACCGTGTGGTGGATGATCGCCGCGCTGCTCTGCCAGATGGGCTACCTCGTGATCCGGGGGGAAATGCGCGGGGCGTGCCCATTGCGGAGCATCGGTGAAATCTCCGTGTATCTCGCGTGGGCGCTGACCCTTTTCTACCTGCTCGTCGGGCCGATGTACCGGATTTCCCTGCTCGGTGTGTTCACCGCGCCGGTTGTTGTCCTTTTCCAAGGCTTCGCGTTGCTGCCGGGTCGGCTCGCCGCAAATCCGGAAAAAATCCTGAACACCAGCCCGTGGGGTGAGACGCATTCCGCGATGTCGGTGCTGGCTTACGGCGCGCTGGCGCTGGCGGCGGTGGCAGGAGTGATGTTCCTCGTGCTTGATCGCCAGCTCAAGGAGCACCATTTGAAAAGCGGCTTATTCCGGAATCTCCCGCCGGTGCGCGAGTTGCTCGTTTCACTGGAGCGGCTGCTCTGGATAGGGATGATCCTGCTGAGCTTCGGTCTCGTGGCGGGCCTGCTCATGCCGCACGGGGATGGCGCGTGGGCGCACCTAATCGCGGCGGTGTCGGTGTGGGCGGGATACCTCGCGCTGATGGCGGTGAAACGGATCCGTGGCATCACCGGGCGGCGCTTTGCATTGGGGGCGGTTGCGCTGTTTATTCTTTCACTGGGGGTTTTCGCTTTCGTCTGATGGAACTCGCCTGCCTGGGACTGAATCACAGAACGGCGCCCGTCGAGGTGCGCGAGCGCTTTGCCGTGGGTAACACCAAGCTCGGTGAGGCCGCGCGGCAGCTACTGAAAACGGCGGGCGCGGCGGAAGGCGTGGTCGTTTCCACCTGCAACCGCACCGAGTTCTACCTCGCCGCCGAGGATGTGGGGGAGGCTTTGCGACGGCTGGAGGATGGCCTCGCGGAAAAAGTTCATGGCCACATGGAGCCCTTCTACCTCCACCGCAAGGCCGATGCCGTGCGGCATCTCTGCAAGGTTGTCAGCGGGCTGGACTCCATGTTGCTCGGCGAGACGGAAATCTTCGGCCAGGTGAAGCAGGCCTACCAGGCCGCGCACGAAGCCGGAGCCACCGGCCCTATCCTTAACAAACTTTTCCAGAAAGTCTTCGGCATCGGAAAAAAAGTCCGCACGCAGACATCGATCCAGGAAGGCTCTACCTCGATCGGTAACGTGGCGGTGGAGCTGGCGGAGAAAATTTTCGGCCACCTGAAGGATAGCGAGGTGATGGTGCTCGGCGCGGGCGAGATGAGCCGCCTGACGGCGAAAGCCCTCGTTTCCCGCGGCGCAAAATCCGTGATCGTCGCGAACCGCACCCACGAGCGTGCGCTGGAACTCGCCGCCGAAATGAACGGGCGGGCGGTGCGTTTCGATGATTGGCTACCCGTGCTCAAGGATGTGGACGTCGTCATTTCCTCCACCGGCGCACCCCATACCGTGATCCACGCGAAGGACATCGAGTCCGTCCGCCGCGCGCGCAAATACCGCCCGCTGTTTCTCATCGATATCGCCGTCCCGCGCGATATCGAGCATGCCGTCGGCGAGATCGAGGAGGTCTATCTCTACGATATCGATGCCCTTGAGCAGCTCGCCGACGAAGCCCGTGCCCGCCGCTCCCAGCAGATCGCCGAGTGCGAAAAAATCATCGAGGCGGAGCTGGTGAAGTTACTCTGAGGGCTGCGCTCCTTGGACTGCTACAGCCTGCTGTAGCTTTCGGCCATGCAGCCCGCTGCGAGCCGCACGGCATTGGCACGGCGAGGCTTGCCATATCCCAGCCCGCCGCCGTTGACAGCAGGCTGTCTCACGGAAAGCTACAGCAGGCTGTAGCAGTCCAGGGCGCTTTCGCGCTCGCCGCCCGGATATAAAGCGGCGATTCTCATTCATCTGTGAATCCCGCCCTCGAAACCCTCGCTCTTGCCTCGCGTGAGCATCCCATTGTTTGGCCCGCGCTGTTCTTCGGCGCGGAGCCGCATCTGGATCTCATCAGCGCCAGCGCATGGCAGCCGATCAAGCCGCTGGCCGATCAATGCGTGGCCGCCGGGATGACGATGGCCGATGATCCGCAAGGGAAATTCCCCACCGTGTTTTTCCTGCCCGGAAAATCCAAGGAAGAGACGCTCGCCGGTTTCGCCCGCGCTCATGATCTCCTCGCGCCCGGCGGCATGCTGATCGCCGCCCTCGCGAATACATCGGGTGCCGCCCGTTTCGAGAAAGAACTCTCCAAAGCTACGCCGCTGCTCTTCTCCGTTTCAAAAAACAAGTGTCGCGCCTTCGCCGTCGGGAACGCGGAACCATGGGACACCTCTGTCCTTGCCGCGTGGCGCAGTCTTTCCGAACCCCGCCTCATACCGGATACTACATTCACCGTAGTTCCCGGCGTGTTCAGTGTGGATCACATCGATCCCGGCTCCGCCCTCCTCGCGCAACACCTGCCGCCTTCCCTGCGTGGCGAGGTGGCGGATCTCGGCGCCGGTTGGGGTTTCCTCAGCCATGCCGCCTTGGGAAAATGCCCGAACATTTCCCGCATCGATCTCTTCGAGGCGGATGCCCGCTCCCTCGCCTGCGCGCGGAAAAATGTCACCGGCCCGGTGGAGTTTTACTGGCACGATGTTACCTCCGGCTTGCCGGGGAAATACGACCATATCCTTACCAATCCGCCCTTCCACACCGGTCAGGCGCGCGACATCGGCCTAGGTCATGCCTTTCTCACCACCGCCGCCCGTGCCCTGAAACGAGGCGGCAGCCTCTACATCGTCGCCAACCGTCAGCTACCCTATGAGGCGCACTTGGAATCGCTGGGCCTCCGCCCCCGCCTCCTTGCGGAAACAGGAGGTTTCAAGGTGATCGCCGCCATGTAGCGATCCAAAGAAAAGATCCCGGCCGGGGCGAAACGCTCCGCATGAAGCGTCATTCCGCAGCCACCAGGGAAGAGTCGGCTGGACGGCGGAGGCAACCCGAAGCTGACATCCGAGGACCTCTTTAAGACATGGGAATCTCGTAGTTAAGCACTTTGGGGTTTCTGGCTTCAGGATTCTGGTGTCTCTTTCCCCCATGTCCGCACCCGCCCCCAGTCGCCCCCGCGTCAACGTCCGCCGTCCGGATGTGATGGAGCTCGTCTCCGCGCAGGTCGCTGTCCATTACCGCTCATCGCTCGTCGAGAAAATCAAGGATATGGGCGGGAAGATCACCAGTGGCGACACCACGCTGTTGCTTGCGAAGGATTTCGGATTCTGCTACGGCGTCGAGCGGGCGATCGACCTCGCGTATGCCTCGCGGAAAGTGTTTCCCGAAAACCGGATTTTCCTCATCGGCGAGATTATCCACAACCAGGAGGTGAACCGTCAGCTCCGCGAAATGGACATCGTTTCGCTGCCTTGGAAGGAAATCGACGCGACCTATGACGAACTCGGTCCCGAGGATGTGGTGATCGTCCCCGCCTTCGGGGCTCCGACCCATTTCATGGCGAAGCTCGATGAGCGCGGCTGCTACACGGTGGATACGACCTGTGGCGACGTGATGAAAGTCTGGCGGCGTGTGCGCGGTTACGCAAAGGAGGGCGTGACCTCAATCATCCACGGCAAGGCCGGTCATGAGGAGACGCGCGCCACCGCCTCCCGCGCCGCCGGCGAGGATGGGCAGGGTCACTACCTCGTCATACTCACCATCGCGGATGCCGACTACATCGGAGATTTCATACGCCATGGCGGTGACAAGGCCGCTTTTCTGGAGCGTTTTAAGGGTGGCTGCGAGCAGGGCTTTGACCCTGATGTCCACCTGCGGAAAATCGGCCTGGCGAACCAAACGACCATGCTGAAGGGCGAGACTCTTGAAATCCAAAAGCGCCTCGCCGCCGCCATGAAATACCGCGATGGCTCGGAGGAGAATTTCCATGTTTTCGACACGATCTGCGGCGCGACGCAGGAGCGGCAGGACGCGCTGTTCGAGATGCTGGAAACGAAAATGGATCTGCTGCTCGTCGTGGGCGGATACAACTCCTCCAACACCGCCCACCTCGTCGAGATTGGCGAGAAGGAGCTTCCCACTTTTTTCATCCGAGATGCCGGGCAGATCCGCTCGCTGGAGGAGATTGTCCACTACGACCTCCATCACCACGAGGAGCGCACCGCGAACTACGCGGATGTGTTTTCCGGAAAGGAGCACGTCACCATCGGCCTCACGGCGGGTGCGTCCTGCCCAAACAACCTCATCGAGGCCACGGTGCGGAAAGTGTTCGAGCTGCGCGGGAGTCCGTTAGATTGAGGGCGATCCCTCACGCCAGATCCATCACCAGCACCTTGGCCCACATCTCGCGGTGACCGCCGGAGAAGGCGTCGTGGATAGGATCGGCTTTCTGGTATTTCTCATGGGCCTCCATGGTGTCGAAATGGAATGAGATGCCGTAATCCCATGAGTGGTCGGTCACGGGGCGCACCTCGGTGGCAGCGGGTTTGCCCCAACGGGCTTTCGAGATGTTCGGGGATTTCATCAACTCAGCAAGCGCGGCCTCCATACGGGCACCGCCGACCTCGTTCTTGAACTCATCTTTTAACCAGAAATAAACATGGTGTTCCATGCGCCCATCCTGCCTGCGGCCGGATGGAAATTCCAAGCACGAAGCACGAAATGAAGATATCATTTAAGGCTTCGGGCTTTGGGTTTCGTGCTTTCCTCAAAGATATTTCATGAATGCCGAATACACTTCCGGTGGAATGTCTAAGAGGCCGTAGTCCTTGGAAGAGACGAAGAGCAGGCTCTGCTTGCCCTTGCCGAGGAGCTGGCCTTCGGAGCCGAAAATCTGGTGCTCAAGGGTGCAGAACTTACGGTTGAAATCGCTGACGCAGATCTTGACCGTGATCGTATCGAATTCGCGCGTCTCGCGGACGAACTTGTGCTCGAAGGAGCGCGTGAGGATGTAGAACTTCGTGGTCTTGAGGTCGAAGTCCGGCATGGCGGCGTTGAAGAACAGCTCGCGGGTTTTTCCGACGTAAAGCGGATACATGCCGAAGTAGACATTGCCCACCGAGTTCGTGTCCTGATAGGTCGCGACCATCGAATAGACGAACCATTTCCCCTCGAAATGGCCCTTCAGGTCGTAGTTACCGGCCGATGCGGGCGCGGCGACCTCGGAGCGGGTCGCAGGTGATTCGGTTTTTGAAATCGCCTTGATGGCGGGGATCTCGGCGGCGGCATTCATTACCTCTCCCGCCTTTTCCGTGACCAGCCGCAGCAGATCCGTGGTCGTGACCAGCCACATGACATACACAAGCGGCAGCAGGGAGCCCAGATACATCAACACGTTGAGCTTCACCATGTAGCCGAATGCGAAGACCACGAGGCAAAGGCAAGCCATGGAGAACATGCGGATCTGCGGCAGGGGTTGCTGGCTGTTCGGCACAAAACAGCGGGCGACGGCCAGCGCCGCATACCCCACGAAAAAGGAGGCGTAGAATACCATGAAATACTCCAGCTCGAATCTCGCGAAGTAACCGACCAGTGCGATGATCCCTACGATGAGGAAAGTCGGGATCGGTGAGGCGATGAGCGGCTTCGGGATGAGGGAGATCAGCATGTTCTCGCTGCGCTCCACGTTCCGCCCGAGGAACCATTTCAACGCGACATATCCGCTGTCGAGGGTGGTCAGCACGCAGATGCAGAGGAAACCGAAGTAGGCGATGGGGACGAGCGAGTTCCCGTCGAAGGCTCCGCCGAAATGCCGGGTGACGAGATCGTGCGCGTAGTGGAGGCCGTCGAGGCCGCTTTTCCTCACCGAGAAACCGTCCGCGTGCCCCATCACCCACATCGCCAGCGAGCCGTGGAAGAGCAGGAGCAGGAAAAATATGCCCCCGCCGAAAATGTAGCTGAGGCGGATCGAGCTTTCCTCACGGTGGATCTGGATCGCACGCTGCCAGTGCTGGAGATCCAGCCATGGCCCGACGAGCAGACCGACGACGAGAGGTATCGCGAAGCCCCAGAAACGGTTCGGCGAGTGGTCGTAGGTGAGATTGCCAGCTTTGCCGTTGATGCCTTTCCCGAGATCGAAAAGATTGTGGTGGAAAAGGATGGTGACCACGCAGACAAGGAGCAAAGCCCCCAGCAAAGCGTGGCCGGCCTTAATTTTCCCAATCCCGAACTCCTCGCCAAACAGGCAGCCCATCGCCAGTAGGACGAAAACGACCATGGTCATCGAGAGCCCGAGCAGCACGGGAGTGCCCATCTGCGTCGGCAGGAAAAGGGGCATGAACAGGTATTTCACCAGCGCGAAAACGGTCAGCGAGAGCGCGACGACCTGGTAGATGTAAAAGATGAGCCGGAAGGGCTTGGAGAATTTGTCGAAAAATAGCGCCAGCGACTCATGGCCGCCGGCATGACGGTTCGCGACGATCTGCGTGAGGCACCCAAAAAGCATGAGGCCGATCGCGTTCGGAATCGCGAACATCAGCAGCCCTTTCATCCCGAACATGAAGGAGATCTGCACGCTGAAAAACAGCCCCAAACCCCACATCCACGCCAAGGCGACGGAATTTCCCCACAACAAAGCGTTCAGCCAGCGCAAATTCATGCGCAGACCCTCCCCGCTTTTCCTAACTTCCGCAAGCTCCACGTGGGCAGAAGACACAAGACTTAGAGACACAAGACTTGGAGACACAAGAGGGCAGACGCGCCCTTTCGACCTCTTTTCTTGTGTCTTGCGTCTCCAAGTCTTGTGTCTTTCCCCAAAGTTTAGGGTTTGAAATCCCCGCTTCACCCCCTTTAATCCCGCCCCCAGCCATCTGCCATGATCGAAAACCTTCGCAAATACACCGGACTCATCATTGTCCTCTTCGTCCTCGTCCTCATCGGATTCCTTTTTATGGACACCAGCACCATGCGCAGCGGAGGCGGCGGGAGACCCTACATGAAGGTCGCGGGGCGCACCTACACCGACAAGGAGTTCTCCAACCTTGGTGCATCTGCCTACCAGCTCACGCAATCGCTCGCGCAGTCCGGTGATTTCCCGCTGTATTCTTTCCTCTTCGGCATGTCGGGGGACGCCGATTTCGGTAGCCAGAAAGCCATGGAGAACTTCTTTGCCGGGCGCATGCTACTGCGTTCCGCAAAAGAGCAATTCGGCATCTACCCGGGCGAGGAGGAGATCGATTCCTTCATCCGTAAGCTCCGCGCTTTCACCGGTCCGAACGGCGAGTTTTCCCAAGAAGCATACCGGAATTTTATCGAAAAGGGCATCGGACGCCTCGGCCTGACGGAAGGGGACATCCGCGCGCTCGCCTCCGATGTGATCGCACAGGCCAAGCTCGCCGAGATCCTCGGCGCCGGCCTCACCGCAAACCGCGATGCGGTCGCCAAGAACTCCGCCCTCGACGGCCAACGCATCGCCGTTGACATCGCGCGCCTCGACATCGACCCCATCGAGGAAAAAATCGACCCCTCGGAAGAGGAGATCAAGACCTATTGGGATACCGTCCAGGACGCGTTTAAGACCCCCGAAAAACGCAAATACACCTATCTGATCGCGAAGCCGACCTTCCCTGCTGAGCCCGCCGAGATCGCTGCCCTCGCCGCCGATGCCACCGAAGAGGCAAAAGCGGAACACGAAAAAGCCAAGGCGGCCCGCGCGGCGGAGATCGCGGAGAAACGCCGCAAGGCCCAGCTAGAAACCGGCGGCAAGGCGGATGATTTCCTCTACCAGCTCGAGAGCCAGAAGGATCTCAGCTTCGACAAGCTCGCCAAGAGAGAGGGCTGGGAACTGAAAACCACGGAGCTTTTCGCGCTGGCCGATGCACCCGCGGAACTCAAGACCGCCCTCCGCGCCTCCAGCACCCAGGGCACCGCGGCGGATGAGCTTTTCCGCATGGTGGTCACTTCCGATCCCCTATCGAAAATCTCGCCCGCCATCGCGATCGGGGAGGACGAGTGGCTGATCGCCCGCCTCGACGAGACGGAGAAAGTCCGCGTGCAGACCTACGCCGAGGCCCGTGCCGAAGCCCGCGCCCGCCTCATCGGGGAGCAGGCCGCCGCCGCCCTCAAAAAAGCCACCGAGGAGGCCTCGGAGAAAATTAAGGCAGCCCTCGCAGGTGGCAAGAGCTTCGCCGATGCCGCCAAGGAAGCCGGGATCACCATCGAAACGGTAAGCCTCCCCGAAGTCACCGCCGGTTATCAGGGCGACACCACCAAGGTGCCCTCCGGTCTTTTCAACGCCGCGAAATACACCGACCCCGGCACCCTCACGGAGCCTGTCATCGAGTCCGACCGCGCGTTCATCGTTCATGTAGGGAAACGCGAGATCGTGAAGCAGGAGAACGCGGAAACAGCCCTCGAAGCCGAGATCCGGCGAGCCGAGGAAACGACCCGAATCGCGGCATTCAATTCATGGCTGGCCGCCAAGACGGAAGCCGCCGGCGTCGAGACGCTTTACAACAAATAACGGGCGCGGGTTCCGGCCCGCCTCCTTCATGCCGGGTTCCGAATTTTGAGCGAAGCGATCCAGGAAATCTACGACGAAGCCAGCGGCCACCTCGCCCTTGGCGAGCTCGACGAGGCCGCCGCCCTCTACCGCAAGTGCGTCGCGCTGGATCCCGCGCACTTCGATTCCTGGCACGCACTCTCCATGTCCCTCCTGAAAACAGGCCACCTCAAGGAAGCCCTCGGTGCCTCCCTCCAGGCCACCTCCCTCCAGCCCAACGACCTCCTCGCCTGGACCGCCCTCTCCCAAATCTACGTCCGCCTCGGCGACATCCCCAACGCCGAAGCCGCAAAGGCAAACTCCCGCATCCTCTCGCTAGGGGGAAGGGTCATCCGCACCTAGCCCGTCTTCCTTAGAGTTTAAAATTTAAAGTTTAGAGTTTCATGTTCTTCCTCACCACCGCCATCGACTACACCAACGGCTCCCCCCACATCGGCCATGCCTATGAGAAGGTTCTCGCCGATGTGATCGCCCGTTACCGCCGCCTCGCGGGCGAGGACGTCTATTTCCTCACCGGCGTCGATCAACACGGCCAGAAAGTTCAGCAGACGGCGGAAAAGGAAGGCGTTTCCCCGGCGGATTATGTGAAAACCGTCACCGCCCGTTTCTCCGCGCTTTGGGAAAAGATCGGCGTGGAATATGACGGCTGGGCGGAAACCACCGACCCCCGCCACATCACCTGCGTGCAATCCATCCTTTCCGATCTCCACGCGCGCGACCAGATCTACAAGAAGACCTACAAGGGTTTCTACTCCGTCCGGCAGGAGCAGTTCCTCACCGACCGTGACCGCGACGAGGCGGGAAACTTCGGCCCGGAATGGGGCGAGGTCACCGAGATCGAAGAGGAGAACTACTATTTCAAGCTCTCCGATCACACCCCGTGGCTGCGGGAGTTCCTGGAGAAATCCGACGACACCATCCTCCCCGCTTTCCGTAAATCGGAACTCGTCAACGCGCTTGAGAAAAACCTCGGCGCGGATCTCTGCATCTCCAGACCCAAGGAACGCCTTACCTGGGGCATCGAGCTGCCTTTCGATTCCGATTTCGTTACCTACGTCTGGTTCGACGCACTCATCAACTACATCTCCTTCATCGGCTACACGCCGGATCCCTCACTGCCGGATTTCGAATCGGTCTGGAGCGGCCGCCCTGTGCACATCATCGGCAAGGACATCATGGTGCCCGCCCACGGCATCTACTGGCTCGCCATGCTCCGCGCGCTTGGTTTCGAGGACTCGAAAATGCCGCAGCTCCTCGTTCACGGCTGGTGGAACCGCTCCGGCGAGAAAATGTCGAAATCCCTCGGCAACATCGTCGATCCCTCCGAACTCGCCGATACCTTCGGTAGCGACGCGCTGCGCTATTACCTCGTCCGCGACATCCATACGGGCAAGGACTCGAACTTCGATGTCGAGCGCCTCGTCATGCTTTTCAACACCGAGCTGGCCAACGAACTCGGCAACCTCTGCAACCGCGCGCTGAACATGAGCGTCCGTTTCACCGCAGGCGTCATCTCCCCCGGCGGTCCGCTCACGGACGACGATACCGCGCTCCAGCAATCCCTCATCGACTCCACCGCCGCCTACCGCAAGGCGATGGATAACCACGAGGTCTCCATGGGGCTTGAGGCGCTGAACCGCCACGTCGTGCATTGCAACCAATACGCCGAGCGCATGAAGCCCTGGGAGCTCAACAAAAACCTGGAGAACAAGGATCGCCTCGCCACCGTCCTGCACCACCTCGCCGAATCCGTCGCCCACTGCGCCGTGCTGCTTTCCCCCATCCTACCGGCCGCCGCCGCGAAACTCGCCGCTCAGCTCAAGCTTCCCAAACTCACCGACCTCAAGCTCGACGATCTGAAATGGGGTCTCGTGCCCGACGGCCACGAAATCGAAAAGCCTTTCCCCGTTTTCCCGAGGATCGAGGTCAAGGCGGCGGAGTGAGTTGCCTTTCCCGAATCATCGGTTCGGCGCACCCGACGTTGAGGCTGCGCTGTCGCCATTTTTTTCGGTGATCGGTCAATGTTATTCCAAATTAATTGACCCCGGATTTCCTGTGAAAAAAGTGAAAGACATCCTCGGTTTCGCGTGTAAGAAAGTATCTATGAACCCAGCCCCTGAATCGACCGACCGTCGCAGCTTCCTGAAAACCGGATCACTGATCACCGCCGCCTCCCTCCTGCCGGGACTCGCGCGGGCGCAGGGAGAGGTCGCCGAGATCAAGGTCGCTCTCATCGGTTGCGGTGGCCGCGGCACTGGTGCCGCCGCCCAATCGCTCAACGTGCCCGGCACCAAGCTCGTGGCGATGGCCGACGCTTTCGAGGACAACCTAGAGAAAGCCCACGCGACCCTCAGCAAGCAGTTTGGCGAACGCTGCGACGTGCCCAAGGAACGGCGCTTCCACGGCTTCGACGCGTTCAAGAAAGCCATCGACGCCGCGGATCTCGTCCTGCTTTGCTCTTCGCCTGGCTTCCGCCCCGCGCACTTCGAGTATGCGGTGGAGAAAGGAAAACACGTTTTCATGGAGAAACCCGTCGCCGTGGACGGCCCCGGCATCCGCAAGGTGATCGAGGCCGCGAAAGCCGCCGATGCGAAGAAGCTCAAGGTCGTCAGCGGCCTTCAGCGGCATTACCAGAACAGCTACATCGAGACCCTTGCGCAGGTGAGGGCAGGCATGATCGGTGACATCATCAGCAGTCAGGTCTATTGGTCGGGCGGCGGTATCTGGACGCGGGCGCGGCAGGAGGGTATGACCGAAATGGAATACCAGATGCGCAACTGGTTCTATTTCAACTGGCTCTGCGGTGACCACATCTGCGAGCAGCACATCCACAACATCGATGTCGGCAACTGGTTCAAGGGCGCTCATCCCGTGAAGGCGAACGGTTTCGGCGGGCGCACCAAGCGCATCGGCAAGGACTGGGGCGAGATTTTCGACCACCATTACGTTGAATACACCTACGCGGACGGCACTGTCATGAACAGCCAGTGCAAGCACTGGAACGGCACCTGGTCGAAGGTTTCCGAGACCATTGTCGGCACCAAAGGCACGGCCATCGCGGGCTTGATCAAGGATCACGCCGGAAAAATCATCTGGCGTTTCCGCGGGCCGGAAAACAATCCCTACCAGACCGAGCACGATGTATTGGTGCAGCATATCCGCGAGGACAAGCCGATCAACGACGCCCATCGCACCGCCGAGGCTACGCTCTCCGCGATCATGGGACGCATGGCCACCTACTCCGGCCAGGAAATCACCTGGGAACAGGCGCTCAACTCCGATCTCGACACGATGCCGAAAGTCCTCGCATGGGACGCCGATCCGGGTCCGAAAGCCGGCGCAGACGGTCTTTACCCGGCGCCCATCCCGGGTGAGACGAAAGCCCTCTGATCGCTTGGAAATAGCGCTCTTAAAAAAGCTCATCGATTCGTCGATGGGCTTTTTTGCTTTCACGAACTCACTCCACCGTCGGCCCCGGTCCCATGTTCCAGGCCTTGTGCATTTCCTCGACGGAGGGAGTCTTGAGTGGGCGGACGATGCGGAAGCCTAGCCATGAGGCGTTGGTGAAATACCAGATCGACTTGGGGTTTTGCGGATCGACGACCTTGAGTTCCGGGCTTGTCTTGCCGCGGGCGGCGGAGCGCAGCATCTGTGGGTCGGCGTCCCAATGGCCGCCACGGAAGACGGTAGGGTAGCGGTTCGGGGCGGGGATCCATGGGTTCACCGCGCCGTCCTTGATCTTCGCGTAGGCCTCGGGGAGGTATTGGTCGAGGACGAGCTCGGCGGCGTTGCCGTGCATGTCGTGGAGACCCCAGGGATTCGCCTTTTTCACCCCGACTTTCTGGTATTGGAACTCGGAGTTTTCCATGAACCATGCATAATCCGGGAGTTGGGCGGCGTCGTCGCCGAAGGAGTAGGCGGTGGTGGTGCCAGCGCGGCAGGCGTATTCCCATTCCGCTTCGGTCGGCAGTCGGTAGAAATGGCCGGTCTGCGCGGAAAGCCATTCACAGAACTTGTTCGCGGCGTGGTGGGTGATGCCGACGGCGGGGTAGTCTTTCGAATAGCCGTCGCCCATCGAGAAATGCATCGGGATGTAGGGCGGGGTCGGCTGGGTGACGGTGTCGATGAGCGTCTCGCTTTCCTTCGCCTCGGGAGCCTCGCTGGTGGTCATATCGGAATCGCGGTTCAGGGTGCCGTCCTTGTTGCGGGATTTCCCGTTTTCCATGAACGGGCGGTAAACGTCCCACGTCGTTTCCACCTTCGCCATCCAGAATGGCTCGATGGCGATTTCCTTCTGCGGGCTTTCGTCCTCGCCGCGCTTCGCTTCGCTATCCGGGGAACCGATCTTGAATTTCCCGGCGGGGATGGGCAATAGCTCGACGGTGCCACCTTGGGCGAGCGGCACGGCCTCCGTGTAGCCCTTCATCTCTTCGGTTTTCGGAGCGGCCTTGGCGGCGATCTTTTCGTGGATGGCCTTGGTGGTGGGGAGGAGCTGCGGGTTCGGCAGTTCTTCCCCGAGGCAAGGGGTGGCGATGAGGGCGGTGAGGAGAAGGGATCTCATGAAACTATAAATTTTAAACTTTAAACCTCAATGAAGAGGCTACGCGTGGATTCAAGAGCCATATTCAGAGGGATTTTTTTCCGAAGGAGGAAACTAGGGACGCGAAATCGACGGGCTCGGCCTTGTCGGCGTTGAGGATGGCGATTTTCTGGAGGGAGAAGATTTCGGCAATGCCGTTGCGGGAAAGGTCGAGCATCGCGGTCATTTGCTCGGTGGTGAAGACGGCCTCCTCGCCGGAGCCCTGCACTTCTACGAACTCGAGCGCCTCGGTCATCACGATGTTGAAATCGACGGTCGCAGCCTTGTCCTCGGGGTAATTGAGGTCGAGGACAGGCACACCCTGATAGACCCCGGCCGAGACGGCGGCGACGAGTTTCCGCAGGGGAAAATCCTTCAGGCGGCCGTCCGCCAGCATGCGGTTGAAGGCGATGGCAGTGGCCACGCAAGCGCCGGTGACGGAGGCCGTGCGCGTGCCGCCGTCCGCCTGCAAGACGTCGCAATCAATCCAAAGCGTGCGCTGGCCGATCTTCTGGAGATCGACCACGGCGCGCAGCGAGCGGCCGATGAGGCGCTGGATCTCGGAGGAGCGGCCATCGAGCTTGCCGCGTGAGATATCGCGGTGTTTGCGGTCGTGAGTGGAGTAGGGGAGCATGGAATACTCCGCCGTGAGCCAGCCGCCGGAAACCTTTTGCGCCCGCATCCAGCCGGGCACGCCCTCCTCGACCGTGGCCGAGCAGATCACGCGGGTATCTCCGAAGCAGACGAGCACGGAGCCGGTGGCGTTCGGGGCGACGTTGGGATGGAAGGAAATCGGGCGGAGTTGGGCGCTGGTGCGGCTGTCAGGGCGGGTCATGCGCGGGAGGGTGCGGGCTGGGTGGGTGAAATCCAACGCCAAAATGGGTCGGGCGGAATACGGAGAAGGGGATTGCATCCCCTTTCTTCACAATTCGCCAAACCCTCTGCGCCGGTGCAAGGAAAGGGGATGCAATCCCCTTCTCCATATTGGGCTGCGCCTTCCGTATCCGCGCCCTCGGTCGCAACGAACGGGAAAGCCCGTGGAGCGACGGGGTGACGTGCATGGTCCCGTGATAGAAAGAAGAGGAACACCCGGCGGGAAGGAAGGAAACCCGTCCTTCCTATTTTGCGTTCCAATCACTTCCGCCGCTCCTTTTTCGGACATTGACCGGATAACGACCGGCGATAGCTTAAGGGGCTGACAGAATACACTTTAGGCAGAAAGCAAATGTTCGAACATAAGTCAGAAATGCTTGTGACTACTTCCACCTTCGCACGGCGAATGGCGGTTTCATTTCTCCTGCTGTTTGCGGTTCTGTGGGTAGCACTGGGATTGGGTGTGCTTGGATATCATTATCTCGCTGATCTTTCTTGGATAGATTCCATTCTGAATGCATCGATGATTCTTACAGGAATGGGACCAGTAGCACCAATGATCTCAGATTCTGCCAAGTTATTCGCATCAGCTTACGCGCTATTTAGTGGTGTGATTTTTCTTTCCTCGATCGGCCTGTTGCTAGCACCAGTATTTCATAGAATACTGCACAAGTTTCATCTTGACGAAGTAAGTAACTCAGACAAATCCAAATAATTTTTGGCCTAACAAGATCGCTAATGAATGGCTCGGCTTGCCGGGCAGCCGGAGGCCGTCCCTCTTTGGGGCACTCGTTGTAACCGGTTTGTCACGAAAGGCTCCGGTTTGCGATTGGAGGTTGAGGCGGGTGGCGCAGGCGGTTAAAGGGTGGGGCGAGAATGAGCGGAGTGGTTTTTTTACAGGAAATGGGGATCATCGCGGTGTGCGCGGCGATTCTCGTGGCTATTGGCCGGATGGTGCGGATGCCGGCGATCGTGGTCTATCTGCTGTGCGGGATTCTGCTGGGGCCGGTGCTTGGTTGGGTGGAGATCGGCGAGGGGCTAGGGCTTGTATCGGAGACGGGCATCGCACTGCTGCTTTTCCTCGTCGGGCTGGAACTGAGCGTTTGCAAGGTGCGGGATGTGGGGAAAGTGGCGCTGCTGGGCGGGTTCCTGCAAGTGGCGGTGACGGCGGCCCTGGGTTTCGGGCTGAGCCTGGGTCTGGGGTTCGGCCTGATGGAGGCGATGTTCCTCGCGATGGCGCTGACCTTCAGCAGCACGGTGGTGGTGGTGAAACTGCTCACCGAGAAGGGCGAGATTGAAAGCCTCTACGGTCGGATCGCGGTGGGTGTGCTGCTGGTGCAGGATCTGGTGGTGATCGTGTTGCTGACCTTTCTCGCCGGGATGTCCGGGGTTAAGGCGGGGCTGGATGCGGGGGCGGTGGGGTTCGGATTGCTCAAAGCCTTCGGCGGGATGGCGGCGCTCGTCGCGGTGGCGATGGTCGCGGCGAAATATCTGCTGCCCCGGCCTTTCCGTTGGGCGGCGAGATCGCCGGAAATCCTGCTGATCTGGGCGCTTTCCTGGTGTTTCCTGATGGTGCTCGGCGCGCACGCCTTCGGCCTCTCGCATGAGGTCGGCGCATTCCTCGCGGGGATGAGCCTGGCGCAGCTTCCCTACAACGAGAACCTGCGGATGAGGGTGCATCCGCTGATGAACTTTTTCATCGCGGTGTTTTTCGTGACGCTCGGGGTGAGGATTGATTTCGATGGTGCGCTCGGCCAACTCGGAGCCACGGCGGCGCTAGCGGCGTTCGTGCTGATCGGGAAGCCGCTCGTTTTCCTCGGGATCATCGGCGGCATGGGATACGGGCGGAAGACGGCATTCCTCACCGGCTTGACCTTGGCGCAGACCAGCGAGTTCTCGTTCATCCTCGCGGGGCTGGCGATGGGCAAGGGCCTGATCGGCGGCGAGGTGATGCTGGTCACCGCGCTCGTCGGGGTGGGGACGATTGCGATTTCCTCCTACATGATCAACCAAAGCCACGGCCTCTACGCGTGGCTGCTGAAACTGGGCGCGTTCCGGTTCCGCTTCCTCGACGGCAAGCCGGAGGTGACGGATCGCATCGTGCAACCCGGCCATGGCTTGGAGCAGCATGTGATCGTGATCGGCATGAACGCCCTCGGCCGCGAGTTGGTGAAAAGACTGGTGGCGAAGGGCGAGCGCACGCTGGCGGTCGATACTGATCCGGTGAAGCTGGAAGGCCTGCCGGGGCGGACTTTGCTGGGCAGCGTGGATTACCTCTCGGTGCTGGAGGAGGCGGGATTTGCGAAAGCGAAGTTCATCGTCAGCGCCCTGCAGATCGAGGAAACGAACGATCTGCTCGCCTATCGCGCGAAGAGTGTGGACGTGCCTTGCGCGATCCATGTGGTGGATCTTTCCGTGGTGGAAAACCTGCTGGAGCTGGAGGCGGATTACCTGATGGTCTCGAAGGTGGACGGGGTGAAGGCGCAGCTCCGGACGCTGAAGGAAATGGGGGTGCTGAAATGACGGCGTTCGCGTTGCTTTTGGCAGTGGCGGCCGCCGCTTATGGGCTGGCGCGGTTGTTGCGGTTGCCTGCTATCCCGGTGCTGATTGGCGCGGGAATGAGCCTCGGGCTGACGGGGCTTGTGCCGAAAGAATTCGGGCTTGGAAATGCCGTGGGCGAAGGTGCGGTCAATGTGCTGGAGCTCGGGTTGGTGTTCCTCGTTTTCGCCTCCGGCGTGGAGATGAATCCGCGGCGGTTTAAGAGGTTCGGGAAAGCGGTGGTGTGGGTGGCGGCGGTGCAGTTTTCGCTGGCGATGGGTGTCGGTTTCCTCTGCGCGAAAATGATGGGTCTGGGCGGGCTGGAAGCGGTTTACATGGGCGGCGGGCTGGCGGCGAGTTCGACCCTGGTGGTGCTGCGGCACCTCCAAGCGCGCAAGGCGATGTTCGAGCCGTATGCCCGGGTAGTGACCGGGGTGTTGCTGCTTCAAGATGTGGCACTGGTGCTCTTGATCATCATCTTGTCGCGGGTGAATGGCGGCGGGTGGGATGTGGCGAAAGGGTTGTGGGAGGCGGGCTTGATCGGCGGGATCGCGTGGGTCGCACAACGTTTCGTGATCCCGAAACTGGTGCTCCGTTTCAAGCCGGATGAGGAAAACTTGCTGTTGTGGCTGGTGGCGGTGTTGCTCGGCTTCGTCGGCGTCGCGTCATGGCTCGATCTGCCGCTCATCGCGGGGGCTTTCGTGGGCGGATTCGTTTTCTCGGCGTTTCCCCTCAACGGACTTGTGCGCGGGCAACTCTCCTCGCTGGTGGATTTTTTCCAGGCCATGTTCTTCGTTGCGCTCGGTGCTTTGCTGGGCGTGCCGGAAGTGGGGCTGTGGCTCCAGGCGGCGGCCTATTCGCTGGTGGTAATCGCGGTGACGCCGCCGTTGGTGGCGCTCGTGGCGGAGTGGCGCGGGCTGAACGCGCGCGCCGGGATCGAGTCGGGCCTGCTGCTTGCGCAGACGAGTGAATATTCTCTGCTTCTCGGCTTGGGCGGGGTGGCATTGGGGCATGTGAATCCGGACAATTTCTCGATCCTCGCCCTTTCGACGGTGATTACGATGGCGGCTACGCCTTTCCTCGGGCGTGAGGAAGTGGCGAATTTTCTGCTGCGCTTCCATCCCCTGCGGAAAAGGAAAGAGGCAGGCGAGACGCCGGAAGGTCACGTGCTCATCCTCGGCTTCGGCGCGGCAGGGATGTGGATTCTGAAACCCCTTCTCGCCCAAGGCGAAAAGGTGCTAGTGGTGGATGACGACGCGGTGGTGTGCGGCTCGCTTGCCAAAAAGAACATCCCCTTCCTGCGCGGCGATGGCGCGGAGGAGGAAGTGCTTGCGAAGGCTGGCGCTCGCGAAGCGAAACTAGTGATCGCCTCAATGCGGAGGGTGGGCGACTCACTCACGGTGCTGCGTTATGTGAAAGGCGTGCCGGTCATGGCGCGGGTTTTTGAAGAAGCGGATGCGGAAAAAATCCGCCAAGCGGGCGGCGTCCCGGTGATGAACTCGATGGCCGCCGCCGACACCTTCATGGCCTGGCTGGATGCGAACGACCGGGTGAAACTCTAGCGCGGTGGGGATTTGCGCCCGCCCTACATTAAGAGAAATATCAACCGCAGATGGACGCAGATTCACGCAGATGGAAGAGAATAGTTGCGTCTATCTCCAGAAGGATGGCATTTTAATTTTTGCCTCCAGTAGGAATGTTTTTCTTATCTGCGTCCATCTGCGTTCATCTGTGGTTGGATTTCTTGCATTTCCCACCGGCGGCTTCTTTTAAGAGGGCACCCTGACCCCGCCCCGGATTCCGTGTTGGCAAGCGGGTGCTGTGTCCTTAGCCTCCCTCCTTTGCATGTCAGAAAAAACTCATTTCCATTTTACGGGCGTTTGCGGGACGGCGATGGGCGCGGTGGCGGCCGCCATGAAACGGCGCGGTTTCATTGTGACGGGTTCGGATACGAACGTGTATCCACCTATGTCAGATTTCCTGCGCGGCGAGGGCATCCCCATCGCCGAGGGATATCGTGAGGAAAACATCCCGGCCGGAGCCGATGTGGTGGTGATCGGCAACGCGATCTCCCGCGGCAACCCCGAAGCGGAGGCCGCTCTCGATCGCAAACTCCTCTATCACTCCCTTCCCGAGGTGATGAAGGAGCATTTCCTGCGCGGGAAACGGAACTTCGTCGTCAGCGGCACGCACGGGAAAACGACCACCTCTTCCATGCTCGCGTGGCTCTTCCGCAACGCCGGGCGCGATCCCGGTTTCATGATCGGTGGCCTTCCGAAAAACCTTGGCTGCGGAGCGCATTTCCCGGACTCCAACATCAACGTCCTCGAGGGCGATGAATACGACACGGCCTTCTTCGACAAGCGCTCCAAGTTCCTCCACTACCTGCCCGAATGCGTGGTGGTGAACAACATCGAGTTCGACCACGCGGACATCTACAACAACATCGATGAGATCAAGCTGAGCTTCAAGCGCCTCCTTAACATCGTGCCGCGCAACGGCGTGGCCTTCGTGAACGGCGATGAGAAAAACTGCCTTGACGTAGCGGAGAAAGCGCCCTGTCCGGTGACGACCGTTGGCTTCGGCGAGGAAAACTCCCTCCGCATCACCGGCATGGAATACGACGAGTCTAGTAGTTCGTTCGTCCTCGGAGGCGAAAGCTACACCGTGCCGATGACCGGCGAATTCAATGTCCGCAACGCGGCGATGGCCGCAGCGGCGGCGAGCTTCGGCGGACTCACTCCGGAGGAAATCCGCGAGGGCTTGCTCGCCTTCGGCGGCGTCGCGCGGAGACAGGAGCTCAAGGGCGAGAAAAACGGCATCAAGGTCATCGACGACTTCGCGCACCATCCCACGGCGATCCGCCTCGCGGTGCAGAGCATCCGCCAGAAATATCCCACTTCGCGGCTCTGGATCCTTTTCGAGCCGCGCTCAAATACCACGCGGCGCGCCGTGTTCCAGAAGGAACTCACCGAGTCGCTGGCGCTGGCGGACTTCGCCGTCGTCGCCGCGATCCCCGATCTCCACAAGATCCCGGAAAACGACCGGCTCGATCCCGTCCGCCTTTCCGCCGACATAGCGGCGATGGGTGGGAAGGGCTATTACCTCGCGGACAACGCGGCGATCATCGCCGCCGTAAAGGCGGAAGCGCTGCCCGGCGATGTCATCGCCGTGCTCTCCAACGGCGGCTTCGGCGGCATCCACCAGCAGCTCCTAGAAAGTTTGTAATTTTGAAGAATTTCCAACCGCAGATGGACGCAGATGGGCGCAGATGGAAGAAAGGAAATGTGTGGAAGCCCTTCAAATTATCCTTGGGACATCCACCGAAGTGAGGACGATACAAATTGTCAGATCTTTGAAATTAACGTCCATCTGCGTCCATCTGCGGTTTGGTTTCTTCCGCTTTCCATCCCTTACGCCCAAGTGAATGTGCGGCTTTTCGAATCATTGTTCGCTTTACAAATCCGCCCGCCGCGCCCAATTTTCGCCCCCCGCACCAAGGAGAGGTGGTCGAGTGGTCTATGGCACCTGATTCGAAATCAGACGTAGTGTAACAGCTACCGTGGGTTCAAATCCCACCCTCTCCGCCATTTTTCGCCGCGTTCTACGGGGCTACGAATGGCAAGTCATTGAAGAAGTAAATCGGAAGCGAAGAATGTTCACAGGACTAGTCGAAGCGCTGGGAATGGTTGTTTTCCTCGAGGAAAAGGGCGAGCAGGCACGGCTTTGCATCGCCCTCCCATTTTCCGGCGAGCTCGCCCTCGGCGATTCCGTGGCGGTGAACGGCTGCTGCCTCACGGTGGCGGAAATTTCGGGAGCGGACATCTCCTTCGATGTCCTCGCGCAGACCCTGCGTGTGACTTCGCTGGGAAAACTCGCCGCCGGTTCCGTGGTGAACCTGGAGCGCGCGCTGAGGGTGGGAGACCGCTTGGGCGGGCATTTCGTGCAAGGTCATGTGGACGGCACGGGCGTGATCTTTTCGCTGGAGGAGGACGGGCAGGATCATGTGGTGGAGGTTTCGCTGCCCGCAGAGATCCACCGGCTTTGCGTCGGCAAAGGCTCCATCGCGATCGACGGCATCTCGCTGACCATCTCGGATCTGAAAAGCACGTCTGCGGTGTTCTGGATCACGCCGCACACCTTTTCCCACACGAACCTCCGCGACGCCAAGGCGGGCGATACCGTGAACCTTGAGGCGGACATGCTCGCGAAGCATGTGGCGCGGCTTCTCGGGGTATGAAATGTAAGGACAGGAATGTCCTCACTCCAGATCCTTCACGCAGCGGAAGCCGGTGTGGTTCGCTGGCGAATCGGCTTCTGTAGAGTGGCGTGCGCCGGGGCGATAGCGCATGCAGTAGGAGATGTGGCAGAGGAAAGAGCCGCCCTTGATGACGTGGCTGGGTGCGCCGTGGCTTTTCCGGCCGGTGTCGCGGTTCACCCATGTTGCAGGGCCCTTGGGATCGCAGCTATCGCACTTCGAGGGGTATTCCGGATCGTAGAAATCGGAGCAGATCTCCCAGACGTTACCGGCCATGTCGTAGAGGCCGTAGCCGTTGGCGGGGAAAGATTTCACGGGGGCGGAGCCTTCGAAGCCATCCTCGGCGCTGTCCTTCGCGGGGAACTCGCCATGGAAGGTGTTCGCCATCCATTGGTCGCCGGGCTTGAGTTCGTCGCCCCAAGAATAGATTTTCCCCTTAAGTCCGCCGCGCGCCGCGAACTCCCATTCCGCCTCAGTGGGCAGGCGCTTTCCCGCCCATTTTGCGTAAGCGGTGGCGTCCTCAAAGGTCACACATACCACAGGGTGGTCGCCCTTTTTCGAGATGTCGGATCCCTTGCCCAGCGGCTGCCGCCAGTTCGCCTCCGGATCCCAGCGCCACCATGAGAGGAAGGCACCGGGCTCGTTCGGGTCGCCTTCGAATTTCTCTGGGGGGGTGAAAACGATGGAGCCCTGACGGAACGGTGCCGGGGGCAAGTTTGGAAGCGCTTCAGGCGGGAAATCCTCAAGCTTCGCCTCGCGCTCGGCGAAGGTCACGTAATTCGTAGCCTTCACGAAAGCGGCGAACTGGTCGTTCGTTACCTCGGTTTCGTCGATCCAAAAGCCCTTCACCTCGATCTCCCGCACCGGCCTTTCCTCGGGAAATTCCTTGTGGCCGTAGGGTGTTTCGAAGCGCCCCTCCGATCCCATTTCGGTCATCCCGCCATCGATGCGCAGCATGCCGTTCTTTTTCTCAACGGTGCTGACGGCTTCGGGCTTCTCGCAGGAAACAAGCAAGGCCGCGAGGGCGATGGGAAAGCAAATGCGCATGCGGAAGGCTACGCGCCGGGGAAAAGCGTTCCACTAGAAAAATTCCCTGAAAAATTCCCGTGACGGTTCCCAACGGGGACAACGGTGATAGCGAAGGGTGCCGTGAGGCCTTGGACTGCTACAGCCTGCTGTAGCTTTCCGCGAGACAGCCTGCTGTCAGAGGCGGAGGACTGGGAGGTGAGCGCCGCAATATACCAATGCCGACCGGTTCGCAGCAGGCTGTAGCAGTCCATGGCCTCCGGCGGTTCCTACCGAATCAGGATGTCTGCGGTTCGCTATTACCGTAACCCCCTTTGGGGCAAAGAAGGGTGAACCCTCAAAGCTTTGAGTTTCCCTCCGCACGGGAATCAGGGTAGCCTGCGCGCAGGATATGAAAGCGAGACTCACCAAGGAATTCCGATTCGAAGCGGCGCACACCCTCCCGTCATTGCCGGAAGACCACAAATGCAGGCGCATGCACGGCCACAGCTTTAAGGTGGAGATCTCCATCGAGGGCACTGTCGATGAGGAAATCGGATGGGTCTATGACCATAAGCTCATCTCCAACGCGATGGCACCCCTGCTCGAAGAGCTCGACCACGGCTATCTCAATGACATCGAGGGACTAGAAAGCCCGACCATCGAGCGCATGGCCGGATGGTTCTGGAAAAAGCTCGCTCCGCAACTCCCGGGCCTGGCGGAGATCGTGATTTTCGAGACGCCCACCGCGCGTTGTTCCTTCCGGGGCGAGTTCTGATCCGGGCTTCAGACCACGGGAAGCTCCACCCGGACCGTGTTGAGACCACCGGCTGCTGACCCCTTCATACAAAAAAGCTCATGCCTACGAATTCCGGTAATCATAGTTCCACGACTGATCCCGGCTGGGCGGCGGATGACAATGCGGCGCGTTTCCTGGAGTTTCAAAAAACGGAAAAGAACGCGTCGCCGCTGACTCTGAGAAACTATGCCGCCGCGTTGGGTGATTATGCGGCGTGGCGCGCGGAAGGCTTTGAAAACTGGCGCGAGGAGACCGGCGACGACTTCCGGAATTACCTCCACACCCTGATGAAACGCGGGCTGAAGCGCACGACGATACGCCTACGGTTCGCGGCACTGCGGTCGTTTTACAAATACCTTGTCCTGAGAAGGGGGCTGGAAAAAAGCCCGGTGGCCGAGGTGCGGATGCCGAAGCTAGAGCGTAGCCTGCCGGTAGTTTTGAGCGTCAAACAGATGGAGGAGTTGCTCGATGCGCCGCTGAAAGAGGACGTTTCCGCGAAAGGCCCGCCTTGGCTGAAATTTCGCGATGCTGCGATCCTGGAACTTTTTTACTCCTCCGGCCTGCGGATTTCCGAACTGCTGGGGCTGGATGTGAGGGATGTGGATTTCGTGGACGAGGTGGTCAGGGTGGCGGGCAAGGGCCGTAAGCACCGCATCGTACCGGTCGGCGGCGCGGCGATGCGCGCGATACAAAAATACCGGCAGGAGGCGGTGGTGACGAACGGCCCGCTGTTCCGCAGCGTGCGTGGCACGCGGATCACCCAGCAGGCGGTGGATCTGATGCTGCGGAAATACCTCAAGCTGAGCGGTGTCCCCTTCGCGGCCAGCCCGCACAAGTTGCGCCACAGTTTCGCGACCCACATGCTTGACGCGGGCGCGGATTTGCGGAGCGTGCAGGAACTACTTGGCCATGCCTCGCTCTCTACCACGCAGATCTACACCCATGTGACCAAGGAACGATTGAAAACGGCCTATGATGACGCTCATCCCCGCGCGTGAAAAACTTTTCCGAAAAATGACGCTGCTCGCGAAGATACTTGGTTTTTTCGGTCTCTCAAACTGCGCACTGCCACCCGCTCCCGGTGAGAATGCGAAGCTCGCTGCCCTAAACGAGAAAGAGGAAATCGCCGTGTTTTTCATCGGCAACAGCTACAGCTTCGGGGTGCCGAAGCAGTTCCGAAAAATCGCTGAATCACGCGGTCGGAAATTACGCGTCGGGCACTCGACCTATGGCGGCTGGACGCTCGCGAAGCACGTGGAGCATGCGCCGACCTTGGAGAAACTACGCAAGGGAAAATGGGACGTGGTGGTGATCCAGGAGCAGAGCCTGATTCCCGCGCGGGACGAAGGGCTCCGGAGGATGACCATGGATCCCGCCGTCAGTTTTCTCGTCTCCGAAGCGCGTGCGGCGGGAGCGGTGCCGCTGCTCTACCAGACATGGGGCAGGCGCGACGGCGATCCCGATTTCCCCGGTGATGACTTCATCCACATGAACTCTCGCGTCCGCAAAGGCTACCGCGCGGCCTCGGAAAACGCGGGCGGCGTGGCCATCGTCCAGGCAGGCGATGCGTGGGAACGCGAGTTCATGGCGGGGCGGGGGAGCGACCTCTATGTCGATGACGGCAGCCATCCCAGTTCCTTCGGCAATGAGATCACCGCGCGGGAGTTTTACCGCGTGATTTTCGGCGGGGATTAGCAGAAGTCTTGGGGAGCACACGCGCCCTCGCGTGTTGTTTCCGTCGCCCTCGTCGGAAACCGCGTGGAATGGCTGGGACGGCCGGTCTTCGGCGAGGGCGCCAAAGACAACACGCGAGGGCGCGTGTGCTCCCCCTGAGTGCTTCGCACCCTCCCGTAAAATTAGAGCGCGTGCTGCAGGAGGAAACTCTGCAGTGCGCAATAGAACTGCGAGCGGAGCAACGCTTCGTGCCGGACGGGCTGGAGGTTCGAGGGATCGGATTCTGGATCGGGGCCGAAACCGTATGTTTCCTCCAAGGCGAGTCGCGCTTGGTTGAGTGCGCTATACCACGAGAAAGCGTCGTCCCGCGTGATCCAGATCGGGCTGGCGCCATCCTTGGGGAAAGCGGCCGCTGTTTCGATCGCGGCTTGGATCTGGTTTAGGTCGTCGGCGAAGGATTCGCGCAGGTCGGGCACGACGAAGTCCCGCCAGTCCTCGGCGATCCGTTCATCCGTGACCATGCCGCCGAGGCGGTCGGCGAGATCGGTGTCATGGCCAATCGCGTCGATCAGGATCGCACGGAGGACATGCCAGTCCTCGGCGGTTTCGGGGTCGATGCGGAGGCCGCCCTCCAGCGTGGGGGCGACTTTCATTCGGCTTGTTCGAGGGAGGTTTTGAGTTGGTGGAACTGGAGCTGTTGGACGTAGAACTCCGCCTTCTCCAACTCGCCGGACCAGACGATCGAAAGCCCCTGCTGGTGGACTTGTAGCATCAGATGGGTGGCGAAGTTCTCATTGTAGCCGAAAATTTTCATCAGCACGTAGGTGACGTAGCCCATCAGGTTCACGGGATCGTCGTGGACGATGACGTTCCAGGGCGGTTGGGGGGAGACGCTGGTTTTCGTTTCCGTGAGCGTGGTGGTGTCCGGCATGGCTCAGGCGGTGGCGGGTTCCGGGGCTTCAATCCATTTGTCGTGCTCCTTGATTAGGTCGATCAGGCGCTCGACGGCCTCAGCCTCGGGGATGTTGAATTTTACGGCGGTCTTGCCGACATAGAGATTGATTTTGCCCGGTGCGCCGCCGACGTAGCCGAAGTCCGCGTCGGCCATTTCCCCCGGACCGTTGACGATGCAGCCCATCACCGCGATGCGCACGCCCTTGAGGTGGCCGGTCGCCGCGCGGATTTTCTGGGTGGTGGATTGTAGGTTGAAAAGCGTCCGCCCGCAGGAGGGGCAGGCGACGTAATCCGTCTTGAAAATGCGCGCCCCGGCGGCCTGCAGGATATTGTAGGCGAGACGCAGGGATTGGCCGGGCGCGGTCTCGCCGCGGACAATCACCGCATCGCCGATGCCATCGCAGAGCAGCGAGCCGATGTTCCGTGCGGCTACCAGCAGAGCGTGGAGGAAATCGGTTTCACCAGTCGGCGGATGGAGCGTGTCCTTGAGCAGGATGGGATGCCGGGGCTCCGCCTTGAAGGCCAGCATGCGGAAGGCATGAATGGGTTCCAGCGGCAGGCCGTCCGCCACGGTGATGAGGTGAGGCTCGGTGTTTGCGTTGAGGTCGGAAATGGCCGCGTCATCGCGCGGATCGATTTCCAGCACCCCGGATTTCTCGAAAATGATCTCCGGTTTGTAGTCGCCCATACCCGCGATCTTGTGGGCGATGGCATTCCAGCGCTCCTGCGTGGTGAAGACCCGCAGCGGCTTGTCCCCGCCGAGCTCGTGACCCATGACGGTGAGAGAGGAACTACTGCGTCTCTCGTAGGAGAAGGGGTCATAGGAAGGTGGGCTGGATGTGGCTGCCGCGTCCCGCGGCAGGCCGTCTGAATGGCGTCCCGCCATGAGTTCCGGATAAGCACACCCCACCCATCTCCAGCCCAAAAGCCCCGCCTTACCAGGATTCTCCAGGACATAATGAACCTGATTCCAAAGATCCTCACGATCCCTGACCAAATGATCATAGCTTTCTTTCTGCCAAACACCTCCCGATGAACCGCTGCTCTTGTTGATTTCATGGGCGGAGAAACTTTTCCAGGAGTGCAGGATCTTATCCAAACGCTCACCGGGGCGGGTTTTAAGAACCACGTGCGCGTGGTTGGGCATCACGCTCCATGCCAGCAGTTCGTATCGCTTGCCGTCGAAATGCCTCATCGCGCCCTCCAACAAATCGGCGTTCACGGCGTTTGAGAACAGGCAGGAGCCTTTTCCTTTGTTCAGCTCCGCGTCGATGATCGACTGCTCCAACTGGTTGAGTTCGTCGCGAAGGCCGTTGAGTTTATCCATCTGGCTGCGCGAAGTGTCCGAATCTGCGAGAGCCTGGATCTTGGCTGCGATTCCGTCCCTTCGATCCTTGTAGCGCACAAGAGCCTCCTGAGGGAGTGAGTCGGCCAAGCGGAAAGTGACCGCATATATCGCGCCATCCAGTTTCCAGTGGGGGAGGTAGCTGGCGTCGTCCTTCTCGACTTTGTCCCAGTCGATTTTGATGTTGGCTGCGTCTTGCTCGAAGCGGCGGGACGCAGCTTCCACGGCCTGCCGCGGGACGCGGCAGCTACTTTCTACAAGCGCTCTCGCCACGGGAATCTCATGGATCGCGTCCTCGGTGAGGGATACGCGCACCGTGTCGCCAATGCCGTCGGCAAGCAGCGATCCGATGCCGATGACGGATTTGATACGGCCGTCCTCGCCGTCGCCGGCTTCGGTGACACCGAGGTGGATGGGATAATTCCAGTCCGCGCCCTCGGCATCGAGGCGGGCGACGAGCAGGCGGTAGGCCTCGATCATGACCTTCGGGTTCGAGGCTTTCATCGAGAACACGAAATTGTGGTAGCCTTTGTCGCGGGCGATGCGGGCGAATTCCAGCGCGCTCTCGCACATGCCGAGTGGGGAATCGCCGTAGCGGTTCATGATCCGGTCGGAAAGGGAGCCGTGGTTCGTGCCGATCCGCATCGCGCGGCCGAGATCCTTGCAAAGCAGGACGAGCGGTGTGAACTGCTCGCGTATCCTTTCCAACTCCGCCTCGTATTGGTCGTCAGAGTATTCGCGGATCTCGAATTTCTTCTTGTCGGCATAGTTGCCGGGGTTCACGCGGATTTTCTCCACCCATTTCGCGGCCTCCATGGCAGCGTCGGGTTTGAAATGGATGTCGGCGACCAGCGGCACGTTGCAACCGGCGGCGCGGACTTCGCGGGCGATGTTCTCAAGGTTCGCGGCATAAACTTTCGTCTGCGCGGTGATCCGCACGATCTCACAACCCGCCTCCGCCAGATCCAGCACCTCGCGGACGCAGGCCGGCGTATCGCGGGTGTCGGAGGTGATCATCGATTGGACGCGGATCGGGTTTTTCCCGCCGACTCCGACATTTCCTACCATCACTTCACGCGTCAGCCTTCGGGAAAATCGGAGGAGATCGGGGCAGTATGAGAGGGCGGGGTGTTCGCTCATGGGCAGGCACACCCTATGCATGAAATTTTCCGTGGGCAATGGCAGGATGCGGTGCGATACTACGGCCATGAAAATCAGGATGTCGTGGGCGCGCAAGGTGGCCGTCGTCGCAGGGATGCTGGTCGCCACGGGCGAGAGCAGTCTCGCCGGGGATTTCATCCGCATCCGTGAGGACGACCAAGCCACGCGCCTGCAGACCGCCTATTTCGGATACGAAAAGGACGGGGTGCGCGTCGATCTGATCGGCGCAATCCACATCGCGGACAAACGCTACTACGAATTTCTCAACAAGAGCTTCGAGGGCTACAACGCGCTGCTTTTCGAGATGGTGGGCGGAGAAAAAATGGGTGGTGGCGCGAAAGAGCCAGAGCCGGAGCAAGAACCGGCGGAAAACAAGCTGGCCGCCTTGATCACCGTTTATGAAACCATGGAGAAATCTCTAGGACTCAGCGGACAGGGAGCGGTGATCGACTACACAGCGGAGAATTTCGTTCATGCAGATCTCACGATGAAGGAATTCGACGCCTTGCAGAAGGAGCGTGGCGAGTCGCTGCTCGGTTTCATGATCCAGTCCGCGCTCACTGCCGAGAGGCCCGCCCGTGAGCCGAACAGCATTAACCTCATGCGCGGCATGCTCGGTGGAAAGCCGGAACTAGTTAAGATGGAGCTCATGCACACCATGGCGGACGCCGATAAGCAGCTCGACGCAATGGACGGCGCGAACGTGATCATCGGCGACCGCAACGCCCGCTGTATCGAGGTGCTCGACCGAGAAATCGCGGCCGGGAAAAAGAAGCTCGGCATCTTCTACGGTGCCGCCCATTTCCCTGACATGGAGCGGCGGCTGATGGAGAAAGGCTTCACCCGCGTATCCTCGAAATGGGCGACCGCATGGCGGGTCAGGAAGCCTTAGAGGCTGTCTGAAAATTTGAAACTTTCCCTTCAGCAAGACGTGAAGAGTCCTTTCAACCGCAGATGAACAGGATATACGCAGATCGAAGAGAGATGGAATACCGTAGTTCGTCCATATCTGTGTTCTTCATCTGCGTTCATTCACGTTCATCTGTGGTTGAATGCTTCTTTTCTCGATTTTTAAGACAGCCTCTTAGCGCGCGCCTGGCCAAAACCTTCACCACTACACACATCCCCACTGCCGCGATCAACGTAGCGAAAACCGCCGCCAGCCCGCCCGCCATCAGCGAGTAGGAAAGCGACGCGAAAACCGCCGCCAGACCAGCAAACGGAAGTTGCGAATAGACATGCGCCGTCGTCCCGCAGCCGGATGCGATCGCGCTGACAATGGTGGTGTCGGAAAATGGGCTGCAATGATCCCCGAACGTCGCGCCCCCGAAGACCGCGCCGATCACCGCCGCAGTCAGTGGAATCATTTCCCCAACCGGCATCCCCGCCGAAGCCGCCGCCGCCAACGTCGCGGGCAGTGCCAATGGCATCAGCAGACCCATCGTGCCCCAGGAGGAGCCGGTCGTGAAAGACATCAGCAAGCCCGCCACGAACACGGCCAGCGGCAGCCATTCCACGCGGAAACCGGTCGAAAGCAGTTTCGCCAACTGCTCCCCCGCGCCGAGATCTGTGAATACATTTCCCAAGGCCCATGCGAACACCAGGATGACCAGCGCGGGCAACAGGCTGGCCGCCCCATGATACGCGGCCTCGTTGGCAGCAACGCTCCGCCCTTTCGGATACATCCCCCACGCCACCGCAAGTCCGAGCAGGCTCCCCGCGACCAGCGCATACGGCCCTGCATCGCCGCCGAACGCATTTTGCCATCCGGCCACGGAAAGCACATCCGGGATCGGATCGGAGAGCAGTGGAAACGCCGCAAAAATACCCACCACCAGTGCGACGAGCGGGAGGATCACTCTCACCGGTGCGGTCGCGTTTCCACTTATGCCATCCTCGTCCTCTGGTTCCCTCGGCAGATACCGGCTCATCGCGCGCGGCTGGTAGTTCAGGAAAATCGCCAGCGGCACCAGGAGCAGCGTAAGCAGGCAATAAGGGTTCGCGGGGATCGATTGAAAAAACAGCGAATACGGCTCCACCGGAAACGGTGCGTCTTTCAGTCCATCGCCTATCAGGCTGAGTTGCGTCGCGATCCAGGTCGAAACGAACGCCACGCAGGCCACCGGCGAGGACGTGGAATCCACTACCCATGCCAGCCTTTCCCGCGAAACACCCGTCTTGTCCGCAAGCGGGCGGGCGATGCGGCCCACTAGCAGGCTGTTGGCTAGGCCGTCGAAAAAGCACAGTAACCCGATGATATACACTCCGCCGAGAAAGCGCCGCTTTGGATCTTTCGTCTTCGCCACAAGACGGGTCAGAAGCGACTCGAACCCACCCGATTTTTCGAGTAACCCGGCATAGGCACCGAGGATCAGGGTAAAAACGATGGCTCCCACATGCCACGATCCATCAAGCGCGGGGAAAAGGTAATCCGCAAACACCGCCCGCAGCGCCCCCGCCGGATCGCCGTGATGAATCAGCAAAGCCCCCGCCACTAGCCCTCCCGCAAGCCCCAATGCCGCATGCTTCGTCAGAATAATTAATAAAATCGCGCAAACCGCCGGCCATAGCGCTGTCAGCGCGGCGGGCGGTCCGAACTCAGGCAACGCGAGGCTCAAACCCAGCAGAACAATGGAAACGGCGATCTTCATGCGTTTATCTGGGGCGATCATCGCCGCTTTCATTTCCCCGGGCTAGCGGGAAATGGTCTGCTTCTTGGGTTGAATTCTCTCCCCGGAACGTTTCCTCTCCGTCTGTGAAACTCATCCTGATTGCCATCGCCATCGGCCTCGTCGCCGGGCTTCTCGGAGCGCTTTGCGGTGTCGGCGGTGGCATTGTCATGGTGCCTGCCTTCGTAGCTCTCTTAGGCCTCGGGCAGAAACAGGCGATCGCCACTTCGCTCGCCGTCGTAATCGTCACCGCTCTCGCTGCCACCGCGAACAATGCCCGCGCGGGCAACCTCATCGATTGGAAAATCGTCGCCGCTGTCGGCCTCGCCTCCGCCCTCACCGCATGGTTCGGCAGCGACCTGATGCGCTCCCTTTCCAACCAAACCCTCACCCGCACCTTCGGCGTCGTCCTTGTCCTTTTCGGCGCGAGGATGCTGATCAAGGGGTGAGTGGGGTCGCGATTGTTTTTCATCCGGTAGGGCTGATCCGGCCCGGTCGGCCCACTTCCAAAAATGTAACGGCGAGCTCCCTCTGGCGGGAGTGAAATCCCGAAGCAAATGACCGACTCACCGCGGTTTCACTACCTTTCCGGGGTTACGCCTCCTCCGTTTTTGATCAGGGCCGACCGAGCCGGATCAGCCCTACCTGCATGGGAAAATCCTCGCTGCGCGATCAAAATCCGCAGCTGTCACGGATCGCCACCAGCACCCTACCCACCTCCAGTTCTTTCTGGCAGCGGCCGTCCATAAGGCATTTCCCCAAGAGACACGGGGCACATTCCACATGCCGCTTGACCACCTTGTGCCGTTTCCCGAGCGGGCGCTTCCACACCGCATCGTTGGGGCCGAAAAGGGTCACACAGGTTGATCCAGCATGAGCCGCGAGGTGGGGGAGGGAGCCGTCCGCCGCCACCGTCAGCTCATACACTGCCAGCAAAGGCAGCGCCCCCGCCAACGGCTCCGCATGGAAAAATTCCGTCCCGTCGCCCAGCCGCTCCGCCAAGATTTTCCCCAGCCCCCGCCCACCGTTCACGCCCGCCACCGTGACCCGCCGCCCTTTCGCTCGCAACGACTCACCGACCTCTTGCCAGCGATCGAGCGGCCATTCGTGGCTCACGCCGAAATCCGATCCTGGGCACAGCAGCACGGTTCCCGGCTCCGGCGATATGCCCAGATCCACCGGCGCGAAAAACTCCGGCCTATCCACCGCCACGCCCATCCGCTCGCATGTTTTCAAATAAAGCCGCACCCGGTGCTCCGTCGAGCCCTCCGCCACATCCAACGGATACGTCAGCAGCTTCCCCGGAACTCCCTTCTCCGGCCCCAGCCGCTTCGCGATCTTCGCTTTCGCAAAGGCCTTCGCCGCGATCCCGTCTTCCCAAACCAAAGAAGCCTCCCAGCTCCCGGAAAGCTCCTCGGCGAGTTTCCTTACTCCTGATTTCTCCGAAAAAACCACCTGCGGCAGCCCGCTCACCGTCCTCCAGAACTCCGACTGCTCCTCTCGCAACACCAACCCGCCAAGCAAACCCGAATTCTCCAGCGCACGAACCGCTGGCACGGCGAAACACGCCTCATCCCAACGCTCCGGCAAGCCGAGCAGCATACCTTTCCCCGCGCTCATGCCCGTGGTGAAAAGATAAATGCAACCGCAGATGAACGCAGATTGACGTTAATGGAGAGGGGCTTTGTAACCATCCACTTTATATATTCCGGGTGAGCGACAAGATAAGACCACGCTTTTTCCCATCCGTGTTCATCCGTGTTCATTTGACAGGGGAGTGGGTAGTCTTTGTGCCTGTCCATCTCGCTTCGCTCGGTTGTGGTTAAAAATTTCTGATCTTATTTCTTCGTCCCCTTTACATCCAGATTCGCCGCCATGTCTTCCGCCATCACGGTGGATGCCACTCCGCCTTCTGGCACCTCGATCTTGGTGATCCACAGCATCGCGTTGAGCACGATTTTCCGGAAATTCTCATCCTCCCAGTTCTTGTGGAAATGCCCGCCGGTGAAACCCACCCCGCGCCCGCCGTCTCCGCGCTCGGTGCACCACATCATCGTCTCGGGCTCGCCCTTGCGCGCCTGGATGTGCGGGTAGGGGCCTTTCGGATGCACATACGGGCCGTCGCGCACCTCGTCGCTCGGCGTCGCCACCAGCAGCGGCAGGATGCCCTTTTCACCCTCCGGGAAACGGATCGAGAAATACCATTCGTCCTCGATCTTGAAGGGCTTGATCCCGCGCGCCACCGGATGCTCCGGAAACTTTTCGTAATCTGCAGTCCAGATCGGGTTGCAGGAGAAATTCGTCTCGTAAGCTCCGCCGATCCATTTCCGGAACCGGTCGCCGCTGCCGTCCTCTTTCCCGCACTCCACCGCGTAGTGCATCATCATGATCCCCGCGCCGCGATCCGCCAGCTTCTGCATCAGCTCCGGTCGGTTGCCCTGCAGCGCCGGATGACCGTCGCCTCCGTCCGCATAAATCACCACGGTATCCGCCGTTTCCAGCACCGCATCGTCGCTCACCCAATGGTTCGCGTGCACCTCCACTTCCAGCCCCTTCACTCCGGAAAGGCATTTCTTGAAAAGCAGGCAGCCCGCATTGAACTCATGCAGCCCCGGCCCGTGGCTCGCCCGGCCCGCGATCAGGATGAGCTTCTTCGGCTTGTCTGGCGTCGGCTTCTCCTCCGCACCCATCGCCGCCATCGGCAGCGCCGCCGCCATTCCCATCAGCACCCCAATCCATTGTTTCGCTCCTATGTCTCTCATTTCCATCAATCCACCACCAACCACCCCACCCCGCAACCCTTTTCGTGGTAGGGACTTGCAGTCCCAGCCTGCCCGTCATGGCCGCGGCGAAGGTGGGTTCGTCGCTTGGACTTGTGGTCCCCACAAATCCTCCTCTTCCTTGAAGTTTAAAGTTTAAAGTTTAAAGTTTGAAATTTAAAACCCCCGCATGTCCGACACCAGCACCCCTATCCTCATCGGCGGCTCCATCGCCATCGACCACATCAAGACCCCGACCGCGGAAGGGAAAAACCTGCTCGGAGGCTCCGCTTCGTTCACCGGTTTCGCCGCCTCCTATTTTACCTCCCCCATCCATCTCGTCGGCATCATCGGCAAGGATTTCCCGCAGGAGCATCTCGATCTTTTCGCCTCGCGCGGCATCGCGACCGACGGGCTCGAACGCTCGGAGGGCGATACCTTCTCATGGACCGGTTCCTACCACGAGAACATGAACACCCGCGACACCCTCGCCGTCGCCGTCAATGTTCTGGAGGACTGGACACCCAAAGTCCCCGCCGCCGCCGCGTCCGCGCCCATCGTCGTTCTCGCCAACATGCACCCCGTCAACCAGCTCCAGATGATGGATCAGCTCACGGCGGAGAAACCCTTCATCGCCGCCGACACCATGGATCTCTGG
>Ga0247838_1000653_pt1 | contig 53632 bp, 45 predicted proteins | sample LaCruzMarch2015__5_FD_189097 | JGI IMG/M metagenome (GOLD analysis project Ga0247838, IMG submission 189097) | Freshwater microbial communities from meromictic Lake La Cruz, Castile-La Mancha, Spain - LaCruzMarch2015_15m | ecosystem: Environmental > Aquatic > Freshwater > Lake | place: Spain...
GGCTTAAAGGTCTTGGAAAGTAACATTATTATTATCCAAAGTAGTGGAGTAAAGTATATGCAGTAATCGTTTGATTATGTAGAGATAAGAAAAATTGCTTTGGATAATATTTTACTTTGGATAAGAAAATTTATCACAACTTGTGATAAACTGTCTGTTGATGTTGACCTTACTTTTCTTCCGATTAAAAACAGAGAGGAGAGCATAACAGCAATTAATAATCACCTGAAAACTTTGAAACAGCAGATTGAAAAGGTTATACCCGGAATTCGCATTATTCACAAATCAGCAGTGCTTAAATTGCAATGTACTTATGGCGGAGCAACCGTAAAAATAGAGGTTAATGGTATCAAGCGTGGTATTATTGGTGAAGTCGAAGAAAAGGAACTTTGTGAGAAAGCACAAAAGGAATTTAAAATGAGTTGTGTCGCAAGAGTAGTTCCTTTCTCGTTATTATATGGAGGTAAAATTGCAGCTGCTTTGGGTCGTCAGCACCCTCGCGACCTTTTTGATTATAAGTATATGGAAATCGAATCATTTGCTGATGTGAAGAATGGTTTGATTTTCTACCTCTTGGGAAGCGATAAGCCACTCATTGAATCTTTACAACCGAATCCTATAGATCAGACACAAGCTCTTGAAAATCAATTTAAGGGTATGTCTGATGTGCCATTCGATTATGCTGATTTTGAAGCTACTCGAACAGATTTAATAGAAAAAATCAATCAAAATCTCACAAATATTGACAGGGAATTTATGCTCTCATTCGAAAGTGGGAGTCCTGATTGGGAAAAATGTTGTGCCGGTGATTTGAGTAGTTTTCCTGCTATACAATGGAAACTGAAAAATATCCAAACATTAAAGGAAAAGAATTCCTCAAAATTTAATGAGGGAATTGAAAAATTGAGAGAATTTCTTTTTTGAAGATGAATGAGCAAAAAATTACACAATTAGAATTAGTTTGTTAATAAAAATAAAATTACAAGAAAATAGCTTACTACGTTATTGATGTCGAATCCGATGGTCCTATTTTAGGCAAGAACTCAATGGTTTGCTTTGGAGCAGTCAGATTGGATAATGAACTACAAACAACTTTTTATCGACAAACACGTCCAATTAGTGATTATTACAATGAAGAAGCACTTGCTATCAGTGGTTTTTCCAGACAAGTTCATGAATCTTTTGAAGATCCGAAAATTGTTTTTGAACAATTTTCATTATGGCTTACAGAAACAAATACGAAAGGTAAACCTATTTTTATTTCTGATAATAACGGATATGATGCTTCATGGATTAACTGGTATTTTCATACATTTTGTGGAAGGAATCCTTTTGGATATAGTTCCAGGCGTATAGGTGATTTGTGGTGTGGTTTTAAAAACGACATGCGTTTGCCTTGGAAACACCTGAGGAGTGTGACTTTTATAGATAAAGATGGTAGAGAACAAAAAGGTTTTACACATACACATAACCCATTGGAAGATGCATTGGGTAATGCACATGCACTTCTCTATATGATTAATGAAGGGCTTAAATTGAAAATTTAAACCCTTCATTACTAGAACTAATTGAAAATGGAATTATCCGGCTGACTTCTTAATTTTGATTTGTATTCCATTACCAAACTTTTCTTTCAATATCTTCATGTCATCACTGACTTTCAAATCAAGAATCTTAGCATAATGCTGTGTCGTTTTAAGATTTTTATGTCCGAGCATTTTGGAAACACTTTCAATTGGAACTCCGTTTGAAAGTGTGACTGTGGTGGCAAAAGTATGCCTAGCAATGTGAAAAGTGAGTTCTTTCGTAATACCACACGCATCGGCAATTTCCTTTAAATATGAGTTCATTTTTTGATTACTGAGTAGTGGTAACAATTTATCCTGATTTACTACCTGTGGGTGATCTTCGTATTTCTCCAATATGAAAGCAGCTATTGGGAGAATTGGTATATTGGACTTGGTATCTGTTTTTGTGCGGTTGATGAAAATCCACTTTTCGCCGTCTACTCCAAATCCAATATTTTTACGTGATAACTTCTTTACATCTACATAAGCTAGGCCAGTGAAGCAACTGAAAAGAAATATATCTTTAACCTGGTTGAGTCGGTCTGTTATCAGAACTTTATTGAACATAGTTTCAATTTCATCTTGTGACAGAAATGCCCGTTCAACTTCCACAATCTTACATTTATAGTTTATGAATGGGTCGCGTTCAATCCAGCCATTTGCAAGGCAAATTCGTACAATCTTTCCGAAATTTTTAATGTATTTGGCTGTGGTGTTCTGGTTGCATTTGCGAACACTTTTCAAATAGAATTCGTAGCTCGTAACGGTTTCGTGATTAATCTTGCGGATATCAATATCAGAAACTTTGTATTTCCATTGTAAAAAGTCAACCGTGTGTTTTAATGATGTTTCATATCGGGTATAAGTTGCGGTTGCAAATTCACGGCCAACCAGGGCTTTTATTTCCTCGTTGTGCTGTTGGAAAATGCCAATAAGCATGTGAGTGCGTTTTTCAATCCCAAGAATCTTATTTCTCATGTTTTCGACATTGACCAAATTATCTTCACGGATAAGCTGCTGCTGGTAATCGTAAATCTTCGCTTTTAAGGTGTCAAGAAAAGAATTGGTTGCCTTGGCTTCAGCACTTGTGCCTTTCATGCGATTGCCTTCAACCGACCATTTTTCTGAAGTGGTAAAGCGTTTTGAACTAAATTCAATACGTGCGCCGTTTAGCGTTACGCGAATAAAGATGGGTAAAAGACCATCAACATTAGTTTTTGTTCTCTTTACGAAAAAGAGAATGGAAAGTTTTGTGTTCATTTGTGGTAACCTTTAAAAGTTTTCAAAAATACTTACTTTTTGATTCCCAATCAAGATGTTCAAAGATTGAACTACTTGATTATAAACACTTTTAGTCCAAATTCGGTGGAGTTTATACATTTATTTTTCAAGTCCACCGAATTCAGCACCTACAGATTGATAGATATTGAATGTTTTGTGATTTGCTAAAAATACAAATGCCTATAAATCATTGATTTTACAGGCATTTGAGTAGTTTTGATATTGTAAAAGTGGAGCTGGAGGGAGTCGAACCCTCGTCCAAACAAGGAAATAATACGCTTTCTACATGTTTATCTTCGCTTAGGTTTTCGAGTGCCAACAAGACCGAAGCCACCAATCGCCACCTTATCCTTTTTGTTTCATTGCGCCTCCAAGGCTAAGCGCAACTATCTTCGATTTATCCACATTTCCGATTCATTGGCCTCGAAGCGACGGCCTTTGGGAAATGTCTCGTTCTGGTACCTAGTACCTGAATTAAGCTAATCTACTGTGATTCGATTAAGCAGCAAGAGCGTAGTTTTCTTCGCCAGTTATGATTTTAAGAACCGAGATTTACGAGCCGTTTTCTCAATGCTCGACATGCTTACATACCCTTTCTACCTGCTGTCAAAACCAAACAGCCCCAAGTTTAATTAATAGCTTTAACTTAAGGGTACAAAGATAGTGCAATTAATTGAAATCTACTTGTACAATATGCAAAAAAAAAGATTATCAAAATTAGATAATCTTTTTTTTATTGATTTTATTGTTCCCAAATATCTTGTTCAATATTCATTAGTTCATATTCAATTCGGAGTTGTTCACGACGAATATCTACCGGATTGCTATAGGTTTGTAAAAACATTTTATCAAACATATTGCTATCGCCTAACAAATAAGAGTAATACAACCGTTGTGAAAAGAAATCATCGAATGTAATACGTTGGTTTTCGTTGCCATTAGGAATAATTAGTTGTTTAGCTAAATAGGGGCGAAGCTCATCATACAAATACCAACAAACTACAGAATTTTGGAAGAAATTCCATATACCTTCGCCAGTTTTATTAGTTCCCAATACATTCATATTAGTCACATTAGTTTCGTTATAAATGTATATTGGAGCTATTGCAATAACCTTTGTATACATTTTCGAATAATGCTTATTGAAGAAAACAATTTCTTGAACAATATATTTTAATTGCTTACCAGCATAATCAGCATAAGCATAACTGCTAATTTCTGGCTTGTTCGTAATTTTATTATTAACTACTAAAGGTGTTTTTCTTATTTTGGTATTTGTTGAGTCCCAATCGCAAATAACATAAAAATCGGATAATTTGTCTTTACAAATTGGCTCCTTATCCCAAAAAGGTTGAATATCAAACTCCTTTTTTTCATAAGGTTTAAGTGTATCATTCACAGTGGCTTCAAGAATTACTCTAAATAGGCTTTTATACTTTTCAGTTGGAGTAATTGGAAAATATACCTGACTGTTTTGTTTTTCGCGCATATCTAAAATACGATATACAATACGTGACCATACAATATCGTCTCTACGATGATTAACTACGGCAATGGTATCTGCTAGCGACTTCATTTCTGTTGTTTGAAGCGCTACACGACCACTTTTATCAAAAAAAGGCAACACCTCTTCTTTGTTTTGAGCATTTATTACACTAAGTGCAACACACACAAAAATGTAAACTAAATTGAATTTATTCATAACTTATACGAATTAATATTATGCTAATCTAAATACCATTGATCCAAGATTCTGATTATAACCATCAGGACCTATTGCAACTATATTGCTGATAATTAGATTTCTGCCTTTTGTAAGTTTATTTAAAAAGTTTTGATCAAGTTTCGAGCCACTTACATTTGCAGTTGGTAAACCGTCTACAATCATTGTAAATGAAACAATACGGAAATTAGCTTTTACAAGCTCATCTTTACCATAACTGGCTATCATCGTGGCACTTCTTAATTCATCCAACGACATTAAACCACCTTGTGTTTGACTTCCTTCTTTATCAACTAAATACGCAGTAGGTTTAGGTAGTTTTTTTATTCTAAACTTGCCTGAGCCCATAGCTTTTACAGCTTTATCAACTTTGGCCGAAACCGAAATAGTTATCTCACCCTCACTCATGGTTGATATTTCATATTTTCCAGGTCCTCTTTGCACATATTTACCTCCAGCAACAGCCAGTATAATGTTCTCAGGTGCAATGCCAGGTACCGATACGCTAAAGTTATTAACAATACCTCTATAAACTACATTTAAATCGGAGTTCGAAATGGTTGCTGAAGGTTGGCTTACCATATATTCTGATTCAAATGGATAAGGTTTAACACCATCACTGCCCTGAACTTTAATAACTCCGCTAAATTTCTTTAACCCTAAACTATTTGCTGTAACTGAATATTCACCATCATTTATTTTTGATCCGCCAACTAAAATATCTGGTTTTAATGTTTTATCATAAGCTGCTAAAACAATTTTAGCTTTATATTTATCACCAAGAAATACAAATTTGGATTCTGGAATTACAATAGCATCAATTTGGTTTACACGATAATCGGAGGCATCTGTCATTCCTTTGTAGTATTGAACAAGCTCGGCTTCGGCTGCGCGTATATCGTTTTGATATTTAGTTAGCATGGTAATTACTGCCGATACAGGCATTAACTCAAACATCGACGATTCCCAAGTTTTGTCAATTGCCATGCGCTCTGTAGAGAAAATTTTCGAATATAATTCTTGCTTTTGAGCATTACCTTCGTAAGCAACAAATATTTTTTTACTATAATCGTCAATTTTCGACTTTAATATTTTTCCATGTCCACCGTTAATAGCATAAATTCCAGCTGCATCCAGATTATCACGTCCTTCAATTTTTCGAGCTTTAGGGTCAGCTTTGTCTTTATCTGCAATTTTTACTACCTGAACTTTAAAGTTCTCAATATAACTAAACAAGTCATCCGATTCTTTTTGTACTAATTTTGCTTTAGTCAACCATTCGCCTACCTTAGTAGGATTCTTACGGTTTAATGCATCAAAATCATCATACAAAGCAGTATTTCTTTTTTCAGCTGTCTCAATTGAAGTGTGTAAACTGTTGTCGACCAACGTAAATCCATTTAATATATCGCTCGATACATTCAATGCTAACATAGCTGTTAGCACCAAATACATCATTCCTATCATTTTTTGCCTCGGGGTTTCCGGACAGTTTTTAGCTCCACTCATTCTTTATCAAATGTATTTGAAATATTTAAACTTTTAGTTTAAAGCATTTAGCATATTGCCATATACTTGATTCAAGTCTTTCACTTGTTTTGCTAGTTTTTCAGTACCTGATTTAAATAAATCGGATTGAACTGAAGCAAACTCAGTTGAATTTTTAATTTTTGTAAGTTCAGAATTTACTGCACCTAAGTTTGTGTCCAGAGCACGTAAAGTATCCGATTGTTTGATTAAACTTTCAGATTGTGATTGGATATTCTTAATTTGAATTTCGTAAATCGAATTTATCGAAGCTAAATTTTTATTTATATCGTCAACTTTAGCTGCATACACTTTAGTGTTTTTATCAACTGCCTGAATACCATCGGCAATGCTTCTATAAGCAGTTTCCAATTTAGCAGAAGCTGTATTTAATACATCTTGCGATCCAATAAATTTACCAGTTGCTTCAGAAGCAGTATCAATGTTTTTAACCAAATTCTCAGTTGATTTTGCAACATTTCCTATGCTCGACAATTGTGTAGCTGTAGTTGATAAATTTTTAATACCATCGGATAGTTTTTTAACATCATCGTCGCTTAATGATGCAGAATAAGACAAGCCTACTTTAGGAGCACTTGTATTTACAGCTGCTTTTGTAATACTCTCGCCTTCAAAGTCGTATACTTTACTCCAATCATAATCTTTATGAGGTTTGTCAAACGCACCTAAAGCAAATAAAACTGCTTCAACAGTCATACCTACTCCTAGCATAAAACCACCCCATTCAGTATGAAGGATTTTACCCATCGCACCAACAATTACAACTGAAGCTCCAAGGCTATAAAGTATTCCAATGAAACGCTTCATTCCTGGCGCATTCCATATTTCGTCAAATTTTGTTTGATTTTCTGACATAATCTAGTTTTCTAAATATTATTTGTTCTAAATTTTTATTCTAATTCTAATTCTTTAATCGCCATTAAATGAGCGTACACATCGGAATCCAATATATGGTCGACTTTCATATTGGTATTCATACGTACGAACACCGCATTGCAGATAATAACCTATATCTTTCCACGATCCACCTTTTATAACTTTACGTTTTAAAACATTCGAATCATCTTGTTTTGCACTGTATTGGAAGTTTGGATTCATATCGGCTACCAACGAACTTTGAGCATTAATATAAGCAGTTGATGTCCATTCCGATACATTACCAGCCATATCGAACAATCCAAAATCATTAGGCATAAATGAAGCAACTTTCATAGTTGTTGCGCCTGTATCGTCGGTATAACTACCTCTAGTAGGTTTAAAATTGGCTAAATAACATCCTTTTGAATCGCGAAGGTAATTTCCACCCCAAGGAAACATAGCCAAACGACGTGTACCACGTGCTGCATATTCCCATTCGGCTTCGGTAGGTAATCTATAATCCTGACCACCAATTGAATTAGAATTATTAAATAATTGTGTTCTCCAACTACAAAATGCTTGTGCTTGTTCCCATGTTACGCCTACTACAGGATAGTTGGTAAATCCGGGGTGTGAAAAGTACATACGCATTTTTGGGTCATTGTAAGAGTATTGAAAGTCGCGTATCCACATTACCGTATCAGGATATACTTTTACAATTTTCATTGAAATTAGGTCCTTACGTGTTATTAACGGACGGTTTATAGTAGAGTCAATAATATATCCTACTTCATTTACATACGATGTGTCAACACGGGCAATGGCTCCTTTAGGATATGCTCCGGTATTAACATTTAATTTATTTCCAGCAAGAGCTGCTTGATCGTAATTTATCCATTCGTATTTGTAGGTTAGTTTTCCTGGGTCAAGTTGTGGTTTTGAACTTACATCATTGCTGTTTTGGTAATTAAGCGAAGTGATAATGCGTTTGTAGGTAGTATCCTGCGATCCCCATGGAATTTTTGTTCTCCAATTTAATTGAACCATTTTTAATTGTTGTGGCGACAATTGATCAAATGGATTGTTTTTATCATTATAAATGGTGTATTTCTGACGTTCTTTTACATTAAGCGACGGGTCTTCAATAAAAAAGCGCATAGTAATAGAATCGCGAACCCAACCAACAAATTGTTTATATTCATCATTTGTAATTTCAGTTTCGTCCATCCAAAATGCATCAACAGTAACATTTATCGATTTATCTTTTACAACGCTAAATGGCGATTGGTCATTAGCACCCATAATAAACGAGCCTCGTTTAATGAAAACCATTCCATACGGATTAGCTTCAACAAATCCCTTGTTAAACATATTTCGTTTCGAAATACCTACAAGTTCTCCAATAGGTTTAGCAGCAATTATTATAATTGCAACTATTGCTAAAATTATCAGATTTTTTTTCATACTTACAATATTTGATATTTAAAAAACATTTATAATAAAATTACAGATATCTTATACTTTTATATTTTGAACTTTGTTTCGAAAAAACGTATTCAAAACTATAGGAAACTAACAATTCAAATAAACCAAAACTTGCAGTTATCAACTTATTAGTTGGTACATCATAAGATACACTTGCAGCTAATCCGCCATTTATTGTTGCTCCGGCCATTAAAACAAATGAATTAAATGGCCTTAACGTTAATCCTCCCCAAAACTTATTATCATATTCTACTCTCGAACTCAAATCAAATTGCCATATATTAAAATCAGATTTAACTAAGAACGAAGGTTTTAATATGTATTTTTTGTTTTCCAACGTATAATTCATTCCACCAGTTAATTGCATTAAACTTTGGCTGTTGAATTCATACATTTCACCCCATTTAATAGTAGGTTCATTTAAGTGCAGCATTGATACACCAGCATACCATTTAGCAGTTGAATACCATATTCCAAGATCGACATTTAATCCATTTCCACTCACTTTTGATTGCGGTATGTCATCATCTCCGGTTAAACTATGGTATTCGCCTATCAAGATTTTGTCATTAATTAAACTATCTCCTGAAAATCCTATTGTTGCTAAACCAATATTTGTTCCAATACTTAAACGTCCATCGCCTAATTTTGTTTTATAAGCATATTGAATCTGCATTGATTGATTTGAAAACCAGCCAAATTCATCTTTCAAAAAACTTAAACCAAAACCATGTTTTTTTGTTCCAATTTTTAAGGGTGAATTAATAGTGAAATATGTAGTTGAACCCGCTATAGGCATGCCTAACATATTAACTCTATGTTGAAAAACACCTTCGATTAAATCACTTTCGCCTGCCGCTGCAGGGTTAAATGCGTTATTGTGTAACATATATTGACTTAATTGTGCATCGAACTGTGAAAAAAGTGTTGCGCTAACAAATACAAAAATTCCTATTAATATTTTTTTCATTCAAAATTCTGAATCGATTTTTTATTTGCAACCATTATAATTTCAAAAAAATCAAATTGACTCCAGTAATCTAAACTTCAAAATTCTCGAAAAATTGCATACTCAGCTTAACTTTTTGAGTTTTTTACTCAATATTCCTCCTCATTAAAGAAAAAATCTTCTTTACTAGGATAATCTGGCCAAATATCTTCAATACTTTCGTAAATTTCGCCTTCGTCTTCAATTTCTTGTAAATTTTCAATAACCTCAAGTGGTGCGCCCGAACGCATAGCATAATCTATTAATTCATCTTTGGTCGCAGGCCAAGGTGCGTCTTCAATTTTTGATGCTAATTCCAATGTCCAATACATAATCAACAATTAAATTAAGATATTTTGATAATCGCTTTATTTTCGTGCAAAAATAGAAATTTTTTTTATTAATCAACGCTATTCCACAATATTTCTTTTGCTCCAATCTTTAAAGAAATATAACGCGCTAATGTGAAAAAATAGTCCGATAGCCTATTTGTATATATAATTACATGATTATCAATAGTATAAAATTTCGAAACTTCCACAATTCTTCTTTCTGCTCTTCGTGAAATTGTTCGACAAATATGACAAAAACTTGCTTCAATACAGCCTCCAGGAAGAATAAATGCCCTAAGTTCGGGCAAAACTGCGTTCATTTTATCAATTTCTTGTTCAATTTTCTCGATATCATTGCTCCTTATTATGGAAACTTCAGCAATTTTTGTCATATTTGTGTCGGTTGCAAGGTACGATCCTATAACAAAAAGCCGATGTTGGATTGTTTCCAAAGTTATCAATTCGGTTGATAATGCTTCATAACTTGCCAGCAAACCTAGAAACGAATTTAGCTCGTCGATTGTGCCATAAGCTTCAATTCGGACATCTGATTTTGATACACGGGTTCCACCTATTAGTCCAGTTTCACCTTGATCTCCTGTTTTAGTATATATCTTCATTTTTTGATTTTAAATTTTATATAAATATTATTATTTATGATTAGAATAACATTTTGTAATTTTTCTTGGTTAAATCAGGATTGAAAAAACAAATACCTATTTGAAATAAATCGATTGTTGAAGTTACTTGTTTTTTTGCTTTTATCACTTGCCATGCTTGTTTCATTTCGTTCGACCAATAAATATCGTCGAAAATGACAACTGCATTTTTACTTAATTTGGGTACAATAATATTAAAATATTTTAATGTTGCATCATAACTGTGATTCGCATCAACAAAAACAAAATCGATTTCATTAAATTCATTTAAAGCAGTATGAATTGTATTGTCGATATTTCCGGTTATTATTTGTATGTTTTGTAAATTTAAATTATTGAAAGTATCCATTGCAATATTTGCCGTGTGTTCGCAACCTTCTAAAGTAACACAATGGGCTTTACTTGAAGTTGATGCAATATACGCCGTTGATATACCCAAGGATGTGCCTAATTCAAGCAAATTAGTTAGTTTTAAGTAGTTTATGGTTCTAAAAATTAGTTGACCATACTTAGGTTGAATAAGCGATGAATGAGCAATTAAAGATACTTTTTTAGGTTTACTTTTACCAGTACCAAAATCGGTAGTATTAATTATCATTTTGTCAGTCAGCAGTTTATGTCTTATTTTTTCAATTTTATTGTAAACGTAAAACTCGTTTTTTTCGAGTAAAACATAGTTCGTAAACTGAAACAAATAAGGGGAATGTACGCCAAATCCCTTTGAATTTCGAGCAGTAAGTATATGAATAAAATAGTAGTATATACGATAGATTACTTTCATGTTTTTAAAAACTAAATAATCGTAATATTTCGTTCTTTACATAGATCCAAAGCCATTTCACGTAATCTGAATTTCTGAATTTTACCACTTCCGGTTAATGGATATTCGCTTACAAAAAAGATATAACGAGGAATTTTGAAACGTGCAATTTTATCTTTACAAAATGCACGAACATCCTCTTCAACAATAGCTGAGCCATGATGTGGGATGATAAAAACGCCTACATCTTCACCATATTTTTGCGATGCAATAGCCACTACTTGAGCATCTTTAACGCCAGGCATGTGATACAGAAATTCTTCAATTTCGCGTGGTGAAATGTTTTCGCCTCCTCGTATTATCATATCTTTAATGCGTCCTGTAATTCGATAATTGCCATTTGCATCTTTTATCCCTAAATCGCCCGAATGTAAAAAACCATTTTTATCAATAACTTGTTCAGTGGCTTCGGAGTTTTTATAATATCCTTTCATTACATTATAACCCCTGCAACACATTTCTCCTTGAACTCCATCTGGACATTTTTCGCCAGTAATTGGATCAATAACAGCTACTTCTACAAATTCATACTCACTACCAACGGTTGTGCATCGAGTTTCGAAAGAGTCTGAAATACGCGTTTGTGTCATGCCAGGTGACGTTTCGGTTAATCCGTAAACACTTGTTATAGTCATGTTCATTTTGTCGCTTACTTGCCGCATAAGCTCTATAGGGCACAGTGCTCCAGCCATAATACCCGTTCGGAGCGATGTCATATCGAACAAATCAAACATGGGATGATTAATTTCGGATATAAACATGGTAGGAACTCCATATAATACGGTGCAACGTTCTTTGTGTATGGAGGCTAAAGTTATTAATGGATCAAATTTCTCAACCATTACCATTGTACAACCATTTGTCAAACAATTCATTACGGCTAATACAACTCCAAAGCAATGGAAGAGCGGCACACATACACATAACTTATCGCTGGGTGTAAAATCCATGTGCATACCTGTAAAGTAACCATTGTTGGCTATATTGTGATGCGAAAGCATAACGCCTTTGGGAAACCCAGTTGTACCTGAAGTATATTGAATATTTACTACATCGTGACAATTAATTGTTTTTTTCAAGTCATTTAATTGTTCTTTCGAGTGATTACTTCCCAATAATAAAATTTCAGAAGTATTATACATTCCTCTGTGTTTTTCCTGTCCTATAAAAATAATATTCTTTAAAACAGGAAAACGCGTAGAGTTTAAATTGGCTCTTTGAGCTGTTTTTAATTCAGGAACTAAACCATTGATTATACTTATAAAATCGTTACCTGCAATGCCTTCGGTTAAGCATATAGTATGCATATCCGAGTCCTCAATTACGAAAGCTAATTCATGAGCTTTGTAATTAGTATTCAGTGTAATAACTACAGCGCCTAACTTGGAGCAAGCAAAGAAATAGCTTAACCAATCAGGAACGTTTTGTGCCCAAATGCCAACATGCGAACCTTTTACAACTCCAATTGATAACAGGCCATTCGCAATGTTATTTACTCTTGTGTCGAACTCACTCCAGCTAAAACGCAATTGACGATCGGGATAAACAATAAAATCGTTTTGAGGAGTTTGAGATGCCCAAAATTCGAGCCATTCACCTAGTGTTTTATCTAATAATTGCATAACTTCAGATACAAACAGTTAAAGTGGAGTATATATTATAGCAAGTATTTTTGCTGTTTGGTTGTTGGCCGAGCAAACTACATGCTCTACAATTGAATCGTAATAAATACTATCACCTTGATGAAGTATATGCGTGTTAATGCCATAAATTACTTTAATAGAACCATTTAGAACATATAAAAACTCTTCACCTTCGTGCGACGACAATACGGTTTCGTTTGTTGTAGAAGGTTTAATATCAATTAAAAATGGCTCCATATTACGTCCAGATTTATTTCCGGCAAGTGAATAAAAGTCCAAATGAGAATTTTTATCGGATAATTGACTCGAGAAAGTAACAGGTTGATTAACATCATCATGGCGTTGAATAACAGGGCCTAATTGATCCGAATCGTCCAAAAATGTGCCGGGACGTACACCCAGACCTCGTGCTATCTTAATTAATGGAGCTAATGATGGAATTTTTTCACTAATCAAAATAATATTAATAGCTTCTTCGGTTAAGCCCGATCGGAGTGATAAATCGTTAATACTCACATTGCGGTCGTGCATCAACGATTTAATTTTTTCACTTACTAGAATATTGCTCATATCAATATAACTTTAAAATAAAACTTTAAAATAAATAAATTACCTATTCGATAGACTTTTTGAATATAATGCACTGTCAGTTAGGTTTTCGATGGCAATTTTTAAGTCTTCATCTGTTTTTAACGAAAACTCTATTTCACCTTTTTGATAATAATAGCGTTTTATAATTTCGAGACTTAACAATTCAATGATATCTTTTTTATTATCTTCAATGTTTAGTTGAATATCAGGCTTTAATTTGATTTCAAGTGCTTTAAGTTCGTTATCAGCATATTTTTCAATTCCTTCGGATTTGGCTAATTCCAAAAACTCTTTATACATTTTTTCGGATTCAGTGGTATATGTGAATTTTTTTTCAACTAAAAAATTTTTAAAATCCTGAAAATCTTTGTCTTCCAACTTAAATTCGCTTGGTTTAGCTATATTTTGATGATTCACTACATATTGATTTGCAAAATCAAAATATAAATTCTGTGCAAAAATATAATAAGCAATGTTTAATTTCCGGTTATCAGTGGTTTTAATATCCGGTACAATTCCACCACCATCGCGCACTTTACGTCCGTTGCGGGTTGTAAACTCAGTAGTTAAGCTATCGGGTACTCGTCCTACACTTCCATCTTCGTTACGGTGACTGTAATCAATTGCCTGAATGCATCTTCCGCTCGGGATATAATATTTTGCTGTAGTTACTTTTAAATGACCACCGTAACCTAAAGGACGAATATTTTGCACTAATCCTTTTCCAAAAGTTCGTTCACCAATTATAATTCCTCTGTCTAAATCTTGAATAGCACCTGCAAGTATTTCGGAAGCCGATGCCGATGAACGATTCACTAATACAGCAATTTTTAAATTTGGGAATGCCGGTTCTGTGGGCGTTTTGTATGTACGTTCTGTAAATTTACTTTTACCTTTTGTTTGAACTACATCACTTCCTTTGGGTACAAAATATCCAATGATTTTTACAGCTTCATCAATTAAACCTCCACCATTGTTTCGAATATCAATGATTAAAGATTCAATTTGCTGATTTTTAATAAGTTCCGATACATTGTTTTTTAACTCAGTGGCCGATTTATCAGTAAAATCAGTAAGTTGCACATACCCAATTTTTGGTGCTATTAATGCTGAATAACTTACGGGATTTACTTGTATTTTTTCACGTAAAAAAGTTTTCTCAATTGGCTTACTATCGCCAATTCTTTTCAGTTTTATTTTAATGGTTGTATTTGGTGTACCTTTTAATTTAGCGCTCACTTGGCTCACCGATAAGCCCATTGTGCTTTTTCCATCTATTTCGAGAATAATATCGCCTGCACGAACATCATTGCGTTGAGCGGGCATTCCTTCGTATGGTTCCGATACATAGATATTTGAATTGATTTTTGTTATAAGTGCCCCAATACCAGCATATTCGCCTGTAGTCATAAATTTTAAATCGTCTGTTTCCTTTTCAGGAATATATACGGTATATGGATCGAGACGCGAAAGCATTTCGTTGATAGCATTTGAGGCAAGTTTATCATAGTTCAAGGTATCAACATAAAAGGCATCCAGCTCACGAAAAACCGAATTAAAAATGGATAAATTTTTACTTATTCTAAATGTGCGCGTATCAGCTGTATTTGTCTTATTTTGAGCATTTAAAAAAATACAAATACTTATTAACCCAATTATAAAAGGCGTTTTTCTCATTGTTAAATATTGAAATTAAAATTTATAGCTTATTTTTTTGAACGTTTGTATGTTTTTGCCCATTCCATTACATTTGCTGGTGGTCTTTCGTTGAGTAATTCTTTTTTCATAAAGTCCATGTAAGGTGCTACATGACTATAAAACATTTTCCAGCCAGCACATAAATAATTTAATCCCGGCTCACCATCTTTTGTAAATGCAAATCTATTTTTTGGACATTCGCCATTGCAAGCAAACAAAAACTCACATTCCATACACTGTCGTGGAAGTTTATCGCGTTTATCAGTTCCAAATTTTAGTTGTTTTTCAGAATACATCATGGATGACAATGAATCGGTATTTATATTTCCAAGTTTGTATTCAGGAAATACATAATGGTCACACGAGTATACATCACCATTAAATTCCATTACTCCGGCATGCCCACAATGCTTAGCAAGAGTACATACACCAGGTTGTTCGCCTACCCAATTTGCCAATGTGGAATCGAACATTTGAATGTAAAACGTACCCACATCTTCTTTTATCCATTCGTCGAATAAACCGCAAAGGAATTTACCCCACTGAAGTGGCGACACTGAAAATTCGGCTAATTCTGCTTCTTTTTCGCCGGGATGCGTTAATTTTAAGCCGTTACCTTGAACATTAATGCGTTCAACTATAGGAGCAAATTGAATGTATTTAATATCAATTTCTTTAAAAAACTTGTAAAATTCAACCGGATAATCGGCATTGTACTCATTAACCACTGCCATGGCATTAAATTCAACTCCATGCTTTTTGAGTAGATTAATGCCTTTCATAACCTTTACAAAAGTTGGCAATCCGCCTTTATTGCGTCGGTATTCGTCGTGGAAATCTTGTGGGCCATCAATTGAAATTCCAATCAAAAAATTGTTTTCTTTGAAAAACTCACACCAAGCATCCGTCAGCATGGTTCCATTGGTTTGAAGCACATTGTCGATCTGACGACCATTACCATATTTTTTTTGAAGTTCAAGCGCTTTTTTATAAAAACTAATTGGTCGTAGAAGTGCCTCACCACCATGCCAAGTAAATAAAACCTCTGGTTGAGTTTGCGAATTTAGATATTCTTCTGTAAATTTTTCGAGCAATATTTCACTCATCATTTGTCCTTGAGCAGTAGTGTAAAGATGCTCTTTTTCAAGGTAATAACAGTAAGTGCAGTTTAAGTTACATGCCGAACCAACTGGTTTTAGCATTACATACATGGGTTTTGCAAAAGGTGCAAAAGTATTGTTCATTTTATTGATTATGTTTGTTATACAATTTATATTGACCTACAAATATAATTAAATTCGACACTTTATCTTTGTGTTTTAACTTTAAAAACTTTTATTTTGAATCTATTCAGTTATTGAGTTACAAATAGTTTGTCGAAATTATCAGCAAGTATAGTTTTTACTTCTTCCATATTTATTTCCATATTAAGTTCATTTTGGAGTGAAGTAACACCTTTGTCGATAAATCCACATGGGTTAATGTGTTTAAAATAAGTCAGATCAGTATTAATATTTAATGCAAAACCATGCATGGTAACAAATCGAGAACTACGTACTCCAATAGCACATATTTTTCGACACGATGGCATTCCAACATTTAACCATACTCCAGTTGCACCATCAAGTCTGGTCGATTCAATATCATAATACTTAAGGGTATTGATGATAGCTTCTTCAATCAGAAAAATGTATTGTTTTAATCCAATATTAAAATTGGCTAAATCAAAAATTGGATAACCAACTATCTGACCTGGACCATGGTAGGTAATATCGCCACCTCTATTTGTTTTTACAAATTGCGCATCGGCAGCCTGCAACTGAATGTAGTTTAGGAGCATATTTTGTTCGTCGCCACTTTTGCCAAGTGTGTAAACGTGCGGATGTTCGCAAAATACAAGTGTGTTGGTTGTTTGCTTATTATCTAATTTGAGTTGTATGGTTTGTTTAAAAATTTCTTCTTGTTTGTTCCAAGCTTCGTTGTATTCAATTAATCCCCAGTCGGTTGTGTGTATCATAGGTTGCTGTGATGATGTGGTATTGTGATGATTATGGAAATTTGATGATTATGGAAATTTTACTTGATGAATTTTGCCCATTAAGCTTTTTATTTTGGCTTGTCGGCGAAGCATATACCCTGATGGATTTCCAATTTTGAATTTGCGTGGATTTGGTAAACTTGCTGCTATTAATGCTGCTTGTGATTTAGTGAGTTTTGCTGCGTTTTTATCAAAATATTTTTGCGAAGCAGCTTCAACTCCATATACGCCATCACCTGTTTCAATTACATTAAGGTAAACTTCCATTATTCTTTCCTTGGACCATGCAAGTTCAATAAGTACAGTAAAATAGGCTTCAAGCCCTTTACGGAAATACGATCGATTTGGCCATAAAAATACATTTTTGGCTGTTTGTTGCGATATTGTACTTCCTCCTCTAATTCGTTTACTTCTATTGTTGTGTTTTATGGCTTTGCCTATATCGTTAAACGAAAAACCATAATGTGTTTTAAATAAATTGTCCTCGGAGGCAACTACTGCTTGAATCATATTTGGCGAAATTTGATCAATAGAAACCCATTTCTTCGCGTTGTGGGGCATTTCTCCATCAATTACTGCTTCTACGCTTCGGATTATCATTAATGGAGTAAGATATACGGGGATAAAACGAGTTATAATTACCCAACTAATACTGCCAATAAAAAAAACGATAAATAAAGTTCGTATAAAACGCCATAAACGAGTGCCGAATTTTAATTTTCCTTTAGCCATAATTATTTATTAAACAAATTGTTAATTGCAATTTCAGCATTATCAAATTTAAATTTAAAACCGAATTTTAATAGGGTTTCGGGATAAAAATTAACCGAATCGAGCAATAACTCAGGTTCGGTATTTAAGAAAATACTAGCTATTTTGATAGCAACAGTCGGTGCCGGAATTCCAAGATTACAACCAATTGCTTTTCGCATAACTTTCATAAAATCAACATTGGGTAGGGGCGATGGCGATGTGACATTTATGGCACCCATAATGGATTCATTTTGGATTGAAAACTCAATTATTCTAAAATAATCTTCGATATGAATCCAACTAAAAATTTGCTTTCCTGTTCCAACTTTTCCACCTAATCCAAACATCGTAATGTGCTTTAGTGGCTTAAAAGCGCCTCCATTATTGCCTAAAACAACTGACGTGCGCAATGCCAGTTGGCGCGTTTTAGTAAGTTTGAAATCGAAAAATGTTTTTTCCCATTGTTCAACTGTTTTGGCTAAAAAACTATCCCCTTTCTCGTAGTTCGATTCAGTGTGACATAATTCAATATTGGGTTTATAAATAGCTGAAGCACTTGCATTAATCCATAAGCCAGGTGCTTTTTTGCATTTCTGAATTGCTTGTCCTAATTTATTAGTTGTGTCAATTCGTGATTTTAAGATTAACGCTTTATTGGCAGAAGTATGTTTGCAATTAATTGATTTACCAGCCAGATTTATTAATATATCCGTATTTTCAAGTTCTTTTATTAACGACGATTCGTTCCAATTTACATGTTCACTATTGCGTGAAATAATATTTACTCTATATCCCATTTCGATAAATCGATTTGAAATATACGAACCAATAAAACCTGTTCCGCCCGCAATTAAAACATTCATAATCAAAACTTTTAGTGTGATAAATAATTTATTTATCGTGAAACAAATATAATTGAAAAAAATGAAATAAAAAAACTCTGTCAATATTAATATCAACAGAGTTTTATTATAAAAGTCATAAATGAGCTGATTATTCGTAAGCACCCATTTTTAACATATTTACTTCGCGTTCGTTCAAGAAACGGTATTTGCCACGTGGCAAACTTTTTTTGGTTAAACCTGCAAAATAAACACGGTCAAGGCGAATTACTTTATATCCAATTTTTTCGAAAATACGGCGTACAACTCTATTTTGTCCCGAATGAATTTCAATTCCAATTTGTTTTGGGTCGCCATCTTTCACATATTCGAGCGAATCGGCTGCAATTTTTCCATCTTCAAGATCAACACCAGCTAAAATTAATTCGAAATCAGATGTTTCGAGTGGTTTGTCAAGAGCCACATGATAAATTTTCTTTTTATCATATTTTGGGTGCGTTAATTTGGATGCTAAATCGCCATCGTTGGTAAGTAAAATAACACCTGTAGTATTTCTGTCTAATCGGCCAACTGGATAAATACGCTCGCTGCAAGCATTCTTAACCAAATCAAGCACTGTCATTCTATCATGAGTATCCTCCGAAGTTGTTACACAATCTTTTGGTTTGTTTAAAAGAATATATACTTTCTTTTCGGAGCGAACTTGTTGATTATGGAAAAGTACTTTATCAGTGTGCATTACCTTTGTTCCAAGTTCACTAACTACCTCACCATTAACGGATATTACTCCAGCTTGGATAAATTCGTCAGCTTCGCGACGAGAACATATACCTGCATTTGCCAAGAATTTATTCAAACGAATTGGCTTACTAAGATCTATATAAGTCTTTTTAAATTCAGTTTGCTTTTTGTTGCTATATTTTGAATTTGGATCGTAATTGTTGTCACGGTTACGTGTTGGTTTGCGAAACTTAACACCATCATTTTGATTGTCGAAACGATATTCAACAAATTCGGTCAATTGACCATCGTTGGAGTTTTTAATGCTAAATTTTCTTTCGCTATTTGGATTGTATTCACCTTCGCCTGTAGTAGTTGTACGTGGCTTGATGCGCGGTCTAGTTGATTCTGTTGGACGATTTCCGTAAGGTTTGCGTTCGCCAAATTGAGGTCGGTCGCTACTGTTTCCATAAGGTTTGCGCTCACCAAATTGAGGTCTGTCGCTACTATTACCATAAGGTTTACGTTCGCCAAATTGAGGTCTGTCGCTGCTGTTTCCGTAAGGTTTGCGCTCGCCAAATTGAGGTCTTTCACCTCTATTTTCGTAAGGTTTGCGTTCACCAAATTGAGGTCTATCACCTCTGTTTTCGTAAGGTTTACGTTCGCCAAATTGTGGTCGGTCGCCTCTGTTTTCGTAAGGTTTGCGCTCGCCGTAGCTATTACCACCTCCACCTTTTAGTTCAAATTTTCTTTTTTCTCCTGTCGATTCTGTTTTTCCGTCGCGATTTTCGTACGGTTTTTTATAATCGCTGGTACTTTTGTTATCGAATCGGTTAAAATTGCGATTATCGCTGTCTCCTGAAAATTTTGCAGCTCCTCTCGAGCCCTTTAAAATCGATTTCACATCGCGTTTTTCAGACGGTTTACCATCACGGCTGGCAGGTTTCGACTGCCATTTTTCATTGCTGTTCATTATAGAATATTCTGATTAAATAAATTAGGGTGCAAATTTCGGAAAAAAACCCGAAATAACAATCATTTCGAGGTGCTTTTTCGTACTTAATAACATTAATTGAATGAATAATGTTGAAAAACTTCTGTTTTTTATGATATTATTTCGGAATGGAAGTTTTTTGATGCTAAAACTACGAAATATAAAGTGAGAATAATGTATCAGAACTTTAATTATCAATAATTTAAAAATTCAATTGTGGTTATGTCGATAATTCTAACCATTTTTGTTTGTAAAAAGTTTGTCATATTGTCTAAAATAACTATCTTTGCACCGCTTTTGGCGAAAATGGCGGGATAGCTCAGTTGGTTAGAGCGTCGGATTCATAACCCGGAGGTCACGAGTTCAACTCTCGTTCCCGCTACAAAATGAAAAAAGGAAGTTCAAATTTGAGCTTCCTTTTTTTCTATTTATGCGGAACAGCAAAGGCTTTGCCTGTCATTTCTGAAATTTCTACTATCCAAACTTTTACATTTTGAATGGCGGGTTTTGAATAACTAAAATGATTGGCAGTGTAATGCCCCATAAATTTATTCATTACTTGAATTTTTTCTTCATCACTTTCGATAAAACGAACTTTTCCTTTGCAAATTACACTTTTAGCACGCATACGATAGCTGCAGGCTACTTCTTTGTGTTGAAATACCAAATTGCCATCGGTACAAAACACTACACAAACAGTATTATTATGTTGAATGTTAGCAAGATGCGTACCAGTAGGAGCGGAGTGAAGTATAATTTCGCCTTCACTATATGCAAAATTCATGGGTACGCTGTAAGGCGAACCGTCAGGAGAAACGGTACTTAGAACGCAATGATTACAGGAAATAATGACTTCTTCTAGTTCTGTTTTATTGTCGATAGTTATTGTCTTCATTTTTTTAAAATCATATTTTACGCAAAAATATTAAATAAAATCCGAATTACAATCCAATTATCTCAAAATGAATAATTTTTAATTATCTTTGCCTTTGAAATTTTTAAAATTTAAAATTATGAATAAAAAAATTATTTCGCTTTTTTGCGTTCTATTTGTGTCATTATCAATGTTTTCGCAAGTTGATAAAATTGTAGGTCGGTGGAAAACTATCGATGATAAAGATGGTTCCACAAAGTCAATTGTATTAATTTTTAAAGCTACCAATGGCAAGTATTATGGTAAAGTGGAGAAACTTTTTAAAAATCCTGATAAAAAATGTACCGAATGCGAAGGCTCAAATAAAGATAAAGCAATATTGGGTATGGTGGTTGTGAATGGAATGACAGATAAAGAAGGTACGCTTTCTGGAGGAACAATTTTGGATCCAAATAATGGAAAAGTATACCGTTGCAGCATGACGTATGATGCTAAAACAGGTAATTTGGATGTGCGTGGTTCACTTGATAAGTTTGGAATGATAGGTAGAACACAAGTTTGGGTTCGCGAAAAATAATTGAATTGCTAAATTTGGATATTAAATTTGGTTAAATTCAAAATTTTAACTCATAACATGTTGTACAACATAAAAATTGACAGTATCTTTGCACCGTGTTTTTCATGGTATTAGATTTAAAGGTTAATTATTAAGATTGGGTTGTCGTGAGACAACCTTTCTTTTTTTTAATTAAGTTGACAGTCGACAGACAACGGACGACAGAGAAGAGATATTAAGAAATTATGAAACAGCACATATAACCCTATACACGAATAAACATGTCAAGCACCATTCAACGCATTTCGACAAGTTCAAAAAGTGCATTACCAAAATCGGCTAAAACTGTTTGGTGGTTGCTCAAAATAATTTTACCAATAAGTTTTTTAGTAAGTCTTTTACAGTACTTGGGTATTATTACCATTATTGCATCGTATTTAGCACCTGTTTTTTCAGTGGTTGGTTTGCCTGGAGAGTCGGCTATTGTGTTCATTTCGAGCATATTTCTTACTTTATATGCTCCTATTGCCATAATTGCTACATTATCGCTTGACCTTCGCGAAATAACCATTTTGGCTTTAATGTGCCTCATTTCGCATAATTTATTTGTGGAGACTGCTATTCAAAAAAAAACAGGTTCATCGGCAATTATTATGTTTCTGATGCGATTATTCAGCTCATTTATAGCTGCTTATGTGCTTAATAAACTGCTGCCAACTAATATAGGTGTTAATACTATATCGGAACAAGCAATAGTTTATGCAAATTTTGGTCAAATGTTATTTGCTTGGATACAAGGAGCGGCTTGGCTAATACTAAAAATAACACTGATTGTAACTGGCCTGCTTATTTTGCAAAATATTTTGAAAGAGTTTAAAATCATTGATTCCATTTCAAAACCATTTTCGCCAATAATGAAATTTATGGGTTTATCGCCCGATAGCTCTTTTTTGTGGTTTATAGCACAGATTGTGGGTTTAACTTACGGATCTGTGGTTATGATTGAGGAGGTTGAACGAGGTGAAATTGCAGCTGCTGACGCTGATTTATTGAACTATCATATAGCAATTAATCATTCATTGCTCGAAGATACTTTGCTTTTTGTTGCTATTGGTGTGCCGGCAGTATGGATCACCTTCCCGCGAATTTTGCTGGCAATTATAGCAGTTTGGACTGTCAGAATATTTCGAAAATCAGCCTAACACGTATTATTAAGGTTAAAATTTAATATTTCCGAGGTTTTACATTGTTAATTTCCAAACATTTCGCTAATTTTGCACAAAATGTAAAAAATCGTGCTATGTCGAAGAAAATATCGAACACAAAAAAAATGCTTATCGAAGTTGCTCGCGAACTTTTTGCCCAACATGGCAAAAAGGAAGTTACAATGAATGATATAGCTGAAGCATCGAAAAAAGGACGCAGAACACTTTACACTTATTTTAATAATAAAGAAGAGATATACAAAGCGGTAATTGACAGGGAATTACAAACAGTTTTGGATAGGTTGACTAAGGTGTCAGTTGAAGATAAGGAACCAGATGTGAAGCTTACAAATCATATACTTACACATTTGGATGCCATTAAAGATGTTGTAACTCGAAATGGATCGTTACGAGCCGATTTTTTTCATGATATTTACGAAGTGGAGCGTACCCGTCGGAAAATTGATATTAAAGAAATTCTAATTCTTAAGAATATATTGGCCGATGGCGTAGAAAAAAAGGTCTTTAAACGAATGGATTTAGAATTATCTTCGATGATTATTTTTTATGCCATCAAAGGGTTAGAAGTTCCTTATATTCGTCAAAATATTAGTGATAGTTTTGAAAAAAATAAAAATAGTATTGTTGAGTTTGTTTTTCAAGGCATAAAACGCCAGAAAAATGAACATCATTAAGTTTTTTTAGTTTTAAATTATTATATAATTGAATAACAGTCGTTTATATTGGTATTAAAGCTGAAATAAACGACTTTTTTATATGTTTTTGTAAATAATTACAATGTGTAATTACGGAATTATTTCTTTAATTTAACGAAATATTGTATCTTTGAACCGCAATACAACTTAAAAACAATTATGGCATTTGTAAACAACACTATGATAGTTCGACGCATTTTGATGTCGAAAATTATTTCATTGTTTAAAGAAGATAGACTTTTAGAAGAAATTGATCGTATTCCTATTGAAATGTCGCCTAAAAATGCTCAAGCAAGAGGGCGATGCTGCATTCACAAGGAAAGAGCAGTATTAAAGTATAAAATGCTTCCAATCCTAGGCTTTCGTATAGACGAAGAGGAGGATGAACTCACACCACTATCAGTATATGCCAAAAACGCACTACAGCGTAAACAGACTTCCAAATCAATTCTAACTGTTGTTGACGAGGCTTGTACAGCTTGTGTTAAAGCAAATTATGTTGTAACAAATCTTTGTAAAGGTTGTGTTGCTCGGTCGTGTGTTATGAATTGCCCTAAAGATGCAATTTCGGTTCTGGAAAACGGACAAGCACTCATAAATCCTTCGAAATGTATTAACTGCGGTATTTGTAAAGAAGCATGTATGTATCATTCAATTGTTTACATACCAGTTCCCTGCGAAGAAGTTTGCCCTGTTAAAGCCATACAAAAAGACGAAAATGGCATTGAACATATTGACGAAGATAAATGTATTTATTGCGGAAAATGTATCAATGCATGCCCTTTTGGATCTATTTACGAAATATCTCAACTTATTGATATTCTGTCGGATATAAAGCGTGGTGAAAAGTTAGTAGCCATTATGGCACCATCCATTATGTCGCAATTTAATAATACGATTGAACAAATAGCAGCTGCTGTTGAACAAATTGGTTTTGTTGAAGCCATAGAAGTTGCACATGGAGCTATGGAAACTACACGTAGGGAAGGAGAGGAGCTGGTGGAGAAATTGGAGGAAGGACAACAGTTTATGACAACTTCGTGCTGTCCGTCCTATATTGAATTGGTAAACAAACATTTACCTGATATGAAACCTTATGTTTCGCATACAGGATCACCTATGTATTATACAATTGAAATGGCTAAGGAGAAATATCCGGATGCAAAAATTGTATTTGTTGGTCCATGTGTTGGAAAGCGTAAAGAAGTAATGGATCATCCTGTTATTGATTACATGCTTACATTCGAAGAAATTGAAACTTTATTTTCAGGATTATCAATTGATATTGAGTCAGTTGAAACAAAAGAGCGCGATGTAGCTCCTCTCGAAGGAAGAGGTTTTGCTCGTGCGGGTGGGGTAATCGCAGCCGTACAATCGCTTTATCCTAATGTTGCCATTAAGCCAATTTTGGTTGCCAATTTAAATAAGAAAAATGTAGGTTTACTCAGAGCATATAGTAAAGGCAAAGCGCCTGGAAACTTTATAGAAGTGATGGCTTGCGAAGGAGGTTGTATTTCGGGACCATGCGGAAAAATTGATTACGGTCAAGCTCAGAAGCTATTTAAAAAAGCAATGGGTGAGGTTTAGCAATTGCTATGAAAAATTCATTTTATTATCGCAACTTATTTCGATTGAAATGTGGACCAGCAATCTTGGCAAAAAACAGACATGAAATACCGGCAATAAATCCACCTGCTAAGTAAGCGAGCGACAAACCACCGCCTGAGTCGGCTAACCAGCCACCTGTAACCAAGCCCATCCCAATACCAATATCCCAACTCGTCAGGTAAGTGGAACTGGCTGTGGCTCTGCGATTGTTTGGAGCCAAGTTTACAAAAAGCGTATTGTAAGCCGGAAAAATCAATCCGTATCCAATTCCCATTAACAGCGAAATAATATAAAAAACAAGTAACAATGTATGTTTGTTGTCGATATATTTTAATCCTGCCAGCATTACAAACGAAATCATGCTAAGTGCTATACCTGAGTTTATTACCTGAACCAGTTTACCTCTATCGACCAAACGCCCACTTATAAACCGCGATGCTGTTAGTCCAATTGCCATAATGGTGAAAAATATACCTGTACCGCTCGAAATGCCAATTTCCCTACCGAAAAGTGCAATATAAGTTACTAGCATGCCATACGGAATACCCATCAGCAAAAGTGTAAATCCGGCTTTGAAACCTTTAAAAAGAAAAAACCGATCCCAGGTAATGTATTCTTGAGTTTTTACCGATTTATTTTCGGCTTTAATCATCGAAGCAAAAATAAAACCAACCAAACCACTACCAATAGCTGTGTAAAAAATCACGTCATAACTATAATAATCATGCAAGTAAAGTCCAGTCATTGGCCCTATAGCCATAGCAATGGTATTAGCCACGCCAAAAAAACCAAGTCCTTCGCCACGGCGTTCAACAGGTGTAACATCAACAATTAAGCTATTGCCAGCTGTGGTTACGAAACCAAAAGTAAAACCGTGTAAAACTCTGAAAAATAAAAATAAACCAATAGAATTAGCAATTGGATAACCTACAAATGTAACTACAAAAAGTAAAAATGCGACTAAATAAATGGGTTTACGATACACCATATCCAGCACAAAACCCGCAAAAGGCCGAATTAGCAAGGCTGCAATGGTATAACTAGCTAATAAAATGCCGATAAGCGATTTGGATGCTGCATGTTCGTCAATTAAATAGAGCGGAAATATAGGAACAAGTAGATAGAAGGCAAAAAACAACAGAAAGTTGCCAATACAGGCTGCTATAAAGCTTTTAGTCCAAAGTTTATTGTTAATTTCCATTCCTTTAATTTTTCACAAAATTAAAAACCATTCTTGCCAAAACAAGAATGGTTTTTTGATAATTGTATATTTTTGACGTTGATTAATACGGAAAATCAGTTGTCGATTAGTTTTTAATCAATTTCTTTGAAACATTACCTTTGCCAGTATTAATCGATAACATATAAGTGCCTTTTTTCAAAGCAGCTATATTTAATTTTTGCTGATTGCTACTGAAAATTCTTTTGCCTTCCAATGTAAATACATCAACTGATTGAATATCTGGTCCATTTACGTAAACACTCGAAATGGCTGGGTTTGGATAAATGGAGTAAAGTGTGGAAAGTTCAATATCGTTTATTCCAGTTAGATTTGGAGCCCAAGCGATTGATACATTTTTGAAGCAAACTGGAAGAGTTCCAGAAAGTACACCATTATTAGCTGTTGTTCCTTTAGTAAAGGTATAAGCTGCTACATAATGACCTGCTGAATTAAGGGGTGCAAGATGTCCATCCAAAAGTTCCATTTTTACTGTGAATAAACCATCTGTAACTGTGCCTAAATTCACAGTGTTACCCCAATAACACGTTTTAGTGCCATAATTGGTATTAGTTGCTCCAGCAATACCATCAACATCTTTATAAGTGCTACGATTAGCCCAATTAGAACCTATAGCAGTGAACCAAACAGTCATTCCTGATCCACTTTGTTTCTCATTATTACTATTCAAAAGTAATGTTTTTTGAATCTGGTTGGTACTGTTTTGAACCCAAACAGCAACAGCATTCTCTGTTTTATAATTTCCATTAGCTGTAGCAGTAGTAAATGTTACGTTTAGTTTGCCATTTGTTTGAGCACTTATTACAAATGCAAATAAGCAAAAAGTGAGTGTTGTAAAAAGTTTTTTCATAAAAAATAAAAATTTAAAAATTTATTGAATAAGCTTGATTTATTGATTTAAAATGCAAATATAGAATTTATTTTCAATGTATTCAATTGTTTTGAAAAATAGATATAAAAAAATTCAGTTTTAACAGAATTGTTATATTTGTAATTTAGGTTCAATTGTTAATCTTTTACGCACCGTACCGATAAACCATAAGTCTGGTTGTAGTAATTTTCACCAACTATGGCTCCATAATTATTCAAACTTTTAAAGCCCGCATTATTGCCTTTAATTTCGTTTGGAATCCACCATGCACAATATACACCCACACTACTAAATTGTCCGTAATCGGCTCTTAATCCACATGGTAAGGCTGCCAAACCGGAAGTGTTATTAACATTCATATATGTTTCGAGGTCGAGTGCTCCTGTTGCACCTAAAAACTGTGATTCAGCCCAATCTGTTTTTGTTGCCATTGCTTGCGCTACTGATTTGGCTACTCCTTTGTTATTATTAATGTAAGTTATCAGTGATGCCCAATCGGCTGTAGATGCCACATGCCAACCAACGGGTGCTATGTTTCTGGTATCCTCTACAGCGTAATAATTATACAAACGACCGTATTTTCGAATGGAGTTGGCTTCCGAATTATTATTGTAAGTACATTGTGCTGCAGTTTTAAGTTTTGTCCATTTTGTGTTATCAGTTACATTTGGAATATTTTCACCGTTTCTGAATTTTGTAACACGCAGGTTTTCAACCATCCATGTTTGTGTGCCTACAATAATAGTGTGATATTCGTTACCTTCAATATCGGTAACTTTTCCGTAACTTAATTCAGTATTTAATGTCGACAAAAGTGAGCCAGTTTCGTTAGGAGTGGTTAATAAAATTGTTTTACCGTATTCAGTACCTTCGGCAGTTACCGCATACGCACGTACATGGTAGGTTATGTCAGGCATTAAGTCGGTTAGTTTGCAAGTAAAACTTCCAGAGTTTTTTAATGATGATGCTGCATTACCATTTATAGTAGGGTCAGGAGTATTTGACCAACATATACCACAATCAATTACTTGAGAACTTGCAGCAGAAAGTACTGAACCACTACACTTTGCTGATGTGGTGGTTACTTCGGTCAATTCGCCGGTAGTTGCAACTGATGTTACATCAACTGTTGAATTACAGGATGTTAGTATATATAAAATGGCCATTAACAGCACAAACGGTATTGAAATAAATTTTTTCATGATTTTTAGAACCGTTTTGTTAAGTTGATAAATACTCTTTCGGAGAGATGACTGTTATCCAACGTAGTTTCAAAATCGGCCGAGAGCATCAATTTCTTATTTAATCGCCACGAAAAACTTAAATTGGCAATATCTTGCGCAAAAATCAAATCTTTGCGGTATTCAATTTCGGTATTCAGTTTTCCATCCATAAAATCTTTAGATAAGCTTCCACCCACAATATATCCGAAAAGATTAGATGTTTTGAGTGCAGTGCCAGTTAACAAAAGTGAGACATCGACCCAAGGTATTTTTGAAACTGAAAGGTAACTTGAGGCATGCATCGATTCGTGCGAAGTGGGCGTATTCAATCGATATCCGGCAGTTCCTCCCCAGCTTAAAAACTTGAAAGGGCGGTAGTTAAACCGAAATCGGAGTCCCTGACGCATTTCTTTTTCGAGCAAACTATCGATACGGCTTTTGTAGGTTTCAAAATAGTAAACATTACGTCGTGCATCAAACGACATTGCCATTGAAAAATTTTGAAATGGACGATAATTTAATGATAAATAGATACTTGTTAAATCAAAATCGTTAATCGGCACATTGTTTTCGATGGCATATAAATCAATTTCGGCAGAACCAAAAAAATCTACATTTTTCAACAGCGAATTGCTGTGTTGGATATATGCATAACGTCTATCGGTGATTGAATTATTTGTTTGATTAAAAAATGCTACCGACGATTGCATTAATCCATTCTTTTTGGTATTTTGATGACTTACAAAAGCCCCGTATTGAAATAGGGTAGGGTCGAAGCTATAATTTACATCATTGGGGCGTGTACCAACTAAAGCACCTATCGTTAGTTTATTAAATGTTTTTTCGAATTGTAAACCATCAACAGCTCCAATATTTGCCGTGTTTACATTTATTTTCCTACCGAGTGAAACGCTTGTTTTTTTATCAAATTCGTAATTAAACGCTAAATTGTAAACTCTAAAATCTTTGAATTTTTCATCCGGATTGTTCAGCGTATGCGTATACGACATGTAGTTTTCAAACGAAAGCCCTGTGTTTGCTATATGATTTGCATTGAGTGATAAATTATATTTTAGTCGGTAATTGGGTGTTGAAATACTAAGTGGGTTCGACGAAAAATTATTGTACGATGAAACTGAAAGTCGACCATTGAAACTTGCTTTCTCAATTGATAAAGTATCGTTTTGTTTTTTTGAATTTATTGCTAAGTCATTAACCGACAATGACTCTTTCGATTTTTCGACACTTACTTCTAGAGGAATTTCAATTCTTTTTCGAGCAAATAAGGAGTTGTTGAGCGTTAATGTTTTCTTATTTAAAGCATAGCCAATACACGAAATGGAAGACAAATTGGTTACAAGTAGTACGGGTTCTAATTTATTCGTATTCATTACAAATAAAGTATCACCTATCTGAATACCTGAAGTATTGACAAACTGAACGTAAATATTTTGAGAACTGATAAACGAAACGCTTCCTTTCAACATCGAATCGATATTTTGAGCCAAAACACCGAGCTGAATGCATATCAATATCAGTAGAACTTTAAATTTCATTATTTAATATTTAGCCCCCTAACCCCCAAAAGGGGGAAAAGAGAAAGATTTTTAAGTGTTTAATCAATATTTATCAACTATCTGATAATTATTTAAGGTAATCTGCCAGAGCTAAAATCATGACATTTGCGACAGTTAGCCACATAAGCAGCATCATTATTATGGCAATCAGTACATTTATCCCATTCCCCTTTATGTTCTCCCGAATAAATTTTCCCCCAAGCATCGTGTTGTTTAAAACTAACATTATTCCACGATTTTGCTGTGTGACATTCGTTACAACTAAATTTGGCAAATTTGGTAGCGTGTACAGGCATTACTGCTGTGGCTACTCCCTTTTTACTACTATGGCATGAAAAACAATCGGTCGAAAGTCTTTTTCTATAATCACCACCATAATGGCAATCTTTACAACTAATATTGTGTCCGCCAATTAAGGGGAAATAGCTGTGATCAAAGCCTTTGCCTATGCTATTCCAGTTCATGCCCGACATGGTATGGCAGCGAGCACAATCAGTATCATAGCCTAATGCTTTGTGATCGAATGGTTTACCAGCAGTAGCATAATATTTATCTTTGTGACAAGCAAAACAATCAGTGCGAATATTATCGAAACGTAATTTTGATGCTGAAGTATGACAACGGTTACAGTCGGCTGTGGCATGAGCTCCTTTGAGCGGAAAACCTGCTTGCTGATGTAAAGTTCGAGTATTTGGTATTATCCACGAATTGGTGGTATGACAACGATCACAATCGGGTCCCGTAGTGCCTTGATGCACATCGGTATGACACGAATTACAATCCGTTTTTGCATCCTCAAATTTTAAAGTTGGATGGCACTGTTTACAACCTATGGCTTTGTGCTGTCCAGTTAATGGAAATTTGGTTTTATTATGGTTAAAGCCATTTTCTTTAATTTTATTCCAATTATCTGTTGTGTGGCATGTTGCACACTCAATGGTATGCTTCTCGCCATGTGGCGATTTTGCATGCATCAGAGTGAAAACTCCGCAAAATATTACTATGAATGTAAGTCTATACATTTTCAATGTTTTAATTTTCAACAATTTTACTAAAACTACTCCACCCTTTTGCATTTGCATAAATGGTTTTTGTACCAATTGGCACATAAAGTGTACAATTACTCTTATTTACACCCGTAAATGCTGATAATGTTTCAGTTAAATCAATGGGTATTGTAGGTTTTACATAGATACGTGTAAGCGACGAACAGTTTAAAAATGCACTATTCCCGATGTAAAAAACGCCTTCAGGAATGTTTATTTCCGTTAGTGTAGTACATTCGCTAAAAGCAAAATCTTCAATAATATAGGCCGCCGCTGGTAAAGTTACTTTGCTTACAGCACGACAATTGGCAAACGAATAGGGGGCAATATCACCAACTGTTTCGGGTAATGTGTAAATGCCTGATTTATTAAATGGAAAACGTACTATTGTCGATTTATCACCATTAAAAAGAACACCATTTATAGCTGAAAAATCAAGGTTTTCAGCATTTACCGTAAAGCTTCCTCCACAGTTTAAAAATGTGGAATTTCCGATTGAATTCACAGTTTTTGAAATAGAAATGGAACTTATTTTTTCGCAATATGCAAATGCAAATGGTTTAATTATAAAAACTGAATCGGGTATAACCAATGCTCCTGTTAAATTACTACATGCTTGAAAAGCCGATTCGCCAATATAACCGACTGATGGTAAATTTATTGCTGTCAGATTTTCGCAAAACGAAAATGCATTTTTGCCTATAGTATCCCGAACAAAGGCTGGAATATTAAGTATTCCACTTAATCCAGTACTGTTAAATGAATAATCCTTAATAGATTTGAGCGATGTTGGTAAAATTATGGTTGTCAAGCATTTTTTTCCTTGCGATGTAAATGGATTATAAAATGCAAATTCAGGAATTGCATCAGCACTGTAGTGATAAACCCTTGAACCTGCACTGCCTTCAGACCCATTGTAGGACACAATAGTGGCATTACTCAAATCGAGCACAGCAAGATTTGGCATATCGTCGCGCATGGTCTGAAAATCCCGACTATCAATGGTATCATTTATTACCAAATGTTTAACCGAACCCAAACCAATCAAAAATGCTCTTTTCAACCCGCCAGCCCTTATGTCGCTAACAGTAGTTATTCCGTTAGCTGTTTTCACTTTTGCATGAAAAATACTGTCGTCATCGCAAGCTGTAAAAGTTGCAATACTTAATATTGTGATAAATAAATATATAATTGTATTCTTCATTAAATCAGAACTTTATAACTATTCAAACCTTTCAAACTCTTCAAACCCGAAACAATCTTACGAATGACATCGTTTACAATCAATATTATCAAACTTATATTCAATATACCGTCCTTTTTCGTTCATCACGGGTTTATGACATTCTTCGCATTTCACACCCACATGTTTTCCATCAATTTTAAAACGACTGGTATTGTGGTCGTATTTCGAATTTTCCCAGCGATCGAAACCATGACAGCGAGTACAATCAGTTTTACCGTTTACTGCAAACTGACCAACGTGCGAATCGGTATGACATTCCGAACATTCTTTGGATTTATTTTTGAACTCCTGAAGTCTTCTGCCTTCTGTATCTTTCCGATAATGACATTCAGCACAAGCTGTTTTGGCATGCTCGCCTTCGAGTTTAAAACCCGTTTTACTATGGTCGAAAGTTTTTATCTCTTTCCAACTTTTGGTGGTGTGGCATGCTGTACATTCTTCGTTTGGAATGTATTTTTCGTCCATAAAACCTTTGTGCTCATTTTTATGACAATCCACACAGCGGCTTCCCATATTACGGAACGACCAGTCTTTTTTCATATCTTTTTTATGGCAAGCCGTACACGATGTGGCTATATGTGCACCATCTAATTGAAATTTCGATTTATTGTGTTGCTCAATGGTGTATGTGCTTGGTGTAAAGCCATTGTTGGTATGGCAACGGTCGCAATCCGTAACTTTTCCTTTTTCAACAAATTCGCCTTTGTGATAATCTTTGTGGCAATCGTTACATCTACCGTGTTTAAGCGGAGCAGTTAATTCTCCCTTGTGGCATTGCTTACAGTCTACTAACTTATGTTTTCCAATTAATTTAAAGTCGGTTTTATCATGGTCGAAAGCTTTCATGCTTTTGTTGAAATGAAACGACTCTTCGGTATGACATTGTTTGCAATTTTGCCCCAGTTTATTATTATGTACATCCTTATGACAAGGTGTACAATTGGCAAAATTCAGTCCTGTGAATTTTTGCACTTTTTTTCCATTCAACACTTCTACTTTGTGGCAATCAATACAAGCTACTTTTAGATGTTTACCTAAAAGTGGAAATTTTGTTTTGCTATGATCGAAGCGTTCAGCATTTTTCCATGAATCGAAATTGTGGCATTCTGTACATTTCGACGATAGTTTTCCCTGATGGTAATCGTCGTGACACGACAAACACTCCTGACTTAAACCAAGATAAGTGGATGTTTTCTTTTTAAGTTTGGGGTCTTTTATTCGCTTTGGATTATGGCATTTGGCACATTCTTGCTTGGCATGTTGGCCTTTGAGCACAAAACCTGTTTTGGCATGATTAAAATTCTTTTTGTCGAACTTAATTATCTTAAATTCACGTCCGTGGTGGTCGTTGTGGCAAGCTGCACAATTTTTACTTTTTGATTCGGTCGATGCATGATAGCCTTTTCCTTCATCAATCTTAGTTTTAATTTCTTTATGACAGTCGAGGCATTTTTCGCGTGTTACTTTATTTCCTATTGTATGGCATTGCGTACAGTTGCTAGCCCCTTCTAGATGTGCATGGCTTTTGTGCAATTCTCCTGGTGAGATTTGCGCATTCGCTTTTAAAACTGTCTGAACGACAATAATCAGTATAAAAATATATTTTTGAAAACTCATTTCGTAATGTCTAATAGTTTGTTAGATAATCACAATAACACGAAACCAGAAAAATTTTAATGTTTCATCACCACTTCACCTTGTTTTAAATTGACCTGAATGCCGCATTTTTTCAAAAATCCGTTGGGCAATTCGCCTCCGGCAAAAATATAAACCATATCATTATCAATAGTCATATTTTCGTTTGTAATTTTATTTATTAAATGCACCTGTTTTTCGTTGATAGCAATTACTTCGGTTGAATATTGAATGTCAACTAATCCGGTTAAAGCTGCATTTTTTATTAATTCAGCATTTTTTGTTTTGAGCCTGCTAAACTTTTCGCTTCGATACGATAATGTAACTGTATTTTCGTTTGCAAGTAACAGTGCCGATTCTACAGCCGAATCGCCACCGCCTATCACCAATACTTTTTTATTCTGAATAAGCTCTGGTTCAAGAAGTCGGTATGCTACTTTCTGGCTCATTTCGCCTTCTACGCCTAATTTTCGAGGTGTTCCTCTGCGACCCAAAGCCAATAATACCGTTTTTGTTGTTATCTTCTCTCCATTCAGCGTTTCTATTTCAAATTCGTTTCCAACACGGTTTATTGCTTCTACTTTTGTGTTTTCCTGAATTGAAATATTGTTTTCTTCGAGCACTTTTATCCACAAATTAAGCAATTCATCTTTCGAAGTTTCTTTCAATTTAACTTTCCCATAAAGTGGTAATTCCATGGGGTGTGTCATTATTATTTTAGAACGCGGATACGTGTAAACTGTACCTCCAAGCGTATCTTGCTCAAGAGTGAGTGTTTTTAGTCCGGCTTTTTTTGCAGCTAATGTTGCCGAAATTCCTGCCGGACCTGCACCAACAATAACCAAATCGTAAGTAGCTTTATGATTTTTATCAATTTTCTTGATAATGCTCTCCACAGCTTCACGCCCTTGGGTCACGGCATTTCGTATTAAACCCATCCCACCAAGTTCGCCGGCAATAAAAATGCCCGGAACATTTGTTTCAAAATCGGGCGAAACGTGAGGTAATTCCACACCGCGGCGTTCGGTTCCTATCCACAGACTGATGGCTTCTACCGGACAAGCTCTAAAACAAGCACCATGTCCAATGCACTGAGCAGCATTAATTATGGTAGCTTTTCCGTTTTGTATTCCCAGAATATCGTGTTCGGGACAAGCTTTTATACAAGCACCACTATTGATACAGCGGCTTGTATCAACTACAGGGTAAAGTGAAACTGGTTCGTAAGTTCCATCATTTTTGGCTATCTCAATTTTTTCGGTTATTAGCTGTGTTTTATGTTTCTGTTTCCGAATATAATACAGAATTAATCCGACAATTATAATGCCGAACAAGCTATAGGTTATTATTTCTTCAATTAACTCTTCGTACATCAGAATATCCATTTATATCCAAAAAATAAAACCACACCTACATGTATTACCATTATAACTATCATTATTACCGAAAATGGCAAATGAGCTATATGCCAAGCATTAAATAACTTATGCATTAATTCTAAGCGTTTTATTCTGTTTTTTAGAATTATTTGTTTGCGGATGAGTTTTTTTATTTTAGCAATATCTTTTTCAGATACTAATTTTGATAAATGACGCAATCGAATACTTGAAATACGCCCAGTACTTATTTGCGAGAAATCAATACCATATTTATCAAACAGTTCATTATCAGCTGTTTTTTTAATATTTTGAAGTTCCAATAATGTCAATTCTCGTCCTTCAATTGTGCGAGGTATTTGAACATAAATAAACCTTCCAATTAAGCCACTCACCCAAACAACGACTAATGCCCAAAAGCCTACTGAAATAATTCCACCAAACTTAAATGTAGTGTGAAAAACCACAAGCACCGTTCCAAGTGTACATAAAAAGATATGAAAATCGAGCCAGTATTTTAGTCGGCCCACTTCGGCTACTTTTTTCCAACGTTTGCGTATAATATAGATAAGCATACCAAAAACAATAAGCAAAGTGCCAAAAATACCTAAACCATGGCCAATCAAACCACTTGGTTCAAGCAGTTGATATTGAGCATGAAAAAAACGTTCAGAAATAGGAGTGGAGTAATAACTTTGACCAAAATTAATTAGCATAAATATGCTGAAAATGATTACTGCAAAATAAAACGCTATTAAAATTCGATGTGCAGTTTTCGACATATTATTATAAATAATTGAAATCTAGTGATTTGTAGTGTTTTAAATATGAAAATCAGTGTATATAGTAAAACCAAAATTACAACAAATTATTGAATTAACACAAACTATTTATGCAATTACTCTTAATTTATAATCATTCTAAATAGTAAATGCGAGTTAATGAATTATTTTTCCCACAAATTGCCAGCTCCGTTTCCAAACATATCGTAATAGGTTGTATTCAAGCCGTCGATATTTGATAGTTTTATTGGAACTGAAAGTTTAACATTATAAAAATCATAGTCTTTTTTAAGTGAAGTCATTATATCTTGCCTTACAACTTCGACCAATGCCGTAGTTCCTTGTCCTTGCTGATACTTGTATTTTTCCATACTTTTGTCAAACACAAGCACATTAAACTGAACCCCGATACTTGTTGAAAGCAGCTTTTTGGGGTCAACTGTACGCCCATCGGGTAGTTGAAATTTCAACGAAACACTTGTAATTTCAGCTTTCGAGTTAACTTGCAAAGTAGGAATGGCATATACCCAAAAATTTTTCATGTTTAGGTCGAAATAGAAGTTGAATTTAAAGTTGGTGTTGTCCATCAGTAAATTATATTCTCCCGAACGTAATTGTTCGTTTCTTTCTCTTTCAAATTTAAGTTGAAAACGGGCACCAACTTCATTGTCAGCAAAATCACCTCTGTTTACTGTGTTTTTCAAATCGGTATGCGGATTTTCTACGGGTCCGGTTAGTGTCGCGTTATAAATTATATTTCTGTCGCGTTTCGAGAACCAATTTGTAAATCCTTCAACTATAAGCACTCTTCCGCCTCTATAATCAATTGTGGTTGCAATTTGAGGTTCATTGCTGCCCGAAATACCAAATTTCCCCGCTGTAAAACCATTATTGGTATTAAAAGCTAGATTTTTTTCGGATAACACATCGGGCATATTATCGTTATTCATATCAATGTTTTTGACCAACGACTCGTAAAAAATACCAATTTCTTTCATAAAATCAATTTCAGCTTCGCTCAAAATTATTGTTTTTCCAACGGGGTCGTTTGCCGGAATAACACGTGTGCCATCGAGTGTAAGTGTCGACAAATCAATTGTATTAATTTTATCGTCAATTCCGGCTAATGGTAAAAAGTTCAAACCTCCCGTGAATAAGTTTCCTATAAACTCGTTTTTGTCGGTCAGAAAGGCAACAACGGTGGAATTGCCAATGGGTACACCGCCCGAAAAGGAACCATCTTTTTTTATGTCAACAATAATGTGTTCATTAGCATAAAAAATAATTACTTTTTTTGCATCGGCAAGTGTAAAGGCATTGGTTGTGGATTTTGAATTAAATTTTCCAGGCACTTTTTGGCTCGACGAGATTTTTCCTTTTAATGTAATTTTTTCACGAAATAAAAAATCAATGTCGTGAATAAACTCGTCGCAACTACTTAAAATAAATGCGGCTAAAAACATGAAAATGAGTTTTTTCATTGTAGTATTTTTTAAGGATTAAAAAAGGCATAAAAGCGAATAATAATTAGCAAAAGTACTTATTTTTTTGCTAAATAACTTGTATTGAATTAATTATTTAATTAAATGTCAGTAGTTTCGTTTTGAATTCAATTATGCGTTTAATCAAATCGAAAGGCATTGGTTTGTTTAATGGAAACTGCACCGACCCTTTTCCTTGTTTGTAACCATTAAGTTCATCGGCAAAAGCCTCATGTGCAACAGGTGTTGCATAAAAACCTACATGTTTTGCATAGCCTGCAAAGTATACAAACGGCTTTCCCTTTAGTTTATAACCCGGCATTCCGTATGCCATTTTCTCAACTACATCAGGTGCTGCATTTATTATTGTAGTACGAACTTTTTGTAAAATTTCCTGTACTTCCTTCGGAAATTCAGCAATATATTTATCTACTTCGTTCATTATCAGTTTAATTAAAGTTCTATTTTTTCTTCTCAACTTTGTATGCCCAACCAATAACTACTGCCAATGCCAATAGCACAAAATAAATGGCTGTTGGTATTGGTGGTGGAGTACCTTGACCATACGAATGCATACCTGATAAATAGTAGTTTACTCCAAAAAAAGTCATAATAATTGAACTAAATCCAACCAAAGCAAAAGTACTCAATATAAATCGGTTATTCAGTATTGGTACATTTCGTAAGTGCAATATGGCCGAATACACCAAAATACTAACTAATGCCCATGTTTCTTTCGGGTCCCAACCCCAATAACGTCCCCACGATTCGTTAGCCCAAACACCACCAATAAAACAACCCGATGTAAGTAGTACTAAACCTATGTATAGTGCAAGCTCAATAATAATAGTTATTTCCTGAATAGTAGCACTTAACTGTTTGTTGTTCTTTTTGTTACGGGCTATCATTAGCGTTAAATTTAATAAACCTAATAATGCACCCATTGCTAAAAATCCATAACTAGAAGTAATAATTGCAACGTGAATAATTAACCAATACGATTTTAAAACAGGAACTAAATTTGTAATTTCAGGGTTCATCCAGCTCATTCCTGCTACGAATAAGGCTATTGCAGCTAAAATTCCAGTTACTGCTAGCGTAATTGGTGATTTACTTGCAAATATCAACCCCGATAATGCTGCTGCCCAACCTACAAAAAGCATCGTTTCGTAACCATTACTCCAAGGGGCATGTTCCGAAATATACCAGCGTGCTGCCAAACCTCCTGTAAAAGCTATAAAAGCTATTATAAAAGGATAAATAGTCCACCGATTATACTTTGATAAATTTGATTTTGGATTGAAAATTTGAAATAAGTATATAAAAAGCAATAATAAGCCAATCAAAATAAATACAATGCCGAGTTTTCCAAATAGATTTAGATTATTATAAAGTATTTCCATTTTAATGCGCGAATTAGATGGAATATTTATACCTCCATTTTCAATTTGATATCTTTTTATGGCATTTAATTGCTCATCAGCAACTTGCCAATTGCCATTTGTATATGCATTTCTCACCGATTGTAAATAGTTCTCGAACAGGCTCGTAGTTGTATTTATGGAATCTGTATTTGCAATTCCCATTATTGCATTAATCTGTTCTTCACTCATACCACCCATACCTGGAGGTGGTGAAGCGTTACCCATCATTCCATGTGCACTACTTGTTTTTTTTGTGAGTTCATGCGTTTCGGCGTTTTTATTGTGGTTTACAAGAGCCGTTTGCCATTTTTCGTTACTGTTTGTTGAATTTGGAAATAAATGCAATAATTCGCCTGTAAAAAGCTGATAACAGATATTTACTCGCTCATCCAAATTAATTAGTTCTTTGTCGTATTTATTTCGAACTGTTTGTTCCTTTTTATATACAGCATCTACCTTTTCGGTAAGGCGGTAAGTGCCTCCGTTATCATAATCGAATAACTGATTGAATGATACGTAATTATTAATGGCTCCTAATTCTTTTGCTAGATCGTTGTTTGCTACTTTTATAATTGGTTCGTTTTGCCAATTTCCCGGATTTGCAATCATATTCAGAACAACTTCAGTGGCCGACATTGAATTGTAAGAAGTTGATTTATTGATCTTCCGAAAAACATCCGAAGTATAGGTGTTGAAAGGTTCGATACGGCCCTGCGCAGCATCTTGAATTAATAATTGGTTAAGCGATTCAATGTGTTTACTTTTGCTGTTTGAGGCTTGCATAAACGAAACTGAAGCTATAAGTGCCAATATAACAGTTATTTTGGATTTGTTACGTTTTTGTTGAAGTTCGTCGCTCATTTTGAGTAAAGACCGAAACCTACTGTGTTTACTAAACATAGTAACAAGCATCCCAAGTATCAATAAAAAATAGCCAATATAGGTAATTGTAGTTCCCCAATAATCATTACTAACCGAAAGTACAGTTCCTTGTTCATCTTCGTCGTACGACGACTGAAAAAAGCGATATCCCTTGTATTTTAAAATATTATTCATAAATATGCGATAAGGCATTTCAGTCTGATTATCAGTATCTAATACCGTAATCTCACTAGCGAACGAGGAAGGGGAATTTGATCCTGGGTATCGTTCGAGAATAAAATCGCGCAATTTAATGCTAAAAGGAAGTTTTTGTTTTAATATTCCGTATTCAATTTTGATTTCAACACCATTTAGGAAACTTTTAGCTGTAGTTATTTCGCCATTATTTCCATTTAAAATATTGATTCGTTGCGTTTTTTGACCATCTGAAACATTAAAAACGAGTGCATTTTTGCCTTCAATTATAATTCCAGCCTTGTTCATCTCGGGGGTAAGTTGCGAAATGTTTTTTCGTGCATTTGGCAAAAATGTTTTTAATACAAAAAGCAAGTTTTCAGCTCGGAATATTGTTTTTTGCTCGGCTTTTCGCTCTGATCCAGGCAGTATCATTTCTTGCTTTTGCTCCATCATATTTGTTTTACTCAAAGGTATCTTTGAGTTGAAATACAAATCATTATTTTTTCTGAAAAAACGTATATCTGCATTGGAAGTACTATCTTCAAAGGTGAATTTTATTCCTTCAAAATCAGTAGTTTCTCCCTTTTGTAAAATGAAATCCATCCCATTATTCTCACTATTCATTGTGAAAATGGATATTGCTGCCTCCCCCGTAGGATCAGGTACTATTGTTTCGGTTGAATTTGGTATAAACGACACCATTTCGAACTCAATTTCTTTTCCATTTATCGAAATTACATTATTATAAGTGTTTGTTGATTCGTTCAAAACTATTTCATCTGATTTTGTAACCGTTTCATTATTAGCTGTTGCTGTAATACGTAATGAAGTTTTATCGGAACTAATTTCATTACTTATTTCACCTTCTCTTATATGCATAATACCCTCAGAGCCAAAGTATCTGGTAATTCCTGCTCCAATTAAAATAATTACAAATGCCAAATGAAAAACCAAGACACTTAGCTTACGTATTGATAAAATTTCATATTTAATTATACTGCCTAATAAGTTGAAAATTAATAATATAAATAATACTTCGAACCAAAATGCATTGTATACAATTTGTCGGGCAACTTCAGTACTTTCTTTGCTTTCGATAAAAGTAGCATATCCAATGCTGATTGCGAAGATTAGAAGCATAATTACACTACTTGCCATGGAGAAAAATAAGTTAGTTAGTTTTTTCATCTGTATATTATTATGTATTTCAATAATTCACACTATTGTTTATTAAAAGCATTGATTAAATGGTCAAGTTGTGTTGTTTAAGGAACAAAACAGTATTCATTTGTTCCGCTAAATTCATGGAGTGTGTTACCACTATAAGCGTAGTAATCAGCTCTTTATTAAGTTGAATTAATTCTGACGAAAGCTTTGCTGCACTTTCCTCATCGAGCGAACCTGTAGGCTCATCGGCCAGAATCAGTTCTGGTTCGTTTATCAATGCTCGTACAAAAGCGGTGCGTTGACATTCGCCACCCGATAGTTGCCCAGGCAATTTGTGACGGTGTTCGAACATTCCCAACTTTTCGAGCAGTTGTTCGGCACGTTTAGCAGCCTTCAATTTATCGGCTTTGTTTGTATAGGTTAGTGTAGGAATGAGTACGTTTTCCAATACTGTGCATTGCGGCAGCAAATAATGTTGTTGGAAAACAAAACCAATATTTTTATTTCGGAATGCATTGCGTTCTTTTTCAGACATGGAACTAATGTCCTGATTATTAAACAATACTTTTCCCGAATCGGCCACATCCAATGCTCCGGCAATATTTAAAAACGTTGTTTTTCCCGAGCCCGAAGGGCCCAAAATTGCCACGGTATCGCCTTTCTGAATTTCAATCGAAAGATTTTTAAGAATCAATTGACTTCCAAACGATTTGGAGATATTTTCGAATTTTAAAATTGGCACTATCTTATTAATTACTTCATTTCCCATATATTTCTCCCATTTTATCGGTTTGCTCTACTGTACTAAATGCAGTTTTAATTGCTGCATGACAGTTGTGTTGTAAATTGTTGTATAATTCTCTATCAGTCAATACATTCCTAAGCGTTTTTGTAAGTGCTGAAACGTCCTCAGGATTGTAACAAAGTCCGGCTTTACTTTTTTCAATCAGTTCAGGGTAAGCGCCAATCTCGGGCATTACAACAGGAACTTCGGCTGCAAAAGCTTCCAAAATATGCATCCCAAATGCTTCTTTTCGACGCGAAGGAACACAAAACAAACTTATGGAATCCAAAAAAATCTTTTTTCCTTCGTAGGATAAATCTTCGAAAAATTCAATATCATTCTCAATATTAAGTAGTTTTGCTTTACGATTAATTTCCGATATGATTTTTTTGTAATCATCGGTATATCCTCCTGTATATTTGAGTTTTAGCTTGCTAAATTGCGATTCTTTTTTTAACTCGGCAAAGACCTCGAAAAGAATATCGGCACCAAAATGGCTGTTGATTTTCGACATATAGCCAATGATATGAAAATCAGTTGAGTGCTGGTTTTTGCGAATTAAATCGTCGCCTAAACTATTGTAAACCACTTTTATTTTTTCTGAAGGAATGGTCAGTTTAGAATGCATTAAATTAGCATAGTACTGACTTACAGCAATAAAGCTATCGATATGTTCGGCGTTTTCACTAATTATTTTCCATGTTTCGGAGCAATATGGCTCACGCATTTCGTCCACCCATTCGTCTTCGTCTTGCAGCGTACAAATCACTTTGCAGCCCAACTCTTTTTTCAATTTCGCTGCTAGTCCGGATAGTAACGCATTCGAAAGGTGTACTACATCCGGTTTTTCGTGTTCTTTTAGCCAATTTATTAAAATGTCCAAATCGTGCGCCTGTTTGCCGTGTTCGCCTCGCAGCATCGAAATAGTCATAGCTTCGTTGCCGGAGGCGCTTGTTGAACCGGATTGTTTAGCGGCAAAACGTAGAATTTTATCAGAATCCAATAGCTTTTTTGCCCATTGAGGTAAGTATTTAAAAATCGGGCTAATTTGTTCCAAATAAATATTGACTGCGCCATAAAAAATGGGACTATCGGCTTCACAATCGTCTATTGTAAGCGGCAAATACATGGGAATCATTAATATATCGTTTCCGGCACGTTTGAGCGATTGCGTCAGAAATTTATCTCTGGTGCAATTGCCGCAATAAAACGAACCGCCCGAACCAGGTAATAAATATGCAATTTTCATGGATTATTTCCTTTAAATGCGTAAACTTTGCCATCTTTTCCTCCAACAACCATAAAGTTATTTATCACAGCCGGTGTACATTTCATAGCAATTCCCAATTCATAACTATAGATTTTTTTGCCTGATATAGGATTAATGAAATGAATTATTCCATCGTTGGAGCAAATAATGAGTTTGTCTTTTAACAGAACAGGCGAACTTTCAATTTTACCATAAGCCTGATATGTCCAAAGCACTTTCCCGTTTTGTTTATCAAAACAATATACTTTTTTGTCGTGAGAGCCGATAAAAACACTGCTGGCATTTACAGCCGGTGAACTCAAAAATGGTGTTGCTTTCGGATTGGTGAATTTCCATTTCTTTTTGTTTTTGGTCAAATTAACACAGGTAAAACCGCCATCGTAATCGCCCACAAAAGCCAAATTCTCAGATATTGCGGCCGATTCCGCCACATAAGTGCCAATTTCTACTTTTGCTATGTTCTTTCCGTTTTTTGCATCAATAATGTGTAAGTACGAATCGCATCCTCCTATCACTATTTTTTTATTATCGGTGGCGGCAGCTCCGTTTAAATAATTTTCAGTTTGGCATTTCCAAACTTGCTTTCCGGTTTCGAGTGACAAACAATACAAACTAAAATCGTAACTAGGCACAAGTATTCGTATTCCTGTTCCGTCTGAAAGCCAATTAGCAGAGCCCATAATTTGTCCTTCGGTACGAAATTTCCATTTCAATTTGCCGGTTAACTCATCTAATGCATATACTAATCCGCTTGAACTACTGACGATTACTGTTTTTCGGATAACAATGGGTGATGATTCTATCGACGATTCTGTTTTGAATTTCCATTTGACTTTTCCATTTTTGTCGAGGGCATATAGTTGTCCGTCCATGGAGCCGATAAAAATTAAATTACCGCTAATTACGGGTGATGATTTTATCTCGTCGCCGGTTTTGAACGACCAAAGCAATTTCAATGGAGTATTTAAAGTGCTGTGTGAAATTCCATTCAACACATTGTTTCCTCGGTGATTTGGCCACGATGTTGCGGTTTGCGCAAAGCTGCATAAACTCAGAAAAATTGCAATTAATATCGTACCGACCCTACTCATCATTTTAAAGCTATTGCCCCTGTTGGGCAGTTTTTGGCACAGCTAATGGCTGTTTTTTCAGTTAATTCATCAATATTCTTTTCGATTGGAATGGCTATTTCCACATCAAATCCACGTCCTGAAAATGCAAATCCGGTTTTATCTCCTTCGCTTTGTGCTGTTTGAATGCAAATGCCACATTTAATGCATTTTAGCTTTTCAAAGATTATTGATTTATGACCTAAATTTTTTATCGTATTTTTTGGTTTATCAATGGTATAAACACGCTGACTGGCTTTGTGTTCAGTCGATAAATTGCGTAAGGTGCAATTATCTTTTTCACGGCAATCGCAATGCAAACAGCGCTGTGCTTCTTTTATGGCTTGTTCGGAGGTAAATCCGATCAGGTAATCGGCTGTTTTTTCTTGTCCCGAATGATTAGTTGCTTCTTTTAAAAATTCCTCCCGCTCTACTTCGGCAATGCGTTTATAAACCGAATTAAACTGGCGTTCATGCGTTTTAACTTCATTGTTTTCAATATATTCTAATGTCCATTCGCACAGTTTTCGACCTAAAGCCGAAGCTCTCACAGCCATTTTACTTTTGGTAGGAATTTGTTTTGGAGCTAGAATAGTACAATTGTTTGCTTTGAAAATTTCCAATCCAGTGAGTTGCGAAGAAGTCGTTTTATCGAAAACGGAAGTATCAATCAAGGTTTCAGCGCCAATGGTAAGCAAAATAAATACAAATTCGTTGGCTAATTCCTTATCTATTTTGGTTGCATCTATCGGTTGGTTTTGAAAAAACTGAACTCCCAATGACTTTATTTTCTCAATTTCGGCATCAAGTACTTTGCGTGGCAGTTTTTCTTCAGGAATATCGGTGCGCATTTTACCTCCAGGTAAGTCGTTGTTGTCGAACATATTACAATCAAAACCATTCAACGCCAAATAATACGCCGCAGCTAATCCGGCTGGTCCTGCTCCAATTACGGCTACTTTAATGCCGTTTTTGGGTTTAGTTGCAGGCTTAATATTTTCATTTTCACCTACAAAACGCTTCAGCAAACAAATGGAAACGGGTTCGTCAATATCTTTGCGGCGACAAGCTTTTTCGCATGGAGCGGGACAAATATAACCCAGAATGGAAGGCAAAGCAATGGTTTCTGCCACATTTTTCAATGCTTCGTCCATCTTGTTGGCAGCAATCAGTCGGTTCATCAACGGAATATCCATTTCTGCCGGACAAACCCTCTGACAAGGAGCTTCGCAATCGCCATAATGTTCACTCAGAAGCAGTTCCAATGCACTTTTGCGCATATCAAGCACTTCGGCATTATCCGTCTCAATATCCATGGCAGCTTCAGCTTTAGCCGAGCAGGAAGTCAAAATTTTGCCATTTCGCTTGTCCTGCACCACACAAACCATACACGAAGTCGATGGGTCGAATTCCTTCACCCAACACATCGTTGGAATATGAATTCCCGCACGCTGCGCCACGCTCAGAATGGTTTCGTTCTGTTCGGCAGTATAATTTGTGTTATTTATTTTAAGTTCAATCATTTTAAAGAAAAAAGAGCAAAGATTAAAGAACAAAGATGATTATCAGGTATTCAATTCAGTATTTGAGCTTAATAGTAAATGGTAAATATAAAAATGGTAACTATCTATTGTCTGTTGTCCGTTGTCCCGAAAGAATCTTTACCGAATCAACCGGACAAACCATTCTGCAAACATCACATTTTATACATTTATCCAAATCGATTCTGTGAATTTGATGCGGCAGATTTTCGATAGCGTCTGTCGGACAGTTCTGTGCACATTTGGTACAACCAATACAAGTTTCATCAATGCTATATTGAATCAAAGCCTGACATTTTTTCGATGGACAACTGCCATTTATATGCGCAATATATTCGTCTCTAAAGTATTTTAACGAAGTCAAAACCGGATTTGGAGCGGTTTTCCCCAGTCCGCACAAACTGCCTTTAATGATTTTTGGAGCCAGATTTTCGAGCGTTTCTAAATCCTCCATTTTTCCCTGACCATTGCAGATGCGTTCAAGGATTGCAAGCATGTGTTTTGTTCCTGTTCGGCAAAAAACACATTTTCCGCAGGATTGGTTTTGCGTGAAGCTTAGAAAATAACGGGCAATATCCACAGCACAATCCGATTCATCAAGCACCACCAATCCACCTGAGCCCATCATAGCGCCAATTTCCATCAAATGCTTAAAGTCAACCGGCGTATCGCCCAACGATGCCGGGATGCAACCGCCCGAAGGTCCACCAATTTGCACCGCTTTAAATTTCTTTCCACCCTGAATTCCACCACCAATATCGTTTACTATCTCATTGATAGTGATTCCCATAGGCACTTCAATTAAACCACCACGAGCCACTTTTCCGGCCAGTGCAAACACTTTTGTACCGCAACTGTCCGCTGTGCCAATGGAGTTAAATTGGTCGGTGCCATTTCGAATAATCCAGGCTATATTAGCCAACGTTTCGGCATTATTTACAAGGGTAGGGAAGTGGTTCAGTCCTTCTTTGGCCGGGTAGGGCGGACGAATGCGGGGCATGCCACGCTCACCTTCCATCGAGGCTATCAAAGCCGTTTCTTCACCACAAACAAAAGCTCCAGCACCCTGAAAAACATCCATTTCGAGTGCAAAACCACTGCTTAAAATGTCATCTCCTAAATAATGAAACTTTTTACATTCTTCAATGGCATCCTGAATGCGTTTAACCGCCAAGGGATATTCCGCACGGATATACATAAACGCTTTGGTAGCACCTGTTGCGTAAGCTGCAATGGTTAATCCTTCGATAATTCGAAAAGGAAACGATTCGAGCAACATACGGTCCATAAATGCGCCCGGGTCGCCCTCATCGCCATTGCAAATCACATATTTTTCGGATGTTTGTTCGTTACGAGCCATGTCCCATTTTATCCAGGTTGGAAAACCTGCACCACCACGACCACGCAATCCGTTGATTTTGATTTGCTCCACCACCTCCTCCGGCGTCATTTGTCGCAAGCATTTCAGCAATGCCTGAAAACCGCCATTCGATTTATATTCCTGAATATCAATTGGATTTAAAACTCCTTTTAATTCCGTGGCAATGTGTTTTTGTTTGTTTAAAAAATTATCCACTTGCTTTTCACGCACATCCAAAAAACGATTTTCAACCGCTGAATAGTTCTGGTTGTTATAAATATTTTCAATGGTGGATAAAAACCGACTTTTTATTTTTTGACCAAAACCTGTTGGTTTAAAATGTTTAAGGATTATTCCTTTCACATCTTCCGGCCGTACTTTGGCATATAAAATTGGCTCTTTATTTTCTTCCACAATCTCGAGCAAAGGCACCTGATGGCACATTCCCACGCAACCAACCTGCTTTACATTGGTGTCAATGCTGTTTTTCGACAAGGTGTGCAGTACGCTTTCTTCAATTTCGGAACTACCACTTGCCACGCAACACGAACCCAATCCAAGGCGTATCTCGCCTTTTTTCAAATCACTGCGAACGAATTCGGTTTTTGTAGTTTTATCTTGGTCGGCTTTTCCAGCAAAATCTTCGAGCACATTCTCAATCTCACTCTGACTTACTTTACCATAAGTTACATCATCTATTTGAACCACTGGAGCCAGCGTACAGCAACCCAAACAAGCAACTTCTTCCAATGTATAAAGTCCTTCAGCATCAGTATCTTCGCCATTTTCCAATTTCAAATGACGCTTGAAAGCATCAAAAACCTGCATAGCGCCTTTTACGTGACAAGCTGTTCCTACACAGACTTTTATGGTGTGTTTACCTGCAGGTTTATGCCTAAATTGTGAGTAAAAGGTTGAAACACCGGTTATTTGCGATTGCGTAATATCAGTCAGTTCACATACTTTCTCAAGCGCTTCAACCGGCAAATAATTATACGTTGCCTGTATAGCCTGAAGTATCGGAATCAGTCGGTCACGACCAGTACCAGTTTCTGCAACTATCTTTTCTACAATATGTTGGGTGGTTTCAGTCATTATTTACTTATACAATATAAATTCTTTTGTCCACGAATATATATAGTTCCATCAGCAAAAGCAGGTGTGCAATCCGATTTTTCGCCCAGAATAGGTTGTCCGATAAGTTTAAACTCGCGTGCAGCTTCCACAATAACGGTTGTTCCGGTGCGGTCGATGCAATACAGTTTTCCATCGGCAATTACAGGTGAGCCGTAAAAGCCATTATCGAACTCGTGATGCCAAAGCACAGCGCCATCTTTCTGGTTAAAACAAGCCAAATCGCCGTACGAAGTAGTGAAAAAGACCATATCTTTATACGCTACAGGGCTCGATACATCGGGCAGATAATCAAAGCCTTCCCATACAATTTTGCCATCTTTTATGCCCACCATTTTGGCGTATTCGTTAGCTGTAAACACCATTCCGCCACCATAAGCCGGCGAACTTCCCACTTCACCTGTAAGGCATTCCACTTTCCACTTTTCTTTTCCGGTTTCGGCATTGTAAGCAGCAATATAAGGCAAATTATTTACAATAATTTCTGCACCATTTCCTTTCGGTACAATTACGGGCGATGTCCACGAAATTTTCCCCGAGCGAACAGTTTTCCAAACTTCTTCGCCAGTTTGAGTTGAAAATGCGAATAACTTACAGGATTTATTATCGTCGTATTGAATTATCAACTTATCTTTAAAAAACTGAAGCGAAGACGAATGTCCGTAATGGTTGTCGGGAACGCCCAGATTTTTAGCCCAAATCTGCTTTCCGGAATTATCAATGGCAATTAAATCTCCATTTGAAAATAAGGCGTAAACTCGTTTTCCGTCAGTTGTTAGCCCTGATGCAGAATGACCGGTGTCGTTTGTAACTTTGGGTGATTTAGCTGGACTGCCAGCTATGCCTTTAACATCAACAGTCCACAATAAATTGCCATTCAGTCTGTTGTAGCAAAAAACCTTTCGTGTTTTTTCATTTGCACCTGAAATATATAGTTGATTTCCCCAAATTACAGGCGAATTTAATCCCGGAAGTGGAATGGCTTTTTTCCATTTGATGTTTTTACCCGATGTGCCATCCCAATCGGTTGGGAGTTTGGTTTTATAACTTACACCGAGCCCATAAGGTCCCCGGAATGCTGGGTGATTTTGTTTTATTTCAGCATCAGTTGGGAAATCGGCAACTGTTGTTGAATCCACAGTAGTGGTGTCATTTATTTGGGTAGTAGTATCTTTTATTGCAGCTTTTGATGTGGCTATTTCCTTTGTCTCATTTTTTACAAACTTGCTGAAATCAGTATAATAATCGTTTGTAGCAAACGATAAACCAAAAGCCACGATGGCTAAGCCCGATACGCTGATAATGAGCCATTTTCGTTCTTTGTTTCTATTCAGCCAAAAATCAGCAGCTTTTTGTTCATTGGCTGGTGTAATATTTTCTTTTTTAAAGTAATAACGCAATGAAAACACAAAAACCAATCCTGAAATTATGGCCAGCCAGGCTCCGGTTTTCAATTGCCATAAATAAGAGAAATAGGCTTTACGTGCCAATAAATCAACTACTCGAATTTCTTCACGCAGTGTTTGTTCATCGTCTGTTGTTACTAATTTCTTCACCATAGTATCTACAGTATTACTTTCGATAGGATGATGAATTTTTATCTGCACAAAGTTCAGTATCATAAATAAACTTACAATAAGAACTATTGAGCCTGAAATGATGGCAAGGTATTTTGCTGTTAATTTTTTTTGCGCTGTATCATTCATTTTTTTGAACATTTATAATTGAATTAGCGATGATTTTCCATCTTTGTCAACCGGACAATATTTATAACATTTTCCACAACTCACACAATTGCTTTTGTTTGGTTCGTAATCAGTTCGGCGTTGAACAACTGCGTGTTGAAGTAAACTAATACCAAAGAAAAGTCCTAACAATGCTCCTCCCAACCATGTTCCTACATAAAATTGTGATTGAATAGATGCTGCATCAACAAAAAGTTGCTCTGCCGGAATTCCACTGGTATGAAATGCTTTCGATTCTTCCGAACCTGTTTTTTTGTGATTGTCAATTTCCCATTTAATTTCTTCGGCTAAACTGACAGTTGGATGGATTGTTGATAGTTGTTTGTACATCAACGACGACATAAATCCCCCAACGAAAACAAATACTGGTAAGAGTATTAACAAGGTAATCAATCGTTTACGTCCTTTGTCGGCTGGTTCGGGTTTTACTATAGTTGGTTTGTCAATAGCATCAACCGGACAGGAAGTTTCACACAATTTACACTGAATACAAGCCGAAGGCGTAACGGTGGTATGCCAAATAGATAGTCGTGACATCCAACTTAACAAAACGCCATAGGGACATAAAAACCGACAGTATGGTCGACCAACGAAAATGCCGAGAATTAAAATAATGGCTCCAAATACAAACATGCCAAAAGTGGCATTCATGCGGAAAAACCCAATAAACGGGTCGTAGCGACAGACAATAAAATCGGCTCCTGTGGCAGCCAGCAATAGCGCTAAGACAAGATAAATGTAAGGCAATGCGCTCAAAGGTTTGCTTATCCATGTTGGAACAGTTACGGGTTTAATATGCACTAAATCCTGCAAAGCTCCCATAAAGCAAACTCCGGCGCAAAACGTACGACCAAATAGCAAGGTAAACAAAAGTGGCAAAACGAAAAATGCAATCACAGTGAGTGGAATCACATAATCGGCCTGAAAAAGCGAAAGCGTTATGTTTTGAATGGAACCAACCGAGCAAACACATCCTTCGCGAAAAGCCCCAAAGTAGGCAATTGAAAAAATGGATGTCCAAAAAATGCCTTTACGTGATCGTTTTTTGATAACAAACCAACTCATGACTGATAAAGCTGCGAATAAAACCACAACGTCCATATATTCCCATGCCAAAGCACGGGGAGCCACGGTTTGTGTTTCAGGCACTGTATAGTCTGTTTCAAACTCCGGTTCAGGAAAACGTTGCGCATTCCCAAGCTGAAAAGTTACAAAAAACAGGAAGGTGATGAGTAAGTATTTGATTTTTTGCACAGGATTTTTAAATGTGCCAATTAGTTAATGTGCCAATATGCCAATGTACTAATGTGCCGATTATTATTTGTTGATATTCAATTGTCAATGAAAAAATAGTAAATGTTCTTTATGCTTTCGGCGCACTAAATCCGGTTTTCAACATATAGCCTTTTTTTGCCGGAATTTGAACAATAGCATCAGCCGGACAAACCTTTGAAATAGCGCATTGGTTGCAGTTTGTACAAATATTATGATTGATTTGTAAATGCAACGAACCATTACCAAAAGCACCGCAACCTTCCACACATTTCCCACATCCGTTACATAATTCTTCCTCAATTTCGTACAAATAATACGGGTCTTCCACAAATTTCCGTTTCAGGGCTTTGGTAGGGCAAAGTTGATTCTCGGCACCTGTGTCAAGGTTTTTTACCTGCGGTTTGAAGTAACCTCCACATAAATCGCAATAGCCGCACATTTTATGCACATGCATGCATTTTACTGCGGATTTGTTTAATACACAGTTAGTTGCACAACGTCCGCATTGCACACATTTATACGGGTCAATTTGCCACACGAGGTCATCCGACATCGACTTCGATACGGCCAGTCCGGTAATGGAAGCCAGCGATATAAAAGCAGTAGCCCGCAATCCAGTTTTTAAAAAATCCCTACGATTCAGTTTGTTTTTTTGCATGGTATCTTTTCTTGTAACTAATTCCTTGTAACTCGTAACTAATTATTTTACTTCAAAAATATGAATTTTCATTGCTTCCGGCTCCAATACATAAATTCGGTCGTTTGTATCAATAGCAATATCAAGTCCTTTGGCATCTTCCTTAAACTTCTCAGGACCGGCAATTACGCATTCAAAATCACCATTTTTGTTGTATTTTTTTACCCTAACAAGTCCTTTTTCGGCTGTGATAAACGAACCATCACGCATCAATGCAAAATTTGAAGGATTGCAACAACCACAAAAACCCTCAACTGCCGAGGATGTTTCGCCCCAACTTGAAATAATATGTTCATCATTATCCAATTGCACCAATCTATGTCGTCCGGTATTGGCTATCCATAAGGTTTTTTCTGTTCCAATGGCAACATCGAAATAAAAACTTGGCAACACAAAAAATGTAAGTTCCTTTTTATCTGATGTTTGTCCAATGGTTTTCAGCAATTTACCTTCTTCCGAAAAACAATATACCTTAGCCGCTTGTGCATCAGCCGCATAAATATTCCCATCAATAGCTGCAAGTGAAGTTATATAACTTTTTTCATTTCCCAACTTCCAATTTATCAATTGCTTTCCGGCAGCATCGTAAATGCTTATTTCGTTTGTAAAAGCAGCTATCAGTTTATCTCCTGAAAATACCAAAGCGGTTGCCAGATAGTCGCAGTTAATTTCAGAAACCGGATTTCCATTTGTATCAAAATACAGTATTTTTTTATCACTCGAGACGTGAATTTTATTGTTTTTATCAACCGCAATGGCTTCCGATTTTGTGCCTTGAAGCTGAATAGAACTATAATTTGTTGTGCAAAATTTATCCGTAGGAATTTCGCCCAAACTATCCATTTTCATAGAATATGGATTTTCATCAATGCCCGTATGATTTGGTTTAATGAAAAAATATCCCAAGATAATTAATGCAATAATTACCAGAGCAACGAGTGAATATGTTAAGATGTTGTTTTGTTTCATCTGTTTATAATTTTTATTTATTTAGTATTCAGCATTTTACAAAACGCAAAGAAAAGTTTAAATTTTCATCTACATGCTCGTGGCGATACTCTTGTGTGCTTTGCGTTTGATGTCAGTTTCA
>Ga0247838_1000667_pt1 | contig 53174 bp, 57 predicted proteins | sample LaCruzMarch2015__5_FD_189097 | JGI IMG/M metagenome (GOLD analysis project Ga0247838, IMG submission 189097) | Freshwater microbial communities from meromictic Lake La Cruz, Castile-La Mancha, Spain - LaCruzMarch2015_15m | ecosystem: Environmental > Aquatic > Freshwater > Lake | place: Spain...
TGGGCGGCGGTTTGAGCATCACCGCCGCAATCGTTGACGTGGACAAGCTCAATGCCGGGACGGCCCCACAGGGCCCTAAACACCAGGCGGCCGATGCGGCCAAAGCCGTTGATGCCGATTTTCATGGGGCAGAGCCTACAATGGCGGCATGGGTTACCAGACCTTAAATCAATATGAGTTGATTGATCAACTAAAATTGGTGTATGAGTGTTCTAGATCACCCTGTGGCGCTTGATCCCACCAAGGCTCGGGCCCTGCTTAAGGCCATGGCAGATCCCCTCAGGCTCCAGGTGCTTGAAGCCTTGGGGGTTGGAGAGCGCTGTGTTTGTGAGCTCACCAGTGAGCTGGGCCTGGCCCAATCGAAGCTCTCTTTCCATCTAAAGGTGTTGCGAGAGGCTGGTTTGATTGAGGCCCGAGATGAGGGCCGCTGGGTGTACTACAGCCTGCGCACCGATGCGATTGAGCAGTTGCGCGGTTGGCTAGGGGATTTGGCTGCCAAATGCTCAACTCCTGCCCCCTCTTGCCGATGACCTCCCCTGCTCAAGAGCCCGTTTTGGCTCGACTTTCTTTGCTTGATCGGCTTTTGCCGTTGTGGATCCTTTTGGCAATGGCGAGCGGTCTGTTGCTTGGTCGCCTGTTGCCTGGTCTTCAGTCGCTGCTTGGCACCGTGCAGGTAGGCCACACCTCCCTGCCGATTGCGCTGGGTCTATTGATGATGCTGTATCCGGTGCTGGCCAAGGTTCGCTACGGGGAGTTAGCGCGGGTGGCCAGCGACCGCAAGCTGCTGGGACTGGCGCTTGGCTTGGTTTGGGGTTTGGGACCCTTGCTGATGTTCTGCCTGGCTTGGTTGTTTTTACCTGATCAGCCCGAGTTTCGCACCGGTTTGATCCTGATCGGAATCGCCCCGTGCATTGCGATGGTGTTGATCTGGATTGATCTGGCTGGGGGCGATCGGGAAGCGGCTGCTTTGCTTGTGGCCATTAATTCCGTTATTCAAGTGCTCGCTTACGCCCTGCTTGGCAGCTTTTATCTGCAGATTCTGCCTGGCTGGCTTGGTCTTAATAGTGAGGCGGTGAATTTTTCGCTTTGGGAGATCGCTAAGGCGGTGATGATTTTTTTGGGAGTTCCTTTGCTTGCTGCCTTTCTCACCCGACGCATTGGCGTGCGAACTAAGGGTGTGCGCTGGTATGAAAAAACCTTTTTGCCGCGGCTCGCTCCCTGGGCCCTCTATGGACTGCTGTTCACGATTGTGGTGATGTTCGCCTTGCAGGGTCAGGCCATTACATCTGACCCGCTTCAGGTGTTGTGGATAGCCATTCCACTGTTCATTTATTTCGTTTTGATGTGGAGCCTGGCCTTTGTTATTGGCCGCTGCAGTGGCCTCGACTATCGCCGCACCTCGTCGCTCGCCTTCACTGCCGCTGGCAACAACTTTGAACTGGCAATTGCCGTCAGTATCAGTGTTTGGGGTGTCACTTCCCAGCAGGCCCTGGCCGGGGTCGTCGGCCCCCTGATCGAGGTACCCGTTTTGGTGGGCCTGGTTTACGTCTCGCGGGCTTTGAGGCGATGGTTCCCTTTGGTTTATGAGAATTGAGCGCTGTTCCCATGTCATGGGCTTCACGGCAGGAGACCGCTCACGGCGGGGCGGCTGGCGCGCCAGAATGTTAGGTAACGAACCATCACAGTGATGCCCAAGCCTCTTTGGCTGGTGCGTCCCCGCCCAGACGGGGGCTGCGATTACGTGAGTTTCCTGCCCGCCCAGGGACCTTTTGGTGCGACCACGGTTGAGATGCGGGAAGGTAGCCACTTGCCACCCCAGCTTCCCCTGCTCAAACACCGCAAGCGACTCGGGGCTGAGGAAGCAGAGAGCTGCAGCCGCCGACTGCAACTTGAGTCTGGATTTCTCTCCTGTGAGCCCCTGTTTTAGTCATGCCTCGATACCCTGATTCCAGGGATCGATTTGTGATCCCCCCTGTGCCGTTCCGCGGCTTGTCATGACCCAACGCTCCGACCAGCCATCACCTGCTGCCGACCCCTCTGGCCCTTACGAGCTGCTGGGTGTGCCTGCTGATGCTGGCTTCGACGAGGTGCAGGCGGCCAAATTGGCCCGGCTCGACGAGGTGGGTGACGACACCATGGCGCGCTCGCGGATCGAGGCTGCCTACGACGCTGTCTTAATGGAGCGCCTCAAAGAGCGTCAGCAGGGTCGCGTCAGTAGTGCGGCTAAGTCCGCCTCCCAACGGGAGCAACTGGCGCCGCCGCCGCCCAAGCTGGCAGTGCCGGCCCTGCCTCAGCTTCAGTTGCCCAGGGTTTCCGCTCCCCAGCTCAGGCTTCCTGGCTTGGCTCTAGCCACTGGTCGGGAGCTCTGGTTTCCCTTGGCTACATCTGGGGCTTTACTGCTCCTGCTGCTGCTTGCTCCAGGCTTCCCCCCGGATCTGGTGCTGGCCTTTGCTACCGCAATGGCAGTTATCAACCTGCAGTGGCGTAACCGGCGCTTCCTGGCTGCGGTTGGCTGGGGCTTCGCCCTTCTTTGCGCCGGATTGCTGGTGGGCGCGATTTTGGCCGGTGCTCTCTCCAGCACCTTGCCGCTCGGGTTGCCATTGAGCCTGACCCAAGTGCAAAGCCTGCCGGCCCTGCTGCTGTTGTTGCTTGGTGCCCTGCTGATTGGTTGATTTGGTTAATGACTTAACCAGCTGATTGTTTGATTATTGGAACAGCCCAGGGCTTCCTGTTTACATACCAGGAGCGAACTCTGCGATTAGTTCGCTAAGCTCTGCTGCTCCAACCGTATAGATCTCATTACAGAAGTGGCAGGTAAGTTCGGCATGGCCGTCTTCCACTAAAATTGAGTTCAGTTCGGCGTGGCCAAGCAGTTTCAGGGCGCTGACGCTGCGCTCCCGGCTGCAGGGGCAGTGGAACCGCACCGGCGTACAGGCCTCAGCATCTTCCAGGGGCTGGGGATCGAGGTCTGGGAAAATATCTTCGAGCAGGTTTTGTAGCTGGCCTTCGCACTCGGCTAGTCGTTGGCTGAAGTGCTGCACCTCGCGGCAGCGCTCCTCGAGAAGGGCCACTAGGGCTGGTTCGCGGGCGGCCTTTGGCATCACCTGCACAAGCACGCCGCCACTGCAAACCACACCACTATTGTCGAGCTGCTCGCCCACGAATACCGCTGAAGGGGTCTGCTCGGAGTGCAGCAGATAGGAGGCCAGGTCTTCGCCGATGCCGCCGCTTACCAGCTCCACCGTTGAGCTGAAGGGCTCGCCTTCACCGAGATCTCGCACCACGTGCAGATAGCCGGTGCCGCAGGCGGTTTTGAAGTCAAAGTGGGCCAGGCCTTCTGGATCTTTCAGCAGCTCGAGCTCCAAGCCCGGATAGCCCACATGGCCGCGCACGGTGCCGTTGCGGCCCGCATCCACCATCAGGCCCTTCAGGGGGCCATCGGAGGCAATGCGCAGGTTGACGCGGCCGTGGGCCACCTTCATCGAGCTGGCCAGCAGCAGCCCAGCCGTCATGGCTCGGCCCAGCAGGGCACTGGCGAGAAAGGAGAGCTGGTGGCGCTCCCTGGCGGTGCGGCTGGCCTGGGTGGTGCTGACCGCCACCATGCGGATGCCGCCGCCGGAGGCCGTGGCCCGGAGAAGTTGGTCGCTCAAGGCTGGTTTTCCTGGGATGTGGTCATCGTTGGGGCCATCGTAGGCAGCGCGCCGAGGGGTTCCAGCTGGCCCTGCTCCAGTCGCCAGCCACCATCGATCACGCCGCGAAATAGCTCTGGCTCGTGGGTGACCACCAGCACGGCCCGCTCCTGGGAGAGGACCGCCAATAGCTCAAGGATTTCGCCACGAACGGCCCAGTCGAGGCCTGCGGTGGGTTCATCCAGCAGCAGCACCCGGGGGTTGCGCAGCAGCTGCACTGCCAGGGCCAGGCGCCTTTGCTGGCCGCCGCTGAGCTGCTCCGGCGCCTGCTGCAATGACAACCCTTCCATACCCACCAGCTGCAGAGCTGCCTGGGCCTCTTCTGCTGTGAGCCGGCGGTGACCGAGCTTCAGCTCCTGCCCCACGCTGAGGCCGAGGAAATGGCGCTCCGGAAACTGAAACACCAGGCCGCATAGCCAGCGCAGCTGGCGACCATTGAGCCGCTCGCCTTCCCACAGCACCTGGCCGCTAGAGGGCTCGGCCAAGCCGCTGATCACCTCCAGCAGGGTGGTTTTGCCACTGCCACTGCGGCCGGCCACCAGGGAAGCGCGGCCCACGGCCAGGGTGAGGCTGACGCCGCAGAGCACCGGTGCCACCGCCGTGGCCGGTTGGTAGCTGACGTTGCGGAGCTCAAGCATCCCCCCAGCATGCCGGCGGGCGTGTTTGATTGAGCCAGTTCTCTGTTGCAGCCAATCCGCCATGGAGGTGCGTTTCCGCGAATTCAATCCCTTCAACTGCTGGATCTGGATGCGTTTCCCCCACCCGGTGGTTTCGGGTGAGCGCGGCTACTTGGAAACCGCCTTCGATAGTTGGTTTTACCTGGGCAAGTTGGGGGGCTTCAACGCCGAAAACCTCCAGGCCCACGAGGAGGGAGCGGAGCTGGGCTGGATGGCCTACAGCCACGAGGCTGCTGCCGGCGCCCTGCCAGCCCTGATGCACAACATGGGCCCTATGGAATATCAGGAGGAGTGGGCGCGTTGCTGGGTGGATCTCGGCACCAGTGATGCCTTCGCCCTCGACGTGTTGATCAATGCCCTGGGCCAGCTCAACAACGACGTGCTCGAAATTGAGGAGTTGCTGATTGGTGGCCTCAACGACGACTGGCCGATTGAGGAGCAACCCGATGCCCTGTTCCCTGGCCTCAATGAGCTTGAGGACGAAGACAACGACGAAGACGACAACGACGAAGACGAAGAAGACGATGGTGAAGCTGGCGATGATTACGCAGACCCCCAGTCCCGCGACTAGGAAGCAGCGTGACTCGGGATCTGCGCCGTCTGCTAATTACCCCCGGTCGCTTGCCCGCCGGCCCATCTGCTGGCGCTGAGCTGGAGCTGGATCGCCAGGAGCTCCATTACCTCACCCGGGTGCTGCGCTTGCGCCCCGGTGATCGCTTTGCGGTGGTGGATGGGGCAGGCAATTTCTGGACTGCCCTGTTGGGTCCTGCCGATCAGGCTCTGCTGGAGCAGCCCCCCAGCTCCCCCCTGGCGTTTGAGCTTCCACCGGCGCCGCCACTGCAGCTGGCGGTGGCCCTGCCAAAGCGCGATGCCGACGTGTTGTTGCGCATGGCCTGTGAACTTGGTGTGGATCGGTTCACCCCTTTACAGGCCCAGCGCAGCGTTGCCGCCGACTCCCTGAAGCCGGAGCGAGCAGAGGCGATCCTGCGGGAGGCGGTGGAGCAGTGTGAGCGCCTGTGGCAACCCCAGCTGGAAACGCTGCGGCCAGCTGCCGAGCTGCTGGGGGCCCGGCCGCCCGGTGGTTCAGGCCGGGGGCTGCTGTGTACCGCCAGACGGCCGGGCCTGGCCCTGCTAGCCCAGGCGCTGGAGCGCTTAGGAGACCCTACTGGTGCCAGCGAGCCGCTCACTGTGGCGATTGGCCCGGAGGGGGGCTGGACTCCAGGGGAGGAAGCGTTGGCGCTGGCCCACGGATGGCAAGCCGTGAGTTTGGGCAGCACGATCTTGCGTTGCAGCACCGCTGCAGTGTCGGCAGCAGGGCTGCTAAGCCACTGGCGTGCCCAGCAGATTGGCGCGCCCAGCTGAGTTAGTTGCGGAACATGCCGGAGGCCATCGCCTTATAACCAGCCAGGTTTGCGCCGGCTAGGCGGCGGCGACTGGGCAGAGCGTTGGCGGGGTTGAGGCAGTCGGGGGCGAAGGTGGCGTTGCTGGGTGGGGGTAGGGCCTCCTGGGCGGCCCGCAATTCGGCAGCGATCGCTTCAGCAGTAGTGGGTGCCGAGCCTGCTGGAGCTGGGCTCGCTGGCGTTGCTGCAGCAGCAGCAGCTGGTGTGGACGAGCCAATACCTATTTGGAAAGTTGCCGCTTGGCTGGCTTCCGGTTCGCTGGGATCGGGCTTGGCCTCGGCGATCGCCACCTGCGCTGGTGTGGCCCCTTCGCTGCCCAGATCTAAGAAGAAGGAGGCCTTGCGGTTGAACACCATCACGGCAGCAGCGTCGTAATGGGGATTATCCGTTGCTGCGCTGCCCTATGACGCTGCTGCCAAGCTGTGCAACACACTTTGTTGGCGCCGCTGCTGCCCTGTGCTGATGTCTGCCCAGGCCCTTGTAGTGCCGGCCCTGCTCTCCCCTGCACTCGTCGCCCCCCAGACCTGGAGCCACTGGCTCCTGGCCCTGGCCCTCAATGCGGTGCTGATCTTCCTTGCCCAGCGCCTGCCCCTGCTCACCCGCGCTGGCTGGGTGCATGCCGGCATCCTCGGCAGCTTGCTGTGGGGTTGCCTCGGCCTGCGGGGCTGGCTGGCGGTGGTGATCTATCTGGCTCTGGGCTCCCTTGTGACGCGCCTGGGCTTTCGCACCAAGCAGGCGCGGGGATTGGCGGAGGCGCGGGGCGGGTTGCGAGGGCCGGAGAACGTTTGGGGTTCGGCCGCTACTGGTGCCCTACTAGCTGGCGCCGCCGCCCTGGCGCCGGCAGCGGCGCCGCTTCTGCTGGTTGGTTTTGCTGCCAGCTTCGCCGCCAAGTTGGCCGACACATTCGGCAGTGAAATCGGCAAGCGCTGGGGGCGCCACACGCTGCTGATCACCACCTTGCGTCCGGTGCCCCCCGGCACGGAAGGGGCGATCAGCTTGGAGGGCACCGCCGCCAGCCTGGCGGGCAGTGCGCTGATGGCGGCCCTGATGCTGGCCCTGGGGCTGCTGGCTGGCAGCGGCGCCTGGCTGCTTGTGACCCTGGTGGGACTGGGGGCCACCTTGATCGAAAGCCTGATCGGAGCCAGCTTCCAACAGCGTTGGGGCTGGCTCAGCAACGAGCTGGTGAACGGGCTTCAGACGGCGATCGCGGCGCTGCTTTCGATGGCGTTCTCCTGAAGACAGGCCAGCAGGGCCTCGCCACGCTGCCGGGCTTGGCGGCTGCTGAGCTTGTGCTCAAGGGCCAGCTCGCACCAGCCCAGACCCTCGATCCAGTGACCCAGCAGCAACCGCTGCTCGATGCCGCCCAGCCGGCTTAGCTGAGCCTGCAACCAGTGGGCCTCTAAAACCCTTTCGCCAGCAGTCAGATCTTCGCCCAGATCGTCGCCGGCGCTGGTTGCGGCTGTTGACCCGGCTGCCAGCTGGTCGAGCAGGGTGCCCGCCTGCTCGCCTTCGCCGCTGAGCGGGGCATCGAGACTGCGCACCTGCAGGGCCCGCTGCACTGCGCTGGCCTCCTCAAGTTGGGCGGTGTTGCAACCGAGCTCTAAGGCCAGATCAGCGGCGGCAAGCGGTGCAAGGCCCTGGCTGCGGCGCTGCTCCTGTAGCCGCCTGGCCCGTTGCTGTAGCTCCCGCAGCCGCCGGGGGGTGTGCAGCGGCTGGCCGTGGTCGCGGACGTCGTGAAGCATGGCGCCGCGGATGTAGGGCACCGCATAGCTGCTGAGATTGCAGGTTTGGCGCAGGTCGAAGGTCTCTACGGCCCGGATCAGCCCCAGGCAGCCTGCAGACACCAGCTCATTAAAAGGTTGACCCGTGCGTTGGCTCTGGCGCTGGGCCACCATGCGCACTAAGGCGAGGTTGTGCTCCACCAGGGCGTTGCGCCACCAGAGCTTGGTTGCGGCGTCCGGGCTGGCGGCCATGGCCTCAAGCCAGCTCCGGTTGCGGGTGTGCAGCTGGGAGGGGCCCAGCTCGGCCTGGGCTGGATCGGCTTGGCCGCTGCGGCGCTGGCGGGCAGATGTTTTCGAGTGGGCAGTAGCTGGGAAGGCAGATGCCATGGGGTGGAGGCGTCGGTGTTATTACCTTCGCCGCGGTGCCCATGGGGCTGGCTCCCCCAGGGCGGTGAAGCGCTCTCACCCGAATGGGTGATAAAAAACCTTCGCTCCGTGCTGCTTAGTAGCCCAAGGGGGTGGGCTCTTGGCGCAGCTGCAGATCGGCCCAGTTCAGGAGGGCTGGCCAGGAGCGCACCCGCTCAAATACCCGGCTATGCCCCTCACTGTTGAGGTGCAGGCCGTCGTTGCTCAGCCATAGGGGCCAGTCGGAATCGGCCAGCAGCCCCTCCAGCAGGGGCAGGAACGGCACATTCGCCTCCAGGCAGGCCTCCTCCAGCAGGGCCTCGTAGCGACGGATGTCTGCCAGGGAATACCAGAGCACCCCGGCATAGGGCATGGCGCTCTCCTCCACCGGGGTGAGGCCGATCACATGCACCGCAGCGATCTCCTTGGCCTTGTGCAGCAGCTGCTGCAAGCCAAACAAAAAGCCTTCGGCATCCAGTTGGGGTCTCCCATCAGGCCGTCCCACCCGGGCGGTGTCGTTGAGGCCTATGCCGAGCAGGATCCCCTGCGGCAGCTGGCGTCGCAGCTCACCGCGGCAGCCAACCTCAGCGCTGAGGCGGGCTGCCAGTCGCTCCAGGCCATCGCCACGCACGCCGAGGTTGTAGAGCACCGGGCCGCTCGGCAGTTCCATCCAGTGGCGCCGTAGCCGCTCGCACCAGCCCCCCTCAAGGGGATCACCCCAGCCCAAAACGCCGCTATCGCCAAGTGCCACCAGCTTCCTGGGGATGGCCATCACCATGGGGGGTCTCCAGCAGCCACTGGCGTGCGCGGTCGCTGAGATCTTCCCCCAGCAAGGTCAGCAGCGCATAGGCCAGCACAAGGGCCAGCAGTTGGTCGCCGGCAAACGAACTCAGGGCTTCCAGCAGCTGGCTGCCCAGGCCCGTGGCCCCAACCAGCCCCACTACCACCGATTCGCGCAAAATCACATCAGCCCGGTAGGCGCCATAGGCCAAGTAGGGGCGGGCCAGGCCGCTGAAGCGGCCGTAGAGCAGGGCCAGGCGCGGACCCACCCCTGCGGCTAGCAGGGCCTGCTCCTTGTTGCCGCCACTGGTTTCGGCGGCTTCTAGGAGCAGGCGTCCGAGAATGCCCAGGTTGTGGAAGCCCAGGGCAAGGGCACCTGTAAGCACACCGGGCTGGAGCACAAACAGAAGCAACAGCGCCGTTAGCGGTGGCGGCCATAGCCGGCCCAGGGCCCAAAGCCCCCGCATTAGCGCGCCCGCCGCAGGCCAGGGCGACGCTAGAAGCAGTAGCAGCGGCGCCAGCCCCACAGCTAGGGCCGCGGCTACGAAGGTGAGCACCAGTGTGTTGCCTATCAGTCTTGGCCAGGGCAGGGCGGCCACGGCTCCCCAGTCGGCGGCGCCCAGCGGTGGCAGGCCTTGCCACTGCAACAGGGTGGCGGGCTGCACCTCCAGGCGCCATGCCACCAGCACCAGCACGGGCAGCGTGGCCATTGCCACAGCCACCATCTCCTGGCCCTGGCTGCCCACCCCCCGCTGGCTCAGCCCCAGCCGTGCCGGCATGGCCCAGCGACGCCGCAGCCAGCCCATCAGGGCCTCAAGCAGCAGCATCACCGCCAGTAGTAGCCACAGGCCGCTCCAAAGCTCGTTGAAGGCCAGCGATTGCAGGGTGAGGCGCAGCTCGGTGCCCAGCCCGCCCAGGCCAAACACTCCCAGCAGGGTGGCGCTGCGCAAGGCGCATTCGAGCCGGTAGCCGCTGTAGCTGATCACCTGGGGCAGCAGGGGCGGCCCCAGGGCCGTGAATAGGGCGGTGGGTGCGGGGCTGCCGCCGCAGCGCAGGGCCTCCAGGTTGGCGGTGGGCAGGGCATCCAGCAGGTCGCTGACCACCCGGGCTACCAGCGCTCCAAACGGAATGGCGATTGCCACTACCGCCACCACTGGTTGCAGCCCGACCACCTGAAGCAACAGCAGCCCCCAGAGCAGCTCGTGAATCGAGCGCGGTATGGCTAGTAGGCGGCGTATCCAGCTGGCTGGAGCAGCGCTGCCGTAGCAGGTGCGCCACACCACCCTTGAACTAGCAATTCCCAGCACCAAGCCCAGCACCAGGCAGCCAGCCCAGCCCAATAGGGCCATGCCGGCTGTTACGGCTAGGCCGCCCAGCACCGATCCCAGCACTATGGGATCAAGGGAGGGCCGCAGGGCTGCGGCAGCAAATTGCCCCACCAGCTCCCAGCCACCGCCATGGCTGATTCCCGGCAGCAACGCCAGCAGCGGCAGCACGATTAGGGCGGGCAGCAACACCCACAACGGCGCCGCTGGTCTCATGCCCCTGGGGTCCCGGCGTAAAGCTCCTCGAGCTGGCCTGGCTCAAGGCTGGCCATGGGTTGGTCAAAGACAAGGCGCCCGGCCCGCAGCCCCAGCACCCGATCGAAACCAGCCAGCAAATCGGGACGGTGCAGGCTCAGCAGCAAGGCCCGAGGCGGGTTGGCGAGCTCCAGCAGCAGGTTTAACAGTTCGCTGGCCAGGCGGGGATCAAGGCTGGTTACGGGTTCATCGGCTAGTAGCAGTTCGGGCTCCTGTCGCAGTAGTCGAGCTAGGGCCACCCGCTGGCGCTGGCCGCCGGAGAGGGCGGAGACGGGCTGGCTGAGCAGGGCTGGATCGAGATCAAGCCGTTGCAACATCGTTGTGCAGGCCTTGGTCTCTAGGGGCATCAGCAGGTTGAGCAGGGCCCGCGGCCAGCCCCAGACCGCTAGCCGGGCGGCGTTGAGGTTTTGCTGCACGGTGAGCTCCTCGATCAGGCGCAGGTCTTGCCAGAGGGTGCCGATCCGGGCTTGCTGTCGTCGCCGGGCCCGTCCGCTGCGGGCCCGTGCCTCCCCTTGCCAAAACACCCTGCCCTGCTGCGGGGTCAGTAAGCCATTGGCCACGGCAAGCAAGGTGCTTTTGCCAGCTCCGCTGGGACCCAGTAGGGCGATCCGTTCACCGGCATCAACCTGCAGCGACACCCGATCAAGGCGAGGCTGGCTGCGGCCCTTGACGGTGATGTCTTGGAGGATCAGTAGGGACGTCACATGCGGGCCTGGTTCATCTGCTGATCTGGCTTTTAGCCTTGCCCGCTCAGAATTTCTTGCAGTTTTGCCTGCAGGCTGTCGCGAACCTCCGGATCTCCCACCAATCGCAGGATTCCGTCCCGGGGCCACCAGTTGAGCTTCAGATTGCTGACGCCATCTTCAAAAACGGCGAGCTCAAAAGCCCCCTTGTGTTGCCATTGACACGGCACCCCTAGTTGGGCAACCAACTCCTTGAGCTCGTCAAGGGATCCCTTGAACTCCATGGCGAACCGGGCGGCATCGCATTCCAGGTTAGGCCCCTCAAGAGCGAAAGCTTTCTTGTTTCAGTAGCAATGGGCACGTTTGCCGAGGGCTTGATCGACTTTTATGTTGTGTATAAGGCAGGATTTCTGGGGCCAATTTGGGCCACCTGTTCAATCATTTTGATCCTTCATAGTGTCAATATCCTCTCGTTCTGATGAATTCATCGGTCTTTTTAGTCTGTTTGATCAAGACGGCGATGGGAAAATATCTGCGGATGAGGTGGAGCATGTTCTCGCCAGCATGGCTGGAGTGATTGCTATTGAAGATCGCCAAGCTTTGCGTGATCTGGTTGGCTTCGATGGGGAGGTGGGACTGGTGGCTTTCAGCGGCTGGGCCCAAGCCCGGCCAGGTTTGGCTATCGCCTCCTGCCTGCGCCAGATCTTTGAGTTAGTAGATAGTGATGGCAGCGGCAGTCTCAGTTTCCAGGAGCTGGAGGTGCTGCTCGCGGCCCTAGGGCCCTCCTGCGCCGATCTGCCAGAGGCAGATCGGTTGCTGGCAGCCCTCGATCGAGATGGCGATAATTGCATCAGCGTTGAAGAATTTCTGCAGCTACTCGAAGCCGATGCGGTGATTGAGCTTTCGCTGGCAGATCTGAAGCGACTGAAAAAGACCCTGGCTCAGTATGTAAACGCCTCCAGTCGCTCCAGGGTTGCCTTGGTCGAGGTCGATTGCGACCTTGGTGCTGGCACGCCGGGAGCTGGTTCTGGCATTGATTTGCTCAAGCAGGCCGCTGCCCGTCAGCAGGGGCTGCGCCAAATCAGCGACCGTTTGATTGAGGAAATAAAAGGTCAGACAAGGCCAACTGCCCGAGCCGCGGAGCTGGGCTCCGCCACCGCCACCCCCCACGCACGCCATATCGAGACGATTGCCGTCGTGATGCGGGACGCGGCCGCATTGGTGGCCTCCACCCTGGAGCGCGGATTATTCCCAATCGTGATCGCTGGTGATCACTCCACGGCTGCCGCCACCATCGCCGGCATTCGCCAGGCCCATCCCGATCGGCGCCTGGGCGTGGTGTGGATCGATGCCCATGCAGATATCCATTCCCCATACACCACGCCTTCCGGCAACATGCACGGCATGCCTTTGGCCATTGCCTCGGCTCACGACAACACCATTGAGTCCATCAACGAGCCCGATTCCACGACCAGGTTGCTTTGGAAGGAGCTCCAAGGTCTCAATGGCACGGGGTCGCCGTCGATCACGCTTGAAGATCTAATTTATGTGGCAGTTCGTGATACGGAGACGGCGGAAAATGTCACGCTTGAGCAGTTCTCTATACCTGTTATTACGACAGACGATGTTCGGCGATTTGGGCCAGAGCAGGCAGCTCAGCGCTGCCTAAATCATCTCAGCCAAGTCGAATTGATCTATGTGAGCTTCGATGTGGATTCCATGGACTCCACTATCTGCAAGGGCACCGGCACGCCCGTGCCTGGGGGTCTTTGGGCTGATGAGGCTCGCCAGCTCACCCGGTCCCTACTGGCAGACCCCAGGGTTTGCTGCTGGGAAATCTGTGAAATCAACCCCCATCTAGATAGTCTTAATACCTTGGCTGAAGTGTCACTTAGCGTGTACAAGGATGTGTTAGAGGTGCTCGACTCCCGCCTCTAGGCCGTGGACAGGTCTGTGAAATCGGCTTTTGAGCTGCTTAGATATTTGCTCGAGCCTGCTGTTGACCTCCCCTCCAGGCTTCAACAGCTGCTGCCCACCATGGGCACCCTGCATCAGCTGCACGGCCCTGTCGCGCGACTCAACCCCGGCCTGGTTTCGCTATTGGCAGGTTTGCGTGGCTTGGCCCAGGTGATCTTCATTAACAATCCCCTCAGTGGGCTGGTGTTGCTGCTCGCCTTCCTGGTGCAGTCGCCTTGGTGTGCCCTGTTGGCTCTGCTGGGTACCGCAGCTTCCCACTGCACAGCTCGGCTCCTCGGCTTGCCGGAGGGGTTACGGAGCGAGGGCGTCTACGGCTTCAACGGCGTCTTGGTGGGCTGCGCCGTCGCCAATTTCGCCCAGTTCGATCGCCCCCTCTCCAGCCTGATTTGGGCTGCTTTGGTGGTGCTTGGTGGTGCGCTGACCACCTTGCTGCTTGAGGGGCTGGGCAGGGGTATCAACCGTTCCCTGGGGCTACCACCTCTCACCCTGCCGTTCATTCTTGTTACCTGGGGCTTAATGGGATTGGCTTCCCTTGCGCCTGGGGCGGCATTGGCGCTGGCCGAACCGGTCCCGATGCCCGAGCTTGCCAGCACCTCACAGGCCCTCGTCCATGGGCTGCTCCGATCCGCGGGTCAGGTTTTTCTCTGCTCCAACCCCTGGAGTGGCCTGCTGGTGTTATTTGCCGCAGCCCTCGCCAGCCCCCTGGCGGCGGGACTGGGTTTGCTTGGTGCCCTGGTTGGTATGGCAACCGGCCTTCTGCTCGATGCCCCTTTGGAGGCGATCGCCCAGGGCCTCTGGGGATACAACGGCTTACTGGTGGCGATCGCCTTGGGGGGGATTTTTTACGCCCCCAGCTGGGCCAGCTTGGCGGTGGGTCTGGGAGGTGCGGCTTTGGCGAGCCTGTTCCAGTGCGGTTGGAGCTTTTCTCCAGCTCAGGGCTGGCCTTCGCTCACCTTGGCTTTTGTGCTTGCCACCTGGGTGATTCAGCTGCTGGTGCGTCGTGCCTTGCCGGCTCTAATTCCGGTTTCGCTGCACGCCATCTTGACCCCGGAGGAGCATCGCCAACGCTTTGTGTTGGCCCGCACCCTGCTTGCCGATTTTCGTCAAAACCTGCACCTGGCAATCAGCGGCCAGCGCCGCGCTTTTTTGGCTGGACGGGTTCCGGCGCCAATGCGGCAGCAAATGTCGGCCCTGTTTCAGCGACTCGATCAAGACGGCAATGGCGATATCAGTGCGGCGGAGCTGCTCGATGGTCTGGGAATTGATCCCCAGCAAGACGGAGAGGGTGGAGTGCTGGCAGTCCAGCTGGCTGGGGTCTTGCAGGTCATGGACCTCGATGGGGATGGCCGGGTGGATGCCGAGGAGTTTGGTGAGCTGATGCTTCGCTTGCAGCGCTTGCACCTTGGCGAGGCTCGGCTGCTCAACTATTTGCTGCCAGTCGATGCCAATGGCGATGACCGGCTTGATCCGGCCGAGCTCAGGCGTCTGCTGGCCAGTGTGGGCGTACGTCCCCTTAAGGCTGAGGAGGAGTTCTTCCTCTTCAGCCGCTCTCCCGATGGCCTCAGCTGGCTCCAGTTTGTAGACCAGCTGCTCCTTACATGAACCGGCCATCCCAACCTGAGCGCTCCTTCAGACCAGGGTGAGGCGGTAAACGATCAGCGCCAGGATCAGAGCTACTAAGGAAACCTCAATCAGATCAGGGCCGCGGGGATTCATTGGCGTTTCAGGTGCGCCGCCGGTCCAGGCTGGCCGCTGATGGCAGGGCCAGGGCTAGGGCGAGGGCGGGAATCTCAATCAGCAGTTGGCCGTTGCCGAAGGTGATGAAGGCCAGATCAAGAAAGGCGATGCTGCGCAGAAACAGGGACCAAGCCTCATCGCCTTCATTATTGGCGCGGCTCCAAAGCACAAAGCCTGCCAACAGCAAGACCAAATCAATCAACCAGACCACGGATCGGAGGCGCTGGAGAAAGTCGATTCTGAATGCTGCTGGACCCAAACGCCCGCCTGTGTCAGCGGATCTTGCCGATTTGCCGCCCCACCTGCTCGATCTGCTTGTATTCATCCGGCTTCACCGTGGTGAATTGCTGGGCACCAAACAGGCTCAAGATCTGCTTTTGCTCTGGGTCAGTGGGTCGCCAGCTGATGATCGACTGGCGCAGCTTGGCGCTGAAGCCCTTGCCGAATCGCTGGTCGAGGTTGGGCTGGCCCAGCCATAGGTAGTCGGGGTAGCTGGGGGTGCGCCAGATCTGCACCACCTTGCTGCGGTTGGCCTTGCCGCTGCGCAGGTTGCTCTTCCACACCTGCTCATTGACGGCGCCAGCGTCGTAGGTGCCGCTCTGTACCAGGGCGATGGTGGCGTCGTGGCTGCCACTGAAGCCGGGGGCTCCGCCGGCGAAATCAGCCAACTTGACGCCGGCCTGTGCGAGGAAGTACTGGGGCATCAGCCGGCCGGAGGTGGAGCTTTCCGAGCCAAAGGTGAAGCGCTTGCCTTTAAGGGCCACTAGCCCCTTCTGGTTCTGGATCGGTTTGATGCCGCTGCGGGCATTGGCGATAAACACGGTGTAAAACTGCGCATCGATGTCTCGCTGGGCAAGCATCTGGGCACCGGGTTTCTGCAGGCTGGCCTGCACACCGGTGAGACCGCCAAACCAGACCAGATCAAGACTGCCGGTGCGGAAGGCGCTAACAGCAGCTGCGTAATCGGTGACGGGCACATAGCTGACCTTTACCCCTAGTTGCTGGCTGAGCTCATCGGCCACCAGGCCGTAAAGGCGATTCAGCTTCTCAGGGTTCTGGTCGGGGATGGCACCGATGCGGAGCACCTGCTGGGCTTCGGCCGCCGGCAGCAGGGAGGCGGGCACGGGGGGAAGGACCGCCGGTAGCAGGGCTAGGCAAAGCCCCGCAAAAGCGGCGGTCCAACGTTCTCGGGTAGGCATGGTCGGGGTGGGAATCAGAGGGCGGCCAGAAAGCGCTGCAGGCGCTCGAGACCATCCTCGATCGTGGCAGGTGACGCGGCACAGGAGAGACGAATGCAGCGGTCGTCGCCGAAGGCAACTCCAGGCACCACCGCTAGGCCCACCTCATCGAGCAGGCGGTTGCAAAGGGTCATGGAATCGAGGCGGAAGCCGCTTACATCGGGGAAGGCATAGAACGCCCCCTCCGGCGGCAGCAGTTTCAATCCTTCGATTGCCATCAGCCCCGCACTGAGCAGGCTGCGGCGCTCGTTGAACTGGGCCGCCATGGCGTGCACGCAGTCGCGGGGTGCTTCGATCGCAGCCAGGGCGCCGAACTGGGCAAAGCTGCAAACGTTGCTTGTGCTCTGGCTCTGCAGGGCGCTGGCGGCGGCCACCACCGGCTGGGGGCCGGCCAGCCAGCCAATGCGCCAACCGGTCATGGCCCAGCCCTTGGCGAAGCCATTCACCGTGAAGACGCGATCGGCCAGGTCTGGTGCCACGGCGGCAAAGCTGTGGTGGGTGTGGCCTGGGGCTAGCAGGAATTCATAGATCTCATCGCACACCACGGCCACCTGGGGATGGCGGCGCAGCACGGTGGCGATCGCCTCCAGCTCAGGCCGGCTCAGCACCATGCCGGTGGGATTGCCGGGGCTGTTGAGCACAAGCAACTTGCTGGCTGGAGTGATGGCTGCCTCCAGTTGGGCCGGATCAAGGCGGAAGCCTTGGGCCGCTGAGCTGGGCAGCATGGTCACCGTGGCGCCGGCCAGCTTGGCGATCTCTGGATAGCTGAGCCAGTAGGGCGCCGGCAGCAGCAGCTCGTCGCCGGGCTCGAGCAGCACCTGGAACAGGTTGTAGAGCGCCTGCTTGCCGCCGTTGGTGACCAGCACCTGCCGGGCGGTGGTGGGTATGCCGTTTTCAGTGCTGAGCTTGGTGGCTATCGCATCGCGCAGGGCAGGCTCGCCGGCGGCCGGACCGTAGCGGGTGTGGCCTGCCTCCAGAGCAGCCGTGGCGGCTTGGCGGATGAAGGCCGGGGTGTCGAAATCAGGCTCGCCGGCGCTGAGGCTGCAGATGTCCTGACCATCGGCCTTGAGGGCTTTGGCTCGGGCGGCAATGGCCAGGGTGAGGGAGGGCTGGAGGGCCCGGGCCCGGGCAGAGAGGGCCGGAGTGGTGGTGGGCGCGGCGGTCATCCCTGTGTCCGGCATCAGGACGCGCGGCTTCAGCATTAACTGGCATCCTGCCTTACGGATTTGCCGCGTACGGTTCAAAGGGGCACGAAATGGCCAGCTAGTTACACGTTGATGGTTTTGCCGTGACGACATCTACCCCTGCAGCGCCCGATCCCCTGGGGCAGTTGCTGCTCGACTGCACAGCCTGTCGCCGCTGTGATCTGGCCGCGGAGAGGCAGCAGGTGGTGGTGAGTCGGGGCAATCCCGCCGCCCGGCTGATGTTGATCGGCGAGGGACCAGGCGCTCAGGAAGACAGCGCTGGCTTGCCTTTTGTGGGTCGCTCCGGCCAGCTGCTCGATCAGCTGCTGGCTGCCGCTGGCATCGACAGCAACCGAGATGCCTACGTGGCCAATGTGGTCAAGTGCCGCCCCCCCGGCAACCGCAAGCCCACGGCGGCGGAGATGGCCGCCTGCCGCCCCTGGCTAAATCATCAGATCGTTTTAGTTAATCCGGCCTTGATCCTGCTGCTGGGGGCTACGGCGCTGGAGGGGGTGCTGGGTATTAAGGGCGGCATCACGAGCTTGCGGGGCCAGTGGCGCGCCAGCGAGATAGAAATATTGCGGGGCCGCCGCCTGATGCCGGTCCTGCATCCCTCCTATCTGCTGCGCTTTAACTCGCAGGCCCAGGGCTCGCCCCGCGCGCTCACGGCAGCCGACTTCCAGGAGGTACGCCGATCCTTGCTGGCCCTCTGAGGGCAGTGATGGCGAAGCCCCGAGGCCCTAGAGGCGGCAGGCGGGGATCCAGCCCTCTCCTCCATCTGCAGAGGGATCAGCGTTCCATCTGTATACGTGTCGCTGGCCAATCCCGCCCGCCTTGCTGAACTGCTCAATCCGTTTGACACCATCGTCGCTTGAGCGGCTTTTGTGACAGGCTTTGCCCTTCCCGGCCCCCCGCTTCACCCAGCCATGACCGGCACCCCGGCTCCCTACGACAGCGTGGCTTCCTACGACACCCCGGCTCGCTACGACACCGTGATTCACCGGCGCCAGACCCGCAGCGTGCGGGTGGGAGATATCTGGATCGGCAGCGATCACCCGGTGGCGGTGCAGTCGATGATCAATGAGGACACCCTCGATATTGAGGGTGCCACCGCCGGCATCCGGAGGCTGCACGAAGTCGGTTGCGAAATCGTGCGACTTACGGTGCCTTCCCTGGCCCACGCCAAGGCGGTAAAAGAAATTCGCCAGCGGCTTGAAGACACCTACCAGCCGGTGCCATTGGTGGCCGACGTGCACCACAACGGCATGAAGATTGCCCTGGAGGTTGCCCAGCACGTCGACAAGGTGCGGATCAACCCGGGTCTGTTCGTGTTTGACAAGCCCGACCCAAATCGCACCGAATTCAGCCCAGAGGAGGTATTTGCCATCGGTGAGCGCATCGCCGAAACATTTGAACCGTTGGTTCAATTGCTCAAGCAGGAGGACAAGGCCCTGCGCATCGGTGTCAACCATGGCTCCCTGGCTGAGCGGATGTTGTTCAGCTACGGCGACACGCCCCTGGGCATGGTGGAGAGCGCCATGGAATTTATCCGCATCTGCGACCGGCTCGACTTCCACAACATCGTGGTGTCAATGAAGGCCTCGCGGGCGCCGGTGATGATGGCCGCTTACCGCATGATGGCCGACCGCATGGATGCGGAGGGCTTCCCCTACCCCCTGCATTTGGGAGTCACCGAGGCAGGCGATGGCGACTACGGGCGAATTAAAAGTACCGCCGGCATTGCGCCCTTGCTGGCTGAGGGTCTAGGCGACACGATCCGGGTGTCACTCACTGAGGCCCCCGAGAAGGAAATTCCTGTTTGCTACTCGATCCTGCAAGCCTTGGGGCTGCGCAAGACGATGGTGGAATACGTGGCCTGCCCCAGTTGCGGCCGCACCCTGTTCAACCTGGAGGAGGTGCTGCATCAGGTGCGCAACGCCACCGCCCATCTCACTGGCCTCGATATCGCCGTGATGGGTTGCATCGTTAATGGGCCGGGCGAAATGGCCGACGCCGACTACGGGTATGTGGGTAAAACCCCCGGCACCATCTCTCTGTATCGGGGCCGCGACGAGATCCGGCGGGTGCCGGAGGCCGAGGGAGTGACAGCCCTGATCGCCCTGATCAAGGAGGACGGTCGCTGGGTTGATCCCTGAGCGCCTGCTCACTTCCGGTAACCCGCCCCGGTTGGGGTTGGATAACGGCGCTAGCTTGAGAAGACGTTTCCCGGGCCCTGACGGCTCTTCCAGATGGCCAGCCCCCGCGCCAGCATGCTTGTGCTGGTTGGCATAGGCGCTTGTGCGGCCACGGCGGTTGTGGCTAGGGAAGTGGTGACCCCTCCCGGGGGTTCATCCCGTATCAGCGACAGCCCCAAGGAAGTAATCGACCAGACCTGGCAGATCGTCTTCCGCGACTATCTGGATATCAACGGCAAGTACAAGCCAGAGCAATGGCGCAGCCTGCGGCGTGACGTGCTCGCCAAGAGTTACGGCAGCTCTAAGGAGGCCTATGAAGCGATCCGGGGCATGCTCGGCAGCCTCGATGACCCCTACACCCGTTTTCTCGATCCAAGGGAATTCAAGGAGATGCAGATCGACACCTCCGGAGAACTCTCCGGGGTGGGAATCCAGCTGAGCCTGGATAAGGAAACAAAAAATCTGGTGGTGGTTTCACCGATTGAAGGTTCGCCCGCTTCGCGAGCTGGCGTTCAGCCCAAGGATGTGATTGTGGCGATCGACGGCAAGTCGACCAAGGGCATGAGTACCGAGGATGCCGTCAAGCTGATCCGTGGTCAGGCCGGCACCACGGTGACCCTCACTCTCAAGCGCAAGGCTCAGACCCTGGAGTTGCCCCTTACTCGGGAGCGCATCGAGCTCCATGCCGTCGACCACCAGATCAACACCACTGCCGATGGCGTCAAGGTGGGTTATATCCGTCTCAAGCAATTCAATGCCACCGCCACCAAGGACATGCGCCAGGCGGTGAAGGACCTCGAAGAAAAGGGGGCCCAAGGTTATGTGCTTGATCTGCGCAGCAACCCAGGCGGCCTGCTGATGGCAAGCGTGGAGATTGCCCGCCAGTGGCTAAACGAAGGCACGATCGTTTCCACCAAAACCCGTGACGGCATCCAGGATGTCAAGCGCGCAAACGGCCGTGCCCTCACCACCAAGCCCATGGTGGTGCTGGTCAATGAGGGTTCAGCTAGCGCCAGTGAAATTCTCTCCGGCGCCCTTCAGGACAACAACCGGGCGGTGCTGGTGGGCCAGAAAACCTTCGGTAAGGGCTTGGTGCAGTCGGTGCGGGGGCTATCTGATGGCTCCGGGATGACCGTGACCATCGCCAAATACCTCACCCCCAGTGGCCGCGACATCCACAAGCACGGCATCGACCCTGATGTGACGGCAAAAATGACTGAGCTCGAGGCCCAGCGCCTCAAGCTCGAGGATCTCGGCACCAAGAAGGACAGCCAATACCGGGTGGCGGAATCCACGCTGGTGAAACGGCTTCGCAATGCAAACAGCGTGGAGAAGGCCTACAACCCACGCAGCGCCAATGTGCCGGCGGCCGTGGCCCCTCAGGACTCCAGCGCGCCATAGGCGCTGTAGCGCCTGCGAATTTCCAGGTGAATACCCGGTTCGGGCTGCCAGCAAAGGGCTACTTCTTCTGGCACCCCAGACTGCCGGCGATCCGCCGTTTGGAGGGTTACCCCTAAAGCTGCCAGCAGGCTCCAGATCAAGCCAGCGCTAGCGGGGGCCGGGCTAGCGGCGCTCGCCCCACACCAAGCAAAGCTCGCTCACCCAGGGCCAGGCACCGACGCGATCGGGGCCCAGGCTCCAGTGCCCCTCTGGGCTGATTTGCATTTCCGCCGGAGACTCAGCAAAATCCATTGAGCGCACCTGGCCACTGCTGATGTTGGTCAACGCTGCCAATACTTTGCCGCCTTGGTCTTGCACTGAGAGCTGGCTTTTGAAGCGCTCCTGCTCCAGGCCACGGCCATCACAGCGAATGAAGCAGCCCTGCCAATCGCCCGAGTTGTGGAAGAGCAAGGTTTCACGCCGCATCTGGGCAGTAAGCGGCGAGGATGGCGTATTCATATAGAAATTTGGTGGCTTTGCCGCTTGATTCGCCCCCACCTCAAATGATCCACCCTGCATCTATTTGGGAAATCAAGCCTTGGTGGTGCCAGCCCTGGAGCATCTTGCTCACCGGTGCAGTTGTGGTGGCAGGGAGCTGGTTGCTACTTCAGCGCTGGTGGATCACCGCGCCTGTAGGCATAGGGGTGCTGGCTTGGTGGCTGCTTTTTCTGGTTGTGGTGCCGGCTGGGTATCAGGCCGAACTCCGGGCTGCTGAAGAACCTGAAAAGACTTGAAATCCGCTTGATCTCAAGCGCCTAACTAGGCGAAGTCAGGCCACCGGCTGCATCAGTCCACCGCCTGGGCCGGAATCGTCGTCATCGTTGTTGTTGTCGGGACCCGGTTGAAGCAGGGCATACATGCCGATCGCCAGGAGGCTCACCACTCCAGAAACGAGGCTGAACCCGCCCCCTAAGCCCGAACCTGCTCCGATCACTTCGCCCATGGATAGCCGTTACACAACTTCTTATGAATGTAACGGATTTTTGCGGGATCCGGCCGGATTAAGGGGCCTTTGGGCCTTAGAGCAGCTCGCTTGCGGCGCCTACACCGCCAGCACCTCTTCATTGCGGGCCTTGAGCTGCTCGCGCCGCTGGGCTTCGGTGAGGCCATCGCTGCCTGGGATCTGCTCCGCCATTTGGTTGAGCCAGCCCATTAGCTCCTCGAGCTGCTTCTCAGCAGGCAGCACCCCCAGGCCCCGGGCCAGCACCTTGGCGGTGGCGCCCGATCCGGGCTGAAACACCAGGCGGCCATGGAGGTGCTGGGGCAGGCCTTGGCGCAGTAGGCGGAAGGCGGGCTCCTCCATGGGGGTTTCCAGGGCGATGTTGGGTTTTTCCGGCTTGATGCGGGAGAAGCCGCAGCGCTTGGCCACCAGCTTCAGCTCCATCAGCTGCAACAGCGAGATCACCGGCGCCGGAATGGCGCCATAGCGATCCACCCAGCCGGTGGCCAGCTCCAGCAACTCCTCCTTGCCGCCGCATTCGGCGGCGGCCCGGTAGGCGGCGATCTTCTCGTCGTTTTCCGTGATCCAATCGCCTGGGATGAAGGCGGTCACAGGCAGGTCGATCTGGGTGTCTTCCACCACTGGGATGTCCTGGCCTTGGATTTCAGCCAGCGACTCCTGCAGCATCTCCATATAAAGGTCGAAGCCGATGGTTTCCATCTGGCCGCTCTGCTCTACCCCCAGCAGGTTGCCGACGCCACGGATCTCCATATCGCGCATGGCCAGCTGGTAACCGGATCCCAGCTGGGCGAATTCCTGAATCGCCCGCAGCCGTTGCCGTGCCGCTTCGCTCAGGGAGGCATTGCCGGGATAAAACAGCCAGGCATGGGCCTGGATACCGCTGCGGCCCACCCGGCCCCGCAGCTGATAAAGCTGGGCCAGGCCGAACTTGTGGGCGTCCTCGATCAGGATCGTGTTCACCCGGGGGATGTCAAGTCCGCTCTCCACGATCGTGGTGCAGAGCATCAGGTCTGCTTCGCCGGCGTTGAAGGCCACCATGGCGCTCTCCAGCTCGCCTTCGGCCATCTGGCCGTGGGCGACCAGCAGCCGCAGGCCCGGGATCATTAGCCGCAGGCCGGAGGCCACGTCTTCGATCCCCTCCACCCTCGGCACCACGTAAAAGATCTGGCCGCCGCGGTGGAGCTCCTGGCGGATGGCGCTGCGCACCGCCTCCTCGTCGAGGGCGGCCAGGTGGGTCTTGATTGGCCGGCGCAGCGGTGGTGGTGTGGTGATCAGGCTCATCTCCCGCACACCGGAAAGGCTCATGTAGAGGGTGCGGGGGATCGGCGTGGCTGAAAGGGTCAGCACGTCTACGTCTTTTCTCAGCGCCTTGATCTTTTCTTTCTGGTTGACGCCAAAGCGCTGCTCCTCATCCACCACCAGCAGACCCAGCTGCTTGAAGCCAGTGCTTTTGGACAGCAGCTGGTGGGTGCCCACCACCACATCGACCGTGCCTTCGCCCAATCCTTCCAGGATTGTTTTGCGTTCGGCGGTGGTGCGGAAGCGGTTTAGCAGGCTCACCTTCATCGGGTAGGGCGCAAAGCGCTCCGAAAGGGAGCGCCAGTGCTGCTGCGCCAGCACCGTGGTGGGGGCCAGCATCGCCACCTGTTTGCCCGCCGTGACGGCCTTGAAGATGGCCCGGATCGCCACCTCGGTTTTGCCGAAGCCCACGTCGCCGCACACCAGCCGGTCCATCGGCTGGGGCTGCTCCATATCCCGCTTGACATCGGCGATGGCCTTCACCTGGTCGGGGGTGGGCTCGTAGGGGAAGGAGTCTTCGAGTTCGTGCTGCCAGGGGCCGTCGGCGGGGAAGGCGAAGCCCGGTGCCTGGTGGCGCTCGGCGTAGAGCTTGACCAGATCCACCGCCACCTTGCGCACGGCCTTTTTGGCGCGCTCCTTGGCCTTGGCCCAGGCCGTGCCGCCCATGCGATTGAGATCTGGAGGCGCATCGGTGCTGGCGCGGTACCGGCCGAGGCTGCCCAGCTGGTCGGCGGCAACCCGCAATAGGCCGTCGGCGTATTGCACCACCAGGTAGTCGCGGGATTCGCCGCCGATCGCCAGCTTTTCCAGCTTCAGAAACTTGCCGACGCCGTGGTTGCGATGCACCACGAAATCGCCCGGCTGCATCTTGCCCGGATCCACGGTGCGGCTGGCGGCCTTGCGGCGCCGGCGCACGTAGCCGCTGGCGGCCAGGGCGTGCTGGCCAAAGAACTCTCGGTCGGTGATCAGCACCAGCCGCCAGGCCGGTAGCTGCAGCCCTTCGAGCTCGGCGGTGCCCTTGGTTTTCAGGGCCACCGGCGTGGCCTGCTCCACCAGTCGGTCGATGGCCGGAAAGTCGGCCGGATTGGGCACGAACCGGGTGACGCAGTCGTGTTCCTCCAGCAGGGCTACCGCCCGCGATGGCTGGGCCGATAGCAGCCAGACCGTGGCTTTCTCGGCCACAAAGCCCTTCACCAGGCCGGCCAGCTTGCCGAAGGCGTTGGGGTAGGCCGGCACCGAGCGGGAGGCCAGGTCAAAGCTGTTGGGGTGCTGGTCGGTTTCGTGCAGCTCGGCCAGATCGAAACCCGCAAACACCTCCGCCTGCTCCAGGGCGTCTGCCGCGGGGCGATGCAGGAGCGGCGGCAGGATGGTTGGCGCCGCGCTGGCATCTAGTTCCAGCTCCTTCACCACGTCGGCGTAGTGGTCGCAGGCATGGTCAAACCATTGCTGGCCATGGGAGAGGCAGTGGCGCCGCTCATCGATGGCGATCAGGGTGTGGGCCGGCAAATAATCCAGTAGGGAGGCCGGCTGCTGCCAGGCCAGGCCCATCAGCCGCCGCATGCCCTCCGGGGTACCCCCTTCGAGTAGCTGCTCGAGGGCCTCAGGGCTGAGCATTTGCTCGAGCCCATCCTGCATCGACTCGCGCAGGGCATCGGCGATCAGGGGGCCGTAGCCGGTGGGTGTGAGTCGCACCACCTCGATGGCGTCTAGGGAGCGCTGGGAGGCGGGATCGAATTCCCGCAGTTTCTCCAGTTCTTCGCCAAACAGCTCCAGCCGCACGGGCAGCTCGGCACTCACCGGAAACACATCAACGATGTCGCCGCGCCGGCTCCAGCTGCCCTCCTGCTCGATGGTGGGCACCCGTTCGTAGCCCAGTCGGCTGAGGGTGGTGGCGAGCTGTTCAAGGTCGATCGTGTCGCCCTTACGCAGGCTCAGGCATTGATCCCGCAGGGTTTCGGGAGGCGGCAGGTGCGGCTGCAGGGCCCTTTCCGTTGCCACGATTGCCAGGCGGCGGGGGGCATCCAGCAGTTCGCTGAGCACCTGCAACTGGCCCCAGGTGATTTCGCTGGTGGGGTCAAAGGGCTCGTAGGGGCTGCCCTCGCTGGTGGGGTAGAGCTGGCAGCTGTTCCACCCCATCAGCTCCAGCAGCGCTGCCCAGCGGCCCGCTTCCTCCAGGGTCGGAACCAGAACAAGCAAGGGCGCCTCGGCAGCCCCGGCCAGGGCGCTGCTCACCAGGGCCCGCGCACTGCGCCCCGCCCCACTGAGCCGCAGGCGGTCGGCCCGCTGCAGACGCAGCAAAACCTCGCCGGTGAGGGGCACCTGCTGCAGCTGGCGCACCAGGGCGGTGAGGGGCATGGGGTCAGGGAATCTCAGAAGGCTCCGATCTTCGCAACTGGCACCAGAGTGGTGTTGGTTGCCGCCAACTTCTGCTTCGACTTCACTGTCTGTACAAGACAAACTGCCTGTTCAACACCAAGAGGCTGTTCAACACCAAGAGGCTGTTCAACACCAAGAGTCTGTTCCCTACTAACCGGCTGGCTAAGGCGCCAGCCGTGTTGGCGCTGGGCGGCTTGCTGGCTCTGCTGGGGGCTTGCTTGGCAAGCGAGCCTGCGCGCCCAACGGCCCAGGCGGCGGGTCTGCTGCCTGAACAGGAGGCGGCTTTGCTGCAGCGACTGGCTACAGCTGATCGTCAGTGGCTGCCGCGGGCTGAAACCCTTCCCAGTGGGGCGGTGCGTTACCACTACCGCCGCCGGGCCAACGAACCCAGGCTGTCTGTGCCGGAGCTGCGGGCCCTGATCGCCAACCCGCCCAGCTTTGGGGCCGAGCGCCTGGCGATCGGTGAGCTGCTCATGGTGCTGGCCAAAGCAGGGGTGCGTCTGGAGCTGGGTCAGCCCCGCAAGCCTGGGGCGGCGGGGGAATGGGACCCGGCAGCTCGCACCCTGCGCATTCAGCCCCGGGTGGTGGCTAAGGGCAGTGTAGAGTTTGCCTGGGTGCTCAACCATGAGGCGATTCACGTTGCCCAGAGCTGCAGTAATCGGGGATTGCGTTCCCGCCCCCGGCCCCTGGGTCTGCCCTCGGCCTTGCCCGATCACCTAGATGGTGTGCTGAATGAATCTGTCTACAGCCAGGCATCGGAGCAGGAGCGGCAACTGGAGCGGGAGGCCTATGCCAATCAAACCCGCTTGAACCTGGGGGCCCAGTTGGTGCGCCGCCATTGCGGCACCTAAACGGTTGGGTCGGCCCGTTTGAGCAAAGTTGCGTTTGCGCAAAAGTTTTTAATGGGCACCTTATAATCTGAGTTAGAGATCGAGCAAACTTTGGCTACCGAACAGTCCCAGCCTGGGAACACTGCGGCCTCTGTTCAACCCACCATTGAATCCCTGCAGAACGGAGATAGGCCCTTTGTATTGGCTGATTCCCTAGGCCAAGTGGTTTCGATTAACCAGGCTTTCGAGCGGACCTACGGCTGGACTGAAGATCAGTTGCGCGGCCAACCCCTGAGTCTGATCTTGCCGGGTGCTTTTCAGATGTCTCACCAGTTGGGCTTTTCCCGCTTCCAGGCCACGGAGCAGTCCACCATTCTTGCGCACCCGTTGCGTCTAAAAACCGTCTGCGCCGACGGTAGTGAGGTGGTGTCTGAGCATTTCATTTTGGGAGAAAAGCGCGAGGCTGGCTGGGTTTTCGGGGCCACCCTCACCCCCTTGCCAGGGTGTATGGAGACTGATGCCTGAAGCCTCCACACCAAAGGACGAAACGGCGCTGGTAGTTGAGTTGCGCCGCACCTTGGGGCGGCTTGATTCTGCCCTTGGCCAGATAAGTGAAGGACTCGTTCTGGTCAATGCGATCGGCCAAGTGCTGTGGACAAACGCCTCTTTTGATAAATTTGTAGGTAAGTCCAGGCTTGAGATTCTCGGAGTAGATCTGCACGGGATTCTGCCACTAAATATTGTTGGTGAACCAATCCTTACCATTGAGCAGACCCGAGGGGGATTGCTGAAGACTGTTTTTGTCACTGTGATTCTCAGTGATGATCCGGTGCATGCTCTGGAAATCGAATGGCGTCCCGTTGTCACGGAGGTGCCAAATCCATTGATGTTCTCCTTTCGGGATGTGAGTGCTCGGATCTCATTCGATGAGCTACAGCAGAAAAGCCAGCAAATCGAAGACAAATGGTTGTCAACCAGTAAAAAGTATATAGATCTGCAGTCGAAGCAGCTGGCTCTGGCGGCCATGGTGATGAAGTGCCCCGTGACTGGCTTGCCCAATCGCCGAGGCCTGCGCGCTCGGATTGCAATAGCCTTGCAGCAGCTACGTCGTCGGCCCGGCTTAGTCACACTACTGTTTTGCGATCTAAATCGTTTTAAGGAAGTAAATGATTCCTACGGCCATCAAGTTGGTGATGAGTTGTTGATTGAGTTGGGTAAACGGCTTCAATCCACCCTTCGTCCTGAGGATGTGCTTGCCAGGCTGGGGGGGGATGAATTCGTGGTTTTGAGCCCTGGTGTGCTTACGCCAATGGCAGCAGTACAGCTGGCGGAACGCTTGCAGGCTGTGGTTTCCAAGCCCTGGATTTCCCAGGATTATTCGATTACACCCAGCATGTCTGTGGGTATTGCCTCTACTGATGATTCTGAGGTCACTGTAGATGAGTTATTGCGCCGTGCTGATCTGGCGATGTATGCGGCTAAGGGTAGCGATGAGCGCTCAATCACCATCTATGACAACGTGATTGATGCTCAGGTCAGGCGGGGAGTTTTGATAAAGCGCCAGTTGCAGTCTGCAATTGATGGCGATCTACTTAAGGTTGATTTTCAGCCTATTGTTGATCTAAAGAGCCAGGATTCGATTGGCTTTGAGGCGCTCGTCCGTATTCGTGATTTTGAGGGTGCCTGGATGGCGCCAATCGAATTTATTTCGGTTGCCGAGTCTGTGGGCTTGATTGATCAAATGGCTGATCTTGTTTTGCGCCGTTGCTTGGCGGTGCTGAAATTGACAGAGAATACAGCCCCTGATCTTGTAATTTCGATCAATATAAGTCCGATGCAAGTCTGCCGGGAGGGTCTTGCTGGGCGGATGATTGCCATCGCAGAGCGCTATGAGGTTGATTTAGGGCGCCTGGCTGTGGAGGTCACCGAATCCGTGTTGATAGATCGTCCTCGCACTGTAATTAACGAGCTGAACACCCTGCGTTCAGTGGGTTGTAGAATATATCTAGATGACTTTGGTACTGGTTATTCAAGTATGTCCAGGCTGTTCCAACTGCCCATTGATGCAATCAAGATCGATCGTAGTTTTACGGCTGGTCTGCTGAACTGTCCTCGTCGTAGGGTAGTTGTGGAATCGATGATCAGGCTGTCTCTCGATCTTGGTTTGGATGTGATCGCCGAAGGGGTTGAGCTTGAAGCCCAGGCAGAAGCCCTACTGGCGATGGGCTGCTTGAAGGGTCAGGGCTTCCTGTTTGGCCACCCAGCCCCCTTTCCCCAGCCAGCTGAAATTTTAGTTCCCTAAATTTGCTGGAGAGCTTCGGGCGAGCCACTCACTTTCCAGCAACATATTAAATTGCAGTAGTTGGCTGTCGCTAAGTAGTTGGCGGCTGGTTAGTGCAAAGTGCTGCTCGAGGAAGGCACGACCCTGGCCCGGATCCCACTGCAACTGGCTAAGCAGCTCCTCACACTGGCTGAGCAGCTCCTTGCGGCGTAAGGGGGGTGGTGCGCTGGCGGGTTCGCTGCCATCGGCAAAGCCTTCTAGGGCTTGTAGGTAGGCCAGCAGGTCCCCATAGCTGGTGAGTCGGTTGCGGTTGGGGTGGCCGAATACCCGCTCGAGATAGACGGCCTCCTGCTCGCGATTCCAGCCGAGCCGCTGCAGCTGTAAATCCAGTCTGGCCAACTCGCTGCTCCAATCCTCCGGGTCGGCCGGCGGTTCTTCGATCGCCTGGGCCAGCGGGGGGCTTGGCGCCGCTGGGCGCTCGGCTTGGGGTTTGGGCTGAACCTGGGGGGGCGCACTACTTATCCGGACGGGCGTGGGTGCGCTCGCAGTGGGTGGTGCGGCCACTGGAAGGTGTTCACCCAGGCGTTGGCGGGCTCGGTCTTCTGCAGCCTCGGCGGTCGCTGCTTCGCCCAGGGCCGCTTCGATTACCTGGCCAGCACGGCTTATTTGCACCAGCACCACTCGGCTGCCTGGTTCGGCATGGAGCAGCTGGACGTTTAACTGCAGTTCGCCTAACGGATGCTCCAACCCAGCTTTCTAGAGTGGAACCCATCTTGACCCGCTGCAGCCCGTGGAAGCGGAGTCGATCCAATCCCTCACCCCCCTGCTGAACCAGGCAGACCAGTGGCGTGAGGTGCTGTTGTTGCTGCCCCTGTTGGTGGCCTTAGAGGCGGTGCTCTCCGCTGACAACGCGATTGCCCTGGCGGCGATCGCCCGGGGCCTGGAGGATCCGGCCCGTCAGCGCCAGGCCCTCAACCTCGGCCTGGCCTTGGCCCTGGTTTTTCGGCTTGGTTTGATCGTGGCTGCCCGCTGGGTGCTCAATTTCTGGCCGCTGCAACTGGCGGCGGCGGCCTATTTGCTGTGGCTTTGCGGGCGCCACCTGCGGCTGGTGTGGTTTGAGCCCGAAGAGGGGGCCGGCGCGGCTGGTGCTGCTGATGGTGCAGCCACTGCAGGAGCCAAGCCCGGCTCGCTGCACCACGCCGGTCTTGGCTCAATTGTGGCCACCCTGGCCCTTACCGATCTGGCTTTTTCGCTTGATAGCGTTGCTGCAGCGGTGGCGGTGAGTGATCGGCTGTGGCTGGTGATGGCCGGTGGGGTGATCGGCGTTATCGCCTTGCGACTCACCGCAGAGCTGTTTATTCGTTGGCTTGAGGTCTACAAGCATCTGGAAACGGCCGGCTACCTTGCGGTCGGTCTGGTGGGTATGAAGCTGCTGCTGCGCCTGGGCCTGCCCCAGGTGGTGCCGCCGGAGTGGCTGCTGCTGCTGCTGGTGGCTGCCTTGTTTACTTGGGGCTTTTCGGTACGCCTGCCTCTGGCGCCGAAACCGCTGGAGCCATGAGGGTGGAGCTGCGCCAGATCGGCAGCGATCGCCTGCTCGATTGGCTTGAGGTGCCAGAGCTGGCTGAGGTGCCCCATCCGGGCCGTTGGCTTGAGGCTGGCGGCCGCAGTTTTCTGGTGCTGCAGCGGCGCCACCGCTATCAATTGCGCAATGGGTGCTACGAACTTGCCAGTGTCGCTCTGCAGGTGAAGCCTCAGCGCCAGCCCACCGATGCCCGCTGGTGGCAAAACCAGTGGGTGATCGGGAACCCCGATTGCCGTTTCAACGCCCGCAGCCCGCTGCTGCGCTGTGCCGTGCTTCCCGATGGCCCATGCGAGCGCTGCAGCCACTTCGCTGGTCCCTAGGGTGGGGGATCACGCAACACCTGCAATCCGTCAGCCCTCTCCACGATCCGGCACAGAGGTTGCCGATTCCAGTCCGGCGGCGGTTGATGCTGCTGCGCTCAGCAGCGATGCTCCAGAGCCGCTCGACTTTGCATCGTTTGGGCTGGGTGAGCCGATCTTGAAGGCCGTAACCGAAAAGGGTTACACCAAGCCTTCACCGATCCAGGGCCAGTGCATCCCTGCGGTGCTGGCGGGTCACGACGTGATGGCGGCGGCCCAGACCGGCACGGGCAAGACCGCCGGTTTCACCCTGCCGATGCTGGAGCGGCTGCGCCACGGCCCCCCCGCCCGCGCCGGCATTGTGCGCTCCCTGGTGCTCACCCCCACCCGCGAGCTGGCTGCCCAGGTGGGCGAAAGCGTGCGGGCCTACGGCCGTTACCTCGATCTGCGCAGCGACGTGGTGTTCGGCGGGGTCAAGGTGAATCCCCAGATTTCCAGGTTGCAGCGCGGCACTGACGTGCTGGTAGCCACCCCGGGCCGGCTGATGGACCTCTACCAGCAGAAAGCCCTGCGGCTCGATCGGGTCGAGATCCTGGTGCTCGATGAGGCCGACCGGATGCTGGATATGGGCTTCATCCGAGATATCCAGAAAATCCTGGCCCTGCTGCCCCCCAAGCGTCAAAACCTGCTGTTCTCAGCCACCTTCTCTGGGGATATTCGCCGCCTTGCCACCGGCCTGCTGCACAACCCCGTGCAGCTCCAGGCCACTCCCGAAAACCGCACCGCTCCCACGGTGGAGCACCTGCTCCATCCCTGCGACATGGATCGCAAGGGTGATCTGCTCAGCCACTTGATCAGCAGCAACAACTGGCAGCAGGTCCTGGTGTTTTCACGGACCAAGCACGGCGCCAACCGCATGGCCGAGCGACTCACCCGCGAGGGGATGTCGGCTTCGGCTATCCATGGCAACAAGAGTCAGGGAGCTCGCACTCGAGCCCTGGCCGACTTCAAGGCTGGTTCTTTGCGGGTGCTGGTGGCAACAGACCTGGCTGCCCGCGGCATTGACATTCACCAGCTGCCCCACGTGGTCAACCTGGACCTGCCGAACCAGGCGGAGGACTACGTACACCGGATCGGCCGCACCGGCCGGGCCGGCCACAACGGCCACGCGATTTCCCTGGTGGCAGCTGAGGAAAGTGAGCTACTGCGGGCCATTGAGCGCATGATCGGCACCCGTCTGCCGCGGCAGGAGGTGCCGGGTTTTGAGCCCAAGGTGCTCTCTGCTCCACCCCTGGATCTCAGCGGTGGTCGGGGTAAGGGCAGGGGCGGTGGTGCTCGCAGGGGTGGACCCCCAGCCGGACCCTCCCGCAGCGGCAGCGATGGGGGCCGCCGGGGTCGCTACAGCTCTGGGCGTTGATCAAAGCCCTAACGGCAGCAATCGACACACCGGCTAAGGGTTGTCTCCGCTCGGATGGGGACATTGATATCTCCCCCAATGCCCTACGAGCCCGGATCCCCTGAATGCCGCGTCCTGATCGACTGCAAGGTTCAGATCGAGTCGATGCTGCTGGCCCTGGGGCGCATCGACAACAGCCAGCACATCCGCGACCAGCTGTTGTCTGTGCACAACCAACTTGAGGGGCTGCACGCCATCCACCGCAAGGCAGTTGCCGCTCCCCTGGCTGCGGGCGAGCCTTGAGGATCAACCAGCTGCCTGGGCAGCTAGGGGCCCGCTGTTCTGTCGCCCCATTTCAAAACCGTGACAGGTGGCATAGGCGCTGGCCAGGTTTGCTACCCGGTGGTGCAAGTGGGGCTGTTGCTCATGGCTGACCACGTAGCGGCCTGTAGTTTCCCTGTAGATCAGGCAACCATTGCCGGTTTCGCCGACGTATGACAGTTCGTTTCCCATGGTTGCCGAGCAAGGTCTCCTTCCTCTCTAGCTGCGATTACTAGCGCCGAAAAGTGAGGGAGCCCTAGCAACACAGAACTTAAGTTGGGTCTAGGTGATCCCAAGCTGATCACCTGCGCTGCAGCCCAGTTGTTGCAGCAAGCTCTGGCTTTGGGCAGGTGACTTGCCCTCCAGTTGGGCTGCACGTATCAGTAATGGGCAGCCAGCAGTGCCAACCACCAAGCCCGCATCGGCAGCAAGCGCCAGCACGGTTCCAGGTGCCGCTGTTGCCGACAACACTCCCTTCGACAACACTCCTGGCTCCGCTAGTAAGTAGCGGGCTTCTGGGCTCAGTTGAGAAGCGAGCCTGGCGACCAGAGGTTCGGTGGCTAGAAGTTTCAGCCGCTTGCCCTGCCACTGGGTGACAGCGCCGGGGTACAGGCCCATCACCCGACGATGAATTTCCAGAGCCGACTGGTTCCAGTCGACTAACAAGTCGTCTTTGGTGAGCATCCGGGCGTAGCTGAGGCCCACTTCTCCCTGGACACGAACCCCGAGCCGGGCTAGCCGTTCGGCTTCTGGTCCCGTTCCGGCGGTTTCGATGCGCGGCAGGGCCTCTACCAGCAGCTCGGCGCTGAGCTGGGCGAGCCGCTGCCCCAGCTGCTGGGCGTTCTCCAGCAGGCCAATGGAGATAGAGCGCTCCAGCAGCACCGGCCCGGTATCGAGGCCCTCCTCCATGGCCATAATCCCGACGCCGGTGCTGCTGTCGCCCTGCAGTAGGCACCACTGGATCGGTCCGGCGCCACGCCAGCTGGGCAGTAGGGAGCCGTGGGCGTTCCAGCAGCCCAGGGGGGGCTGGGCTAGCACCTCAGGCGGCAGGATCTGGCCAAATGCCACCACAACGGACACATCGGCGCCGAGGGCGCCAAGCCTGGCCTGGAGCTCGGGCTCGCGGCGGATACGCTCCGGCGTGAATATAGGCAGGCCTAGCTCCAGGGCGCGGGCCTTGACAGGACTTTGCAGTAAATCCTTGCCCCGCCCCCGCCGCCGATCTGGCTGGGTAACCACCCCCACCACCTCGTGCCCTGCCGCCACCAGCGCATCAAGGCTGGGCACCGCGTAGGCGGGGGTGCCCCAAAACAGGATCTTCAAGGACAGATGATCAGGCCTCGCCGGTGATCGAGAGCCCTTCCACCCAGACGTAAGGGCAGAGGCCATCCGGGGTGATCTTGGCCAGGCCTTCAAAGCCGACGATGGCCTTCATCACGGTGCGGATGTCGCCAGCGACGGTGGCGGCTTCGATCGAGCGGCTGACCCCACCCTCAACCAACCAGCCGTCAAAGGGCAAGGAGAAGGAACCCTGGCTGGCTTTAACTCCAGCATGTAGCGCCGACAGGGAGTCGATCACCACAACGGGGCCGGAATGGTTTAAGCGATCTAGACCCTGCTGGCCGCCGTCGCTGCCAGGGGTAGCCCCAATCTCGAACCAATCGGCCCCCACCGACACCTTTGCTCCCATGCCGGCATGGCCGGTGGGCGCCACCCCAAATGCTCGGGCTGTGGCCTCCGAGTGCATGAAGTTTTTCAGCACGCCCCCAGCCACTAGGTCTAGGGGCGCGGTGGGGGTGCCCTCGCCATCAAAGGCAGAGGCGCCCACATTGCCGGGGTGCAGGCCGTTATCGCGGATGCTCAGAAAGGGCACGGCAACGCTGTCGCCGAGGGAGTCGCGGTAGCTGAGGCTCACCCCATCGAGCACGGCCCGGGCATTGAAGAGGCTGCTGAAGGCCCCGATCAACTCGAGGAAGGCTTCCGGGCTGAAAACACAGGTGTAGTAGCCGGTTTCGATCGGTGCGTAGTCAAGGTGGGCGATCGTGCGCTCGGCGGCCTCTTCAATGCAGCCGGCGATGTCGAGTTCGGTGGTGCCGTAGGCCAGGCGCACGGCACCGGAACTGCGTGGTTTGCGACCGGCTTCTTCTGCCCTGGCGTAGAGGTAGAGGCTGGCGGTGGTCAGGGTCTGGTGGCGGCAGGCCCCCTCGCTGTTGAGATAGAGGCGCTCGCTGCTGCGCTGGGCTAGGCCGTTGTAGGGAACTGTGGCGATTGCTATGTGGCGATCAAGCAGTTGCCGTTCGGCCTGTTTGAGGGTGTCCAGCAGGCTGAGGATCGGCTGGGGTTGATGCAGCGGTTGCTCTAGTGGGGCCAGGGGTGCGGTGGCCAGGGGCGAGAACGCCGGGGTTTCCTCCGCATTGCCAAAGGCGCTGGCGTCGCGGGCGCCGCTCAAGGCCCGGGCCAGGCCGGAATCGCTGAGGTCTGAGGTGCTGGTAATGCCAACTAGGCCGTCGCCGTTCCACACCCGCAAGGTGATGGCGCTGCGTTGGGCCCCTTTCATCTGTTTGGCTTCGCCGCGGTCTACCTGCACGGAGGTGTCGGTGCTGCAGGAGGCGCCGAGATCCCATTGCTGGATGCCGGCGCCTTGGGCGAGTTGCTGGAGCCGGCCGCTGAGGGCCTCGGCGTTCAGGGTCTGGATGGTGGGCTGGGTCATGGTCAGCGTCCTCCCACGGTGATTGAATCCACCTTGATGTGGGGCTGGCCGACGGTCACGAAGATGCTGCCGCTCACGGAGCCACAGAAGCCCGCTGCTAGTTCCAGGTCGTTGGCGCACATCGAAATGCGCGGCATCACCTCCTTGGCTTCGCCAATCAGGGTGGCCCCCTTTACCGGTTTGGTGAGCTGGCCGTTTTCAATCAAGTAGCCCTCCTCCACGGCGAAGTTGAACTGGCCGGTGGGGCCGACGCTGCCGCCGCCCATCGATTTGCAATAGAGCCCCTTGTCGACGGAGCCGATCAGCTGCTCGGGGGTGTGGGGGCCGGCGGCGATGAAGGTGTTGCGCATGCGGCTGGCCGCAGCAAAGGTATGGCCCTGGCGCCGGCCACTGCCCGTGCGGCTGTGGCCGGTGCGCAGTTCGCCGGCTCGATCGCTGAGGAAGCGCTTGAGAACCCCGTTTTCGATCAGCACGGTGCGCTGGGGCTCCATGCCTTCGTCGTCCATAGAAAGGGAGCCGAAGGCGCCGTCGCTGAGGCCTTCATCGATGGCCGTGACGGCCTCGTGGGCAATGGATTGGCCAACCATCTCAGCAAAGGGGGTGGTGCCCCGCTCCACCTGGGTGGTTTCCAGCAGGTGGCCGCACGCCTCATGAAAAATCACGCCGCCGAAGCGGTTGGCCAGCACCGCCGGCATCTGACCGGCTTCGACGTAATCGGCGTAGAGCATGGTGCCCACACTCGAGCACACCTCCTGGGCGGCGGCGTCCGCGTCCCATTGGCGCAGGTCATCGGGGCGATCGGAGGTGCCGTAGCGGCGGCCGAGGCCGGCGCGGTGGTCGCCGTCGGCGGCAAGCACGTTTAAACCGAGGGACTGGTGAAGGCGGATATCGCGGGCAAAGGTGCCATCACTGGCAGCAACCAGCACCGACTGCCAGTCGCGGGAGTAGCTGCCGCGCCTGGCCTGTAGGTGGCTGCCGTGGTGCTCGAGGCGGCAGGTGCCCTCCAGCAGCTTCAAGGTGGCTTCAGCCAGGGAGGGGCAGCTATCAAGCCAGTCCAGCTTGGCGGCGGCGAAATCGCGCATCACCTGCAGACCTTCGAAGGGGCTGGAGTTGCTGCTGCTGTTGCTCAGTCCGAGCATGCCGAGGGCTTGCTCAAGTGCCTGCATCAGGCCGCGATCACTTAGGTCGTTGGTGCTAACGAAGCCATCGCGGTCGCCCAGGAACACCCGAATACCAGCGCCCATCCCGAAGGCAGGGCTGACGCTGGTGATGGTGTCCTGCTCAGCCAAGACGCCGAGGTGGTCGGTGCGCTCTAAGAAAATCTCAACTAAATCGGCACCTGCTGCCCTGCCGCTCGCCAGTAAGGCCTCAAGCCGCAGCATCCAGCTTTGATCAAATGCATCCGCCGCTACCACTGCCGGCTGGGCAGCAGCCGACTGGAGAACAACCGGTTTGGAGGCGACCAAAAGAACTCAGCGAAGGAATGATGTAACTGCAGCCCAGGGAAAGGCAGGCCAGGCCCAAGAAAAAAATCAGCGCGCTTGCTCAGCGAACTGAGGGCTGGAATTGCTCGCTGCGGATGGCAGGGGTGAAATAAAGCTTGACCATTTCTGCGCCATTGGCGATCCAATAAGGCAGTTTGCGCAAAACTTTTATTGCTCCAGGAGCGCTGCTTGCGTCGGCCTCGCTGAGCTTGGCGTTGTTGCTAACCAGACGCTCTAGGCGGGTGTAGAACTTGGGATGGTCAACATTCAGCACCACTGGGAACACTCTGGCGGAAGTCTCGTTGGTTTTAGCAATCACGACCTTGTCGTATTCGCGAGCATCGAGGCCCAGGGCTTCGTAGAACTCTTTGCGAGCAACATCTCGGACATACATGGTGGCAAACACTGCCAGCAGGAAGAAGCGGCACCAAAGCCTGGCGGTGAAGCCGCGAACGGTGCCTGGCTGAGCCTTCATCAAGGCATCAAAGAAATCGCCATGGCGGTTCTCGTCTTGGCACCAATTCTCGAAAAAATTAAAGATCGGGAAGATCTTGCTTTCTGGATTTTGCTCTAGGTGGCGATAGATGGCGATGTAGCGCCAGTAGCCAATCTTCTCGCTCAAGTAGGTAGCGTAGAAGATGAACTTAGGCTTGAAGAAGGTATACGACTTGCTGGCGGTCAAGAAGCCCAAGTCGAGTTGCAGCCCAAAATCTCCCATGGCTTTATTGAGGAAGCCAGCATGGCGGGCCTCATCGCGCGCCATGTGGGCAAAGCACTCGGCAAGCAGCGGATTTTTTGTCTTGATGCGGCGGCTGAGCTCCTTATAGAGCAGAAAGCCAGAAAATTCAGAGGTGCAGCTCTGCTCAAGAAACTCAACGAAAACCCTGCGGGTATCAGGATCTAGCTTCTCGGCTGCCCCCTCAAACTCGCCGTTGCGCACGAAGTGGTGGCGGTTGTAATCCTTGCGGAACTCCTCGCATATGGCCTCAAGCTCCACCACATTTGGCCGCAGATCCATCGCCGCCATGGCGTCGAAATCTGTGGTGTAGAAGCGGGGCGTCAGGATCGTGTCCTTGGCCGGATCTTTGACGGCTGGTGCACCGGGCGAGCCCACAGAGGCTTGACTGGGGCTGGCGGTATCTGTGGCAGTTTCGCTGGCAGTTGCGGCTGGAGGCACCATCGAGGCTTGCGGCTTACGGCAGTTCCTGCATCGTAGAGGGCGTGGCCGTCAGTTCGGGCCGAGCCATTTCTGACCGTTGAGCCGCTGCACCAGCCGCGATACCAGCAGCGCCAGGCTCATCTTCTTCTCGTCGATCAGAAACGACTCCAGCAGGCTTGGCTGGCCGCCTGCCTCTGCCAAAGCCACCGTTTTGGCTGAACTGATATCTGGTTTGGTGAAGCACAGCCAGAAGCGACGCCGACCCGGCAGCTCCCCTTGAATCATCCAGCACTCCGACCCCACCACGGGCATGGCTCCTTGTACAAAGGCCAGTTCGGCAGCAGCTCCTCCGTAGCCCTGGATCTCTTTGGCCAGAGCCGGGATCAGTAGCTGGGGCACAAAGATCTCAAACGGCTGGTCTTCCACTGCAGGCGGTTTGGCCTTTGCGGGCTGATCTTTGGCAGCTGGCTGGGCGGATTCGCTCACCGTTGCAGGCCCCTTTCGGCATCGTCCTTGGACTTTACGCAGGTTGCCAGGCAGTTAGCTCACCAGTCGTCACTGCTGGGGCTGTCCCAGCCATCACCCACGGCAGCGGCCTGGGCCACCACCGGTTCGCCTGCTGAAGCTGGATTGCTGCCTTTGCGAATCACCCGGAATGGCACGGCAACGGTTGGGGCTGGTTCGCCAGGGGGTCTCGGCGGCCCGGCTGCGGCTCGAGGGGCTGGCCTTGCTGGCTCGCTTTGGTTTTGCTGCTGCGGCTGCCTCCAGTTCTCCTCGGGGGCACTGGCGCCGCCGCGTACTTGACGGCGCAGGGTGAGCGGCCCAGTGCGCAGGGCTAGGGCGGCTCCGGCGGCGCTCAGCCCGGCTCCCGCGCTGGCGGCCAGGGCTATCCAGGCTCCGATTGGCAGGGCCGGGCTGGTCCAAACCAGCAGGCGCAGGGCCGCATTGGGTCGGGGGTTTAGGGCGCCTACCAGCAGCACCAGCAGCAGGGGAGCCAGCAGGGGGAGCAGCAGCAGGCGTTGCAGCAGGGCCAATGGATCGACTGGGGTGAGGAGGGCGGCCTAGGGGGAAGTAGTCCCGGCGGCTGGTGCCCCAGGGGATCCTGGCTGGTGCGGCGGCCCCTGCCAACGGCGCAGGTTGCCGAGCTCGTAGCCGAGCACGTCAAAGACGCGGATCACCAGAAAATCCACCATGTCTTCGATCGATTGGGGTTGGTGATACCAGGCAGGCACCGGCGGGGCGATGCGGGCACCAGCCTCGGCCAAGGCCGTGAGGTTGCGGAGGTGCACCAGGCTCCAGGGGGTTTCCCTCGGGCAGATCACAAGGGCGCGCCCCTCCTTGAGGTGAACATCGGCGGCCCGCTCCACCAGATCCAGGGCTACCCCAGAAGCGATGCGCCCCACGGTTCCCATGGAGGCCGGCAGGATCACCATGCCGCGGGTTTTGAAGCTGCCACTGGCAATGCCAGCGGCCTGGTCGTTCCAGCGGTGGCAGCGCAGCTGCCCGGTGCTTACAGCGGTGCGTTCCCGCCAAAAGGCTTCCTGGGCATCAGGTTCTGAGGGCACCCTCAGTCCCAGTTCGGCCTGCCAGACGCCAATGGCTCCGCGCGAGGTGACCAGCTCCACCGCTTCTCCCGCCTCCAGCAGCAATTGCAGGGCCCGCTGGGCGAGGGGCTGGGCCGAGGCGCCAGAAACGGCCAGCACCACCGGCCCCGTTCCGGAGCTGGTTCCGGATGGCCGAACCATGGCTCAGACCTCGCTCAGCACCGCGATGGGCGCGAAGGGGTCGATCTCGTCATGGTCCTGGTTTTGGTCCTGGTTTTGGGGATAGGAGTCGGCCGTATCGCTCTCGTAGCCCTCCGGCAGCACCACGGCCAGGTCGATCTGGTGGCGCAGGGCATCCACCTTCTGGATCTCGACCTGCACCTGGTCACCCAGCATGTAGGTGCGACGGTTTTTGCGTCCCACCAGCCGGTTTTGGCGGGAGCGGTACTCGTACCAGTCATCCTTGAGGGAGCTGACGTGCACCAGGCCTTCCACCTGGGAAGGGGGCACCTCCACGAAGAAGCCGTAGCTCTGCACACCGCTGATTACCCCAGGAAGCACCTGCCCCACTAAGGGCTCGGCCTGGCGGGCCTGCAGCATGGCCAGCAGGTCGGCCTGTAGTTCAGATAAAAAGCGGCGCCGGCCATTGAGACGCTGCACCAGCCCATGCTCCTGCACTTCCAGGTAGGGAGTGAGCTGGCTAGGGGCCAGCAGCGGCCAGTCGATGGCGCCGTGGCAGGCATCCGATGCCAGATCGACGGTGGTTTTGTGGCGCACACTGGGGCGGTCCTTGCCCTCGGTGAGCAGCAGTACCAGCAGTTGCTGGTTCCAGAGGTCGGCGTAGTGCAGGGTTGGGCAGCACCAGGGGGCTAGGGCCGCCCCCTCTTCCAGCAGGCCGGCCAGGGCATGGGGTCCGGGGCTGGCGCTGAGCTGGATCGGTTTGAGGATGGCCTGCAGTTGCTGCTGCAGGGCCCGGCTGCGGTCGGTGCCAGCGAAGGCGGCGGCCAATTCAGCCGCACTGGCATTGCCCTCTTCGCTCAGCTCCAGCGGGATGTCGAGGGCCAGAGCAGCCCTGGCAACGTCGTTGAGGTCGCTGGGGTCCGCCAGGGCATTGGTGGCATATATCGCCGGCAGTTCCAAAGTTGCCAGGTGCTGGCCTAGGGCCTGATCGGCTAGCAGCACCGCTTCGCGCATCAGGGCCAGGGGATGGTGGGGCTCCAGGCTCACAAGCCAGCCAGCTAGGGCGCTGTCGGGGCCGGGCACAGCCAGATCTCCCAGGCTGTCGATGGCGGGCAGGGGCAGGTTGAGGTCGAGGGATCCTGCCGCTTGCCGCCTTTGGCGCAGCAGGCCAGTGACAGCGATGAGCTGCTCCAGCAGGCCCAGCTGCTCCTTCAACCCCTTGAGCGCCGCTGGCACGGTGCGGCTCTTGGGTTTGCGCTCCGCCAGGGCGTTTAGTGCTTCCAAACCGACTGCCGCCACGGGATTGATCTGGCTGCGGCTAAAGCGGTAGTGCTCAAGGCTGCCGTCAGCGCCCAGCTCCAGGGCCACCGACAGGGCTTCCTGCACCTCTCCGACCTTGAAGGAACTGGCCTTGGCCAGGGCTGGACTCAGCAGCGGTAGCCACTGGTTTCCGGTGCAGTAAGCGTCAGCCTGGTTACGAAGCCAGGTGTCCAGGGTGCTGCCGGCGCTGAAGCGCTCAGCGATGGCCGGGGTGTGCACCCACAGGGTCCAGCCGCCGTCGCGCTCCTCAATGCCCAGGGCTGGCAGAGCGGGGGCTTCCTTGCCGCTCCATGGTTCAAGCAGCAGGGTGGCTTGGGCGGTGAGGTCGATGCGCTCCTTGGCGGCAAGGGTTTTGAGGGTTGCCCGGGGTGGCTGGGGGCGGCTGTGGAGCCGGTGCTTGGTCAGCAGCAGGTCTAGGTCGGCTGCTTCCCCCCCGTTTACAGGCAGGCTGCGCGCCACGTGACCCTGAGGGGCAAATTGCCCCACCGGATAGCGGTCCACCAGCACTTCCACCACCGATGCCTGTTCGCCATCGAGAAGGGCGGCGTCGCCAGCCGGCAGCTCCACCGCCGTTAGCAGGCGGTCATCTAGGGGGGTGGCCACCAGTCGCTCATCCTGCTGCTCGACCTGGGCCAGCAGCGAGGTGGTGTGGCGCTCAAGAACGCATCGTACCCCGCCCTCGGGTGAGCGGCGACGGCCGCCTTCGCGGGTCACCTTCACCAGCACTCGGTCGCCATTCCAGGCGTGGTTGAGCTGGTGATCGCGGATGTAGATGTCTTCGCCGCCGTCTTCGCGCAGGGCAAAGCAAAAGCCTTTGCTGGAGCAACGCAGCCGTGCGGCGATCAGTTCAGGATCTTCGCGGCGGGCGACGCCGGCCTCACTGACCTCAAGCAGGCCAAGGCGGCTGAGCCCGTCAAGGCCGATCTGAAGCTGCTGCTTTTCAGCTTTTTGGCTGATGCCAAGGGCTTTTTCCAGCTTTGTCAGCGGCAGGGCTTCCTGGGCGGGCAGCTGGTCGAGCAGGTCGGCGACCGTGAACTTCATCGATGGGAGGGCTGGTTGGCGGGGGGCCGCCCCGGAGAACCCGGGGTGCAGGGGCGGTGGCTGGACTGAAGCCGGTTGATGGCGGACTGGACTCGGAGCGATGCCCACGGCCGCCAAGGCCTTCATGGACTGATATTAATCAGCTGACGATTCTTCGGCTTCCGTGCTGCTTGATCGCTGGATCAGGCGTGCGCCGATCACCAGAAAGCCAACCGAGGCTGCCAGCTGCAGGGCATTGGTGGGGATCACGGCGGATAGGGAGCCGCCGGCGGCTGCGCCCAGCAGGCTGGCCAGCACCAGGGCAGCGGAACTGCCGGCAAACACCGCTCCAGGGCGGGTTGAGGTGCCACTGATGGTCACGATGGCCAGCTGGGTTTTGTCTCCCAGCTCAGCCAAAAAAACTGTGGCGAAGGTGGAAGCGAGCAGGGCGAAGGGCATGGCGTAGCGCTGCGGTTAGGAGAGGGGAAGGTCGGAGGGGCTGGGAACCAGGCCCAGTACGGCTTGCCGGCCAAGCCACAGGCCCAGGGCCACCATCAGGATTCCCGCCAGGCGCTCCAACTGCTGTGGCGGCATCACCTTGGCCAGCCAGCGGCCCAGTAACACCCCCACCAGGCTGGAGCTAATCAGGGCCAGGGAGGCACCAACAAACACGACAACTGGCCTGCCTGATTGGGCAGAGAGCAGGAGGGCGGCGAGCTGGGTCTTGTCCCCAAGCTCAGCCAGGAAGACCGTGGTGAAGGTGGTCAGGAAGGCGGCACCCCAACTGCCTGCCCGGTTGGCGCTTGGATCGGGTTCGCTGCTCATAAACGCTTCCGTATGGCACGCCTAAAGCGCTTCATTACCCTGCCACGGCCTCCGTATTCACTGCGGATCTGCTGCAGGCAGCAGCCAATAGCCAGGCGGTCGCCGGCGCCTGGATCGTCAACCGTGCCAAACAGCTGCACCAGGTTGGCCACGTTGCAGAAGTCAGGCCGGTCCGCATAGATGCGGCAACTACGCGCGCCGGTGTTGAAGTTGATGCACCAGCCATCGGGGCCAACCATGGCCAGATACTGCTCCTGCTGCTCTGGGCTAAGCGCCTCGATTGCTTCCTGACGCAGACTGGGATCCAGCCGGCAGCAGGCTCCGCAGCCGCTGATGCATCCCCAATGGGCCCGATCGTCCCTGGCCATCCCCCTGCAGCGATTAACTCCATTCAGCCACAGCTCAAGGCGCTACTGCCGCTGTGACAAGCCGTCACAGAGCCTGCAGGCAGGCATGGGCAGCTGGGATCGACCCCTAACCTGTGCCCACAGCGACTACTGCTCTACGGCAGCAATCTCCATGGGTATCGACTTCCACCTGATCGCCAATTTTGCCGCCCTGGCGCTGATCACCCTGGCTGGTCCTGCCGTGATCTTCGTGCTCTTCTACCGCCGCGGCGCACTCTGATCGCCACTTCGGCCGAGGTTCCAGAGGGCGTGATAAATCGGCTCAGGCTGGATCTGGCGGCCCACATAGGCACCCACCACGGCGCTCAGCAGGATGCCGAAGAGCCACTGCTGATCCCCTGCCATGCGCAGGGCAAACAGCACTGTCATCAGGGGCAACTGGGTAGCCCCGGCTAGAGCTGCCGCCATACCTAGGGCCAAGCCAAGCTCGCTGCTGCCCGCAAGCAGCTCCAGGCTGCCGCTGCCAAACAGGGCACCAATGGCGAAGGCTGGATCTATCAGGCCCCCGGGTATTCCCGCTGCCAAGGCCAAAATCGGTGCCACCAGTCGGGCTGCCACCACCAGCAGCCAGCCGATCACGCTGACGGGCGAGCCTGGCACCGGCAAGCTGCCGCGACCTTCAAGCAGCTGAGCCATCAGGGCTTCGCCATCGCCACCGCTCCAGCCACCGCTGGCCAAGGCGATCAGGCCGAGGGCCACTCCCAGCCCCAGCCCCCAGGCCAGGGGCCGCTGCCGTACTCGCTGGCGCAGCAGGGCCGAGCTCCGCCAGAGGATGCGGCTGAATAGGCCGCCCAGCAGGCCGCCACCCACCCCGACCGGCAGGGCCCATAGCAGTTGCTGCCATTCCGGCTGGGTGGTCTGAACCATGCCCAGGGTGAAAAGGGGTGTGCCAGCGAGATTGCTCACCAGGGCTGCTGCTGAGCAGACCACCACTGCCGGCCACAGCACGGCTGTTTGGAAGCGTCCGGTGAGTTCTTCCACCACAAACACAGCTCCCATTAGCGGGCTGTTAAAGCCCCCCGCTAGGCCGGCGCCGGCGCCGATTGCCATCAGGCTCTGGGTGCTGAGTTTGGCCAGCAAGCGGGGGAAGCGTTGCCGCAGGCCGTGGGCCACTGCCGCTCCCAACTGCACCACGGGGCCCTCGCGGCCGAGGGGCATCAGGGCCAGGCTGGCCGCCGACCAGATGCAGAGCCGCGCCACGGTGGCGAAGGGTGCCATCAAGGCAGCGGCCTGCTCGGGATTCTCGAGGCTCTCGATTGTTTGGGGTATGCCCGAGCCCGCACCCCGGCCCCAGCGGCCGGCCTGAAGCCAAAGCAGCGCTGGCATCACCAGCACCGGCGCCAGGGCTATCGCTAGGCCCTGCAGCGTCCAGGCCCCGCCGGCAAAGTTGGGCAAGCGCTGCAGCAGCAGCTCCTGGGCGTGATCCACCAGATTTAGGGGCCAGCAAGCCAAGCCCACCAGCAGCCCTAAAAGCAGGAGCTGCAACAGGAAGTGGAGCTGGCCGCGGTTTAGGGGTAAGGACATCTCAGGCGACCAGGCCCAAGGCCAGGGCAGCATCCTGCATCAGGCCTCGTACGTAGGGGTGGTCGTGGCTGGCGCCCTCGGCGCTTGTGAGTTCGTCGCCGGCCGCATTGCGCACCACCAGCCCAGCCCCCTCGCGGCGACACCAGTAGGTGCGGTTGTGGTGCTGCAACACCACCTCCCCACCATCAACGGCTCCACCAGCGCTGGCTCGCAAGCCCACCAGCTCCAGCTGTAGCCGCTCCTCCCCCTGCCAGGAGTCCAGCCGCAGGCGGTAGGCCACATCCAGCAAGGCCGGCAGGTTGGTTTCACCCTGCCAGCGCCAGCCCATGGCGCGCAGGCTCGCCTCGCCCTGGCGCAGTTCCAGTTGCAGGTGGCCGCCGCGTAACAGCTTCTGGGTCGCCACCTGGCAGCCCTGGCTCCAGAACACGGGCTGGGGGTGGCCGATGCCGAAGGGCTCGAGCCGTTGCAGCTGGCGGTAAAAGCTGCGGTTGATCTGCTCGAAGTTGAGCAGGGCTTCCGGTTCTACCGGGGTGCCATGGCCTGCCTGCTGCAGCCAGGTTTGGGCCAGTTGGTTGAGTTGCTCGTGCAGGGCGGCCACCTGCTCGGCGCGCACGGTGAAGCCCCCGGCGGCGGGGTGGCCGCCGAAGCGCTCCAGCAGGGACGCGCACTGCTGCAGGGCCCCGTCCACCGCAAAGCCCCGGGGAGCCCGCACCGAGGCCCGCAGGCGGCCGTTGCCCTCGCCAGCGAGCAGGGCGGCGGGCAGGCCGAAGCGCTCCACAAGCCGGGCGGCCACGATGCCGATCACGCCGTGGTGCCAGTGGTTCTGGGCCAGCAGCAGGAAGGCCGGGCGCTGGGGACCATCGGCCTCGAGCAGGGCCAGGGCCTCGGCTTCGATGGCGGTGCAGAGGTCGCGGCGTTGGCGGTTGAGCGCCTCGCAATCGCGGGCCAGGGCCAGGGCCCGGCTTGGATCTTCGGTGGTGAGCAACTCCACCACCAGCTGGGGATCCCCAAGTCGGCCGACGGCGTTGATCCGAGGCGCGATCTGGAAGCTCACCGCCTGGGCATCGAGGGGCGTCTCGTCGAGGCCAGCTAGCTGTTGAAGGGCCTGGAGCCCCACCAGGGGGCTGCGGACCAGCTCGGGCAGGCCGTCGATCAGCCAGCGCCGGTTCACCCCTACCAGCGGTGCCATGTCGGCGATCGTGCCGATACAAAACAGATTGAGAGCAATCTGCTGGCCGTCGGTGTGCCGCAGGCTTTGGCAGAGCGCCGCCGCCAGCACGTAGGCCAGCCCCACCCCCGCCAGGCCCCGATAGGGGGATCCGGGCGGGGTGCGCTGGGGATGCAGCAGGGCCAGGTGCGGCGGCAGCGGATCGGGAATCGTGTGGTGGTCGGTGAGGATCGCCTCGACGCCAAGAGCTTTGGCCCGTTCCAGGGCCTCAAGGGCAGACACCCCGTTGTCGACGGTCACCAGCAGGGCGACCCCCTGCTCCGCCAGTTTCTCCACCATGGCGGCGTTGAGGCCGTAGCCGTCATCCATGCGGCTGGGGATCGCTGCGATTGGCCTGGCGCCAAGTCGCTGCAGCACCCCCACCAGCAAGGCCGTGCTGGTCATCCCGTCGGCGTCGTAGTCGCCGCAGATCGCCACTGCTTCCCTCTGGCTGCAGGCGCGCTTCAGTCGCGCGACGGCTTTGGCCAGATCGGGGAAGTGACGCCCGGCCGCCGGTGCCGCCTCTGGATCCAGCAGGGCGGCGATGGCCTCCGGGCTAGTGAAGCCCCGGCGGCTGAGCAGCGCCAGTAATGGTTCGGGCAGGGGATCGCTGGCCGGCGCTGCCTGCAGGGCGCCAGGCGCCAATGGAGCGGGCAGGTGCCAGCGTTGCTCTTGGAGGGCTGGCAGCAACTACATAACAACCGGTACCAAGTCATTGTGCGGGACCTGCTGCTATGCCGCATCCCCCAGAAGCGATGATCCCTAGCCTGATAAGCCCTGGTGCGCGCAGCTGATGGCCCTGCAAGCCCTGCTCTGGGATGTCGACGGCACCCTGGCGGAGACCGAGCGGGATGGCCATCGCTTGGCTTTCAACCGGGCCTTTGCCGACGTTGGTGTGCCGCTGCATTGGGATGCCGCCCTCTATGGCGACCTGCTGGCCATCAGCGGTGGCGGGGAGCGGATCACTGCTGCTCTCACGGAGCTGCTGGGCGAGCCGCCACCGCCAGAGATGGTCGCTGAGCTGCAGGCCCGCAAGCAAGACCATTACGGAGCTCTGCTGGCCGCCGGCGAGCTGCGGCTGCGCCCCGGGGTGGCCGAGCTGATCGCTGCTGCTGGCTCGGCTGGGCTGAGCCAGGTGATCGTGACCACCAGCGGTCGCGCCGCGGTGGCGGCCCTGGCGGAGCACCTGCTGGGGGGGCTCTGCCAGCACTTCGCCTTCTGGGTGTGCGGCGAAGATGTGGCCCGCAAGAAGCCCGATCCGGAGGCCTACCGGCTGGCCCTGCAGCAGCTGGGCTACCCCGCCAGCACGGTGCTGGCCCTGGAAGATTCCGGCAATGGTCTTGCGGCCGCCGCCAGCGCCGGACTGGCCTGCCTGCTCACCCTTAGTCACTACGGCAGTGCGGAACCGCCGCAGCGCTTTGCGCGGGCGCGGGCGGTGGTGGATCAGTTGGGCGCCGGGGCGGCCGTGCTGCGGGGGCCCGCTTGTCAGGGCGGGCAGATCACGCTCTCCTATGTCCAGGCTTTGCTGGAGGATTCGCCGACGTGACGCGTTCGAACCTGCAGCCCACCCGCTTCAATCGGGCTATCGAGCGGCTAGGAGCCCAGCTGCTGGGCAATCTGCGAGGCAATTGGCGCCTGCGCAGCAGCGTGGTTTTGGCCCTGCTGCTGGGCTTCTACGCCGGCAGCAACCTCACGGCATACGTGCTGCTGGAGATGCCCGGTGGGCGCCCGATGGCGGTGCTCACCATGGTGCTGCTGGTGGAGCTGGTCGTGCGCCTGCGCGGCCGTTTGGTTCGAGCCACGCCCGGACTCGGCTGGGTGCTGGTCGACAACCTGCGCATTGGCATGGTGTACGCAGTGGTTATTGAGGCCTTCAAGCTCGGCACCTGATGGATTTCCAGCTAGAGCGGAGATTTGTCCAACCCCTGCTGGCCCAGTTGCAGCTGCTGGGCCGCAGTGGCCAGCGCGCGGTGCTGGCCCTCAATGGGCCGGTGGGCGCTGGTAAATCCACCATGGCTCGAGTGCTGCAGCAACGGGCCGCCGGCCTAGGGCTGGGGCTGGCGGTGGCCTCAATCGACGACTTTTACCTGCCCTGGGAGCAGCGGCAACGAGCGCTTGAAGGCAACCCTTTTGGCGTATCCCGGGTGCCGCCCGGCTGTCACGACGTGGCCCTGGCGCTGGATTGTCTCGACGACTGGCAGGCCGGCGGCGCCCTGCGCCTGCCTCGCTTTGACAAGACCCTGCGGGATGGCCTGGGTGACCGCTCTGCTGAGGAGCTGGTGGAAGCGGAGGTGTTGCTGCTGGAGGGCTGGCTGCTCGGTTGCCGCTCCCTGGGGAGTGAATCCCTTGCCACTATTCAGCCCCCGGCCGGGCTCAACCCCGAGGAGCTGGCCTGGCTGCCCCACTGGGACCTAGCTCTTGAGGCTTATCAGCCGCTTTGGCAGCGCTGCGCCCAATTGTGGCTGCTGCGTCCCCAAAGCTGGCAGTCACCGCGCCGTTGGCGCCTGCAGGCGGAGGCAAAACAGCGCCGCCGGGGCGAAGCCTGGTTGCCAGCGAGGGAGCTGGATCACGTGGTGCGCGCCAGCCTTTGTTCCCTGCCCCCATCCCTTTATCAGAATCCCCTGCTTGAGCTAGCCAGTGGTTACGCAGTGCTGGATAGCCGCCGTCGCTGGATTGATGGCAGCTGGATTGATGGCAGCTGCGTTAGCTCAGAGACCTAATTGAGTATTCGGAACGATCAGCTTTCGCTGTCGTCGCCTTCCTCATCCACCGGATAAATAAAGCCCTGGGCCTTGCCGCTCAGCACTGCCTTGCCGATGGAGAGAGCTTTCTGAGCTGCCACAGCCGCCTTGCCCTTCCAGGTGGCATGGCGCTGATTGCGCTTGCCCTGGGAAGTTTTCTTCTTAGGAACAGCCATTCCGGCCTACTACATCAAACAATAATCTTGCGTTGTCGCCTGGCCTTTCGTCAAATCGCTAAGCTGGGTGCAAAGACAGAACCTAGTGAGCGACAGCATTCCTCCAATTGGGCAATCCATGCGGTTGAACGGACTATCTACTCGCGACCCTGCTCCCTCCTACAGCCAGTTGCTGAGGGATCTGCAGGCGGGCAAGGTCAAAGATCTGGAATTGTCGTTGCGGCAGCGGGAAGTGCGGGTGCGCTTCGACGACGGACGCCAGGCCGCGGTGCCGGTATTTAGTAATGATCAGCTGCTTTTGCGAACCGCCGAGCAGGCGAAGGTGCCCCTCAACGTGCGCGACGACCGGGCTGATGGCGCCACGGCTGGTCTGGTGGCTAACGGCTTGTTGGTGCTGTTGTTGTTGGCTGGACTTGCCCTCCTGATCCGTCGCTCGGCCCAAGTGGGCAATCTGGCCATGGGCTTCGGCAGCAGTAAGCCCCGGTTGCAGGAGGAGGGCGGCGTGGCGGTGCGATTTGAGGATGTGGCCGGTATCGGTGAGGCCAAGGAGGAGCTGCAGGAGGTGGTCACCTTCTTGAAGGAGCCAGAACGCTTCACCGTCGTTGGCGCCAACATTCCCAAGGGTGTGCTGCTGGTAGGGCCACCAGGTACTGGCAAAACCCTTTTGGCCCGAGCCATTGCGGGCGAGGCCGGCGTGCAGTTTTTCTCGATGGCCGCCTCCGAATTCGTTGAGATGTTCGTGGGGGTTGGTGCCAGTCGGGTGCGAGACCTATTTCGCAAGGCCAAAGCCAAAGCGCCCTGCATCATTTTCATCGACGAAGTAGATGCGGTCGGTCGCCAGCGAGGTGCTGGTATCGGTGGCGGCAACGATGAGCGGGAGCAGACCCTCAACCAGCTGCTCACCGAGATGGATGGTTTCGCGGATAACTCCGGCGTAATTCTGCTGGCGGCCACAAACCGACCTGATGTGCTCGATAGCGCCTTGATGCGGCCCGGTCGTTTTGACCGCCGCATCACCATTGACTTGCCAGATCGCCGCGGCCGTGAGGCGATCCTTGCGGTTCATGCCCGTAGCCGCCCCCTGGCTGGGGCGGTGTCGCTTTCGGCCTGGGCCAGCCGCACCCCGGGTTTTTCTGGGGCCGATCTGGCCAACCTGCTCAACGAGGCAGCCATACTCACGGCACGCCATCACCAGAGCGAGATCGACGACGGCGCCCTAGCCGGTGCCCTCGAACGCATCACCATGGGCCTGACGGCGGCACCGCTGCAGGACAGTGCCAAAAAGCGGTTGATTGGTTATCACGAGGTGGGCCATGCCCTACTCACCACCTTGGTGCCGAAGGCCGATCCCCTCGACAAGGTGACCCTGCTGCCGCGCTCAGGCGGAGTTGGCGGCTTTGCCCGAATGATGCCGGACGAGGAGATCCTCGATTCCGGGTTGATTAGCAAGGCCTACCTGCAAGCCAGGCTTGTGGTTGCTTTGGGTGGCCGCGCAGCTGAGCTGGTTGTTTTTGGTCCCGCTGAGGTGACCCAAGGTGCCAGTGGTGATCTTGATATGGTCACCCGCATCTGCAGGGAGATGGTGACTCGCTACGGCTTCTCCAGTCTTGGCCCGGTGGCCTTGGAGGGGGATGGGGCTGAGGTTTTCCTTGGCCGCGACTGGTTGCGCTCCGAGCCGCCCTATTCGCGAGAAACCGGCAATCGCATCGATGGCCTGGTGCGCGAACTGGCTAGCTCAGCCCTCGATCAGGCCGTGGCCTTGCTGCAGCCACGCCGCGCCCTAATGGATGAGCTGGTCGAAATGCTGATCCGAGATGAAACCATCGAAGGTGAGGCCTTCAGAGCGGTGGTGACAAGCCATGAGGAGGCCCACCCGCAGCCGACTGGCTCAGCCGTTGCCTTGCAGGCCGCCGGCAAAGCGGATGTCGAGGCTGCGCAAGTAGGTGTGTAGCCCCGCATCCTGAATAGGCAGCAACCTGGACATCCGGTCGCTGCTGTTGACATGGGCGTGCCAGTAACCAGGTGGGGTGATGAAGGCTCCACCGGACTGCCAGTCGATGCGGCGGGGATTGGCGATGGCGCCACTGGCATCGAGCTCCGTGCCAACCAGGGTGTAACAGCCCGGGTCGCAATCGATGATTAGATCAAGGGCAACTGACTGGTGCCGGTGCGGTGGCTGGATGGCGCCAGCAGGCACCACTCCGAGCATGGCCCAGAGAGTGTGGGTCACGGTGCGACTTTGGGGCAGATCGCTGTTTGCCAGCAGCAGGCTCAGCCGGTTGCTGCGAGCAGAGCTGGGATCGGCGAGTAGCTGATCTAGTTCGCGCTGCAGCAGGGCGGCGGGGTAGTGGGTTGGCTCAAACCGGGCGGTGCTGGCCTCGACGCCGAGGTGGCTGAGCAGGGGGCCGTCGTGCACCCAGTAAAGAACGCTGGTGGCCTCTGCAGTTAGCAGGGGGGGCTCGCCAGCCGGCAATACAAAAAGATCTCCAGCGCTCCAGTCAAGCTGCGGCGTGCCAGCACGCTTGAGGCTGCCCGATCCTTGCAACACATAAAACAGCAAGCTGGTGGCGTTCGCCGCTGCCTTGAGGCCTTCACCAGCTTCGATGCGCAAAAAGTTGGCCGATAGGCCAGGGCTGGTGGCCGGGGCGCTACAGCCGAGCTCGTTGCTGAGATCGAGAGGCACAACCGCCGTGGGCCCTGACTGGTGCAGGGCTGGGTCCCATTGGCGTAGGGGGATCGGTTCGGTTAGCCCAGGTCGCACCGGATTGGCAGCCTGGCGGTAGTCGAACAGCTCGGCCTTGGCTTGCCACTGGGCAGAGCCGGTAGTGGGGATCGACTGGATCGGGGCCTGGGTCATTGCTCTGGCTCCTAGCGGGATCTGAACACTATTAAGAGTTGGCTCGAGCCCGGAGGCTTCGGTCAGCCGCCGGCCACGGCGGGAACAATCGAAACCTCATCGCCGTCGCTGAGGCTGGTGGCCTGGTTGTCGAGGAAGCGGATGTCCTCACTGTTTACGTAGACGTTGAGGAAGCGGCGCAATTTGCCGGCCTCATCGCACAACCGACCCTTGATCCCCGGATAGCGGCCCTCGAGGGCATCGATCAGGCCATCCACGCTGGAGGCATCGAGATCCACGCTGGCCTCGTCGTTGGTGAACTTCTGCAGGGGGGTGGGGATCAGAACCTGAACTGCCATGGCGGGGATGGGAGGGGCGTGGGGAATGGGTGGGGTGATCAGTGCTAGTGGTGATCACCCCTGGTGGGAGGCTTGCGCTTTTGCCCAGGCCGCTTTGAAGCTGTCGAGCTGGGCCTCAATCAGGTAGGGCTCGCCGATGGAGGAGGCGATCGCCTCAGTCGTCTTGAGACCGTTGCCGGTGATGTAAGCCACGGTGGTTTCGTCAGGATTGATCTTGCCCTGCTCCACCAGCTTCTTCAGCACGGCGATGGTGGTACCGCCTGCCGTTTCGGTGAAAACGCCCTCGGTTTCAGCCAGCAACTTGATGCCCTCGATGATCTCGTGGTCGCTGACGGCGGCGATGCTGCCGTTGGTCTTCTTGGCGATGTCGATGGCGTAGGGGCCGTCCGCCGGGTTGCCAATGGCAATCGACTTGGCGATCGTGTTGGGCTTCACCGGCGTGATGAAGTCCCGGCCTGCTGCGAAAGCCTGGGCGATCGGGGAGCAGCCCTCGGCCTGGGCGCCGCTGAAGCGCACGTGCTTCTCCTCTACCAGCCCCACCTTGATGAACTCGTCAAAACCCTTGCGAATCTTGGTGAACAGGGAGCCGGAGGCCAGGGGCGCCACGATGTGGTCTGGCAATTGCCAGCCCAGCTGCTCGATCACCTCGTAGCCCAGGGTTTTTGAGCCCTCGGAGTAATAGGGGCGCAGGTTGATGTTGACGAAGCCCCAGCCGAAGGTGTTGGCCACCTCGGAGCAGAGGCGATTCACCTGGTCGTAGTTGCCATGCACCGCCATCAAGGTGGGGTTGTAGATCAAGGTGCCCAGCACCTTGCCTAATTCCAGATCGCTGGGGATGAACACGCAGCAGTCGAGGCCGGCGTGGGCGGCGATTGCTGCGGTGGAGTTGGCCAGGTTGCCGGTGGAGGCGCAACTCACCGTGGTGAAGCCCAGCTCCCGGGCGCGGGTGAGGGCCACACTCACGACCCGGTCCTTAAACGAAAGCGTCGGCATGTTGACGCCGTCGTTCTTGATGTAGAGGCTCTTGAGGCCGAGCCGCTTTGCCAGGTTGCCGGCCTTGAGCAGTGGCGTAAAGCCCGTGCCTACATCAATGGGATCGCCTTCAATCGGCAGGAATTCGCGGTAGCGCCAGATAGACGCGGGCCCCGCCTCGATCGTGGCCCGGCTCACCCGATTTTTGATCGCCTCGTAGTCGTAGACAACTTCCAGCGGTCCGAAGCAGACGTCTTCGCAGACGTGGCGAGCGCTCGCTTCGTAGGGATGGCCGCATTCCTTGCAGCGCAATCCAGTGAAGGTGGAGCGGGAGAGGGTGGCAGTCACAGTCACGCCCAGTGTTGATAGAAAGTTAGCAGCGGTGGAACCGGGACTTCTTAATACCCGATCTTGGGGCTCGGGTATTGCCTCTTCCTTCTGGGCCCCTTGACCTGGGGGGTTCACTTCTTAGCCTCCGATGGTGACAGCACCCTCCCCGCGCTTCTCCGCTGAAAGCCTCTTCGGCGCTCTTCGCTGGCTGGCCGCCCTAGCCCTGCTGTTCGGCTTGCTGCTCTTGTTTGCCAGGCTCGGCATTGAGAGGCTCTGGTTTGCCCAGTTCGGGGCTGAGATGGTGGTGATGCGCCGCTGGCTGCTCCAGC